>Ga0209943_1000950_pt1 | contig 18763 bp, 6 predicted proteins | sample SalPonR1_B_D2_MG_FD_185698 | JGI IMG/M metagenome (GOLD analysis project Ga0209943, IMG submission 185698) | Salt pond soil microbial communities from South San Francisco under conditions of wetland restoration - Salt Pond MetaG R1_B_D2_MG... ... | reverse complement strand
AGGGGATAATCCCATTAATGTGGAGTTGGTTTTTGATCTCGACAAGTCAATTGAATCCGTCCCGCTGATAACAGAAGACTTTACACGGGTTATCGTGAATCTATGTAATAATGCATTTGATGCAATGAGGGAAAAGCAGGGTTCAGGACAAAAAGTGCCCCGAAGTCCCGGGACTTCGGACAGCACTCAGCAAGGGAGGAGTGATTACCAACCCAAGCTAACGATTCGAACCTTTCAGCATGCCAACACCGTAACCAACCTTTCAGCATGCCAACACCGTAACCATCGAAATTGAAGACAATGGTCCCGGCATACCTGAAGAAATGAAAGACAAAATATTAGAGCCGTTTTTTACGACCAAAAAAGGGACAGCGGGTACTGGATTAGGTCTGAGTATCACCAACGATATCGTAAAAGCTCATGGCGGAGATTTAACCATTTCTGAGGCGGGCAAAGAAGGAACTACATTTAGAATTGAACTGCGAGACTTGTAATGAGCAACACTATTCCTGCTGAGCTTAAAGAGGCCTATGAAAAGGCTGTATCATATATCTTTCACACGATGCCTGTTTCCCAAATGGATATCGATTCGGTTATTGCTGAGGATGTTATGATTTACGGGACAAACGTAGATGAGAATATATTCGGAATAGACGGTTTCAAGCGCATTATGAACATGCAGGCTGAAGAGATGAAAGGCCTTGAGCCCAGTTTTGAGAGAATTCCTGTTATGCAACATGTTTCAGATGACAAAAGAGTTGGCCTGTTCATCGAGGAAGTGAAAATGACTGTTAAAGCTGGCGAGACCGTCAATATAAGTGATGTCCGGATGTCTTTTGTGATGAAGAATATTGATGGATCATGGAAGCTGATTCATGGGCACGGCTCTAAACCGGTTGAGTCCGAAGAAGACCCCTGGCACATAAAAGAGTGGCAGCAGGAAAAGGAGAAGCTTGAAAAAAGAGTGGCTGAGCAAACGACAGACCTTCGGCAGAAAAATCTGGAGCTTGAAATTGAGGCTGCTTCTGAGCGGGTTCGGGGAAAAGCGATGGGAATGCAGAGTCCGGATGATATTGTAAAAGTTCTGCATGTAATGAAGGAAGAGATTGACCGATTTGAGCTTGGAAATAGTGGAACCTGGCTCTGGACCCTCACTGAGGATCAGAAAATCGTTCATTGGGAATTAGCTGATCATCTGTTTGAAGATGGACTCAGCGCGTTAAACCTTGTTTTTGATCCATACGGGAACGAACTGACAAACACTTTTATAGAACAGATAGGCTCCGACTTCTTTTCATATTATTACACCGAAGACGATCTTATAAACTATATAGAATCACTCACAGAGTTTTTAACTGAAGCGCCTTCTACATTAATAGAGGCGGTAGAAAGCGGCCAAATAACTGAAATGTGGCAGCTCTGTTCCACCTTTTCGAAAGGCCTAGTAGGGCTTATGTTTTTTACAGAACCTTCCGAGAAGACCAGGCAGATTCTCATAAAAATTACGGATGCTTTTGGCCTTGCCTACCAGCGTTTTATAGATTTGCAGGAAGCCGAAAAGCGACGCCGGGATGCCGAACTTGAAGCGGCGGTAGAGCGCGTTCGTTCCCGGGCTATGGGCATGCAGGAACCCAATGATATTATGAGTGTTCTTGACGTCATTAAAGAGGAATTTGAGAAGTTTGAGCTTGAAAATATGGGTACCTGGTTCTGGATCTTTAACGATGATAATACCCTCACGCAGTGGGACATATCAGAAATTGATCTGAATGGCACCATGGCAAATGTAAATATTACGATTGATCTGGATGACTCTTTTGTCATATCATCACATAAGCCAAAAATGAGGAGTGAGGGTTACTATAATGTAGCATGGCAAGAAGACCGGCTGCAGGCGCTGATTGAAGAGATCATAACGCTTGATCCCGAAAATGGAGACATGTTCAAAGAGGCTGTTAATGAAGGTCGAATCACATCGTACTGGCAGGCCTGTGCACCATTCTCAAGAGGAGTATTAGGCCTCGACTACGCGTTCGAACCACCAGAACATCTTGAGCCCATTCTGAAAAAAATGGCGACTGCTTTCGATATGGCCTATCGCCGGTTTGAAGATTTGCAGGAGGCCGAGCGGAGAGCCAGGGAATCCAGGATTGAGTCTGCCCTCGAGAGAATTCGGTCTCAGTCTCTGGCAATGCAATCCTCGGATGAGCTTAGGAATGTGGCTGATGTACTCTATGAACAGATGCGTAAGCTGGATTTGCCACTGCTTGAGGGAAGCGCCATTCACTTCTATGAAAAGCATGACGACGAGATCGAGGCGTTGTTTAATATGCCATCAGGCGTGACATCAGATGAGCATGTAGCCGACCGGGCATTCTTCCCGAAAGATTCCTGCTGGGTAACAAAGGAATGGCTCAGAAAATATGAGTCAAAAGACAAGGTTTATGACGTATTCACCACAAAAAAGCAGCAAAAAGAGTGGGTAAAAGTGTTGAAATCGCACGCCCCGAGTATTGGGTCCATAGCAAGTATGGAGGAGCCACAGCCTACCCACATGCATTTCGTAGACTTCTCAGGGGGGGCGATGGTGGTTGTATCGCTGGACCCGATTTCAGATGACACGAAATCTCTTCAAAAACGGGCAGCAGCTGTTTTTGATTTAGCTTACCGGCGATACTTAGATCTTAAAAAAGCTGAGTACCAGGCATACGAATCCAAAGTGGAGGCCAGCCTGGAGCGGGTTCGCGGCATGGCGGCAGCAATGAACCACAGTGACGACCTGATGCAGATCGCCGAAGCGATGTTCATGGAGATGGAAATCCTTAAAATTAATCCGCTCCGGTATGGTTTAGGTATCATCGATAAAGAAGCTAAGGAAGCGGAGTTGTGGGCATCCACCGTAAATGACGGGCATTATCTTGATATGCTGGGAAATCTTTCGCTTACCTGGCATCCTATGCTGATGAAGGTTTTGGATGCGTGGGATGCACAGCATGAGGAGTTGATCTATGAGCTAAAAGGAAAAGAGCTGAACGACTACTACCGTAGAGTGGGAAAAATAAACCCCGAAATCCCTGATCTTGAAAAGCTGCAAGATCCAAAAACTGATATTGTCCACTACGTCAGTTTTTTCCCATTCAAAACCGGTACACTTTACGCTTTTACTGATGGAGAACCTGATGAGGATGGAAGATCAATATTGAAACGGTTTGCTAACGTATTTGAACAGGCCCACATCCGCTATGGTGATCTCCAGACCACTGAAATGCAGGCACGTCAGATTATGGAAGAACGCGATCGTCTTGCAGACACAATCAAAGAACTCAGGGCTACGCAGGAACAGCTCGTTCAGCAGGAAAAACTAGCCGGTCTTGGTCAGCTTACCGCCGGTATTGCTCACGAAATAAAAAATCCGCTGAATTTCGTAAATAACTTTTCGGAGGTAAGTATTGAGCTGATTGAAGAAGCCAGAGAAGAGTGCCGGCGGGTAGCCGATGAAATAAAGCGAGAAAAGTCTGCACAAAAAAGTTCAGGGACGGAGACGGATGATGCTAAAGGTGAGCAAATGCCTTCAGAGGGTCAGGAAAACAGCAGTAATCAGACACCTGATCCCGACCCCGATCTGATTCTTGAAATACTGGGTGATATTGAATTCAACCTGAGGAAAATTAACGACCATGGAACTCGTGCAGATTCTATCGTTAAATCGATGCTCCAGCATTCAAGAGGGGGATCAGGTAAAATGGAGCCTACAAAAATTAACAGTCTTATTAAAGAGTATACAAACCTCGCTTTTCACGGTATGAGAGCCGGTAAAAATGCATTCAACCTGGATCTCGATCTTGACCTTGAGCCAGATTTAGGTGACGTAAACCTTATTGCAGAAGATTTTAGCCGTGTACTTTTAAACCTTTGCAACAACGCTTTTGATGCCATGCGTGATAAAATTACATCGAGTAGAGAATTATCAGACAACTACCTGCCTAAATTATCCGTAAGAACAAAACGAAATGGCAGTTCAGTGACTATTGAAGTAGAAGATAATGGCCCGGGGATATCTGAAGAGATGAAGGATAAGATTATGCAGCCATTCTTCACGACGAAGAAGGGGACCGCAGGAACCGGACTAGGACTCAGTATCACAAACGACATTATTAAAGCACACGGGGGGAATTTAACGGTTAAATCGTCTCTTGGTGAAGGCTCGGTGTTTATTGTTAAATTAACTGCATGAAGTTGATAGGTATATAAAAAAAGATTAGGACTCAGTTTCTATTCTCTCATATTAAAATGATTTTGAGATTATAGCGGCAGCTGAAATGGTATCGATATTATTACCCGGGTACTTGGGAGTTTTTGAGAAGCCCACCAGTTTATTTTCCTGCTGCCAATTATTTCACGATAGGATTGGCAGTAATTAAATTCAAGATGAACAAATACAATCGGTTACGGTATGGATTTTGATCTATTTAATTTCGCATAATATGCCGGCTGGTTATCAGTAACTTTGCGTTTTAAAAACTACCCGAAATTGGCCATCGACCCGAAAACCGTATCTGCTTATTAAAAAAAAACGGAGTGACTTGTGAACTATGAAAATTCCCCCGCTTCTTCAATACTAAACCGGCTTACGCATCTACACTGGTTGAAAATTTTATGCTTAATCATCCTGATGATAGCCCTTTCTTTTCAGGCTTCTCCACTGATGGCACAGGGTGAAGAAACCCCGGCTTCATTTCTCTCAACTGAAGCTCCTTCCCTCAGGTTCGAACACCTTAAAGTGGGTGATGGATTGGCTCAGGGTAGCGCCAACACGATCACTCAAGACAGCCAGGGATTTATATGGATTACAACACAAAGTGGTCTGCATCGGTATGATGGATATGAATTTGAGGTGTACAACTATACCGCTTTTGACTCTACCTCACTTTCGGAGGGATGGGTGTGGCACACTGAAGAATCCAAGAACGGAGATATGTGGGTTTCAACCAATTCCAGTGGACTTAACAGAATGGACAGGGGCACCGGTAAGTTTACGCACTATATGCACGATCCCAGCGATTCTACAAGTTTATCAAGTGATTGGACAAGGTTCCTCTATGAAGATAGTCGAGGCAACCTTTGGGTTTCAACAGATAATGATGGCCTGAACCTGATGCGCGCAGGTGAAGACGGGATATTTAAGCGTTTTTATCACGAACACGATGATTCAACTACCATTTCAAGTAATAGAATCTACTTTATTAATGAAGATGCCGATGGGTATATCTGGGCCGGCAGTGCAAATGGGTTAAACCGGATAGATCCAGAAACCGAAGAAATTACCCGGTTTTTATTTGATCCTGATGCTGCTGAAAGATACGGAGTGTCCGGAAATGTATTTGATAGCTATCAATCTGAGCTGAATGAAAATATTTTCTGGCTTGCAACTGCAAACGGCCTTGTCCGCTTTAATAAAAACACGAGTGAAAGTGAGCGATTTATTATTGAGCCAAACAAGGATGGATTGAATCCGCTTAATTTAATTCACCAGGTGGTTCCTGATCCTGGTTTATCCGGAGTATTCTGGGTAGCAGGACCGGGTACCGGAGTTGCCCGCTTTGATGTTCGAACAGAAGAGTTCACAACTTATCGCAACGACCCGAGAGACCCTAACAGCCTCGCAGAAGATTATGCGCAATCAATTTTTGCTGATCAATCCGGTACAATCTGGGTTGGGTATACGGCTGAGGGTATCAGCTCTTTCAATCCCGGCGCCGTAAATTTCTGGCATCTGCGTCATAATCCTGACGACACGTCAAGTCTTTCACCAGGTATAGTATGGGGCATCTACGAAGACAGCCAGGGAACTCTTTGGGTAGGTACGGACGCAGGGCCGACAACCAGGTATCTCACCCAGTACCATTCGGAAAGGGGTGCAGTGAGGTACCATCAGTTCGACCCCAATAATAACAATACTCTACTTCCGGGGTTGCATTGGCGATTTGCTGAAACAAGTGATGGTCGTTTCTGGGTGGGCGGAAATGCAGGACTGAGCCGTTTGAATAGAGACACAGGTGAGGTAACGCGGCTCCGCCAGCAAGGAGGCAATAATTTTATCTTCAATTTAATGCCTATGCAGAGTGATAGTAATAAATTCTGGATAGCCAATGGAGGTGGCTTGGACGTTTTTGATACGGAAACAGAAACATATGCCAAAATACAGATTAGACCCGATAGCCTGGAAAGTGAACCGGGGGTTCTCGACATTTATGAAGATTCTCAAAATCAGCTGTTATGGCTCGGTACAAGTGAAGGACTGATACGGTACAATATGACTGACAGTACATCCGAAGCCTTTACCTATAACCCAGCCGACACGACTTCCATCAGTGACGATGTCATATTCAAAGTGACTCCCCAGGACTCTGATCCCGATATATTGTGGCTTGCAACCCAGAGTGCGGGACTAAATCGCTTTAATACGCGTACAGAAACAGCCACCCACTTCACCACAGCTGACGGATTAGCTGATGATCACATTTATGGCTTGCTTAAAGATGAAAACGGTACATTCTGGATGAGTTCAAACGGCGGGCTGATCAACTTTGACCCTGAAACTTTCAGTATTAGAAACTATGGATTAGATGATGGTTTAATCGCCCTGGAGTACAACCAAAATGCCTACTTCAGAAGCGATAGCGGCATTATGTATTTTGGCAGTGCAAAAGGTGTAACCGCATTCATACCTGAACAGCTAACCATCAATGAAAGGCCACCACAGATTGTGCTTTCAGATTTCAGGCTCTTCAACAAATCCGTTATCGTTGCGCCGGACTCCCCGTTGCAGCAGGCTCTTGCTGAGACGGAGACCATCACATTAAATCATAAACAGAATGAAGTGGCGTTCGATTTTGTCGCTTTGCACTATACAAACCCGAATAGAAACCAGTATCGCTATCAGCTGGTTGGTTATGATGAAGACTGGATTGATGCGGGAACACAGCGAACGGCTAATTATACTAACTTATCATCTGGAGATTATACATTTCAGGTGATTGCGGCCAACTCCGATGGAGTGTGGAATAATGAAGGCGCGTCTGTAAACCTATCAATTCTGCCTCCCTGGTACCAAACCTGGTGGGCATATTTGATTTTTGCGGGGATGTTTGGATTTATTGTTTTTGGTGTAGACCGGGTTCAGCGAAAGCGATTGAGCAAAAAAGAACGTGAGCGCGCCGCATTGCGAGAAGCTGAACTGCGTGCCGAAGCTGAAAACAAACAGCGTGCCGATGCCGAGCAACTCAGTAAAATCGGTCAGACTATTACGTCTACTTTGTCTGTTGACAAAATTATCGAAACAGTGTACGAAAACGTTAACGCTCTGATGGATGCCTCTGTATTTGGTGTTGGAATTTACAGCAGCCAGAAAAACAGCCTTCTTTTCCCGGCAACGAAAGAAAAAGGCGATATGCTGCCACCCTACTCTTTTAATCTGAATGAAGAAGCACGACTTGCCGTATGGTGCTTTAATAACAATAAAGAAATTGTTATAGGTGACTACGAAAACGAGCATCAAAAATATATTAAGGAGTATAAGAAGCCCGTTGAGGGTGGGGAACCTGCCTCAGTCATCTACCTTCCACTAATCCAGAAGAATAAGGTGATTGGAGTAGTCACTATACAAAGCTTTGAAAAAAATGCCTACACCGAGTATCATATCAACCTTCTTCGTAACCTGGCTACCTATGCAGCAATTGCACTGGATAATGCTTCAGCTTACAGGCAGCTGAATGCTACATTGAGTGAACTTAAAACGACACAAAATCAGCTTGTACAGCAGGAAAAACTGGCGTCTCTGGGTCAGCTCACTGCGGGGATCGCTCATGAAATCAAGAACCCACTCAATTTTGTGAATAATTTTTCTGAATTGAGTGTAGAGTTGGTGGAAGAAGCTAGAGAGGAGCTGCGACGGAGGGCCGAAGATGGAGGACCGGGGAGTGCCGAAGCGGAGCGTAGGCGAGGGGTGTCTGATGAGACAACAGATATAGTGATGGATTCCGACCTTATCCTTGACATCCTCGACGACATTGAAGCCAACCTTCACAAAATCCATGAACACGGTTCTCGGGCTGATGGCATTGTCAAATCGATGCTTCAACACAGCCGTGAAAAAACCGGCAGCATAGAGCCGACCGACCTCAATGCACTCATCAAAGAATATGTAAATTTATCTTTTCACGGTATGCGAGCCGGCAAAAATTCATTTAACCTGGATATAGACCTTCAGCTGGACGATACGATCAGCGAGGTTCCTTTAGTGGCTGAGGATTTCTCACGGGTGATTTTGAACTTGTGCAACAATGCTTTTGATGCCATGCAAGTCGCAGGGCACAAGGCGCAAGATGCAGGGGAGTATGAACCAAAATTAACGGTTCGAACGAGATCTGAAAATGGCTCTGTCATCATAGAAATTGAAGACAACGGGACAGGTATTCCCGATGAGATGAAGGATAAGATTATGCAGCCATTCTTCACGACGAAGAAAGGGACCGCAGGAACCGGGCTGGGTCTCTCGATAACAAATGATGTTGTGAATGCGCATGGGGGCACCATGAAAATTCTCAACAACCAGGATCAGGGTACTACATTCGTGATCATGCTACCAAAATCTTAATTCATCAAAGTCATGCCGAACTCCCAGGACATTGCAGAAAAACTAAAACAGCGCGAAGCTGAATTAGACCTGATCAGCAGGGTACAAGAAGGTCTGCTTGAAAAAAAGGATCTGCGGGAGATCTATGAGCTGATCGGAGAACAGCTCAGAGAACTTTTTGATGCACAGGTGACAGGCATCTATACGTTTGATCACGATTCTGAAACCGAACACTTCCAGTATCTCTATGAGGATGGTGAACGATTGTTCCCTGAATCCCGTCCCCTGAACAAGCTAAGAAAGTGGATTATTCAAAAAGCTGACACGCTTTTAATCAATGAAAATTCAAATAAAAAAATTGAAGAGATCACGGGCGTAGAGATTAATCCTGTGCCCGGTACGCGGTTTCCTATGTCAATGTTGTTTGTTCCACTTATCATAGATGATACCGTTACGGGTTGTCTGAGCCTGCAGAATCTGGACCGTGAGCAGGCGTTTCAGGAGTCGGATGTACAGCTTCTAACAACGCTGGCCAACAGCATCAGTATTGCCCTCGAAAATGCAAGGCTATTCAACGAAACCGAACAGCGAAATGCTGAACTGGCGGTGATTAACAGCGTACAGCAGGGACTTGTTGCTGAGATGGATATGCAGGGTATTTACGATCTTGTAGGCGACCGTATACGAGATCTGTTTGATGCACAAGTGGTAATCATTGCTACATTTAATCATGAAGATAGCTTAGAGCATTTTCAGTACTTATATGAAAATGGTAAGCGGGTTTATCCGGATTCGAGGCCAATAGATAAAATTCGTGAGCGGCTGATTAAGACACAAAAGCTCATCTCTATTAACGAAAACTCAGAACAAGCTTTCACTAATATTACAGGAATATTACAGGTGAAACCCCAAAAGCCGTCCCCGGCACAGACTGGCCAAAATCTATGGTTTATGTGCCTCTGAATGTTGGAGATAGTGTAAGAGGGTACGTAAGCCTTCAAAATATTGATAAGGAACACGCTTTTAGTGATACCGATATACGACTGCTTAGTACATTGGCTAACAGCATGAGTGTGGCATTGGAAAACGCCAGGCTTTTTAATGAAACAGAGCAGCGAAATGCTGAGCTGGCCGTTATCAACAGCGTGCAGCAGGGCCTCGTGGCCGAAATGGATATGCAGGGTATCTATGATCTGGTCGGCGATCGAATCCGCGATTTGTTTGATGCACAAGTTGTGGGAATCAACACCATTGATAATCAAAAAAAGATTGAGCACTTCCACTATTTCTATGAGGACGGAGGGCGTATTTACCCGGAATCACGTCCATTAGATAAGCTTAGGGAGTATCTTGTTCAAACAAAAAAGCTGCTTTTGGTAAATGAAAATCTTCAGGAAAAGACAGAGGGAATAACTGGGAGCCCGGTAAAAGCCATACCCGGTACGGTAATGCCAAAATCTATTCTATTTGTGCCGATGGTGGTGGTGGATGAAGTCCGCGGATATGTAAGCCTACAGAATCTTGACAAGGAGTTTGCCTTTAGTGAATCAGACGTCCGCTTGCTGAAAACGTTGGCTAACAGTATGAGTGTTGCTCTCGAAAATGCGCGGCTCTTTAATGAAACGACACGGCTTCTTGGCATTACCGAGCAGCGTGCAACGGAGCTCCAGACAGTTAACCGGATTAGCCAGGCGCTTGTATCTCAGCTTGAATTCGATGCATTAATAAAGCTGGTAGGTGAATTGATGAAGGAAACGTTTCGCGCCGACATTGTCTACGTAGCTCTTTATGATAAGGAGACGGATATGATTCATTTTCCATTTGAGTATGGTGACAAAAACGAGCCCAGAAAATTTGGAAATGGATTTACCGAACGTATCATTTTGAATAATGAACCGCTTCTGATCAATAAGGATGTTGCTGATATTCGTGAACAGCTGAAAGCAAAACAGATTGGGCGGGTGATGTCCTCATTCCTGGGAGTGCCTGTATTGATTGGACAAGAACCCATCGGGGTGATCAGTGTTCAAAGCACCGAGGAAGAAGGCCGTTTCAATGAAAACGATCTGCGCTTGCTAAATACCATCGCTGCAAACGTAAGCCTGGCGATGCAAAATGCAGAAGCCTATCAAAAAATGCGCTCCGCACTGAACGATCTGAAAGATGCACAGGAACAGCTCATACAGCAGGAAAAACTCGCCAGCCTTGGCCAGCTTACGGCAGGAATTGCGCATGAGATTAAAAACCCGCTTAATTTTGTAACTAATTTTTCTGATCTCAGCATCGAACTCATCGATGAGATACAGACAGAACTCAAAGAGATTTTCTCGGAATATGGAATTGACAATCCAGATGTACTTGATGTACTAAGTGATGTGGGTATGAACCTTGATAAGATTTTTGAGCATGGAAAAAGAGCGGATAGTATTGTTAAGTCTATGCTTCAACACTCTCGCGGCACCTCGGGAGAAAAAGAGCCAACAAACCTGAATGCGCTGATACGTGAATACGTGAATCTTACATTTCACGGTATGCGTGCCGGCAAGCACCCGATAAATGTAGATATCGATCTGCAATTGGATGACTCTGTTGGCGATATACCTATGGTGGCAGAAGATTTTTCGAGGGTGATACTGAATCTTTGTAACAACGCATTTGATGCCATGAGAGATAAGCTCAAGGTGATCAAAGCGGAATCGAATGGCAAATCATCAAAAAAATACGTACCGAAATTAATTGCCAGAACAGAAAGAAACGGCCGTATTATAACTATCGATGTTGAGGACAACGGGCCCGGAATTCCGGAAGAGTTCAAAGACAAGATCCTGCAGCCGTTTTTCACTACTAAGAAGGGTACTCAGGGAACAGGGCTTGGATTATCTATAACAAATGATATAATTAAAGCAAACGGTGGTACAATGACCGTTCATTCGGAACCGGATAAAACTGTTTTCAGGATCATACTGAATGGAGCTTCAAATGCATAAAATTCATAGAGGTAAGTATATAGAACGATTCGGATTTATATCTGCTCTCTATGCATTCTGTTGCCTTATCATCAACGAATCTATCGTTTCCTAATGCATCTGAACCAGCAACAGATTGAAGAAGCCCGAACCGTATACGACCTGTTCTGGGACAGCTACCAAAAAGGAGATGTCGGCTCGTTTGCGACTACGCTGGATGATCACTTCGAGATGATTGGTACATCTGAAACTGAGCGATGCCATTCGAAAGCGGAGGGTATCGAATTCTTCAAAAGCCAGACGGAAGAGGTGGTCGGGAAAGCAGAGATGAGGAACCGGCAGATTCACGCGATTTCCGTTGAAGGCATGGTGCTTGTGAATGAGCTGTGCGATATCTATGTGCTCGCGGAAACCGACTGGAATTTCTACTCCATCATCAGGATTTCAACCTTCCTCAAGGAAACATCTGACGGATGGAAAGTAGTTCAGCAGCACGGATCCTTTCCCGATATGAGGGTACAGGAAGGTGAAACACTTGCCATTGACAAGATCAGCCGGGAAAATGTGGAGCTACGCGATGCCGTGAAACGGCGTACTGCAGAGCTTGAAAATAAAAACCGGGAGCTGGAGATCGAAGCTGCTTTAGAACGGGTCCGGGCACGGTCTATGGCCATGCAACATTCTGATGAACTGAATGATGTGCTTAGTGTGCTCTTCGATCAGTTTTATCGTTTAGGGATCGAGCCTGTAAACGTCTTTTTAAGCCTGTTTAGCAGAGAGGATAAAACGCTGACCTACCGGGCAACCGGTACAGGCGGTAGCAGAACTCAGGGGCAACAGGTAGTAAGCCTTGACAGCATGGAAGTGTGGCAGGAGCTGTTTGAAAAATGGAAAAATGATAATTCGGATTCCGTTGAGGTTATTTACTATGAAAAAGAGATTTTGCCCACGTTATTCGGCCTTCTGGATGAAACATTTTCCGCAATGCCGGAAGAGGAAAGGATGACGATTGATCAGTTCCCTGAGGGTGGCTACACAGCACACGGTTATACTCCCTTTGGATATATTGGTTTTAATCATACCCGTGAGCCAACAAGTGAAGAAAAAGTTATCCTGACGAAATTTGCCTCGGAGTTCAGCAGGGTCTATCAGCGTTTTTTGGATATTGAAAAAGCCGAAGCACAAACACGTGAGTCCGAAATACAGCTGGCCCTTGAAAGAGTACGAGCACGATCAATGGCAATGCGTAACTCCGACGAATTGAGCGACGTGTTGTCATTGCTTTTTCAGCAGTTTGATATTTTAGGCATAAATCCTTTATTCGCACATCTTTCACTGTTTGATGAGGAAAACGACACCTTCATTCTTCGTATGACCGGTTTTGAAGGACAGAGGGTGCTCACAAAACAGGTTATTGACATCAATGAAATGGAGGTATGGCTAGATGCTTATAATCAATGGAAAGAGGAGGAAGAAAACGCTGTAAGCTGCATTGATTACCCATACGAAGTACTGCCGAATATGTTTGAGATCATGCAACCGATATTTGATGCTCTGCCCGAGGGTTCAGAAATGAGAATCGAGGATTTCCCTGATGGTCTGTATACCACACAGGCGAACTGTAAATTCGGGTACCTGGGATTTAATCACAGACGCCGGGCTACTGAAGAGGAAAAAGAGGTTGTGGTTAGGTTTGCCAAAGAATTTGGAAGACTATACCAGCGTTTCCTGGAACTTCAACAGGCAGAAGCTCAAGGACGGGAATCAGAAATTCAACTGGCCCTGGAACGAGTGCGCGCCCGGACTATGGCCATGCATAACAGCCGGGAGCTTGCTGAAACCTCTGCTGTACTTTTTGAGCAGATGAAAATGCTGGGGGTTACTCCGGAACGCATGAATATTTGCCTGGTAGAGGAAGATTCAAAAGAACTGAAGGTTTGGTCGACGGATCAGGATGGAGTCGAGATTAACCATCATTTTACTGCCAGTTTTGATGAACCTACTACGGGAAAAAAAGTTTATGAGGCATGGAAAAAGGGATTAAAATCAGGCGCCATCACATTAAAGGGTGATGATCTTCTCGAATGGATAAAGTATGTAAGAGAAGAGATGAACATGGATATAAAGGGAGAAAGGATTAAAGATCAGCGAATTCACAGCTTCGCATCTTTCTCCCAGGGTCTGCTCATAACGACGACCTCAGAACCATTGCCGCTCGAATCCATGCGGCTGATGGAGCGTTTTGCGGAGGTTTTTAATCTCACCTATACCCGCTTCCTCGACCTTCAAAAAGCTGAAGAACAAGCTCGTGAAGCGAAAATCGAAGCGGCATTGGAACGGGTGCGGTCTAAGTCACTGGCCATGCACGAAAGCAGTGACCTGCATGAAGTGGTTACGTTAGTCTATCAGCAGCTGGAGACCATCGGCCTTTTCATGAATTCTGTGTTGCTGCATGAACTTGTCTATGATTCTAAAGAGCAGCATTTCTGGGTGGCTGCAAATGGCCAGGTTTACCCGGAGCAAACGGTAATTCCCTTAACGAGGAATGCTTTTTTTACCAGATTTGAGAAAGCTCGGAAGAGTGATGAATCATTCTTTATGCAAAGTCTATCAAAACGACAGAAAGACAGCTTTTTTGATCATTATTTTAAACAATCGAATCATTCAGATGTCCCTCAGGAAAGAAAGGACTACATCTATTCCTGTAAAGGATTGAACAGATCCACAGCTATTCACAAGTATACCGCAATGAGTATCTCGCGATACGACAATACCCCCTACAGCGAAGAAGAAAATAAGGTAATCAGGCGGTTTGCTCAGGTCTTTGAGCAATCGTATCAAAGGTATCTCGACCTCAAAAAAGCTGAAGAACAAACCCGTGAAGCAGAAATTGAAGCCTCTCTTGAACGGGTGCGCTCTAAAGGTCTGGCAATGCACAGCACCGATGATATTAAATCTGCTACTGCCATTGTTTTCAATGAATTAAGCAGATTGGGAATCGGCATGGAAAGATGCGGGATTACTATCATGAATGATACCCCGAAAGCAGAGCTTTGGTCAACTACCCTATCACATGAAACCAAAGAAGTTATTGATATAGTAACCGGATTTCTGGACTTCAGAATACATCCATTAACACAGCAATCTTACCGTGACTGGAATGAGGGGAAGGAGTTTTCAACGTATCACCTGGTGGGTAACGAGCTACAGAAATATTATAACAAACTCGAACAACAACCCGAGTACAGATTTCCAAAAATAGATAGTTACCCGGAGCAACAGGTCCTTCACTCCTTTTTCTTTAGCGAAGGCGCTATTTTTGTATATACAATTAAAGAGTTGTCAGCGCAAGACAAAAAAATCATACGCAGGTTTACCAGTGTCTTTGAGCAAACATATACCCGTTTTCTTGACCTTCAAAAAGCCGAAAAACAGGCACGTGAAGCACAGATTGAAGCTGCCCTGGAACGCATCCGTTCAAAAGCAATAGCAATGCAGAACACCGATGATATTGCAGAGACAGTAATTACGTTTTTTGAGGAGCTATTGAGTCTTGGCCTTGATAAAACCATGAGGGCCGGTATTGGCATTCTTAGTCAGGAGGAACGCATGAAATTCTGGACAGCTTCGGCACCGGATGATTCTGATATAATCTTGCATAATGGCTTTTTAGATATGAAAGAGCACCCACTTTTAGAAGGGGCAAAAAAAGCCTGGGCAGATGGAGAGGCCTACTTCAACTATATCTTAGAGGGTGAAGATGTGAGCAATTATTTCCAAACTCTTAATGGGGCGCCTGATTTTCCCGCAGAATTTGACCTCCAAAAACTGCCGGACACCGTTCACCATCGAAGCTATGTATTCAAAGATGGCCTGCTTTATATATTTACCGAAGATGGGCTGCCTGATGATATAAGCAAAACGCTGGAACGTTTTGCAGCCGTATTCGGGCAGACCTATACACGTTATCTGGATCTCGAAAAAGCAGAAATACAGGCCAGGGAGGCCAGGATAGAAACCGCTTTGGAGAGAGTACGTAGCAGGTCTATGGCTATGCAGTCCAGTAAAGACCTTCGTTCTGTTGTAGATACCCTGTACGGTGAATTTGAAAGCCTGGATGTCGATTTTCATGTAGCAGCTATACAACTAATGAAGGATGACAGTAAAGATGTGCATTTATGGTTAAGTACCGCCGACGGCATGTATAAAGATATCGTACACTGGCCCTTCACGGATATTCCGATTTTTTACAAAATACATGAGGCGTGGACCGGAAATAAAATCCTTGAGCACAGAATGAATGAAGCTGAAACAAGGGAATTTTTTGACGAATATTATAAACTTGATGCAGCACCGCAAGGGCGCAAAGCAGTTACCAATACAGTAAAAACAGTAGACTTTACCGGTTCATATCAGGAACATACAGGTATCTTTTTGATGCGATATACGGAAGGAAACTTTTCCGAGATAGAAAAAGAGATTGTCAGACGCTTTTCAAAAGCATTTGAGCAAACCTATACCCGTTTTATAGACCTGCAGAAAGCTGAAAAACTTGCTTTTGAGTCTGCCCGTCAGGCGTCGCTCGATCGCATCCGTGCAGAAATCGCGTCAATGCGAAGCGCCGAAGACCTGCAGCAAATAACGCCCATCATCTGGGATGAACTCAAGAATATGGGCATCCCGTTTATACGATGCGGTGTATTTATAATAGACGATGAAAACGATCTGAGCCATACGTATTTAAGTACAGCGCAGGGAGATCCGATTGCAGCCCTGCACCTTCCGCTAGAAGGCATTCCGCTGATTAAGAATCTTAAAAATTCGTGGGACAAAGGCGAAATATATACCATTCACTGGAATGAAGATGATTTCAGGGAATGGACGCAAAACCTGATCAAAAAAGGCTTCATTGACTCCAAGGAAAAATACGAGGCAGGTTCGGCACCTAAAAAACTGGATTTGCACTTTCTCCCTTTCAAACATGGCATGCTTTACATCGGTAACATTGAACCCCTTTCGAGTGAGAACCTGGACCTTGGCCAGTCAATGGCCAAAGCACTATCAGTAGCTTACGACCGCTATGAGGATTTTAATAAATTGGAACAGGCAAAAACAAAAGTAGAAAATGCTTTAAGTAGCCTGGAATCGGCCCAGAAACAGCTGGTTCAACAGGAAAAACTGGCCTCATTGGGACAACTCACAGCTGGTATTGCTCACGAGATCAAAAACCCATTGAATTTCATTAATAATTTTTCCGACCTGTCAGTAGACCTTGTGAATGAGATCAGAGAAGAACTCAGGTCCGCGAGTGCAGGGAATGAGTTAGATCAGAGAAGAACTCAGGTCCGCGAGTGCAGGGAATGAGTTGCGTCAGGAAGATATACATGACATATTGAATGACCTGGAAACCAATCTGAAAACGATTTACAAGCATGGCTCACGTACAGATACGATTGTAAAGTCTATGCTGGAACACAGCCGTGGCGGTTCAGGTGTGATGGAGCCTAATAATGTAAACGAATTGCTTACTGAGTTCGGCAATTTGTCCTATCACGGTATGCGTGCCGGGAAAGAACCTATGCAGGTGGAAATGGTATATGAGCTTGATGACACAATTGAGGATATTCCCATTGTGGCTGAGGATTTTAGCCGGGTCATCGTAAATCTCTGCTATAACAGTTTTGATGCGATGCGAAGCAAAGAAAATGATATGAAGGAAAAAGGTGAAGAATTTGATCCCAAACTAATCCTTCGAACCAGATTAAGGGATAACAATATTTCAATTGAAATCGAAGATAACGGATCCGGGATCCCAGCGGAGATAAAAGACAAAATATTGCAGCCGTTCTTTACCACCAAAAAAGGAACAGCAGGCACAGGTCTGGGCCTAAGTATTACAAATGAAATTATCAGCGCGCACGGTGGATCACTACAGATAGATTCCGAAAAAGATACATTCACCCGTTTCAGTATAGTGCTGCCAAAAACGTAAAGGCATCCGGGTATTCAAGGGATGGAATACCTTGTAAACTGTTTAATAACCTGAGTTCGATTATTAAATACCTATATCATAGCCCCCTCCTTGGCAAAGGCATCGTGTCAGGAGAATCCCTTCTGTGAAATAAGGAGAACATAAATATACCAGCTGTATTCAGGGTGAATAACCAAGAAAAAGACAACAGATACGTGGATAAGGTTCCGGCTAAAGTACTATAAAATCTATGTGTAGGAGAAATAAATTGGATGTGCGAACCTCGTCTAATAATGGTACTATCTTATCAGCTTACTAAACGGTTAATCAAGTAAATTTAATGAAAGCAAAAGTATTTAAAGATAGCTCAGCAGAAGAGACCGAAACAGGCTCAATAGCCATACTTCTGTTCAATATTGACGAGACTTATTTTAATATCCATTCGGCAGAATTTAAGTCTGACAGCTATTGGGACACATCGAAATCTATTGCTCAGAAAGCAAGTCAGGACTTTAACAGGGTAGCTTACCTCCTGGCAACCAGCCACGCAGCTACTGGCGGTGAGAGTCAGGACTTTAACAGGGTCGCTTACCTCCTGGCAACCAGCCACGCAGCTACTGGCGGTGAGAAAGTTGCTGTGAAAAAGTATCACTACCAGCTGCGTGGAACTAAAGGAGAAATAAAATGAATACGCACCTGCAGGATATACTTGATATTCTTGAGCAGATCGAATCGATTCCTGAAGAGCAAAAAGCAGCGATAATTAAATCGCTGAAGCAAGCTGATAAGGAGCTGATTATTACCGCATTTAAACTCGATCGTACCGAAAAAGTTAAGCGTACGACTGCCATTCTGCTTGAAGAAACAATTGAAGAGCTGGAACAAAAAAGACAAGCAGTGGAAGAGAGTAACGAGGCGCTTCAAAAATCTTTAAAAGATTTAGAAGATGCCCAGGATCAGCTTATCCAGCAAGAAAAACTGGCATCCCTTGGTCAGCTCACCGCCGGCATCGCCCACGAAATCAAAAATCCGCTCAACTTTGTGAATAATTTTTCGGAATTGAGTCTTGAGCTTGTAGAGGAAATCCGGGAAGAAATTCGACAGAGGACGGAAGACGGAGGACCGGGGAGATCTCCCCTTGAGGGGAGTGCCGAAGCAGAGCGGAGGCGAGGGGTGTCGGTTGAGGCTCAG
>Ga0209943_1000937_pt1 | contig 18870 bp, 15 predicted proteins | sample SalPonR1_B_D2_MG_FD_185698 | JGI IMG/M metagenome (GOLD analysis project Ga0209943, IMG submission 185698) | Salt pond soil microbial communities from South San Francisco under conditions of wetland restoration - Salt Pond MetaG R1_B_D2_MG... ... | reverse complement strand
ATGACAGAGCGCTGGTGCAGACGGTTTCTGAACTGCTGTCCGGCCTGGGCGAGCGAGGAATCACCCTTTATCTGATGCCGGGTAACCGGGATTTTCTGCTTGGCCGGTCTTTCTGCAGTCGCATCGGCGCCCAGCTGTTACCCGATCCCTGTGTCCACATTATCGGCGGCGTGCACACGCTGCTCATGCACGGTGACAGCCTTTGCACCGGCGATGTCGATTATCAGTCATTCCGGCAAATGACCCGGGATCCCGGCTGGCAGGCCGATATCCTGGCCCGGCCGCTGGACGAGCGCAGGCGGCTGGCAAGCGAATTACGCGCCTTGAGTCAGGACGCCAACAGCCTGAAGGCAGACGACATCATGGATGTTGACCCGGGCGCAGTGCGCGACGTGATGCATCGCTGGCAGGTAACACGGCTGATCCACGGGCACACCCACCGCCCGGCGACGCACGCTCTGGTGGCGGGAACTCGCTGGGTTCTGGGTGACTGGGGGAGCCACAGCGGCTGGCGTATTGATATCGACGGCAGCGGGCCCGTATTAAGGGAATTCAATTTCTAGGCGGCTCTGTGGGCACGCCACTGTGGAAGCGCAACTCCGAATCTGCTGACTGCACAAGCCTTGCCTCGGCCAGCAGCAAACACTGCAGCCTTTGGTTAACGTCAGTGCTGCCTGCCACCCCCTCCGCCAGCGCCAGATAATCCTGGAAGTGTCGGGCTTCAGATTTCAGCAGCGACCGATAAAACGCGGACAGCTCATCGTCCAGGTAGGGCGCCAGCGCGGCAAAGCGCTCGCAGGAGCGCGCTTCGATAATCGCCCCGATCAGCAGCGTATCGACCAGGCGCCCGGGCTCAGTCCGCCGCGCGTGTTCGTGAAGGCCCCCGGCATAGCGGGAAGCACTGACCGACGCATAAACAATGTCGCGACCACGCATAATGGCAAGCACCTGTTCAAAGTGACGCAGTTCCTCACGTGCCAGGCGCGACATTCTGTTCAGCAGGCGATGGTGATCGGTGTAACGGTGCATCAGCGCCAGCGCCGTAGAGGCCGCTTTTTTCTCGCAGTTGGCGTGATCGATGAGCAGTATCGGGAGATTTTCCGGTCGCGACGCCGCCTGAACCCAGGCACCAGGCGTCTCACAGGACAGAAAGCCCCTCACGGCCTCGCTTTCTTTATGAATGGTTTTGAACATACCGGCAGGCTGCATTGGCTTCGGTGACACTCCCGGACCAGGGGGTGGGAAGCGTACGCTATTGAGCGCACGAATGCACGGTATAAGCAGTTGATTTATTTATCTTAATCGGGCGCTGGGGTATACTCCAGCACACTTTTTGTGCTGCCCGGCCGTCGCCGTGCGGTAACCGTTCCATCGCCGTCTGCCTGCCCTCATCGGCGGCTGCGGTGAACCCACGTACCAGGAGTCACACCGTGCTAGAAGCCTACCGCGACCACGCTGCCCAACGCGCCGCGCAGAACATTCCCCCGAAGCCGCTCAACGCCGAGCAGACCGCGGCGCTCGTTGAACTCCTGCAGGATCCACCGCTGGGCGAAGAGGCGTTCCTGCTCGATCTGCTGAGCCATCGCGTACCGCCAGGCGTCGACGAAGCAGCCTATGTCAAGGCCGGCTTCCTGTCAGCTATCGCCCGAGGCGATACCGACTGTGCGCTGATTGACCGGCCGCTGGCAGTCCGCCTGCTCGGTAACATGCACGGTGGCTACAACATCGAGACACTGGTCGCCCTCCTCACGAATGAGACGCTCGGCGAACTTGCCGCCACCGAACTCAAGCATACTTTGCTGGTGTTTGAAGCCTTCCACGATGTCGCCGATCTGGCCCAGCGAGGCAATGCCCATGCCGATTCGGTGATGCAGAGCTGGGCTGCGGGAGAGTGGTTTACCTCGCGTGAGGCCGTGCCCGAGTCGATCAAGGTCTCGGTATTCAAAGTTCCCGGTGAAACCAACACCGATGATCTCTCCCCCGCTCCCGATGCCTGGTCGCGACCGGACATACCGCTGCACGCGCTGGCCATGTACAAGATGGCCCGGGACGACATCCAGCCGGATGAGCCAGGCAGCGTCGGACCGATGAAACAGATCAACGAGATCAAAGCCAAAGGCTATCCGGTCGCCTTTGTCGGCGATGTGGTAGGGACTGGTTCATCACGCAAGTCGGCGACCAACTCAGTCCTGTGGTTCTTCGGTAATGACGTGCCCGGAGTACCTAACAAGAAGGCTGGCGGCATCTGCATTGGCGGCAAGGTCGCGCCAATCTTCTACAACACCATGGAAGATGCCGGCGCGCTGGTGTTTGAGGCTCCCGTAGATGATCTCAACATGGGCGACGTTATCGAGATCCGGCCGTACGACGGTAAAATCCTGGCGGAGGACGGCAGCGTGATCAGCGAGTTCGCGCTGAAATCGCAGGTTCTGCTGGATGAGGTGCGTGCCGGAGGCCGCATCAACCTGATCATCGGCCGCGGCCTCACCGCCCGCGCACGAGAATCTCTCGGCCTGCCCGACACCAACCTGTTCCGCACGCCGGAGCAACCCGTCGATTCCGGCAGCGGCTTTACCCTGGCGCAGAAGATGGTTGGCCGCGCCTGCGGCATGAACGGGGTGCGACCCGGCACTTACTGCGAGCCACAGATGACCACGGTTGGGTCCCAGGATACGACAGGCCCTATGACGCGGGACGAACTCAAGGACCTCGCCTGCCTCGGCTTCTCTGCCGACCTCACCATGCAGTCTTTCTGCCACACGGCGGCCTACCCCAAGCCGGTGGATATCGACACGCAGCACAGCCTGCCCGATTTCATCATGACACGCGGTGGTGTTTCCCTGCGACCCGGTGACGGCATCATCCACTCCTGGCTCAATCGCATGCTCCTGCCCGACACCGTAGGCACCGGCGGTGACTCGCATACGCGATTCCCCATGGGTATTTCGTTCCCCGCAGGCTCCGGCCTGGTGGCTTTCGCCGCCGCCACCGGCGTCATGCCGCTCGACATGCCCGAGTCCGTGCTGGTGCGCTTCAAGGGCACAATGCAGCCCGGGGTCACTTTGCGCGACCTGGTGCATGCCATTCCTTACTATGCAATCCAGCAAGGCCTGCTGACGGTCGACAAAAAAGGCAAGAAAAACATCTTCAGCGGTCGCATTCTTGAAATCGAGGGACTTCCGGACCTCACCGTGGAGCAGGCTTTCGAGCTGTCAGACGCCTCGGCGGAACGCTCTGCCGCCGGCTGCACGATCGACCTCTCCGAAGAGACGATTTCGGAGTATCTGCGCTCGAACATCGTGCTGCTGCGTTCCATGGTGGCAGAAGGCTATGGCGACCCGCGCACACTGGAGCGCCGCGCCCAGAAAATGGAAGAGTGGCTGGCAAATCCGTCTCTGATGCGCGCCGATGCCGATGCCGAATACGCTGCCGTTATCGAGATCGACCTGGCAGAAGTGGCCGAGCCAATAATCTGTGCCCCCAATGATCCCGATGATGCACGGCTGCTATCCGAGGTCGCCGGCGACAGCGTCGACGAGGTCTTTATCGGCTCCTGCATGACCAATATCGGTCACTTCCGCGCCGCCGGCAAACTGCTGGAGCAGCACAAGAAAGGCATCGCAACCCGACTGTGGATCGTGCCGCCAACGCGGATGGATGAACATCAGCTGATGGAGGAAGGGTATTACAATATTTTTGGTGCCGCCGGCGCTCGCACCGAGATGCCCGGCTGCTCGCTCTGCATGGGTAACCAGGCGCGGGTCGCGGCAAATTCCACCGTGCTGTCGACCTCAACCCGAAACTTCCCCAACCGCCTGGGAGACGGTGCCAATGTCTACCTGACCTCAGCAGAACTCGCGGCTGTCGGCGCGATCCTCGGCAGGCTGCCGACACCCGAAGAGTATATGCAGTATGTGGCCAACCTGGACGCGATGGCCTCCGATGTTTATCGCTACCTGAACTTCGACCAGATTCTGGACTTCCAGAAAAAAGCGGATGAGGGCAAGCGCATCGCGGCGGTGGAGATAACGCAACTCAGCGCCTGAGTCAGCGACTCGCGCGTAGCCGCAGGCGCCGCACATGATGGCGCAGGCTGCGCTGCAGTTTGCGGCGTTGCTCCGGCCCCAGTGGCCGGTACAGCGCTGCATCCGCGATATGCGCAATTGCATGCAGTTCATCCGCTGCATCGGGAAACCGATCTGCGGCTCTGCGGCCCATAGCGCCCGGGCCCTCGCCCGGTCGCAGATCAAAGCCACTCCGGCTCAGTCTCGCCTGCAGAAGACGGATGTGCTGTAGCGCGGGATCTCTGGGCTGCGCATATCGCCTGCGCAGGAAGAGCGATGCCGCAACCAGTCCCAGCATGGCCCCAAAACTGGCGAGTGTGACGCCGATAAACAGTTGCGCGTTTATCCGCCCGAACACCCCGCGCAGCACATCAACCTGCTGCTGGCCATCAAAACCTACAACCCACGACTGCCACTGATAGGTAACAGCGTCATAGCGCAGGCGCAGTGCATTGATCCAGGAGATTCCCCGGTAGCGCAGCGGCGACAACAGCGACGATGACAGGAAACTGCCCTCTTCCTCCATGGCGTTTTCCAGTCCGAACTCGATGCGTGCCGGCGACACCGCCGCGGTTGGATCAACCCGCACCCAACCGCGGTCCTCCAGCCATACCTCGTTCCAGGCATGTGCATCGAACTGATGCACGATGACCGTACCGTTGACGGGATTGATCTCGCCTCCCTGGTAGCCGGAAACGACACGGGCGGGCACACCGACGGCGCGCATCAACACGGCGAAAGCGTAGGCATAGTGCTCGCAAAATCCCGCACGTGTCTCCAGCAGAAACTGGTCCATGCTGTTATTGTCCAGCAATGGCGGTTGCAGGGTGTAGCGGAACGGTTGCTGCCGGAACAGCGCCAGAACCCGCAGCACGTACTCGGCATCGTTTTCAGTATCGCGATACAGCCGTTCTGCGAGCGCGCGCGTTCGCGGATTAGAGCCCTCTGGAAGCTGTGTCTCGAGGCGTCTGCGCCAGGAGCTGATGTCCCGGCCCAACACGACCGCCGGCCAGCTCCGCACCCGGTAGCGGAACTCCTGCTCCAGAACAACGGGATTGAGCAGGCGAAAATCCGGAAGCTGCAGAATGCCGCTTTGCCGCGGTTCGGCATAACGCAGTCCATATAGAAACTGCTGCTGTGTGGGCTCAATAATCACGCTGTAGTCCAGCGACTCCCCTATCTTTTCTACCGGGGGCACGCGCCGTTCCGATGGCGGTATGTCAAAATAGGAAACGGTACGCCAGGCACCCTCCTCGATCCGGCTCATCACCAGTCCACGCCAGTAGAGGCTGGAGACGGGCGGGACTTCACCGGCAAAACTGGCACGAAAGGCGACGTCGGACGACTGGGCCAGGCTGGAAATATCGCCCGGGCGCAGCATGTCACTGACCCCGGTCTTCGCCGCCTGCGTCTTTATCGGGACGTTCCACATAGGGCCAATGCGTGGAAACAGAAAAAAAAGCACCAGCATTAGCGGCAGCGCCTGCAGCAGCATGACAGCAGCCAGTCGCATGGGACCCGTATCGTCTATGGCCGCCGAACGGTGGAGTGCGATGAGCCCCGTCGTGAGCACCCAGACGACGACAGCGCTGTAAATGACAACCAACAAATCCTGACTGAACAGAAACTCGGTGATGCAGATAAAAAAGCCGAGAAAGATCACCACATACCCGTCCTTGCGCGCCACCGACTCCAGCAGCTTCAGCGCAAATGCCACCAGCAATAGCGCGACCGTCGGCTCCAGCCCGATAACGGACCCGTAGCTCCAGGCAATACCGGTCATGGAGGCGAGGATGAGAAACAGCTTGAGCCAACGGTTCGGCACCGCCCAGCGACCGCGGTAGATCTGCAGTCGCCAGAAGAACGCAGCACCGTACAAAAGCACGATCCACAGCGGAAGCCGAAACATGTGCGGTAATAAGAGCAGCACCTGCGCGGCGATAATCCACGCCAGTGCGTTGCGTGAAATAAGATCCGGGGGCCTCATTCCGGTGTCGAGCCCTGCAGGGCCAGCGCCGTCAGCACGCGATCGCGATGCGCTGCCCCAGTGGATGGATTGAGTCGAAGGCCGGGCAGCCGGAGACCGTATTGCTGTCGTCGAGCGTGCAGCTGCAGGCACTGATAACACAGGTATGAAAGGCGCTGCTCCGCGGCTACACCCGGATAACTGTCCCAGTCCAGCCAGTCGTCCTCAGTGGCATAGGTGGAATACTGCTTGCTCTGTAGTGACTGCCCGCGAGCAAGACCTTTCCAGTAAACCTGCCGTGGACGATCCCCTTTGCGATACGCCCGAAGACCGAAGAACTCATCTTCCCCGGGGAGGGGGCGCCATCGTCCGCGCTGTCCCGGGTCGGCGCTTTGCTGGACATCCGGATGCCGCTGCGGCGTCGGATAGACGATCCCGCTAAGCCCCAGGTCTACCCAGGTCCAGCAGCGCAGTAGACCCAGCGGGTAGCTGCTCTCAATCAGCAGACGGCCAGGCAGAAATCGTCCTCGCTGCAAGGCCCGCGCATAAAGCTGCACCTCGATGATCGCGTTTACGGGCACATCCTGCTGCACCTCCCCACCACCGAGGGAGCGGTCACGCCAGCGAAGCCGGAGCGCATACCGGCTTTGCCCGCCACCCATCAGGCGCACCGAAAACAGCAGGGCGTCTCCGGGAAAACCACTGCCTCCGGTACTGCCCTGCAGCGTAAGCCCGGAAAGGTTGGCGTAAGTGTGCAGGACCGCAACCACGAACAGCGTAGCCAGCAGGAACGTCAGCGCGTAGCTCATATTGTTTTCATAGTTGATCGCCGCAATGAGCATGACCAGCAGCGCAGCAAAAAAGAACAAACCAACGCGAGAGGGAAAAATGAATATCCGATGGCGATCCAGAGTGACGCTCGAGGCCGCGGGAATACGTCGATCTATCCAGCGAGCGTAACGCTTCAGGTAACGTTGCTTCAGGCTATCTGGCAGAATGACTCACCCCACGGCCTATGCTCACATCATGACGCCACGACAGGCACGTCCTGCTGTAGCAGTGCGACCAGCGCCATTCCGTCGCCGGCGAAGCGCTCGCCCGGCACCAGCCGATGGCCCGCAACGGGCCCCAGGACCGCCTGCAGGTCCTCAGGCAGAACATGATCGCGGTCATCCATGAGTGCCCAGGTCTTGGCGGCGCGCAGGAGGGCAAGCACACCGCGCGGCGACAGGCCGACAGAGAAATCGCCACCGGCGCGAGTCCGGGCGACCAGTCTCTGCAGGTAATCCAGCAGGGCATCCGAGGTATGCACGCCTTCGACCTGATCGCGTATAGCGCGCAGTCGCTCCACTGACATCACCTGCTCAAGAGTGGCTGCCCGGCGGCCCAGGTCACCCCGTTTCATCAGGTCGCGCTCTGCCTCGGGGTCGGGGTAGCCAAGCTCGATGCGCATGAGGAAGCGGTCGAGCTGCGATTCCGGCAGGGCGTAGGTTCCCGACTGCTCACTCGGATTCTGTGTGGCAATGACAAAAAACGGCGTCGGCAGTGGCCGCGTCTCGCCCTCAATACTGACCTGGCCCTCTGCCATCGCCTCCAGCAACGCGCTCTGGGTCCGCGGCGTGGTTCGATTGATTTCGTCTGCAAGAAGAACCTGGGTAAACACCGGCCCGGGATGAAACAGGAAGCTGTTATCCTCCCGTTCATAAACCGCGACACCCAGAATATCCGCGGGCAGCAGGTCACTGGTGAACTGCACCCGGTTATAGGACAGTCCGAGCACCCCCGCCAGCGCGTGCGCAAGTGTGGTCTTGCCCATACCGGGAAGATCCTCAATCAGCAGATGGCCGCGCGCAAGCAGACAGCACAGCGCCAGTCGAATGGGCTGTGATTTCCCGAGCAGAACGGTTGACACCGCGGCCACCGCGGCGTCGATGGCTTCTTTATGACTTTTCACGACGACGTAACCGCGGCCAGTCCACGCGCCAGATCCGCCTGCAAATCTGCCACATCCTCAAGGCCCACGGCGATGCGAATGAGGCCATCGTGGATACCCGACGTGTCGCGCTGCGCCTGGGTCAGTCGACCGTGAGTCGTCGTTGCCGGGTGAACGATCGTGGTTTTCGCATCCCCGAGATTTGCGGTGAGCGACATGACGCGTGTTGCATCGATGCAGCGCCATGCAGCCTCCCTCCCCCCAACCACAACGAAAGAGAGCACACCGCCAAAGGCAGATTGCTGCCGCACCGCCAGTGCATGCCCCGGATGAGTCTCCAGCCCCGCATAATACACCTGCTCGACCGCGGGCTGCTTCTGCAGCCACTGAGCTAGCGTCATTGCCGCCTCGCTGTGCGCCCGCATGCGCAGACCCAGCGTTTCCAGTCCCTTGAGGAATACCCAGGCATTGAATGGACTCATGGTCGGGCCGCAGGTGCGCAGGAAGGCGATAATTTCCTGTAGGTGTTCTGCCCGACCAACCACCGCGCCTCCCACACAGCGACCCTGGCCATCGAGGTACTTGGTGGCAGAGTGCGTCACGATGTCTGCACCCAGGTCCAGGGGCCTCTGCAGCGCCGGCGTGCAGAAACAGTTGTCGACCACCAGCAGACTGTTGCTGGCACGGGCAATTTCCGCCAGCGCGCCAATATCTGCAACCTCGCATAGCGGATTCGAGGGTGTCTCCAGAAACAGCATGGCGGTTTCCGGACGGACGGCAGCGCGCCAGGCCGAGAGGTCAACCAACGGCACAAAGGTCGTGCTGACGCCGAACTTTTCGAGGTAGCGAGTAAAGAGACCGCTGGTCGTGCCAAAAACATCCTGCGAACAGACAACATGATCGCCGGACTTGAGCAATGCCATGCAGACGCTGAGAATTGCCGCCATTCCGGAGCTGGTGCCGACAGCCTGCTCACCGCCCTCCAGGGCAGCCAGGCGTTCCTCGAACGTACGCACCGTCGGGTTGGTGTAACGCGAGTAGACATTCCCTATGCGTTCACCGGTAAAGCGGGCGGCGGCATCGGCGGCAGAGTCGAACACATAGCTGGACGTCGCGAAAATCGGCTCTGAGTGTTCTCCCTCGGCGCTTCTTGTCACCCCGGAGCGGACCGCGCGGGTCTGCGGCCCCAGTGTTTCAAGAAACGCCTTATCGAGCTCTCTCATTAATCCTCCGGCCAGGCGCATGGCTAGCGGTCGTTGTGTATGCCGACAACGGCACCATGGGCGGGCTCATTCGTATCCTGCTGTGCTCTGGCTTCATCGTTACGCGCCACGTCGAGATCCCTGAGGTAACCTGCATCAACATCGCCGGTAATGTACTTGCCATCAAATACCGAGCAATCAAAGCCGCTGACCTGGCTGTTGCCCTCCTGGGAGCAGCGTACCAGGTCGTCCAGATCCTGATACACAAGCCAGTCTGCGCCAATTGCTGCACACACCTCATCCACCGTCCGGCCATGTGCAATGAGCTCGCTGGCGGATGGCATATCGATCCCGTAGACGTTCGGGTAGCGCACAGGGGGCGCAGCAGATGCAACGTAGACCCGCGCTGCGCCGGCATCTCTCGCCATCTGGATAATTTCCCGGGATGTTGTGCCACGAACAATGGAGTCATCCACAAGCATCACGTTCTTGCCTTCGAACTCGAGCCGGATCGGGTTCAGCTTCTGGCGCACGGACTTACGCCGCTGCCGCTGTCCCGGCATGATGAATGTGCGGCCGATGTAGCGGTTCTTGATGAAACCTTCGCGGAACTTGATATCCAGGTCATGGGCCAGCGATTGTCCGGCAGTGCGACTGGTATCGGGAATGGGAATCACAACGTCGATATCGTGTTGCGGGCGCTCACGCTGGATCTTGCTAGCCAGCGCAGACCCTTGCCGCATGCGCGTTTTGTAGACAGAGATCCTGTCTATCATGCTGTCAGGGCGGGCGAAGTACACATGCTCGAAAATACAGGGGCGCAGTTCGGGGCTTTCCGCACACTGCTGACGATGCAAAACGCCGTCTGCATCAACGAACACGGCCTCCCCTGGAACGACATCATCTATCAGGGTAAAACCGACAACGTCCAGCGCGACACTTTCAGAGGCCACCAGATAATCCCTGCCGCCGGGACTGTCCCTGTAGCCGATCACCAGCGGGCGTATACCGTAAGGGTCGCGGAAAGCCACCATACCGTGGTTGACCAGCATGGCCACCGCTGCATACGCCCCGCGACAGCGACGATGCACCGCGCTGACCGCAGCAAAGATATCGGCGGGCCTGGGCTTGAGTTTGCCCAGCCGCTGCAGCTCATAGGCGAAGATGTTCAGCAGCACCTCGGAGTCCGAGTCTGTGTTCAGGTGCCGCAGCTCACTCTCAAAAAGGGCGCGTGTCAGTGCCGCCGAGTTGGTCAGGTTACCGTTGTGTGCCAGCGCGATGCCATAAGGTGAATTTACATAGAACGGCTGCGCCAGCGCGGGCCCGGAACTGCCGGCCGTCGGATAGCGCACATGCCCGATGCCTGTGGAACCCTCAAGCCGCTGCATATGCTGCTGGCGGAAAACGTCGCGTACCAGGCCCTCACTTTTGCGCTGATTGAATTTGCCGCGACTGCAGGTCATTATCCCCGCAGCATCCTGCCCTCGGTGCTGTAATACCGTCAGGGCATCATATATCTCGGGCGCCACGTTGATATTGCCACGACTCACCAGACCTACAAGACCGCACATAGACTACTTTCCAGGTTGTAACGCAGAGTGTTTGTTTCGCTTTCACAGCGCTAATGAAGGCACCTCGCCTGCGCGCACATCGGCAAAAGCCCGAAGGCTCCAATCGAGTGTCATATCGATGGACGGCATCAGTGCCGACTCGTATAGCACCTGCTGATCGCGTGCTGGCACCAGATCCCGCAGCACAAAGACAATCGCCAGAACAATGAGCAAACCACGCAGAAAACCGAACACCGTGCCCAGCAGCCGATCGAGTAAGCCCAGGCCTGACGCCTTGACCGCGCGCGAGAAGATCTTTGCCAGCAGGCCACAGACAAGCAGCACCACCACGAACACCAGTGACCACGCGACAATATAGCGACCTGTCAGGTTCTCTATCACGCCCGTCAGCAACGTTGCGACATCGCTTGCAAACAGATTGGCAGTCACAAAGGCAACCACCCAGCCAGCCAGTGACAGTGCCTCCCGGGAGAAACCCCGCCACAGGCTGATCAGCATGGATATCGATAGCAGTACCACCACGAACCAGTCAAAACCGTTGAACGCGGCAAGCTCAAGGGACATAGCGCGCTACCAGGGATTCAACGCCGTAACGTGCATCAACGCGCTGCTTGATGGTTTCAAGCTCCGCACGTTCAAACTTGGGGCCGACGTAGACACGGTACAGAGTGCCGCTGCCGCGCTCTAAGGGCCTTATATAGGCTTTCATCTTCTGGTCATTCAGTTCATCGCGAAGTTGCTGTGCCTTGTCGCGGGAGCTCATGGTGGCTACCTGCAGCGACCAGGCAATCGGAATGCCGTCGGCATCCAGTGACGGCAGCGCCGGCGCCGCATCGCGGGTAACGGGGCCCGGATCAGGCGCAGGCAAGGGCTCTGCATCCCCGGACTCTTCCGGTAGCGTCACATCTACCCCCTCGTCCACGGCAGCAATGGCAGGTTCCGGTGACGCGCGCAGGCCCTCTCTGTCCGGGGATGGCATAACCCGGTTGTCCACGCGTGGCGCAGGGGGAATACCCTCTGGTCGCGTTGGCGAAGCGCGCTCGGGCGCTACAAAAATAATCGGCCAGAACACCACGCCAAGAGCGACCAGTATCAGGGCTCCAACCAGTCTCTGTTTTAGAGGGGCGTCCACGTCTTCTCCAGGTCTCCTGCGACACCGGTATTCAACACTGCAGGCATTATACCCCCCACCGTATGGAAGGACCCAAAGACGACGATACGACTCCCGGGTGGCACTATCTTCAACAGGCCATTCCACGCCTGCAGCGGATCATCCGTCTCCTCGATGATGTTCACACCGGACGCACGGACAAGGCGGGAAAGCGCCGCCGAGGACATCGAACGCGGCGTATCCGGCAGGCCGCAGACCACGGCGCCAGAGAAATGGGGCGCCAGGGGATCGATGACGCCTTTGACGTCCTTGTCGCCAAGAACACCTACAATGCCGATCGTCTCGGCAGCGGGCAGGGTTTCAAGGTGCTCAGCCAGTGCCTGCGCAGCGTCGGGGTTGTGGGCGACATCAAAAACGACGTCGAGGCCCTGGAGTGCCACGTGCTGTTGCCGTCCCGGGAAAACCAGACCATCAAGCGCCTGCTCGGCGATGGCCTGCGTGACCGGCAGACCAGACAGACTGGCGGCGCACAGTGCAGCGGCAACGTTGGATGGCTGCAGACCTGCCGACAGCCGCACCTTAAGCTGCCGGGCATTCGGCAGCGTCACTGCGAGTCTCCGCTCGCCGGACAGCTGCCACTGCCAATCGATACCTGCGCGCTGAGCCCGTGCAGATCGACTCTCGATAATACGGTACAGGGATGCAGGGTAGCCGGATTCGGCGAGCACAACCGGCTGCATCTCCCGCACGATGCCGGCTTTTTCCGCGGCAATCGCCTCCAGCGTGTCGCCGAGCCACTTCTGGTGGTCCAGCGCAATCCGCGTGACCACGGCGACGCTGGCATCCACCGCATTCACGGCATCGAGCCGACCGCCAAGTCCGACCTCGAGAACCGCGATATCGACCTGCTGATCGCGGAATACATACAACGCCGCCAGTGTGGCAAACTCGAAGTAACTGAGAGAAATATCACCCCGTGCACCGTCAATGGCGATAAAGGCACTGATGATGAGTGCGTCGGGAACCGGCAGGCCGTCAATGCAGATGCGTTCGTTGTAGCGCATCAGATGCGGCGAAGAGTAGGTCCCTACCCGCTTCCCGCAGGCGACGAGCAGAGCCGTGGTGCAGCGTACAACGGTACCCTTGCCATTGGTCCCGGCGACGGTAATAACGGGAACACCGCAGGGCAGCAAGCCGAGCCGTGTACCAACCGCAGACACCCGCTCCAGCCCCAGATCAATTTTACGCGGATGCAGTGCCTCGAGGTACGTTAGCCAGGCATTGAGATCACGATTTTCAGTCATCTCCACGCGCAGGCTTCTTGTCCGGATCCTCGTCATCCGAGGGCATTGACTCGCCTGAATCCTGACTGGGATCAGAGGCATCGTTATCATCAGATGCCGCCTCTGACTCCGACGCAGCCTCTGCCGAAGGCGCTTCATCGTCCTCAGAGGATGTGCTGTCCGCAGCGGAGGAAGCCGACTCGGAAACGTCTGGCACAGCGCTCTCTTCAGACGCAGCAGACGACTCTCCGGAGGCTTCCATAACCTCTCCCTCGGCAAGGTTGGAGGCAGATTCGGCAGCAAACTCGCCAGTATCGGCGGCGCCACCCTGAACCACAGCGGCTGCGGCCATCACGGCCGCGTCCTGATCGTGTGCCTCAGCCGGCTCCTCCTCCGCTTCATTGGTACTTTCAGCCGCATCCACACGTTCTGGCTGAGTGGCTACGGCCATGAGTTTCGCCAGAATGCGAGCGATGGTGTCGCGCATATCACCGCGATGCACGATCATGTCAATAGCCCCGTGCTCGAGCAGGAACTCACTGCGCTGGAAACCCTTCGGCAGCTTCTGTCGTATTGTCTGCTCGATGATATTGGGTCCGGCAAAACCGGCGCGGGCATCGGGCTCGGCAATATTGAGATCGCCAAGCAAGGCCAGGGAGGCAGAAACACCGCCATAAATAGGATCTGTGAGCACGGAGATGTAGGGGACTCCCGCCTGCCGCAAGCGTTCAATGACAGCACTGGTCTTTGCCATCTGCATCAGCGAGATCAGGGCTTCCTGCATGCGAGCACCGCCAGAGGCCGAAAAACAAACCAGGGGCTGCCGATTCTCCAGCGCCAGTTGAGCCGCCCGCGTGAACTTCTCTCCCACCGCGTAACCCATGGAGCCACCGTGAAAATTGAACTCAAAGGCTACAGCTACCAGCGGAAGTCGCTGCACGCTGCCACGCATGGCGATCAGTGCATCGCGTTCGCCGGTAGACTTCTGGGCCGCCGAGAGCCGGTCGCGATACCGTTTCTTATCGCGGAACTTCAGCCGATCCACCGGCTCGATATCCTTGAAAACCTCTTCGCGTCCATCGGGGTCAAGAAACAGATCAAGGCGGCGGCGGGCGCCAATACGCATGTGATGGTCACATTTCGGGCAGACTTCCCGGTTGCGCTCAAGATCGGGAATGTATAGAACCGCCTCGCACTTAATGCATTTCTTCCACAAACCTTCCGGCACGCTCGTCCGGCGACTGCCCGACTGGCGGTTGACGCCCGATGGCAAAATCTTGTCAATCCAGCTCATTTATCCCCCTTCCTACCCGACCGGCCGCACTGGCGCGACGTTAAGCGGCGTCAGTTCCAGACCTTGCATCGATTCCCGAGCGAATTTCCCGTAGCAGCGATGCCGCCGCCGACATGGCCTCCGACCGGTCGCCACCGCCCGCAATCACATCCGCTACCCGGCTGACGAGGGCGGAGCCCACGACGACGCCATCTGCAACCCGGGCAACAGCAGCGGCCGACGCGGCGTCCTTTATGCCGAACCCGACGCAGACTGGGAGCGACGTACAGCGGCGGATGCGGGACAGGTGATCGCTGACATCAGCGATATCCAGATTGCCGGCACCGGTAACGCCCTTAAGCGACACATAATAAATGAAGCCGCTGGCCTGGTCAGTGATCAGGCTAAGCCGCGCTTCCGGCGTCGTCGGCGCTATGAGGAAAATATTGTCCATGCCTACCCGCTTGAGTTCGCGGTTCACGCGCTCGACTTCCTCCGGGGGAACATCCACTGTCAGCAGGCCATCGACACCGGCCTTGACTGCCGCGTCGGCAAAGGCGGGGTATCCCATATGCTCCACCGGGTTGGCGTAACCCATAAGGAGCAATGGGGTGTCGGGGTCCTTCTCACGAAATTCACTGACCATCGACAATACATCGCGAAGACGTATCCGGTTCTCCAGCGCGCGCTCGTGACCGCGCTGAATAACCGGACCCTCGGACATGGGATCGGAGAATGGCACTCCGACCTCAATCACATCGGCACCGGCATCAACCAGTGCATGCAACAAAGGCACGGTGAGCTCGGGGGTCGGGTCACCAGCGACAACATAGGTAATCAGGGCCTTGCGACCGGCCTCAGACAGGTCAGCAAAACGCTGCGCTATTCGACTCATGACGTCCCTTACAGTTCGATACCGTCGATTTTGGCGACGGTCAGAATATCCTTGTCGCCACGCCCCGACAGGTTGACCACAATAGTCTGATCTGGCGTCATGCTCGCGGCGAGTTTCTCGGCGTAGGCCAGCGCATGAGCGGTTTCCAGGGCTGGCATAATGCCCTCTATACGTGTGACCCGGTGAAACGCCGCCAGCGCCTCTGTGTCGTCAGCCGACACATAGGTGACACGGCCGCTGTCTTTCAGCCAGGAATGCTCGGGCCCCACGCCGGGGTAATCAAGGCCGGCCGATACCGAGTGGGTCTCGGTGATCTGACCGTCTTCATCCTGCATGAGATATGTCCGATTACCATGCAGTACGCCGGGTGAACCTGCCGCGAGTGGTGCCGCGTGGCGTCCCGTTCCGATCCCATGGCCTCCGGCTTCAACACCGTAGATCTCGACAGCGTCGTCCTGCAAAAACGGATGGAACAGGCCGATTGCATTGGAGCCCCCGCCCACGCAGGCCACCAACGCATCCGGCAGCTTGCCTGTCTGCGCCAGCGACTGCGCGCGGGCTTCGCGACCGATAACGCACTGGAAATCGCGAACAATCATAGGATACGGGTGCGGTCCGGCGACGCTGCCGATGATGTAGAATGTTGTGTCGACGTTGGTTACCCAGTCGCGCATTGCCTCGTTCATCGCATCCTTCAGGGTGCTCGACCCGGAGGTGACCGGCACCACCGTAGCGCCAAGCAGCTTCATGCGATAAACGTTCAGTGACTGACGCTGCACGTCCTCAGCGCCCATGAACACATGGCACTCCAGACCGAGGCGTGCAGCGATGGTCGCGGTAGCAACGCCATGCTGCCCTGCGCCGGTCTCGGCAATCACCCGGGGCTTACCCATGTGCTTGGCGAGCAGGGCCTGCCCCACCGTATTGTTCACCTTGTGCGCCCCGGTGTGGTTGAGGTCTTCACGCTTCAGGTAGATACGCGCACCACCGATAATATCCGACCAGCGACGGGCCTCATACAATGGTGAGGGACGACCCACGTAGTGTGCGAGATCGTGGTCGAACTCGTGCTGGAAGTCCGGGTCTTTCGACAGCATGCGGTAAACTGCATCGAGTTCGGCCAACGCGTGCATCAGCGTTTCCGATACAAATTTGCCGCCATAGTCACCAAAGCGGCCCTGTGCGTCCGGCATGCTCGCGATGAGCCGGCTGTCCAGTTTGCTTGTCATTCGTCTATCTCACTGTTGAGTTGATCATCTGCTTCGCGCACTGCCTGAACAAACCCGGCGATCATACGCGGGTCTTTCTCCCCTGGCGCGACCTCGACACCCGTGCTGGCATCCACCGCAGCGGGTCGGACCTGGGTGATGGCCTGTACGATATTCCCGGCGTGCAACCCGCCCGCCAGAACCACGGGGCGCGTGAGACCGGGAGGGATAGCATCCCAGCTGAACGTCTCACCGGTGCCGCCTGGCGCCTCGGGACGATAGGTGTCGAGCAGCAGGCCACTGGCTGATCGGTAAGGAATGGCTTCCTGCGCGATGTCGACATCCGGCCGCATACTGAGCGACTTGAGATAAGGCATTCTGAATTGTTCACAGAAACTGCTCGACTCATCGCCATGAAATTGCAGCATACCTATCGGCAGCCTCTCAATTACACGGTCCACAAACTGTGTTTCCGGATTCACGAACAGGGCGACAAGGGTCACAAAGGGCGGCACGGCAGCGGCGATGTCTGCCGCCTGTGCCAGCGATACCGACCTGGGACTCGGATTGTAAAACACAAGGCCAAGTGCATCGATGCCCACGGCAGCGGCTGCTTCAGCATCGCAAGGACGTGTCAGCCCGCAGATTTTGATGCGCGTCCTGAGCATTCAGGCGTTCCACCTCACCAGCAACAAAGAAACCTAATCATAACAGAAACGCGCCCCGGGATGGCCTCAGGACTGTAATAAAAGCGCACGCTCCCGCGCCGGATCCTGCGGCAGCGCAAAGCGTTCGGGATAGGTCACGCCGGTGAGGTACAGGCCCTGCGGCCCGGCTGTCGCCGCTGCAAGGGTGCGATCTTTGCGCCGCAGCAAGCGATCCACCCAGGCAACGTCATGGCGACCCGAGCCAACGGCAATCAGCGTGCCAGCGATATTGCGCACCATGTGGTGCAAAAAGGCGTTGGCAGAAATGTCGATAGCTACCAGTGGGCCGGTGCGCTGCACCGATATCCGATGCACACAGCGCATGGCGGTGCGAGACTGGCACGATGCAGCACGAAAAGCACTGAAATCCTGCTCACCGAGAAGAACCTGCGCGGCCTCATGCATGCGCGGTGCATCCAGCGGCTGTCGAATCCAGGTTACGCGATCACGATACAGCGCTGACGCCACCGGCATGTTGGCAATAATGTAGCGATAGTGTCGTGCCAGGGCACTGTGACGGGCATGAAAGTCCTCGGCTACGGTAGTTGCGTAGAGTAAGCGGATATCGCCGGGCAGATTGGCATTCACACCCCTGACCCAGGCGCCACTGCCCCGCTCACAGGGCGCAACAAAATGCACCCACTGTGCCGCAGCGTGGACGCCTGTATCGGTTCGCCCGGCGCAATGAACGCGGAGCGGCTGGTTCGCTACGCGGGACAGGGCGCTTTCCAGCGCATCCTGAACCGTAGCGACGCCCGACTGGGACTGCCAGCCCGAGTAGCTACTGCCATCATATTCCACGCAGCAGGCGACAATGTCGCCAGCCGCCGTGGCCGAGCACGTACTGACGGAGTTATCAGCCAATGCGGTCGAGCAGTGCCCGCGCTTCCCGCTCTTGCGCTTCGGATCCCGCAGAGATCACCTGCTCGAGAATTCCGCGTGCGCCCTCATCGTCGCCCATATCCAGGTAGGCGCGTGCAAGGTCCAGTTTTGTCGCCACCTGGTCCGCATCTGTAGCAAACATCATATCGTCCGAACCCGGCTCATCGCTGCCACTGTCGTCACCCGAACGCTCATCCGGAGCCGCCGCCTCACGCAATGCCTCGCTGAGATCGAGCTCATCATTCTCCGCATCGGCCGTCGCTGCGGGCCTGTCGTCTTCTATCGCCAACTCGTCGAAATCCAGCTCGAGCTCGAGGGCCTCATCAGGCTGCGGACCTCGAGACGCCTCGTCGAGTACCGACTCACCCGCACTTTCGCCGCGGCCGAAGGCCTTCTCCTCCGGAGACGTATCGTCGAGGGAGAATTCCAGCGGCTCGTACGCGACCTCCTCTGTTGAACGGCCACCGGCAATGTCGTAGCGGGCACCTTCTACTGAATCTCCCCGAGCAATGGGACGGTCCGTGAGTTGCCCTGCGGGCACAGGATCCATGACCGGATCCTGCTCATATGTTCTGAGCCAGGTGTCTTCAGGTGATTCGGGCTCTGCCGGCGCCTCTGCTGCAGCCGCTGGCTGCGATCCGGACTCATCGAGGAGTGCAGGCTCAGGCGCCAGTTCCGGCGCCAGTTCCGGCTCCAGTTCCAGCTCAGGCTCCAGCTCAGGCTCCAGCTCAGGCTCCAGCTCAGGCTCCAGCTCAGGCTCCAGCTCAGGCTCAGG
>Ga0209943_1000927_pt1 | contig 18997 bp, 10 predicted proteins | sample SalPonR1_B_D2_MG_FD_185698 | JGI IMG/M metagenome (GOLD analysis project Ga0209943, IMG submission 185698) | Salt pond soil microbial communities from South San Francisco under conditions of wetland restoration - Salt Pond MetaG R1_B_D2_MG... ... | reverse complement strand
TCAAAGCAAATGTTTCAATAAAATCTTTATCCACAAATAATCCTTCCACATTTATTTTTTCTGCAGGATCATCGGGCAAGGACATATTAACACTCATCCGTCCATTGGATGGCGGCAACCACATAGCCCCGCTTATATTCTTCACTTCTTTTATTTTCAAGAGCTCTTGTTTTGCTGTTTGAAATTTTCCTGCCTGTACCAAATCCCCAACGGGAATTACAAGCTTGTTCCCGGGATTAAATCCCAAATCGCTATGCATAGCAAATCTTAGCTGCTTTACAATGCCTGTTGAGCCAATAACTAAACCAATAAATATGATGTATTGCAAAGCAAGCATTACTTTTTTTAAATTAAATTTATGATGGGTATACATTTTCTCCTTTCGCATGATATCAATGGGAGAAATTTTGTTAAAATAATACATCATATAAACTGCCGGCGCAATAACAACAATACCTAAAATAAGCAGTATCCCCAATATCATTTCCCAGTTAAACAGGATAATGATTTGTTTATCGAAAATCTGATTGATTAAAGGCCTGAATTGTTCTATGATAATAAAAGCCAAAATAAAAGCAACGATTGAAATAAGAAATGATTCGGTAAACAATAGTTTTAGCAGCGATTTTTTTTGTGCCCCTAAAATTTTTCGCACACCAATTTCTTTGGTACGCGATACAATTTGTGAAGTGGAAAGAATTATATAATTGATACTGGCAATGAGCAGCACCAATAAAGCAACGGCAGAAAAAATATAAATTGCTGTAAGGTTCCCTTTTTCATCACCTCCCATTAAATCTTCAGATTTTAAATAAACTTCAGTAACAGGCTGTAGATAAAATGCCCTGTCATCTGGGTTTTCAAACTTACGGGTTGTAATATCATCCGATATTTTTTTAAATGAACCTTGGTTTAAATTTTCATCACACAGAATATAGGTTCTGAAAATCTCTAACTCCCAGTCTTCTTTATAATAACTAACATCAAGCTCAACATTATCAGTAAACATCATAAATTTACTAATCTGCATCATGCCCAATTCCAGGGGTGAGATAAAATCGGGATCCATTGTTGAAGTTACCGGGAAATCTTCATAAACCGCTTTAATCAATACCTGCATTTCTTTATCAAAACTAAGAACCTTCAATTCCTTATTGATAATATCTAACGTACCGAAATATTTTTCAGCTGTCGATTTGGAAATAGCTACCTGATAAGGGTTATCTTCTAAATCAGAAATATTACCTGCAATAATATGAGGTTTAAAGATTTCAAAAAAATCTTCATCGGTACAGATATAATTTTCAGCATTAAAGGTTTGCTGATTGAGATCAATTTGAGTGCTGTGAAAGCCTAATATCCGTGTCGCTTTTTTCACCTCAGGATAACTGGTCAACAATTCATCGCGCAATGGATAGGGTGATTTTGGTGTTTTCCAGTGATGAACATTATTTTGCTGAATAATACGGTAAATGTTTTCACTATTATCCAGGTATTTATTATAACTGGTTTCCTGAATAATAAATATCAGAATAAAGAATATGGAAGCCAGCCCAAGGGCCAATCCTAAAATTTTAATTATGGTAATGGATTTGTTCCTTAAAAAATTTCTTACGGCTGTTTTAATATAATGTACGAACATAACTTATATTTTTTAATTTCGGAATAACTTAACCAACCTCCATACCAAAAATTCAAATAACTGATAATCAGACTCTTTAAAATAATCACCAAAAACAAAGTGTTGCAAAATCCAACATATATGTTTAAAATAACAACAATATATTGTATTTTTATTGAACCAATAAATTAAGGATAAAATGATTAAATAAACCAATGATTAAATATGAAAAAAGGAAAAATACTCATCATAGACGATAACGAAGAACTTTTAATCGCCTTAAGGCTTTTTTTATCCGAGCATTTTTTGGTTATCGATACCATAAAAAACCCAAATCTTATCCCTGAATATTTGAGAAAAAACGCATACGACCTTATTTTGCTGGATATGAACTTTTCTGCCGGCGTAAATACCGGGAACGAAGGGATTTACTGGATGAAACAAATCAAAGAGACGAACCCAAGTGTATCGGTTGTTCTCATTACAGCCTATGGTGATGTTGAATTAGCTGTAAATGCGATGAAAGAAGGTGCCGCCGACTTTATTCAAAAATCGTGGGACGAGAAAAAAATACTTTCTACCATCCTATCTGCATACAATCTGCAGCAATCGAAAGTCAGGATAAAGAACCTTGAACAAAAACAAAAACACCTGAGCGAACGTATCGACCAAAAATATTCTAACATCATCGGAAAATCATCGGTTATAAAAAATGTGTTACAAATGGTTGATAAAATTGCTCCTACTGATGCCAACATTTTAATTACCGGCGAAAACGGTACAGGCAAAGAAGTGATTGCCCGGGAAATTCACCGCAAATCGAACCGTTCTGATGAAGTGTTTGTGAATGTAGACCTGGGTGCAATATCCGAGAATCTTTTCGAAAGCGAACTATTTGGCTATCTTAAAGGCGCTTTTACCGATGCCAAAGAAGACCGTACCGGAAGATTTGAAATAGCTTCCGGCGGCACACTTTTTCTCGATGAAATTGGGAATTTACCCATTGAGTTACAATCAAAATTATTAACAGTAATTCAAAACAAAGAAATTTACCGGGTGGGCTCAAATAAACTAGTTCCTGTAGATATTCGTTTAATCTGTGCCACCAATATGGATTTGGATAAAATGGTACAGGAGAATCAATTCAGGCAGGATTTACTTTACCGAATCAATACCATACAAATCGAGCTACCACCCTTACGAGAGCGAATCGATGATATCCCGTTACTTACCGATTTTTTTCTAAAAATATATTCAAAAAAATACCAGAAAGCACCTTTAAAATTTTCCGAACAAACCTTAAAAAAAATGAAAGAACACTCATGGCCTGGGAATATAAGGGAATTGCAACATACCGTTGAAAAAGCCGTAATTTTATGTGATAATAAAGAAATTAAAGAAGAACATTGCTGGCCCGATGGAGAAAAAAAGACGAAAATTTTTACTGCCAATACAATGAATTTAAACGAAAACGAAAAAATTATTATCGAAAGAGCCATTGCAAAACAGCAAGGAAATTTAAGTGCAGCCGCCAAAGAGCTGGGAATAAACCGGTCAACATTATACAAAAAAATCGAAAAATATGGTCTTTAGTCGTTTTAAAATAAGCATCATTATACAGGTAATCCTCATTGCATTAACTACTGCCGCCTTTTTTTGGTCTATTCAACAGGAGTATATGCTTGTTACCAGCTCATCGCTAGTACTGTTATGGATGGCACAAATCGCTTATCTTATCTGGTATGTTCAAAAGTTAACCAGAGATATCCAAAAATTAATCTCAGCACTTAAATATGATGATATCTCCATTGGATTTGAAAAAGAAAAAAAATCAGATCCTGCGTTTAATCAGTTATATAATGAATTGCATGAAATCATTAACAATATTTCGCAAGTACGTTCAGAAAAAGAAACCGAACATCAATACTTTCAAAATACCATAAAACATATTGGTATCGGAATCATTGGTTTTGACGACAACGGTAAAGTTGAAATCTGCAATAAAGCTGCGTTGAACCTTCTAAACAGGCCATCCATTTTATCTATTGATGATATGGATAAAACACTCCCGGGATTAGCAAAAACATGCAAAAACCTAAACCCGGGAGCTACAAAACTCATTAAGCTGGTGGCTAACAGTGAAACCTTACAATTATCGGTAAAAGCCGCAAATTTTAAAATCAAGACAAAAAACATCAAATTACTCTCCATCCAAAACATAAAATCAGAAATTGACCAGAGTGAAGTAGAAGCCTGGCAAAAACTAATCCGGGTATTAACCCACGAAATAATGAATTCGGTTAGCCCGATAAAACTGCTATCCGGTTCGCTGGTAAAAATGTTCCAATCCGATAATCAGATAAAAACATCTAAACAGTTGGACAATACAACCATCGAAAATGCTGTATTAGGCCTTAAAACCATCCGAAAACGCAGTGCCGGATTATCTGGCTTTGTTGAAACCTATAAAAGTCTTACCCAAATTCCTAAGCCCAATTTTTCTATCATTCCAGTGGCTGATTTAATTGAGCATATCCAAACCCTTTTCGAAGATGATTTAAAACAAAAAGGCATCGATCTTATCGTTTCAATTTACCCTCATGATTTAGCTATTAACGCAGATGAAAAACTTATTGAGCAGGTGCTTATAAACCTGATAAAAAATGCTGTCGAAGTCTTAGGAAATATTAAAAATTCCCAAATAACAATAGAAGCAACCCAGGTTAACGATTCTGTAGACGTTAAAATCAAAGACAACGGGCCAGGTATTCCTTCGGAAATGATGGACCAGATATTTATTCCATTTTTCACTACTAAGGAAAAAGGCTCGGGTATAGGACTGAGCCTTTCACGCCAAATTATGTATTTACATGGAGGCTCAATTTCGGTAAAATCAATACCGGGCAAAGAAACGGTTTTTACGTTGCAGTTTTAATGGAACGAGGGTCTCCAAAAAGAATTACAAGTGTTATTGCGAATAAAATGAGTAGATTGCTTCACTCGTTCCTCGTTCGCAATGACTTTTTTATGGCTTTTTGGACACCCTCATTGTATAAAGATGAAATTACTCATACCGCAACGATTCCGTTGGATTCTTGCTGGCAGCAGTAATGGCCTGGTAACTTACGGTTATTAATGCTATAAACAATGCAAGAAGTCCTGCTGCAGGGAATATCCATAATTTAATATCGGTATGATATGCATAATTTTGCAACCAGCTTTTCATAAAAAAGTAAGCCAAAGGCCAGGCTACAACATTAGCAATGATAACCCATAGAGTAAACTGTTTAAATAATAAATGTACAATAGTTAAAACAGAAGCACCCAGTGCTTTTCTTATGCCTATTTCTTTGGTTTTTTGTTCGGCCATAAACGAAGCAAGTCCAAACAATCCTAAACAGGCAATAAAAATTGCTAATAAAGAAAATACCATGAATACTTCACCTGTTTTAAATTCTTCTTTATGGAGATTAATAAAATCATTCTCCATAATAGAATATTCAAACGGAGCATCCTGAACAAATTTATTCCAGGTATTTTCAACTAACTGAATGGCTTCATGATTAATTCCTGCATTAAATTTAACAGAAATATAATCAGCATGACTGTCATCATTGATAAGTACCAATGAACCTACATCCTGATGCAATGATCTGAAATTAAAATTCTTAACAACGCCGATAATTTTCCACTCTGTAACATTATTATTGTACGTTGTAACAATTTTTTGTCCTACAACTGGTTTCTGCAATCCAAACTCTTTTACTGCCGACTCATTGATTATAACAGCTAACGAATCGGTTGCAAAATCACGCGAAAAAAAACGCCCTTCTTTCATTTCCAGTTGATAGGTTTCATCAAAATCATATCCAACACGTAATAATCTGGGAACATATGATTCTTCGGTACTTTCTCCGGGAATTGACATAGGAAATCCTCCAAACATTTTCCCGGGTAGCGTATTGGAATAAGCAACACCCGTTACAACAGAATTTTTCTCCAGCTCCTGTTTAAACGAATTAAATGAATTTCCTAAATAACCGGCTTTCTCAATAATTAAGATATTTTCCTTTTCAAACCCAATATCTTTGTTTTTGATGTAATGAAGCTGACTGTAAATTACAAATGTACAGATGAACAGAACAATGGATACGGTAAACTGAAAAATCACTAAAAAGTTTCTGAACCAGGAATGACTTTTACCTGAAAAAACTGAACTTTTAATTACACTTAAAATTTTTATAGAAGATAAATACCCGGCAGAATAAGCTCCTGAAAACAACCCTACAAATATTGCCAATAGAAATAATGCCGGAATAACAAAAGGATTTGTAGCGTATCCCACACTTAACGCTTTGGATATAAAATTATTGAAAACCGGCATGATGGATTCAATAATAATCATGGCAATAAACAAAGAAATGAAACTCAAAACTATGGATTCAAAAATAAACTGTCGGAATAAAGCTCCGCGACTTGCACCTACAACTTTTCGTATACCAACTTCTTTGGATCGTTTTGCCGAACGGGCAGTGGAAAGATTCATAAAATTTATACAAGCGACCACTAATATAAACAGGGCAATAATAGAAAATATATAAACATAAATTATATTCGAATTCGGCTCAATCTCAAAATCGGTATGCGAATGCAAATGTATTTCGGTAATAGGTTGTAATAAATATTTAAAATAATTGCCCGCCTCGTAAAATGATTCTAAATCAGCGCCCAGTGACATAACCAATTCTCTTTCGATATGAGTTAATGCCACATCATGGATTTTCTCATTTACTTTCCTGGGATTTACACCCTCCTCCAGCAACAAATAGGTATAACTCATGTCATTGGCTAACCACGTAGTATATGTAGGAATATCACTACTAACAATCGAAATTAAAATGTTGTAATGAAAATGCGAATTAGAAGGTGTATCTTCAACAATTTCTGTAATTAAATACTCATCTCCATATAATTGAATCGATTTTCCAACAACATCAGTATTTCCAAAATATTTTCGGGCCGTAGATTCTGATAGAATAACTTCGTAAGGTGAACTTAAAGCCCCTTGAGAATTTCCATAAACAAAATCAACATCAAAAATATCAAAAAAAGTACTATCCACATAAAAAACATTTTCTTCCAAATACTGTCTTGCATCAATATTTACAACCATTTCGGCAGAAGCAAACGATGCTTTTACAACTCTTGTTGATTTTAAAACTTCAGGAATCTGTTCAACAAAGGTTTGTCCTGCAGGCGATCCGGTAACGTATGCTTTCATCTCATTCCCGCCAAAACTACCGCTAAGTCCTACGCGATAGATATTTTCAGCATTTTCATGATACCGGTCATAAGAAAGTTCATCTACAATAAACAGGGTGATTAAAATGCTACAAACCATTCCTATGGATAAACCCAGAATATTAATAAGTGAATAGGTTTTATTTCGAACCAGATTTCGTATGGATACTTTTAAAAAATTTTTGAACATAATTTTACGGTTTTAATGATTTTAGTATGTCTTTTACTAAAAACATACCAAACTTTTTAAGTGCCTTAATATAAAATACTTATAAAACAAAAAATTTGTAATACTTTTTAAGAATGTAAAAATTTTTTACATTTAACTCAATTATCGAACACTTAATATGCAATCATCAATGAAGAGTAAAGGTAAAATTTTAATTGCCGATGATGATAAGAATATTTTAAAATCGTTATCCATATTATTAGATAATGAGTTTGATACAGTAGATACTTTATCAAACCCCAATTTAATTATTTCGCAATACCAAAAAGATAATTATGATATTGTTTTGCTGGACATGAATTTTTCAGCAGGTTTAAATACCGGAAACGAAGGAATTTACTGGCTAAACGAGATATTAAAAATCGATAAAAACGCTACGGTAATATTTATAACAGCCTATGGTGATGTTAATTTAGCTGTAAAAGCAATGAAACAGGGAGCAACTGATTTCATTATAAAACCCTGGAACAATGAAAAATTAATCCATACCCTTCAATCGGCTTTAAAAATAAGAGAGTCACAACTAAAAATTGATAAACTTTCCAAAGACAATGAATCGTTGAGCAGCGAAATAAACAAACCAAACGAAGAATTTATCGGCACATCGGCTGCAATGAAAGAAATTTTTTCGGTTATTGATAAGGTTGCTGCTACCGATGCCAGTGTTTTAATTACCGGTGAAAATGGAACAGGGAAAGAGCTGATAACCAAAGAAATTCACCGGCGATCTGCTCGAAAATCGAAACCCATGATTACGATTGATATGGGAAGCATACCCGAATCATTGTTTGAAACCGAATTATTCGGACATACAAAAGGTGCTTTTACCGATGCCAAAGAAGATAAAACAGGACGTTTTGAAATAGCCAACGGTGGTACCTTATTTTTAGATGAAATTGGCAACCTGCCCGTATCACTCCAATCAAAAATTTTAACCGTTTTGCAAAAACAAGAAATTGTCCCTGTTGGAGCGAATAAACCCATTCCACTAGATATCCGGTTAATTACGGCAACCAATAAAAATCCTGAAGAATTGATTCAAAAAGGATTATTCCGCGAAGACCTTTTCTATAGAATAAATACTGTTCAGATTCAACTTCCGCCTTTACGTAAACGAAAAGAAGATATTTTAGAAATAGCCGAATATTACTTAAGAATCTTTGCAACAAAATACGAAAAACAGGGAGTTAAATTCAGTAATCAGGCAATCAATACATTACAGCAATATCATTGGCCGGGTAATATCCGTGAATTAAAACATACCATCGAAAAAGCAGTCATTTTATGTACTGATAATTTCCTGGAACCCGATGATTTTATGCTTAAACAAAAACCTAAAAAACAAGAATGGCCCTTAAAATTTGAAGAAATTGAAAAAATGGCTATAGTAAGAGCGCTTGAAAATAATGAGAGAAAGATGACAGAAGCAGCCAAAGAGCTGGGATTAACCCGGCAAACATTATACAATAAAATCAAAAAATACAACATTTAATCGTGCTTAGTAAAAAATTTTATATCCAAATTATCATTCGAATTATACTTATTCTGTTTAATTGTTTGAGTATAGTTCCTTTTATCTTCAAAGAAGAAAAATTATTTACCATACTTGGATTAGGCTTTTTACTCCTTTTGCAAATATTTTTGCTTCTGAAGTATATCAATAAATTCAATAGGAATGTAGCTGATTTTTTTGCTGCCTTAAAAACAAACGATGCTTCATTTGCTTTTCATGATCAAGTCTTTTCAAATATCGATAAAGATTTCCAGGACAATATCGAACATGTCAGAAACCAACTTTTTAACATCACAGAGCGCAAAGAAATTCAGCAATCCTATTTTAAAACGGTCATTGAAAATACACAAACTGCAATTATTACAGTAGGAAGGAACGAAAAGATAGACATTATAAATCATAGCGCTCTTGAATTACTCAACATCAACCGAATCTCAAACATCAAAGCAATTGAAAATATACATCCGGAGTTTTATCAGTTAATACAGCATTCAGGAGCTGGCACTGAAAAAATGGTGATGATAAAAAGCAAAAACAAAACTATCCCTATAGCTGTAAGGATTAATGAATTTAAGCAAAAAAGCAATCACCTTAAAATTGTTTCCTTTCAGGACATCGAATCAGAGTTAAATGAAAAGGAATTGCTATCGTGGCATCAATTGATACGGGTATTAACCCATGAAATAAATAATTCCATAACACCCATTACTTCGTTGGCCGGCTCTTTGGAAAAACTATACCATAAGAATGAAAATCAAAAAATCGCAAAGCAGGATATCTCAGAAGAAATCATAGAAAAAACATCCAAAGGATTAAATGTTATTTCCGAACGTGGTAAAGGATTGATTAATTTTGTGAATAATTACAAGTTAATTGCCTCATTAAAACAGTTAGACCTGGAAAATATTAAAGTAGCCGAATTATTCTACAATCTGGAACTGCTTATGAAAGCCAAGTTTTCAGAAAAAAATATTGATTTACAAATCGAGATTATCCCATTTGACCTGGAAGTAAATGCCGACAAAAAATACATAGAACAAATATTTATCAACCTGTTAAAGAATTCGTTAGAAGCAATTACCACAGAGAACGGTAAAATAAAATTATCAGGATATAAAACAAAAAACGAAAAAACTGTTTTAGAAATAAAAGACAATGGAAACGGTATTGCTCCTGAACTTAAAGACCAGATATTTATTCCGTTTTTTACTACCAAGGAAAAGGGCTCAGGTATAGGCTTGAGCCTTTCGCGTCAGATTATGCATCTGCATGGTGGTTCTATTTCCGTTAAATCAACGCCGGATGTAGAAACTATTTTTACGTTGCAATTTTAATAGAACGAGGGTATCATAAAACCTTTGTGAAACCCTGCTTGTAGCAAGCAAATTATTGCTTCTGTAAACTTCTCCTTTTCAGGAATATTTCTAAGTAAGTTTATTTTTAAAACTTTTTGGACTTCCCCTGTTTAAAAAGCCCTGTAAGGGCAAAAGATTGGAAACTCCGGGTGCACCCCGGAGTATAAGCAACCAACTGTATCCGCAGCAAGCATTAGTGATTTTTACTTGTAATAACTAATCATGCTGCGAAAAATTGGAAAGCAAAAAATAAGTACTCTCTCAAATTTTAATACCGGTTCTAGGAATTATACATTTCCAGCAAACTATCAGTTTATTCAAATATTATTATTACTAAACTCCCTATTGATTTACTTTCATTAGACACAATGTTCGACTCCTCCGGAGTCGCTATTACAAAGAGATTCTTTTTTTATAAATGTTCAAACCCGCCGGGTTTGTCTTCTTCTAATTCTTATAATACTTCAAGATAATAATCGTATGCCGAATCAGAGCTGAGTTTAGTGAAGCGGGAATCGTATGCTTATTCATTTTAAATAAATATAACGCTGCAAACCTTCAAAAGGTTGAATAATTACCTTAAATCCGCCAAGCCGCTAGAGCGGCTTGGCGAATTGTTATAAAGATGAAATTACTCATATCGCAACGATTCCGTCGGATTTTTTCTGGCGGTTTTAAACGATTGTACCGTAATGGTTAACGATGCAATTACCAAGGCAATCATTAAAGCCGAAACAAAAAACCAGATATTTAATTCGATACGGTAAGCAAAATTCTCCAGCCAGTTTTTCATAAAAAAGTATGATGCCGGAATTCCTATCAGCGAGGATATGAATACCCATTTCAGAATATCTCGGTTAAACAACATAAGAATTAGCCGTACATTAGAACCTAAGGCTTTTCGTATTCCAATTTCTTTCGTTCGCCGGGCAACCACAAAAGACGTTAATGCTAACAGCCCCAAAACGGAAATAATGATTGCCAGCAATGAAGCAACAAAAATCAGTTGATTCGATTTTTCTTCACTTCGGTACATTTGGGCAAATTGCTCGTCAAGGAAAGTATAATTTTGCATATAATCAGGGTCAAAATTCTTAAATACAATTTGTGCATATTTTAATCCTTGCTGAATTCGTCCCGCTTTAAGTTTTATACTAATGATATGAAAACCGTCCCAATAATGACTAAACACCAATGGTTCAATTTCGGTATGCAGCGATGCATAATGGAAATCTTTGATAATCCCTTTTATTCTGCCTCTGTGTAGCCAAACAATGATTTCTTTCTCAATCGGGTCATCCAGATTAAGCAACCTTGCAGCCGCTTCATTTAATATAAAAGTGGCACTGTCGCTGGATAATTTATCCGAAAAATCTGACCCTTCAATCATTTCAAAACCCATGGTTTTAACATAATCATCTTGTACGCGATTTTCTTTCACTGGGATTGCTTCTTCCAGAGGCCATTCCGGAAGGCGAATATTCATTCCGCTCCTGCCCCGCCCCGGTACCGATTGGGAAGCAGTAACCGAAACCACATCAGGACTAGAGAGTAATTTATTTTTTATCGACTCATAATTCGATTGTATTTTCCCGGATAAATTAGAGAAATAGACAATCTGCTCTTTATCAAAACCTAACCGTTTATTTTTCATATAATTTACCTGCGAGTACAAAACAAATAATGCCGAGATCAATGCTATGGCAATGGAAAACTGAATTACCACCAATAAAACATTCAGGGTTTTATTTTTTCGTTGACCGGTAAACGTTCCTTTTAGGATATCTACCGAGCTAAAGTGCGAAATATAAAGGGATGGATAAATTCCTGATAGGACACCCACTAAAAGAGAAATGGAGAAAAACAATAATACCAGGTAAAAATCATCGATATATGAAAGCTCAATTTTACGGCTTACCAAATTGCTAAATCCCGGTAAAAATGATTCTACCATCAACATAGCAATTAAAAAAGAGATGAAAGCGATTATTATCGACTCTCCTATAAACTGTTGAACTAAAGAGTTTTTGGAAGCACCACTCACTTTTCGTATTCCAACTTCTTTTGCCCTGGTCTCTGATTTTGAAGTAAACAGGTTTACATAATTAAATACCGCTATGATTAAAATAAAAGCAGCTAAAATGGAAAAAATATAAATGTACTCCATACTTCCCAATTCAGCATACTCATAGCTCAACCTTCCCGAATGCAGGTGTATTTCGGTCAATGGTTGCAATTCATGCGTATATTCAATCTTATACGCTTTAAACATTTCGTTTACATAATCAGAAGCTACTTTTTCGATTTTATGTTTAATATCAGCTGTGATGGATTGATTAAATTTCACATAAACATGAAAATTATTTCCTTGTTGCTTCATGTATGCTTCGTCGCCAGTATTTATAGATACCAGTACATCAAACTTGAAGTGTGTATTTTCAGGGATATTTTCCATGACCGCTTTTACCGTCATAGCAGCCCCGTAAACATGAATGGGCTCGCCAACAACATTGGTACGACCATAAATATTTTCGGCTGATTCTTTGGTTAAAACAACCGAATTGGGCTCAACCAATGCGTTTTCCAAATCACCCGCAACCGATTTAAAAGAAAAAACACGAAAGAAACACGAATCGGCCAGTACCCTGGTATAAAAACCTTTCGATTCATTTTTTACTTTTACTTCATTTTCAACAAAAGATGACAAACGGGTTGAATATTTTACTTCAGGAACCTCGTCCATAACAACGTTGGGTATTTCATACAGCGTTATAGGCATATGCAATTCTTTATCCCAACTCCTGGTTGAATGAGATAAAACCCTGAAGATTTTCTTCTGCTCGTCAAAATACTTATCGTAACTTAGCTCAAATCGAACGTACAGGAATAAAAGAATGGTAGCTGCCAGCCCTGCCGACAAACCAACAATATTTATCAGCGAATAAATTTTATTCCTGGTTAAATTTCGTAAGGCAACTTTGATATAATTTTTTATCATTGTGTTTAGTTTTTATTCATATTTTAAAGCTAAAACAGGATTTAAATCGGATGATTTTTTTACCTGTAACAACAAACTTATCATAGCAAGGAACACACCGGCTAAGGCAGGCATTAAAAACATTGTAAAATTCAACGATATTTTATAGGGAAAATTAACGAGCCACTCTTGAATTAAAAAGAAAGAAACCACCCAACCAATAAAAATAGCAATTAATAACCAACCTAATATCTGTTTATACAGTAAAAAGAAAATATTTTCCCATGTTGCCCCAAATACTTTATTTATAGCAATAAATTTTATTTTCTTATTAATGGTTAAAGAAAGCAGGGCATATAATCCAATGATTGACAAAACAACTGCCAATACAGACGCAATCTTTATCATCGTTAATATATTTTCTTCAGTACGATACATTTTCTTAAAGTATTCGCCCATAAAAATATAGTCTGGTTGATATTCCGAATCGAAATCCTGCAAAGTGTTAATAATATAATGGATACTTTTTTCTTTATAATTTTCATCTATGCGAATCCCCAAACAAAATTTCAAGTCAAGATAAGTACTTAGAACCAAAGGTTCAATTCTATTTTTCATAGATGCAAAATGATAATCTTTCATTACGCCTATAATGAAACACTTATGCCTCCATAAATAGACCTCTTTTCCCACAGGATTTTTAAGACCCAATTTTTTGACTGCCGTTTCATTTATTATAATTCCCATTTCCGGATGTGGTGTTGTAAAATCATGGCCGGCAATCAGCGGTATTTGATAAGTATTCATAAAACCCGGTTGAACTCTGTTTTCGTGTGTGTCAAAAGCTTCAGATTCATCTTGCGAAGGCAGTCTTAAGCTCATTGGGCTTCTTAAAGAACCCGGAATGGACATCGATGCTGTAACATCTTTAATTGCTGGATTTTGTAACAATTGAGTTTTTATAGCATCATAACTCCCTTGAATTCTGGGAGTAAGCGAAAAGAAATTCACTACCGACTTTCGGTTAAAACCCAAATTTTTATTTTTCATATAATCGATTTGGGTATTAAATACATTAAGGGTTACTAACAATATAATAGTTATCGAAAATTGAAAAATCACTAATATTCTTCGTAAATGATCTTTCCGCTTGCCTGCAAAATCGATTTGTTGAAATAAACTCACAGGATTAAACCTGGAGATATAAAATGCAGGATACCATGCTGAGAGCACTCCAACAACAACAGTCAAAGCAAAATAAACAACGAGTAAAAAAGACTGCCTTATATAGGAAACATTCATTGGCTGACGAACCAAGTTGGAGAAATCTTGCAAAAAAGTTTCAACCAATAACATTCCCAGAAGAAAAGCAATAATGGTTAACATAACTGATTCTAAAATAAACTGAAAAACAATTTGTCGTTTTAATGAACCCAATACTTTTCGAATGCCTACTTCACGATAACGCTTTTCGAATTGGGAGGTCATGATACTCAGATAATTCAATATGGCAACAATAAAAATAAAGAGGGTAACCAGAGAAAAAATAAGAATATAAAACCGGTTTCCCAAATTAGCATAGTCACTGGAAAAATCTGATTTTAAATGAATCTCATCTATTCTTTGAAGTTCAATATCTACATTAACATGATGATAATTAATATTTACAAATTCAGCAATATAATTGGCTGTTCTATCCAATTCAAAATCATCCGGTTTGTTATTAAATTTTATATATGTAGGAAAATCTAATGCATTCGATTGCATAAGCCCTTTTGGTGCTGATTCGATAGTCATTATAATCTCCGGGCGTATATGTGAATTTGTAGGAAAATCAGGATAAACTCCGGTTACTTTATAATCAGTTTTGAAGATTTTAATAAATTGATTAATAGCAGGTTCATCTCCAAATAGTTTCTCCTTAATACTTTTTGATATTATTACTGTATATTTTTCATTCAACAAATCTTCTTTATTTCCGTCCATATTAATCGATAAAGTATTAATTATTGAATTATCGGCATATGCTCCACTAACAGTAAACTTTTCATCCACATCTTTAGATATCTCATAATAGGGATTGAAATCAAAAAATTTCCCTGCGTTATCAACATTAGGAAAAGCTTTCTTCACCCTAGAAGCTATTTCATAAACGGTGGTTGGATAGTTAAAAACAGAGTTCCCGGATTTATTTTTCGAAACTACCCGATAAATTTTTTGATAATCATCATTATAGGTATCAAAACTTAACTCATGAAAAATATAAGTTAATAGCATGATTACAGAAGCTAAGCCAATAGCTAAACCAATTAAATTAATGGCTGTATAGATTTTATAACGAACTAAATTTCTGAAAGCAATTTTTAAATAATTTCTAATCATTTTAGTCTAATTTTTTCGATCATAGTGCTAAATTCGTACCAAAACCACTAAACATTTAAATATCAGTAATATAAAAATATACACAACAAAAGATATGTTCGGTTTTGAAGCACTCCATCGTTCGTTTTTGAAGCAAAATATTTTAAAATTTCAACATTAAACTATACTTTTATAAAAAAGTAAAATAATATGCCACAAGAAAAAATTAATTGTTCTCTCCTTATTATTGATGATGATATTGACGTACTCACATCAGCTGAATTGTTTCTTGAAGAAAATTTTAAAACAGTACTTACTGCATCGGATCCCAAAAATATTATTCCCATTATAAAAAAGCAGGATATCGACATTGTTCTTCTGGATATGAACTTCCGCAAAGGACAGATGGACGGACACGAAGGGATTTTTTGGATGGATAATATTAAAAAACAAAATTCCGAAATCATCGTAGTTCTTATGACCGCTTTTGGCGATATCGAACTTGCAGTGAACGGCATTAAAAAAGGAGCCTTCGACTTTGTTTTAAAACCATGGAAAAATGCCCGATTACTTGCCACGCTGATTGCAGCTTCGCGATACAAAAAGAGTACAAAAGAATCCATAAAATTTAAAGAACAATCGAATACACTTAAACAGGATATCGATAAAAACTTCTCTGAAATCATTGGTAAATCTCCTGCCATTAAACAACTAAAAGAAACGCTGAAAAAAGTGGCCGAAACCGATGCCAATGTTCTATTGCTTGGAGAAAACGGAACCGGTAAAGAATTGGCTGCTCATGAATTACACAGGCTCTCACCCAGAAAAGACGAAGCATTTATTGCAGTTGACATGGGTGCTATTACCGAAACTTTATTCGAAAGTGAAATATTTGGACACACCCAGGGTGCATTTACCGACGCCAAAACCGATAAACCCGGCCGCTTTGAAATTGCTTCAGGGGGAACGCTCTTCCTTGATGAAATAGGGAATCTTTCTTACAGTCTACAAGCCAAGATTTTAACCGTTATTCAAAACCGTAAAATTGCCCGCGTAGGCTCTACCAAACAAAAACCTGTAGATGTTCGATTAATTTGTGCTACCAATATGCCGCTTAAGCAAATGATTGATAAAGGTACATTCAGACAGGATTTATTTTATCGTATCAATACCTTTGAAATTAATATCCCCCCTTTAAGAAAAAGAAAAGAAGATATCCCTGTGTTGGCAGAATATTTTTTGAAAAATTTTAACCAAAAATACAACAAACCCGAATTGAAATTTCATCCCAAGACAATAATTCATCTTAAAAAATACCAATGGCCGGGGAATATACGGGAGCTAAAGAATATTATCGAAAGGGTGGTTGTTTTATCGGATGGCAGGCAATTAGTCATTGACCAAAGTCTTTTTTCATCTTACGAAACGAATACAGAAAATATTAAAAACAACCTTAATCTCGAAGAAAACGAAAAACATATCATATTAAAAGCACTGAAAAAACATCAAGGCAATATTACAAAAGCGGCCAAAGAACTGGGGATCCAACGTAATGCACTATACAGAAGATTAGAAAAATATGGTTTATAAAAGATTCTCGATACTCGTTATTCTCAGAATCATGTTTATGCTCATAAATATGGTACTGATTTCCAATATCATCTTAAATCCTAACCGGTTATTTACGAGTATTGTTCTTATTTTGATTTTAATTGGACAAATAGCAGAACTATTGCACTATGTTAATAAAACCAACCGTACGTTAAGTAATTTTTTAGATGCCATAAAAGATAAAGATTTTTCGGATAGCCAGTATATCGAAATAGTCGACAAATCATTCAGTCAACTTAATCAATCGTTTAAAAATATTTCGCGCGCCATTTTTGATTCTAAAATTGAAAAAGAAGCGCAATACCACCTCTTAAATCTGATTATTGGCAAAGTCGATACTGGAATAATGCTCCTGGATAAGAACCAAAAAATTAACCTAATAAATGATGCAGCAAAAAACGCCCTAAAACTATCTCGATATAAAACTCTTGCTGATATTAAAATAGAAAATCCGGATTTATACCATTTCATTAAAGAGGAAAAAAAAGCGGCTAAAAAAATTATCGAAACATCGAAACGGCAACTGCTGGTTTTTGTTAATCCTATAAAATTAACAGGTGATAATTATACCCTAATAACATTTAATGATATAAAAGAAGAAATGGAGTTAAAAGAAATACAATCGTGGCAAAAATTACTGCGCACGTTAAGTCACGAAATCATGAACTCAGTAACACCCATATCCTCATTATCAGAAACCAGCTTATTTCAAATACAAAATAAAACCGGGAAGTTAAAGAATTTGTCTGAAATGAATAAGTTGTCACTTGAAAAAGTTCAAAAAGCTTTAGTTACTATTGAAAAACGTAGTTCAAATTTATACCATTTTGTAGATGATTTCAGAAAACTGGCCAAAATACCCATACCACAAAAAAATAAAATATTAGTCAATGAGCTGGTCGATTCGGTGGAACAATTAATGAAACCAGAGCTTTCCAGAAATAACATTATCTTAAAAAGTTCTATCTATCCTGAGGACCTTGAAATATATGCCGATATTAACCAGATAGAACAAGTGCTGATAAATATCGTTTTAAATGCTAAAGATGCCGTTCAGACAACTGAAAATCCAAAAATACAGATAAACAGCAAAAAATCCGGAGATAATATTTCCATTGAAATTATCGATAATGGAAACGGAATCCCTGACGAGCAAATGGATAAAATATTTATTCCTTTTTATACCACCAAAGAAAAAGGATCCGGAATTGGTTTAAGCCTTTCGCGTCAGATTATGCATTTGCATGGTGGTTCTATTTCGATACAATCAATGCCAGGCGTTGAGACAGTATTTACACTCGAATTTTAAACGAATTACCGGCTTCCGAAAGCAATCCGGAATATCAGGTTACTTATAATCCGCCTAGCCGATTGGAGCGGCTTGGCGAATGTAAACAACAAACCAAAACCTGAGAGAAATCAATGTTCAATCCACCAAAGAAATAAATTTGCTAAAATCGGGCTCTCCATGCAGGTTCATTAAAATCATTACATTCTCTGTGCCATCCTCAACCAACATTAACAACTCTGATTTACGATCATTTTTTTGATGATAAATCATACGTACTTTATCTTTTTGATCATAAACAGTCATGACTTCTTTAAAACGGCCTTCTTTAATTCCTTCATCCAACAGTATAAATTCATTATTTCTAAACCTTTTGTCTGAAATTATGATTTTCATTTTATCAATTTGCTGTAATACTTCTCGTTCTTCATCCTCTAAATCACCATAAGCCAGGCCCATTTTTAAAATAAAGCCCGGTATTACCATAGTAAATTCACTGTTCTGTCTTTGGTAGTCACGCACAACATCTTTTAATGTATTTTGTGCCATTAAGGCTGGTACAACAAAGATGAATAGAACCAAAACTGTAACTATTTTTTTCATATCAATAAATTTTAATTAACAAAAGTTTATCTAAAGACGATTGAATAATAAAATCGTTACAGGATAACGAAATAGATCCCATTGTTTTCTTGTAAGTTGCTTAATATCATATTATTATTTATGCTTGTAACGTAATGC
>Ga0209943_1000925_pt1 | contig 19006 bp, 23 predicted proteins | sample SalPonR1_B_D2_MG_FD_185698 | JGI IMG/M metagenome (GOLD analysis project Ga0209943, IMG submission 185698) | Salt pond soil microbial communities from South San Francisco under conditions of wetland restoration - Salt Pond MetaG R1_B_D2_MG... ... | reverse complement strand
CGCCGAGACCTGTGACGTGATCGCCCACGCCACGGCCAAGCGCGCGCGCAAACGCTGCGACTGGATCCTCGCCAACGACGTGAGCGCCGGGACGGGCATCATGGGCGGGACCGAGAATGCCGTGACACTCATCACCGGCGATGGGGCCGAGGAATGGCCACGTATGGGCAAGGATCAGGTCGCGCGCAAGCTGGCCGAACGGATCGCGCGGGCGTTGGCCTGAGGAATTTGGGTATTTTTGCCAAGAAGAAACCGGGGGGCGGATGCTGAGCATCGAGATCGCATGGGATGAGGGTGCGGATCGCGCGCTCGGCCTGCCTGCTTACGCCACGGCGGGGGCCGCGGGAGCCGACCTGCGCGCGAATTTCCCGGACCGGGGCGCGGTGACGCTCGCCCCCGGCGCGCGGGTGCTGGTGCCCACCGGGCTGCGCATCGCCGTGCCCGAGGGCTACGAGGTGCAGCTGCGCCCGCGTTCGGGGCTGGCGCTCCGGCACGGGATCACCCTGCCCAACAGCCCCGGCACCATCGACAGCGATTATCGCGGGCCGTTGGGCGTGATCGTGATGAATGCCGGGACCGAGCGGTTCGAGATCGTGCATGGTGCGCGCATCGCGCAGATGGTGGTGGCCCCGGTGGTGCGGGCGCGGCTCAAAGTGGTGGAGGCCCTGGACGAGACTGCGCGCGGCACGGGCGGCTTCGGCTCGACGGGGGCGGGCTGATGCTGTTGGTGCTGGTCATGGCGGCCGCGCTGTGGGGCATCGGCGCGGCGATGGGCACGCCCCGCCGGCTGCGCTGGGGGATGATCGCGGGGCTCTGGGCAGCGGTGACGCTGGCGCACCTGGTGCTGCCGACCGGTCACCCGATCCGCGCGGCGACGGGCGAGGAGGCGGCGCTGTGGCTGATGCTGGGGGGCGCGGCGGCGCTGGTGCTGGTATATCGCGCGGGGCTGGGCCGCCTGCGCGCACGGGCCGGGGCGCGCGAGGCCGAGGCGGCGCAGGCCGCAGAGGCACAGGCACCGAAGCCGCTCTTCAGCCAGTCCGAGCTCGACCGCTATGCCCGCCACATCGTGTTGCGCGAGTTGGGCGGGCCGGGGCAGAAGGCATTGAAGCAGGCGCGCGTTCTGGTGATCGGCGCGGGGGGTCTTGGCTCGCCCGCGCTGCTCTATCTCGCCGCCGCCGGGGTCGGCACCATCGGCGTGATCGACGACGACGAGGTGGATAATTCCAACCTGCAAAGGCAGGTTATCCACCGCGATGCCGATATCGGTTTACCAAAAGTGCAATCGGCCATGCAGGCGATGCAGGCGCAGAACCCCAATGTCGTGGTACGCCCCTACCAGAGGCGGCTCACGCGCGAGATCGCGGCCGAACTCTTTGCCGAGTATGACCTGATCCTCGATGGTACCGACAATTTCGAGACCCGATACCTCGCCAATGCCACCGCAGCTTTGCACGGCAACCCTTTGATTTCCGGGGCTTTGTCTCAATGGGAGGGGCAGGTGAGCGTGTTTGACCCCGCGCACGGTGCGCCGTGCTATGAATGCGTCTTTCCCGAGGCACCCGCGCCTGGCCTCGCGCCGTCCTGTGCCGAGGCGGGGGTGCTGGGGCCGTTGCCCGGCGTAGTGGGGGCGATGATGGCTGCCGAGGCCGTCAAGATCGTCACCGGGGCGGGCACGCCGCTCAGGGGCGAGATGCTGATCTACGACGCGCTCTACGGCGAGAGCCGCAAGATCGCGCTCACCCGCCGCGCCGATTGCCCGGTCTGCGGCGAGAAGGGAGACCGAGATGACCAACCCGCTGCTGGCTGAATGGAACAGGCCCTTCGGCCTCGCGCCCTTTGACGAGATTGGCGACGCCGATTTCGCGCCCGCCTTCGACGCCGCGCTCGGCCTTGCGCGCGAGGAAGTGGCGGCGATTGCTGACAATCCCGAACCGCCCGGCTTTGCCAACACGGTCGAAGCGCTGGAGCTTTCCGGACGCGCGCTTGACCGGGTGCTGTCGGTGTTCTTCACCGTCGCCGGGGCGGACAGCAATCCGGCGCGGCAGGAATTGCAGCGCGAATTCGCGCCGCGTCTCGCGGCGTGGTCGTCGGAGCTTTATGGCAACAAGGCGCTATATGCCCGGATCGAGACGTTGTGGCAGGCGCGAGACATGCTCGCCCTCACCCCCGAGGAGGCGCGGCTGTTGCTGCTGACGCGGCGGGCCTTTGTGCGGGCGGGCGCGGCGCTCAATGGCGAAGCGGAGGCGCGGATGCGCGCGATCATGGCTCGGCTCGCCGACCTGAGCACCGCCTTCACGCAGAACCTGCTCGCCGACGAGGCGGGCTGGCGGATGGAGCTGGGCGAGGGCGATCTCGACGGGCTGCCGGATTTCGTGGTGGCCAATGCGCGCGCGGCGGGGCACGAGGCGGGGCTTGACGGCCCGGTCATCACGCTGTCGCGCTCGCTCATCGTGCCGTTCCTGCAGTTTTCCAGCCGCCGCGACCTGCGCCGTCGCGCGTATCAGGCCTGGGCCGCGCGCGGTGCGGGCGGCGGCGAGACGGACAACCGTGCGATCGCTGCCGAGACGCTCGCGCTTCGCGAGGAGCGCGCGGCGCTGCTGGGCTACGACAGCTTTGCCGCCTACAAGCTCGAGACGCAGATGGCCGGGACGCCGGACGCGGTGCGCGATCTGTTGATGGAGGTCTGGGAGCCTGCCCGCGCGCAGGCGGCGCGCGATGCGGAGGTGCTCACCGCGATGATGCGCGAGGACGGGATCAATGGCGATCTGGAGCCGTGGGACTGGCGCTACTACGCCGAGAAACGGCGGCAGGCGGAGCACGAACTGGATGAGGCGGCGGTCAAGCCGTACCTGTCGCTCGATGCGATGATCGCGGCGGCGTTCGACTGTGCGCACCGGCTTTTCGGCCTCGAATTCCGCCCGCTCGACGTGGCGCTCTATCACCCCGATTGCCGGGCGTGGGAGGTAACGCGCGAAGGGCGTCACGTGGCGGTTTTCATCGGTGACTATTTCGCCCGCGCCTCGAAGCGGTCGGGCGCGTGGTGCTCGGCCATGCGCGGGCAGGCGAAACGCCCGCTTGTGCAGGGCCCGGTGGTCATCAACGTGTGCAATTTCGCCAAGGGCGACCCGGCGCTGCTGAGCTATGACGACGCGCGGACCCTCTTTCACGAGTTCGGTCACGCGCTGCACCAGATGCTGTCGGATGTCACCTACGAGAGCCTGTCGGGTACCAACGTGGCGCGCGATTTCGTAGAACTGCCCAGCCAGCTTTTCGAGCATTGGCTGGAGGTGCCCGAGGTGCTCGACACCCACGCCCGCCATGTCGGGACTGGCGCGCCGATGCCGCGCGACCTGCGCGACAAGGTGCTGGCGGCGGCCAATTTCGACATGGGCTTTCAGACGGTGGAATACGTGGCCTCGGCGATGGTGGACCTTGCCTTTCACGAGGGCACGCCGCCCGGTGACGTGATGGCGCGGCAGGCGGAGGTACTGGCGGAAATCGGCATGCCGCACGCCATCGCCATGCGCCACGCGAGCCCGCATTTCGCACATGTGTTTTCCGGCGACGGCTATTCCAGCGGGTACTATAGCTACATGTGGTCCGAGGTGATGGATGCCGATGCCTTTGCCGCCTTCGAAGAGGCGGGCGGGGCGTTTGACGCAGAACAGGCGCGGGCGCTCGAGCGACATATCCTGTCGCGCGGCGGGACCGAGGAGGCGGGCACGCTCTACGAGGCGTTTCGAGGGCGGATGCCCGGCGTGGCGGCACTGCTCAGGGGGCGCGGCCTCGCAGCGTGAAAAATCGCGTGAAGCGAATCACTCTCTGTTGACGGATTCGCGCAGCTTACCCTATATCTTGGGTCGAGAGGGCGCGACGCGATCCATTAGAATACGGCGGCAGGTGTGGGCGAGGGGCCGATTCAACGGCCCCCGTTCATTTTGGGGTGCCGTCATGCGCGCGCATCCTTGGGTGACCCCATCACGACGTAGGAGGTGATCGCGTTGACCTGCGGCAGGGTGCCGAGCACCTCGGTGTGAAAGCGCTTGTAGGCGGGCAGGTCGGCCACCTCGACGCGCAGCAGGTATTCCACCGCGCCGGTGGTGTTGTGGCATTCCACCACCTCGGGCGCGCGGTCCATCGCCCGCTCGAAGGCCTCCTGGCTGGCCTTTGTGTGGCTGCTCAGGCCCACGGTGACATAGGCGGTAAAGCCCACGCCCAAGGCGGCGCGGTCGAGCACGGCGCGATAGCCCGCGATCACCCCGCGCCGTTCGAGTTCCTGCACCCGCCGCAGGCAGGCCGAGGGCGACAGGCCCACGCGCTCCGCGAGGTGCAGGTTGCTGATCCGGCCATCGTGGCTCAATTCTCGCAATATACGGTCGTTTACTTGATCCATGATGGATATTTATTGCACAGATCACTAAAAATCACAATGATACGCAATCAAAATGCGGGTTTGATCGCATATGGTTGTGTGTATGACACCTGACCTTTTCACCGCGCTTGCCACTTTCGCCCTCGTCACGGTCATCACGCCGGGGCCCAACAACCTGATGCTGATGGCATCGGGCACGAATTTCGGCTTTGTGCGCACGATCCCGCACATGCTGGGCATCGGGCTGGGCTTTCCGGCGATGTTGGTCTGCGTCGGGCTGGGGGTGATGCAAGTGTTCGACTTGTGGCCGCTGAGCTACACGCTGCTCAAGCTCGCGTCTGTGGCCTATCTGCTCTATCTCGCGTGGAAGATCGCCAATGCCGCGCCACCCTCCTCGGGCGAGGGGCGTGTGGAGGGCAAGCCGCTGACCTTCCTGCAGTCGGCGGCGTTCCAATGGGTCAACCCGAAAGCCTGGAGCATGGCGCTCTCGGCCATCACGCTCTACGCCACGGGGCGCGACCTTGTGGCGGTGCTGTGGGTTGCGGGTGTGTATGTGGGCGTCTCGGCTGTCAGCACGACGAGCTGGACGGTGCTTGGCCAGCAGGTGCGCCGGCTGCTGACGAACCGGGCGCGGCTGCGGCTGTTCAACCGGGTGATGGCGGCATTGCTGGTGGCGACGCTGGTGCCGGTGCTGTGGCCGGCGGGCTGAGCGGGGCAGTCCGGCTACCGTTCCGCCGGCAGCGTTGTGATTGCAAATCGTGTCGAAGCCCGCCATATAACCCCGCGGCAGACCGGAAGGCGAATGCGCGATGACCCACTATCTCGACTTCGAAAAACCCCTCGCCGAGATCGAGGGCAAGGCCGAGGAACTGCGCGCGATGGCGCGGTCCAACGCGGAGATGGACGTCGAGGAGGAGGCGGGCGCGCTCGATCGCAAGGCCGCCGACATGCTGCGCGACCTCTACAAGTCGCTGACGCCGTGGCGCAAATGCCAGGTGGCGCGCCATCCCGAACGCCCGCATTGCCGCGACTACATCGCCGCGCTGTTCGCGGAATACACGCCGCTGGCCGGGGACCGGGTCTTCGGCGAGGACGCCGCCGTCCTGGGCGGGCTCGCGCGGTTGGGGGATCGACCGGTCATGGTGATCGGCCACGAGAAAGGGCACGACACCCAGAGCCGACTCGCGCATAATTTCGGCATGGCCCGCCCGGAGGGCTATCGCAAGGCTGTGCGCCTGATGGAGATGGCCGACCGCTTCGGCCTGCCGGTGGTGACGCTGGTGGACACGCCCGGTGCCTATCCCGGCAAGGGGGCCGAAGAGCGTGGCCAGAGCGAGGCGATCGCGCGGGCGACCGAGACCTGTCTGGGCATCGGCGTGCCGCTCGTCTCGGTCATCATAGGCGAGGGCGGATCGGGCGGCGCGGTGGCCTTTGCCAGCGCCAACCGCGTGGCGATGCTGGAGCATTCGGTCTACTCGGTCATCAGCCCCGAGGGCTGCGCCTCGATCCTGTGGAAGGATGCCGAGAAGATGCGCGAAGCCGCCGAGGCGCTGCGCCTCACGGCGCAGAACCTCGTCAAGCTGGGCGTGGTGGATCGCACCATCCCCGAGCCTTTGGGCGGCGCGCATCGCGACCGCGAGGCCACCATCGCGGCGGTCGGCACGGCGATTTCGGCGATGATCGATGGGCTGGCGGCCAAGGATCGCGCCGCGCTGATCCGCGACCGGCGCGAGAAATTCCTCAAGCTGGGGTCCAAGGGGCTCGCGGCCTGAGCAGGTTCAGCCGTCGTCTGTGCCCACCCGCCGCGCGGCAAGCAGCGTCGCCAGCGGTCCGATTACCTCGAAGATCACGGTGGTTGCCACGGTCAGCCCGAGGATCAGATCGGCGTGGTCGGGAAATTCCCGCGCGGCGATGAGCGCCATGCCCACGGCCACGCCCGCCTGCGGCAGCAGGGCCACGCCGTACCAGGGCCGGTGCGCCACCGGTGCGCCCGCCAGCGTTCCGCCGATCCAGCCGCCTGCCAGCCGCCCGCCGATGCGCAGCGCGACATAGGCAGCCCCGACCATCCCGACCCCGGCCACGCGTCCCGCGTCGAGCGATGCTCCGGCGAGCACGAAGAACAGGATCATGAACGGCCACTGGATATGTTCGATCTCGTGAAAGGCGCGCTCGTGGTGGTGTGCGCGGTTTGCGATGACGGCCCCGGCGGCCATCCCCGCGAGCAGGAATGACACCTCCGCCACCTGCGCCAGCCCGGCGGTGAGGAACACCACCCCCAGCGCCTCGGTCAGTTGCGGCTCGCCCGGGGCAAGGCGACCGGTGAGATGCGCCGCGGGCAGCCCGATCAGCACCCCGAGCGCCAGTGCCCCGCCGATTTCCCACAGCGCGTGGCCAAGATGCGCGAGGTCAATACCGCCCGCGATACCGCCGGCCACCACCACGGCAAGGGCAAAGGCCAGCACACCCCAGGCATCGTCGACGGCGACGATGCCGCGCACCAGATCGGGGAACGGGCCGCGCACGCCCGATTGGCGCAGCGCATCCTGAGTCGCCGCCGGGTCGGTCGCCGTGGCGATCGCCCCGAGGAGCAGCGCCACCGGAGCGGGCACGCCCATGAGCCAAAGCCCCCCCGCGACCAGCGCCACCGTGGCGAGAACGACCATGATCGAGACCGATAGGATTGCGCGCCCGTGCCGCCGCAGCGTGTCACCCTTGAGCGCGTTGCCCAGCAGGAACGCCACCATCGTCAGCGCCGACACCGACAGCACGTCATAGAGCGCGCGCAGGTCCGCCGGGATGAGGTCAAGCCCCGCGCCGCCCACCGCGATCCCGCAGATCAACAGCAGCGTCACCCGCGGCAGGCGAGTGCGCCGCCCGATGGCGTCGGCGGCCAGACCCGCGAGAAAGAGCGCACCCAGCGCGATGAGAACCGGGGCGTATGTCATGGCTCAGCCCACCAGCATCCGCAGGCCCTGCGTCACGTCCGAGCGCACGGCCAGCCGTAACCCCGGTTCGTCGCCGGCCTTGAGCGCGGCGATGATGAGGCGGTGGAAATGCGGCGGCTCCTTGTGCCGCAGCCGGCCGTAGAGCGCCCGCATGGTGGGGCCGAGTTGCAGCCAGACCGTCTCGGCCATCGCCAGCATCGCGGGGGCCTGCGCGCGCAGGTAGAGCGTGCGGTGAAATTCGAGATTGCGGCGGATATACCCCACCGCGTCGCGCCGAGCGATATCCTCGGTGATTCGCGCGTTGATCGTCTGAAGCCGGTCGATGAGCGCGATATGCGCGCGCGGCAGGGCACGGCTTGCCAGCTCCACCTCCAGCAGCGAGCGCAGCGCCGCCAGTTCCTCGATCCGCTCGTTGCCCAACTCGGGCGTCGAGACGCGGCCCGAGCTCGAAAGCGTGAGCGCACCCTCGGCGGCGAGGCGGCGCAGCGCCTCGCGCGCGGGGGTCATCGAGACGCCGAACTCGGCAGCGATGCCGCGCAGGGTAAGCGCCTGACCGGGGGCGATCTCGCCATGCATGATGCGCGTGCGCAGCCCGCGATAGATGCGGTCATGGGCCGCCGGGGCCGGATCGGGGCGGGGCGAGATCAACATGCCCTCATGTGATCACAAATCACGCGCCGGTCAATCGAAACGATAACGATGCAGCCCCGCCCCCTCGCGCCGCAGCCAGGAACGCGGTGCCTCGTAATCGGGCTGCAGGCGCGCCACCACCGCCCAGAACGCGGGCGAGTGGTTCATCTCGGCGAGATGTGCGACCTCATGCGCGGCCACGTAATCGAGCACTGAGGTTGGCGCCAGGATCAGCCGCCAGGAATAGCTGAGTTCGCCCTGCGCCGAGCACGACCCCCAGCGCGAACGCGTGTCGCGCAGGGTGAGGCGGCTATAGCCCAGCCCGAGCTGTGCCGCGTACATGTCCGACGCCGCCGCCAGCCGGTCGCGCGCCCGCGCCCGCAGCCACGCGCGAAGGCGTGGGGCCAGCGTCTCGGGCGCGCCCGGAACGCGGATCGCGTCCGCTTCGAGCCGCACGCTCCGCCCCGGGCCTTTCACGATCTGCCGCATTTCGCCCTCGATGGGCAGGCGCGCACCCGGCACGACCTCCACGTGGTCGGGCTGTGCGGCGAGGGTCCGCCGCAGCCAGGCCTCGCGGCTCTGCGCAAAGCCCAGCGCCTCGGCCTCGCTCACCCCGCGCGGCACCGTCAGCGTCACGGCACCGTCCAGACCCGACACCCGCAGCGACAGCCGCAGCGCCCGCGCGCTGTGGCGCAGGGTGATGGCAACAGGGGGGTTGCCGGGGATGAGATGCTGGCCCATATAACCTCCGATGAGCGCGACGGCGCACCTGCTGCAAAGCCTTTGACAGTTGCCGAAGGTTATGGCAGGTGCGCCGGATCGCGTGCAAGATCGACAGTTGAAAGAGGATCACCCATGCCCAAGGAAGAATGGGGCGTCAAGCGTGTCTGCCCGACCACCGGCAAGCGTTTCTACGACCTGAACAATGATCCCATCGTCAGCCCCTACACGGGCGAGGTGGTCGAGATCGTGTCGGGCAAGTCGCGTGCCATGACGCCTGATGCCGAGGACGCGGCCACCAAGAAGCTCAAGAAGACCGGCAAGGAAGATGACAGCGGAGAACTGGTCGAGGATGACGCTGTCGATGTCGAGATCAACGACGATCTGCTCGAGGATGATGACGAGGATACCGTCTCGCTCGACGATATCGCGGACGTGGAATCCGACGAGGACATGTAAAGCCGCAAGGGCGGGATTTTCCTCTTGATCCCGCGCGCCGCTTTGTCTACTCACCGGCGCACGGTCCGCAAGGGCCTGAATTTCGGGGCCTTAGCTCAGCTGGGAGAGCGCTTGCATGGCATGCAAGAGGTCAGGGGTTCGATCCCCCTAGGCTCCACCAAATCCCCCTGCATACTGAATGTTCAGCCCATGTCGCGCCGCCGTTTTCCAAATTGCGCCGCGATAAGCGCGCCCGTTGTCGCCCCCGCTCCGTCGGCCAGCAGATCGCCCCATGACGCTTCACGCCCCGTGAGCGGCTGTACGATCTCGATCAAGCCACCATAGGCCAGCCCGGCCAGCGCCACGGTGCGCCACAGGTGCGGGGCGCGCCATGACACGGGTGCGGCCAGCACCGCGAAGGCCACGAAATGGGCGAGCTTGTCCAGTCCGGGCACGCCCGCCGGGCCCGGCGCATGGGGGACAAGCGTGGCGAGTGCAATGGCGAGGCCAAGAGCAACGGTTGCAGACACGGCGTAGGCCATGACCACCTTGCTAGAGCGGGCCGCGTTCATTCGCATGCACGCCACCCTCCACAACTCTATGATTTCGCATGTCCGAGGAGCTCAAAACCGGTTCCCGCCTCTGAGCAACATGCTCTGACCGCCGGGGGCATGGCAGGCAAGCCGGGTTTCAGAAGTCGAACAGGTCCTCAAGGAAGCCGCCGCGCTTCTTGCGCGGTTTGCCGCCGTGATGGTCCCGATATCCGCCGCTGTCGCGATGATCGCGCGTATCGCGCGGCGGTGGGGCCTCGGCCGAGCGGTCGATGATCTTGTCGAGCTCGCCACGGTCGAGCCAGACGCCGCGACATTTCGGGCAATAGTCGATCTCGACCCCCGTGCGCTCGGCGATAACCAGCTCGGTTCCGTCAATCGGGCATTGCATCGGCATCCTCCTGTCTGTTGCCCTGAACAGGTGGGAGCCGGAGGACGGTTTGGCAAGCCCCTGCGTCAGCGGATCACATGCACCGCGCAGGCGGCGTGACGCACGACCTTGGCCGCGGTGGAGCCGAGCAGAAGATCCTGCATTCCCGGACGGTGGCTCGCGATCACGATGCAATCGGGGCTATGGCTCTCGGCCCAGTCGAGGATTGTGCGCCCCGAATGCCCCGCGACCACGTGGGCGCTGGCATCCGGCTGCTCGGCGGCGAGCTCGGCGAGGCGCGTCTCGATATTCTTGCGCGTCTCGTTCTGGTAGCCTGCGGGCAGGTAAGACGCGGCGTAGGCGGGCACCTGTTCGATCACGTGCAGAAGGCTGATATGGCCCCCACCGCCTGCCAGCAGGCGCGCGATGGCGAGGGCACCGGCGCTGTCGCGTTCGGTATCGAAGGAAACGGGCACCAGAACGTGCGAATACATGGCGTGGTCCTTTCGCGTTGATCTGTCACAGTTTCGCGCGAATGACGGGCTGCCGCATTGATCCAGATCACGTGCCGCGCGCGCTCACTCCTGCGCCGCGCGCATCTGTTCAGCGATCTGCGCTGCCCATTCGCCGATGATCGGCAGGAACTCGATCTGGCTGAGCGACCAGACGAGCACCGACAGGAGCACCGTCGCGCCCAGCACGGTGCCCAGCCCCACGGCAAGTCCCCGCGCGAAATTGAAGGCGAGCAGGCGCGGCAGGTTGTTGTGGATGCGCACGAATCGGTGGCTGTTGAGGCGCGCCACTTCGGTGCGCAGGGCATGGACCTCGCGTGCGAGGTCGTCGGTATCCGGTCGCTGCCCGCTCATTACAGGACGGTCGCCACGTCGTACATAACCGGCTCGAATCCCTTGCACAGCTCGTTGATACGGCGGTTGCGCGCGCGCATCTCGTCGCCGCGCAGCATGGCCTGAAAATCCTCGCGGGCGCGCCATTGGGAATAGTTTGCGATGCGGGTCTGCGCATCGTTCACGTGCAGCGCCGCGGCGACGAAGCCGGGCTGTTTCGAGATCACCTCGCGATAGGCGGAGGTGAGCAGGTCGAGTACATCCTGGCATGTGCCGGGCGTGACCTCGAAGGTGGTGAGCACGGTCTGGTGTGTGTTGTCCGGGCTGATGGTGAGCATGACGCTGTCCTCCTGCGGAATGGGTAGCACGACCCGGCGCGCCGGTAAATTCTGTGCCGGTCTTAACGCTCGGTTTACTCTTTTTGGGGACGGTCAAGGCGGAGGTAACCATGACCGGACGCCTGCTGCTCTTTCTCGCGTTGCTGCCCTGGCTTTCCACGGCGGTGCTTGGCGGGGCCTGGCCGCGCGCCGAGGGCGAGGGGTTTCTTGCGGTATCGGGGACGGTCGAGGGGCCCGACGAATTCGGTCTCTACAGCCAGAGCTTCAGCCTCTTTGCCGAATACGGGGCGACCGAACGTTTTACTTTCGGGGTCGATCTCGGGGGTGACGCGGGGCGGATGTCCAAGGCGATCGCGTTCCTGCGCTGGCCGCTCGGACGGTCTGAGCACCAGCTGAGTCTGGCGCTCGAAATCGGGGCTGGCCAGGTGGATCAGGAACCCGCCCTGCGCCCCGCTTTCTCGGTCGGGCGCGGCATTTCCCTAGGTGAGCGCCACGGCTGGTTCAATGCCGATACCCGCGCGATCCTCTTCGAGGGTGGCACGACGGCCTATGAGACCGATCTTACCGCCGGGCTGTCGCTCGGTGCGCGCGTCAAGGCGCTGGTGCAGCTTCAGGCCGGGGTGCCGGCAGAGGGGCGCGACTACCTGCGTCTCGCGCCCTCTCTCGTCTACGAGACACGGCCCGGTACGCACCTGGAGCTTGGCGTGACCGAGCCGATATCGGGCGGCGGCGAGCGGGGATTCAAGCTCGGCCTTTGGCACAAGTTCTGAGTGCTCAGAGCGCGTCATCGATCCGCGCCCGCAGGATCACCTTGCCGGACACCGATTGCGGCCAGTGCAGGTTGATCCGGTCCTTCTCCGGCCCCTGCCGCGCCTCGAACGACGGGCTGGTATGCACCACATCGCCGGCGCTGTCGCGCAGCGCCCCCTCGGGCAGCACCGATTCGACCGTCTGCGCCCATGCTCCGAAGGGCAGCCGCGGTGCCGGTGTCACCACCCATGTCGCCGCAGCGCTCTCCTCGACATGCTCCATCACCAGAGGGCTCTCGGCGTGGATATCCACGTTGTGGAAACTGTTCTCGGCAAAGGTGATGTTGCGCACGCGGTCATAGTCGAAATCGGCAAAGCTCGTGTCCACGCTCTCCACCCGGTCGATCGACCCGATGGCGCGGAACGTGTTGCCGGTCACCGTCATGCCGTTGAGGAAATGCCCCGGCCCGTGCGGCTTGACGGTGATGTAGGTGAACCACGGTGCCATGTCGCTGGCGAGGAACACGTTGCCGGTGATGCTCAGCGCGCTGAACGAGAATTCGCTGCCGAAATCGGGGGCCTGATCGTGCTCGTTGCCCCATTCGATGAAGCAGTTGTCGATATAGTTGCCGTTGATCGTGCCGCGATTGTTGGTGCGGGTCAGCACCCAGCCCGCGCTGCGCACGCCGCCCGAGGCGGAATCGCCCTGGAACACGTGGTTGCCGCTGATGAGCGAGCTCGACCCGGCCATCACCGCGAAATGCCGGAAGAATGTGGCGCGGTTGTCGCGCACCTTGAGGTCGTTGGCATTGGCGTTGAAGCCGATGGTGTGGCGCTCGCTCACCAGAAGCGGGGCCTCGTCCGAGAGGAACTGGCAGCGGTCGATCATCATGCCCTGGTCGCCCTCGCCATGGCTGGTGATACCGCGATCCTTGGGCCGCGTGACGAAACAGTCGCGGAAATGGTTGGCCGAGCCCTGCGGCGGCAGCAGGACCCCGCTGCAATCGCCCGCGCACTGGAAATCCACCTCAGAGAACACCATGCGCGACACGTCCTGGAAGCCGCTGAAATCCAGCATGTACTTGAACCGGCGGAAGGTGAATACCTGCGTCCCTGCGGCGTCGAACAGCGGCTGACTGATCGTCAGCCGCCCCGCCGCAACGTTGCGCGCCGTGACATAGACCTCGCGCCCCACGCCACCCCCCTCGACCAGCGCGCCAACCGGAACATTGGCCACGTTGACCACGCCGGTCAGTTCCTTGACGGCGGTCTCGGGGCTGTAGGTGGCCTGCGAGGTAACGACCTCGGTGTCGAAGGCGGGCGTCGGAAAGACCGAGAATTGCCCGTTCTGGATCACGTGGCGCTGGTTGTAGGTGGTGCGGTTGCCCACCGCGGCCTGCATGTCCACCGGCGCGCGCAGCGCGATCTTGCGCCCCGCGAGATCGAGCGTCACGTGACCGGCGTTGTTCAGAAGCGCCTGGTACGCCTTCTTGAAGGCCAGTTCGCTGTCGCCGAAGGCGTCGATATAAGCGGGCAGGTCGTAGTTCCTGGTGAGCGCGAGGATCGCCTCGTCGGGCATCAGCAGCGTCCCCTCGAAGCGGATGCGGCTCTGGATCGTGGTGCTCTGGCCCAGGAAATAGATGCCGGCGGGCACGATGATCTCTCGGCCCCCCGCCGCGGTGTCGGCGGCCTCGAAGGCGGCGTGGTCGTCCGTCACCCCGTCGCCGATGGCACCGTAATCGCGTACATCCACGGCGGCGATCACGTCGCGCAGAAAAAACCGGCTGACATCCTCGATCTCGATATCGTCGATCCGCACCACCCCGCCGGAGGGGCCGGTGAGGTCGATCCCGAAATGCCCGAACGCGGCCTGCGGCCCCCAGACCATGTCCACCCCCGCGCGTTGTCCGGTGCCGACGATGGCGGCGATCTCGACCACCTCGCCATAGGTGGTCAACGTGACCTGCGGCCCTGTCAGCGTCACACCGGGCAGCGCCGCGCCCCCCGCATCCCCGGCAAACGCGGCGATGCGCATGTCGGGCAGGTTGCCTGCGATGGCCTTAACGCGTGCGCGTATGCGCAGGTAACACCCGGGCAGGATCGGTGTCTCGCCCATGTAGCGCAGGCGCTGAACGCTTTCGACCTTCTGCAATTCCAGCGCGCCGCCGAAGTCCTGATCGGCGGGGACGAAGGCGGCGTTGGGTGCGTTCTCGTAGGTATCTGATCCGGGGCGACCATCGCCGCTCGACCATTGATCGAGCCCCGCCGCGAAGGGCTGGGGCATGAAGACGATGCCTTGGGTGATTGCCTTGTTCATGGGGATCCCTTTCCATCTGCCGCGCGGACTGCGTGCCGGGAAAGGGAGCTATCAATGCCCGGTTAACCGGGTCTCAGGCTACCGTGACGGTGCACTGCGAGGCGCTCAGACGGCCTGTTCGGGGGCCTCGCGGATGCGCACGCCGTTGATGCGCATCTTGCCATTCAGCTCGACCAGCTCGTATTCGGCGATCCAGCCGCGCCCTGCAGCGTCGCGCAGGAGCACCTCCTGCCACAGACGGCCACCGGTCTCCCGCGCCTCGAGGAATGTCACCTCGGCGGGTTGCCAGATCATCGGGTAGCCTTCACGCACCATGCGGCCAAAGGTCTCCGGTGTCGCGAATTTCTCTTGGATGAAGGGGCTTGCAAACTGATAGGCGCGGCCAAGGTCCTCGGCCTGGAATGCCTTGATCTGGTTCGAGATGACATCGCGTGCGGCGCTTTCCCCGGCGCGGAGCGGTGCGGCGGCCAGAAGGGTCAACAAGATGGACAGTATGACTGTGCGCATGGCTTTTCCTCCGCTGGTCCAGCCTCCAGATAGCGCGGATCACCGTGCCTGCAAGCTTTCGAGCCAGGCGAGCAGGTCGGCCATCGGTTGCGTGCTGTGCAGCGTCTCGCCGGTCTCGTCGCGGATATCCAGCACCTCTCCGGCCAGCAATTCGCCATAGACGGGCATTTCGTTGCCATGCGCGAGGATCGGGTCGCGCCCGTCGATCCGCCAGACCACCCGGCGGCGCGGGAACGTCCCGTCATTCTGCGCGGCCAGCCGCGTGAGGTCCGGCGGTGCCGGCGTCAGCACCCGCGTCATCGGGCCGTCGCCCGCGCCCGTCTCGCCGTGGCACGCGCTGCAATAGCGGGTGTAGAGCCGTTCTCCGATGCGCGCGTCCTGCGCGGTGGCGGTGCCTGCCACCCCGATTACCAGCAGGGCCGACAGCCATCTCATTGCGTCACCACCCGTCCCTGATCGAGCCGCACGACACGGTCCATCCGCGCGGCGAGGTCGAGGTTGTGCGTGGCAATCAGCGCCGCCAGCCCCTCGCCCCGCACCAGCCGCTCCAGCGCGGCAAAGACCTGGTCGGAGGTGCCGGGATCGAGGTTGCCGGTGGGCTCGTCGGCCAGCAGCAGGCCGGGCCGGTTCGCCAGTGCCCGGCAGAACGCCACCCGCTGCTGCTCGCCGCCCGACATGGCCGCCGGGCGGTGATCTGCGCGGTCGGCGATGCCCACTTCGTCAAGCAATTCCCGCGCCCGCGCCGCGGCCTCGCGGCGCGGCACGCCATTGGCCAGCTGCGGCAGCACCACGTTCTCCAGCGCCGAAAACTCCGGCAGCAGGTGATGGAACTGGTAGACGAAGCCGATCCCCCGCCGCCGCAGGGCCGTGCGCCGCCGGTCACCCAGCCCGGTGGCCGCCTCGCCGCCGATCTCGACCTTTCCTGCGTCGGCGGTGTCGAGCAGCCCGGCGATGTGCAGCAGCGTCGACTTGCCCGCCCCCGACGGGGCCACCAGCGCCACCATCTCTCCGGCGCGAACCTGCAGGTTCACGCCCTGAAGCACGAGGATCTCGCCCACGCGGCCGCGATTGTATCCCTTCTCCACCCCGTCGAGGCGCAGCACCGGGTCACTCATAGCGCAGCGCCTCCACCGGGTTCATCCGCGCCGCCCGCCGCGCCGGAAAGATCGTCACGACAAAGCTCAACCCCAGCGACAGCGCTACCGCCGTCGCGACGTCGCCCGCCTCCAGCCGCGCGGGCAGGTGATAGATGCCGCGGATGGACGGATCCCAGACCTGCCCGCCCATCATCACGTTAACAAAGGAAAATATCGGGTCGATATAGATCGCAAAGAGACACCCCAGGATCACGCCGAAGGCCGTGCCCAGGAGGCCGGTCAGCGCCCCGCAGATGAAGAACACCCGCAGCACCGAGCCTTCGCTCAGCCCCATCGTGCGCAGGATGCCGATATCGCGCCCCTTGTTCTTGACCAGCATGACGAGGCCCGAGGTGATGTTGAGCGCGGCGATCAGCACCAGGATCGACAGGATCACGAACATCACGTTATCCTCTACTTCCAATGCCCTGAGGAACGCGCCGCTGGAATCCCGCCAGGTCCAGACCAGCGCCCGCTCGCCCGCCGCGCGGAGCAGTGTGGGCACCAGTTCCTCGATGCGCTCGGGGCTCTCCACCATCACCTCGATCTCGTCGGCGCGCCCGTCGCGGTTGAAGAAGCGCTGCGCCTCGGCGAAGGGCAGGTAGACGCGCACCCGGTCGATGTCGTAGCGCCCGGCGGTAAAAATATACGTGACATCGTAAGAGTTTATCCGCGGGCTCGTGCCCAGAGGCGTCTTGACCCCGTCGGGCGAGATGATGCGGATGCGGTCGCCCACGCCGAGGCCCAGCTCGCGCGCTACGCCCGAGCCGATGGCGATGCCCTCGGGGAAGCGCGACAGGTCGCCCCGCGCGGTCTCGGAGTCGGCCACGCGGGGGATGGTGGCGAGATGTTCGGGTGCGATTCCAAAGACTTCGACGCCCGCGTTGCGGCCCCCGGCGGTGGCCATCACCTGCCCCTTCACAAGCGGCGCGGCGCGGTTGACTTGCGGCAATGCGCGCAGGCGTTCGGCCATCGCGTCATACTCGGCGATGGTGCGGTCGATCCGGCCCGTGACCGCGTCCGCCTGCCCGGTCATGTAGACGGTGGCATGGGCATTGGCACCGAGGATCGTATCGACGAATTCGGCGCGAAATCCCGAGCGAACAGAGAGGGTTGCGATGAGCGCGAAGACCGCGAGGGTGATGCCCAGAAGGCTGATCCAGGTCATCACGCTGACCCCGCCCTCGGCGCGGCGCGCGCGCAGGTAGCGCCACGCGATCAGCCATTCGAAAGCAGCGAAAGGGGGGGGCGTCGCGGCCATGGCGGCTCCTTGCGGGAAATCGCGCGGACAGTGCGGTTTTCATAGGGGGGCGTCAAGGGTCGCTCAGCGCCCCAGGAAGCTGCGGATGAGCGTCACCACCACCGAGACGATGATCGCGCTGGTGATGGGGATGTAGAGGGTGAAATTCTCGCGCTCGACCACGATATCGCCCGGCAGCCGCCCAAGGCCCAGCCGCGTGAGCGGCCCCCAGAGCAGGCCGATGACGATGAGCACGATGCCCGCGAGGATGAGAGTGCGCGCCATGAGGGTGAGATAGGGGAGAATCGGGTTAACGCCAAGAATTCGTGAAGAAATCCCTGTCTGTCTCGCGTCGGTATCACGTCGGTATCGTGTCGGTGCGGTGCCCGGCGCGCGGGGTGGTTAACGCGGCGGCCGGTGGTGGGGCGTGTCTGCCGCGCGAATTCCGGGTGCTGCCGGGGATGCGAAATCTTGAAAAGATTTCGGTCCGATTTCTTTTGAAGAAATCGGGGGGACGACGGGGGTGAGCCAGCGGATCGGGGCGCGGTTGCAGAAGATGATGATCTGGCCCGAGTTCTCAATCGCCCGATAGCCGCGCCGGTGGATTTCGGCCATGAACAGGTCCATCCCGGCGAACCGCTCGACGTCGCGCGCCTTGCGCCGGATCACGGTGCCCTGTTGGACGGCCTTGGAGGTGAAGAGGTCGTGCAGCCAGACCTCGGGCGTGAGGGGGGAGTTGCGGTGTCGCATGTGGTGAGCATGCGGGACGGTTGGTTAAGGGGAGGTTAACCTTGAATTGTTTGCGGGCGCGGAATCGAGGCGCGCAGCGCCGCCGCGCCAAAGCCGACGCGCCCCCACGCGGCGGCTTTTTGGCCATTGTCGAGCGCCGCTTGAGGTTTTTCGGCTGTGTCGGGGATAAAGGACTTTAGCCCCAACAGATCAATCGCCCCCGCGCGCGTCGGCAATGGCGCGCGGTGGGGTGCTGCGTGCAAATACGCAGCCTATGATTGCCGGTTTGAGTTTACCTCTACTCCTGTAGTCCCAACTGGGACAACTCTGATGTAGTCAACTGTTGAAGGGCCGGTCTTGGAAGAGACGGATAGTCGTTATATGCGAAGTAAGCGGTTTTGCGATGTAAGTAACAGCATGTCGCATAGAGTGCGTCGGTTACTATCTCTTTGCGTATTCCAATCTTCAGGTATCGGGTTTGAATTGCGCTGTCCCAGTTCTGAATTTTTTCAAGTATTTCTCGGTAGTCTCGTGCGATCTTCAGGCCGTTATCAGCACATTTTTCCGAGAGACTGAATACGTTGTGGCCTAGTTCTCGACCGCCTACTTCTTTCAATGTGAAGCCTTCAGCCAGCAAGTAGCATTTGAGATAGAGCTCTATGCTGTGAAAAACAAAAACCGTGCAGGTGCTTCGTGGTGCGTGCAAGCGACTTTCTGCAACTGGAGTTCGCGACCTGATATCGCGTAACTGTGTGCGTAGTTGAAGAAACCTACAACAGCTTGGGACCATTCATCTGGCTTGATAGTCAATTCTACCTCCCCCGCCGCTTGACATTCCCCCCGCGCTGCCCCGGCCGTCCTGCCGTTGAGCGCCCACGCGAGCCCACGGCGGCCTCTGATGCCTTCTCCACCGCCTGCTGACGCGCCAGGGGATCGTCGGCGACGGCCAGATCCACCGCCTCCAGCCGCTTGACCTCGTCGCGCAGGCGGGCGGCTTCTTCGAATTCCAGGTTCTCGGCGGCCTTGCGCATGTCGGTGCGCAGCCCCTCGAGCACCGCCTGCATGTTGGCGCCTGCCATCGGCTTGTCGACCTTGGCGGTGACGCGGTTCATGTCCACG
>Ga0209943_1000920_pt1 | contig 19109 bp, 18 predicted proteins | sample SalPonR1_B_D2_MG_FD_185698 | JGI IMG/M metagenome (GOLD analysis project Ga0209943, IMG submission 185698) | Salt pond soil microbial communities from South San Francisco under conditions of wetland restoration - Salt Pond MetaG R1_B_D2_MG... ... | reverse complement strand
TTCCCATTCAAGATCGCTCATGTCTGATCGTGCCATTTGCATCCTCCCAACCGAAGTTCTCCCGGAAGTGAATCACAAACCTATACACTTAAACAAGAATTAATGGGTGTGCTGCCTAGTTGGCCCAAGCGACATCGCAAAACTTGCTTCAACTTTAAAGAGTCTTTGATTTCAGAACCTAGTCTCACAGAGACACTTTGAGTGGCAGAAAGCTTTAGCTGGGTGCTGAATCATCACCTGGACAAATTGCGTTGCCACCCCTTTCCCCGCGCGGAACCAAGGGCCGCAGGCCCGCCGCGCGATCGCCGACGCGCCCCCACGCGGCGGCGATTTGGTGAGGCTTGGTGCACCGTATGAAGGTCACGCAAATGTGGCTGAGATAAAGTGCCATGCGCATCGGTCGGATCGCCCCCGCGCGCGTCGGCCATCGCGCGGCGGGCCGGTCGCTCTCCTGTCCGCAAGGCCGAAAAGTGGCCCGACCCCACCTCCCCGTCATCCTCGGGCTTGACCCGAGGATCTGGTGGCGGAGAGATCCTCGGGTCAAGCCCGAAGACGACAATCAGACAGCACCCATAGGGTGGGTTTCCAACCCACCACACACCCGCGTCACTCCTCCCCCGTCACCCGCTTCTCCAGATAGGCATCCAGCCGCACCTCACCCGCGATCTTCATCTGCGCCCATGTCCGCAGCAGCCGGTTGATCCGCCCGTGGTAGCCCCGCCCCATCCCGCGATAGAACCGGGCCACCGACCGGTCGAGCTAGAGCGTCACCTTCTCGCGCGGCTCCTCGACCTCCAGATCGGCCTCCAGCGTGTGCCAGGCCTCGGGCACCGTCTCGGCCAGCGTGGCGGGCACCCAGTCCTCGCGGCTGAGATGGATGAGATCGCGCATCAGCATGTCGCGGGCGCGAGCTTCGGTCTTGGTCATGCGGGCCATTTGGGTCTCCGGTTTGCCGACCCTCACCCTGCCCGAACGCCCGTTAACGCCGCCCTGCCCCCGCGCACGGGGGACCGACGCGATACCGACGTGATACAGCCCCCGCCTCAGAGCTCCGCGCTGACCTGCAGCGGATCGACCCGCGCCTCCCCCGCGTGCATCCCCGGCACCGATCTATCATGGCGCAGATAGGCAATCGCCCGGCCCCCGGCCTGAGTGAACAGCGTCCCCGCCGCCTTGCCCTCGGGCGTCGTGATCGCGGTGCCGACGGGCGCCTCTCCATGCACTGCCACCAGCGTAAGTCCTTTGCGCAGCTCGGTTTTATGCCGCATCCGGGCGGTCACTTCCTGCCCCACGTAACAGCCCTTGCGAAAATCCACCCCGTTGATCCGGTCAAATCCGGCCTCCAGAATGAACGTATCCGGGGTCAGTTCCACCCCCGTCTCGGGGATGCAATGCGCGACACGAATAAGGTCGAAGTCAGTGCCATCGTCGCCCTCTTCCGCCCCATAGAGCCGCCAGCCCAGATCCGGGTGCCGCGGGTCCGTTAACGCCCCGTCCGGTGCCTCTCCGGTGCCCTTGCGGAGCCGCAGATCGCTCTCGGAAATCGCCACATCGGCGCGCAATTTGTACATGTTCAGCCGTTGCGCCAGCCCGTCGGCAAGGCTCTCATCCACGTCAAGCAGGATCGCATCGCCTTGTCTCAAAAGGAAAAAATCGGCGAGATACTTGCCCTGCGGGGTCAGCATCGCGGTATAGACAAGGCCACGATCCAACCCGCTCAGGTCATTGGTGGTCAAGCCTTGAAGAAAATGCTCCGCATCCGTACCCGTGATCTCGAAAATCTTTCGCGCCATGCCGTTCCCCTGCCGTTTGCGGTGTAATATAGGGCGTCATGCCTGACACGAAAGGGGTCCTCGCATGCGCGCCGCGCTCTCGGTGATCATTCCCACCCTCGACGCGGGCCAGGGCCTGCCCGCCTGCCTCGGTGCACTGGTCGAAGGGCTGGAATCCGCTGTGATCCGCGAGTTGATCGTAAGCGACGGCGGCTCCGGCGACGCGACCCTGCAACTCGCGGACGCGGCCGGCGCGATCATCGTGCAGGGCGCACCGTCACGCGGCGGGCAACTGCGGCGCGGCGCACAGGTCGCGAGCGGCGACTGGCTCCTCTTTCTGCATGCCGACACGGTGCTGCCGCCCGGCTGGCCCCAAGCTGTACAAGCACAGATCGCCAAAGGCGGCCCGGCGGCCTTTCGGCTCGGCTTCGACACGCGCGGCCCGATGCCGGCCCTGGTCGCGGGCTGGGCCAACCTGCGCAGCCGGGTATTCGGCCTGCCCTATGGCGATCAGGGCCTGCTGATCGCACGCGCCGACTACGAGGCGACGGGCGGCTTCGAGGATATCCCGCTCATGGAAGACGTGGCGATCGCCCGCGCCCTCAAGGGCCGGATCACGCTGTTGCCGCTGGCGGTGACCACCTCGGCGGCGCGCTACCAACACGACGGCTGGCTCCGGCGCGGGACACGCAACTTATTGACGCTCGTGCGTTATCTGTGCGGGGCGGATCCGAAACGGCTGGCAGTGACGTATCGGCGCTAACCCACGTCCGCATGTCGGGCACCCCCCGGTCGGTGCCGCATTGACGCCGCCCGGCAAGGGCGTAAGGTCTGCGCCGACCCGCACAGGAGACCGACCCAGATGAGCCTTGCCAACGGCCGCCCCTATCTCGCCATTCCCGGCCCCTCCGTCATGCCCGAAGAGGTGCTGCGCGCGATGCACCGCGCGGCCCCCAATATCTATGAGGGCGACCTGATCGAGATGACAGCAGGCCTGATCCCAGATCTGCGCTACGTGGCGCGCAGTGCAGGCCATGTGGCAATCTATATCGCCAACGGCCATGGCGCATGGGAGGCGGCCCTGGCCAATGTCATCGCACCCGGCGCGCGCGTCCTGATCCCCGCGACGGGCCGGTTTGGGCATGGCTGGGCCGAGGTGGCCGAGTGTCAGGGCATCGCCGTCGATATGCTCGATTTCGGCAAGCGCGCGCCGGTTGACCTGAACCGCCTCGAAGACGCGCTGCGGGCCGACAAGGCGCATGAAATCAGGGCAGTGCTGGCCACCCATGTCGATACCTCCACGTCGGTGCGCAACGATATCGCAGGCATGCGCGCGGTGCTTGATGCGGTCGGGCACCCTGCACTGCTGATGGCCGATTGCATCGCCTCGCTGGCCTGCGACCGGTTCGAAATGGACGCCTGGGGTGTCGATGTGATGGTCGCGGGCAGCCAGAAAGGGCTGATGGTGCCGCCGGGGCTCAGCTTTGTCTTTTTCTCCGACAAGGCGGCGGATGCCCGGCGCAGGATGGACCGGGTCAGCCGCTACTGGGACTGGACCAACCGCGCCGATCCACAGATGTTCTACCAGTATTTCGGCGGCACCGCGCCCACCCATCACCTTTTCGGGCTGCGGGCCGCGCTCGACCTCATTCGGGGCGAGGGGATCGAGGCGATCTGGGCGCGGCACGAGACGCTGGCCCGCGCGATCTGGGCCGCCTGCGAGACATGGGGGCAGACCGGCCCGCTGGAACTCAACATCGCCGATCCGGGTCTGCGCAGCCGCGCCGTGACGGCGCTCCGGATCGGCGCACCGCATGGGTCCGCACTGCGGCGATGGGTGCAGGACAATGCCGGTGTGACGCTCGGCATCGGGCTGGGCATGGCGGAGCCCGGCGACCCGGCCTGGCATGGATTCTTCCGCATCGGACATATGGGACATGTCAACGCGCATATGGTCCTTGGCGCGCTTGGCGCGATCGAGTCCGGGCTGATTGCGCTTGATGTCCCGCATGGCGCGGGGGGCATGGCGGCGGCGGCGCGGGTCATCGCCGGACGCTGAATGGCAAACGGGCCCCGAAACGGGGCCCGCGTCAAATTCTGTCGCCGCAACACCACTCAAGCGCGTTCGGCGTAGTCCATGGTTTCGGTGTTGACGACGATATCCTCGTCCTGCCCCACGAAGGGCGGAACCAACACCTTGACCCCATTATCGAGGATCGCGGGCTTGAAGCTGTTGGCTGCGGTCTGGCCCTTCACCACCGGCTCGGTCTCGACGACCTTGCAGGTGACTTTCTGTGGCAGCGTCGCGTTCAGCGCCTCGCTGTCATGGAATTCCACCGTGATGGTCATGCCGTCCTGCAGAAAGGGGCGGCGCTCGCCAAGGATCTCGGCGGGCAGTTCGATCTGCTCATAGGTCTCGGTATCCATGAACACGAGGTTCTCGCCCTCCTGGTAGAGAAACTGCTGATCCTTCTGCTCCAGCCGCACCCGCTCGACCTTGTCGGCGCTGCGAAAGCGTTCGTTCAACTTCGATCCGTTGCGCAGGTTGCGCATCTCGACCTGGGCAAATGCACCGCCTTTGCCGGGCTTTACGTGATCGACCTTGACCGCAGCCCAGAGGCCACCGTTATGCTCCAGCACGTTGCCGGGGCGTATCTCGTTTCCGTTGATCTTGGGCATTGTGTTCAAACCATGACAAAAGGTTGATAAATCATCAGGGGCACCTATATCTCGCGTCATGCTGGGTGGCAAGACAACGAGATATCGTTTGGCGGACAGCAGAGCCATGCAGAAATTGCATAGATGCTATGCGTTTCCGCTCTATCCGAATCGCTCAAACTTCGTCATAAACGCCCTCACGCCCAAAACGCAAGAGCAATAAGAACAGGACGAATGATGAAGGATTTCGTTGACGGCACGGCTTTCAATGCTGAACAGGGCAACCGTGCGCGCAAACTTTTTGCAGCCGTTGTACTGGCTGCGTTGGATGATGCCATTTCCGACGACAAGAAATATGGCAACGGCCCCGAGCAGATCGCTCGTTGGGCGCGCTCTCGCGATGGCCGCGAAGTTCTCAGCTGCGCGGGTATCGACCCGAATGAGCGCGTCGTCTCGGGCCTGATGGAGTTCGTGTCCAAAGGCGTTCGCACCTCTGTCGCGCTGTCGCGCGAGGAAAGCGAGCGGCGTAACGCCGCTGCACAGGCCGAAGCCGCCTGAGCATCGACCGAACTGCCGGTTTCAAGGGCCCTGCCGCACGCGGCGGGGCCTTTGCTTTGCGGCATGTGGTCAGTATGACGGCGGACAGAACGGACCACGGCAGAGGCAGGCCATGACACGCGCGATCATGATACAGGGGGCCGGGTCCAATGTCGGCAAATCCATGCTGGTGGCCGGGCTTGCGCGCGCGTTCAAACGGCGCGGGCTGACTGTCGCGCCATTCAAGGCGCAGAACATGTCCAACAACGCCGCCGTGACCGAGGATGGCGGCGAGATTGGCCGCGCGCAGGCGTTGCAGGCGCTCGCCGCGGGCCGTGCGCCGCATACCGACATGAACCCTGTCCTGCTCAAACCCGAGAGCGAAACCGGCGCGCAAGTGATCGTGCAGGGGCAGCGCATGGGCACCCTCGGGGCGCACGACTATACCGGTGAAAAGCCCCGCCTTCTGGCCCCGGTGATGGAGAGTTTCACGCGCCTGTGCCGAACCGCCGATCTGATGCTGGTGGAGGGCGCAGGCAGCCCCGCGGAAATCAACCTGCGCAAGGGCGACATCGCCAATATGGGCTTTGCCGAGGCAGCAGGGGTGCCGGTGATCCTCGTCGGTGATATCGACCGGGGTGGCGTGATCGCGCAGGTTGTCGGCACTCAGGCCGTGCTTGCCCCACAGGACGCCGCGCGCATCAGGGGATTTGCCATCAACAAGTTTCGCGGCGATGTGCGTCTCTTCGATGACGGGCTGCAAGAGATCGTGACGCGCACCGGCTGGCCCTCGCTCGGCGTGGTGCCGTGGTTCCACGACGCCTGGCGTCTGCCCCCCGAGGATGTGCTGGAATTGACCTCATCCCGGGGCGGTGCCTGCAAGATCGCAGTACCGCATCTCGGGCGGATTGCCAATTTCGACGACCTCACGCCGCTGGCGAACGAGCCGGGCGTTACGGTCGAGATCATTCAGCCCGGCACCCCCCTGCCCGGCGATGCCGACCTGATCCTGATCGCGGGCAGCAAATCAACCATCGCCGACCTCACAGCCTTCCGCGCCAACGGCTGGGATATCGACCTTGCCGCGCATGTCCGGCGCAAAGGGTGCGTCCTGGGGATTTGCGGCGGATACCAGATGCTGGGCCGCAGCATCGCCGACCCGGACGGGATCGAAGGCGCGCCCAGCAGGATCGACGGGCTGGGGCATCTGGACGTGCACACCGTCATGCAACCGCACAAGCGTCTTGCGCTGAGCAATGCACAGGACATTGCGACCGGCGCACCGCTCTCGGGCTATGAAATCCACCTGGGCGAAACCACCGGGCCGGATTGCGCCCGCGCCTGGCTAAAGGTGGGAGAGCGGTCCGACGGTGCCACCTCGGAGGACGGGCGCATCCGGGGCACCTATCTGCACGGGCTGTTCGGCAATGATACCTTCCGCGCCGCCTATCTGTCCGGGCTCGGGGCGTCCTCGGCACTGCTCTATGACGGCACGGTCGAGCGCACACTGGATGCGCTCGCCGCGCATCTCGAAACGCATCTGGATCTGGATTTGATGGTGTCGCTGAGCGCGGATCTGCCTTAATCGAAATCCTGACTCGTCAAGGCGCGATGTATTTCTCGGCGCACCAGCTTGCGCACGTTGCGCGTAATCCGCTCGCCAAGCGTGCCCTGCAATTCCTGACGGACGATTTCCGCCACCATGTCGCGCAATGTGTCCTCGTCGATCACCGCATCATCGAAGGAAAAGGCGGTGTCGGCCGGGTCATCCTCTTTCGGCTCGTAGCTATCCCATGCCTGCGCATAGGCATCAGAGACCTGCTCGTCCGCAGGTTCCAGATCCGGGTCCGCCGACAGTTCGTCCGCATCCTGCCAGTCGAGCGCGGTTACCGCCCCGCCGGCATAATCATCCTCTGACAGGCCATCCGGCTCCCACTGATCGTCACGATCGGCCACCGCAGCCTCGAATTCCGCGGCCTGCGCACCAAGCGGCGTCGCCGCATCATCACTCACTGCGTCAATCGGGTCGCTTACGTCCTCTTCCTCGTCGTCGGTCAGGCTGGCTTCAGGGGCGCTCTGCCCCGCCTCCGCCTCCTCGTCGATTGCCGGCCAGTCCACGCCGGTCTCCTCGACCGCCGGGTCTTCGCTGGCGGGGCTGCCGTCGCCGGGCTGCGGCTCCGGGTCCGCGACCTCGTCCAAAGGCTCGGGCCCGGCATCACTCTCGGGCGCGATTTCCTCGGCGGCCGCCACCGCTCCGATTGCCTCGGCCGCCGAATCGTCGATCCGCAACGAGGGGGTCAAAACAAGCTTGTCCGCCGTGTCTTCATGGCGCGACGCCTGGTCTTCCTGACCATCATTGTTGTTGGACACGAGACGTCGGATCGAGGACAGCACATCCTCAATATCAACATTGGTCACGGGGTCGGACATGCTCTGCCACCATTCTTGCCTTACCGAAGTTTACCCCCGGGGGCCATTTCACACAACCGATTCAGAAAGTTTTCACTTTTTCCCAAGCGCACGCAGCACTTTGTCCAGCTTTTGACCCTGCGGGCTGATCGGAACCGGGGCGGTCTTGACCAAATCGTAATAGGCCGCCGGATCATAGGTCTGTACGCCGAGATTCAGATCGGCCGCCGTCAACTCTCCAATCGCGGCCAGAACCGAGTACGCGGCGATCACCACGTCGGCATTGGCCGAGATCAGATTCGCCTGCGCATCAAGCAGATCCTGTTCGGCGTCGAGCACGTCGAGCGTTGTCCGCGCACCCAGCTTTGCCTCTTCGCGGGTACCCTCGAATGCGACCTGCGCGGCACGAACCGCCTCGCGGCTCGCATCGCGGCTGGCCCGCGCGGCGCGCAGATTGGCATAGGCATTGCCCACGTCCTGCTTGACCTGCAGGCCAACCAGGTGCAACTGCGAGCGCTGCGCATCGCGCTGCGCCATGGCCTGCCGGACCTGCGACGACAGCCGCCCGCCCTGGTAGATCGGGCCGGTCAGTTCCACACCCACACTGCCGCTGCGCGAGTTGTCCGAATCCCTGATGTCATTCGACGCGCCCAAACGCGCGGTCAGGTTCACCGTCGGTTTCATCGCGGCGTCTGCCGCACGCATGTTCAGTTCCGCCGCCGCGACATTGCGCTGTGCTTCCAGAATATCGGGATGGCGCCGCACGGCCACGGCCTTGGCCGCGTTGACGTCGCCCGACAGGCCCGGCAGGTCCCCCGGGGCCCGCAACGCACCCGGATCACGGCCCACGGCCTCGCGGAATTCCTCGATCGCGCGCGTCAGATCACCCTGCGCCGCCGCCAGACCGCTCTGCGCGAGCGCCACCGCCGACTCGGCCTGCGCCACATCGGTGCGTGTCACCTCGCCCACTTCGAACCGGTCCCGCGCCGCGCGCAATTCCTCGCGCAACAGCCGCAGGTTGTTCTGCCGCAGCGCCACGAATTCCTGATTTCGAATGACGTTCATATAGGCCTGCACCGCTGTCAGCAGCACCAGTTGCTCGACGCTGATCAGCGTCTGCCGCGTCGCCAGAACGGTCTCTTTCGCGGCCTCGACCAACAGATCGTTGCGCCCGAAATCATAAAGCAGAAGACTGCCGGTGATCCCCAGATTGGCAGTGGTTCCGGTGCTCATGCTGTTCCGGGTCCGGCCAGAGATACGGACACTGCTGAAATCGCGCGTGATATCCGCCGTCCAGTTGATGATCGGGCGCAGCGCCGACAGCGCCTGCGCCACATCCTCATCCGCCGACCGCAGCAGCGCGCGGTTCTGATCCAGCAATCCGCTGTTGAGATACGCACTCTTGAGCGTATCCGCCAGGGTTTCCGCCCGTGCCGCTACCGGCGCGGCCAGCATCCCCACCATCGCAAAAGCGGCACAAAGACCTGCGGGGTTCCACCTGAACATCATGTCTTCGCCCTTCCTGCGCGATGCGCGGTTTCAGAGTGTAAAGGCCGCGTGCCGCTCAAAGCCCGGAAGCACGGGGGCCCCGGCATTGAACGCGTAGCGCCAGTTCAGCCGCCCATCGATCTTGTAGCCCATCCGCACCACGCCAAGCGCGCCCTCGATGAACAGGCACGCCATGCGCCCGCCTTCCTTGAGCTGATCCGTGATCGCTTCCGGCAGATGCTCCACGGCACCTTGCACCAATATAGCGTCATAAGGGCCGTGATCCGGCGCACCGGCGGCCAGATCGCCCTGCTGCATGATGACATTGTCCGCGCCATGCTCCAGCAGGGTGCGCTGCGCCTCCTCGACGAGCGCGGCATCGGCCTCGACCCCGACGACGGCTTCGGCCATCCGCGCGACCACCGCCGAGGAATAGCCATGCGCCGGGCCGATATCGAGAACAAGATCGTCCCCCTCGATGTCGAGCGCGTCAAGCATCTTGGCCAGGGTACGCGGGTCGAGAATCACACGCCCCTCCCCAAGGTCGATGTTCTCGCCCAGATACGCGGCCTCGCGCAGACGATCCGGCACAAAGGCCTCGCGCGGGACGGATAACATGGCGTCGATGATCGGAAATTTCGTCACGTCGGAGGGGCGAACCTGCGTGTCCACCATCATGGTGCGACGGGCGGCATAGTCGGTCATGAGCTAAATTCTCGCGTTCGGGATCCTGTCGTCAAGGTTCTGACACAGAAGCCGGGCGGCGGCAATGTCTATGGCCCCCGCATCCCGGTCAAAACGCCGCTTTGACCACTTGCACCCACGCCCGGTATCGGATAATCCGTCGCAACCACCTGGAGCGGCGAGTTGGCGGAGTGGTGACGCAGCGGATTGCAAATCCGTGTACACCGGTTCGATTCCGGTACTCGCCTCCATTATGCATCACCCGTCTGCATCACCCGTTCGGACGCAGCCCACGGCTGACGCGCCTTAGCTGATCCCATGTGGCGACCAGATGCCGCTCTTCCGTCCATGCCATCCGTTGAAACCGGCCGAAGCTACGGACTTTAAGGCATCTGCGGGTTTCCCTGCCTTGAACGCATCTCGAAACTGCGACATCGTTGCCCGGCAGCGTGTCCTCTCGGCAAGGGTCGGCTGTCGGTGCGATGAACCAAGGCAGGGAATGTCATGAGCGGATTACTGGCCCTTTTCGACGATGTGGCGGCGATTGCCAAGCTGGCGGCGACGCAGCTCGATGATGTCGCGGCACAGGCCGGCAAGGCCGGGACCAAAGCCGCCGGTGTGGTCATCGACGACGCCGCCGTGACGCCGAAATACGTGACCGGCCTGCCCGCCGCGCGCGAATTGCCCATCGTGTGGAAGATCGCCCGCGCGTCGTTTTTCAACAAGCTGGTGATCCTCTTGCCCGCCGCACTGCTGTTACAGGCGTTCCTGCCCTGGATGCTGACACCGCTGCTGATGATCGGCGGGGCGTATTTGTGTTTCGAGGGGGCCGAGAAGGTCTGGCATCTCATCGTGCCACACAAGGATCACGGGCCACAGCAGGCCAAGACACTCGATGCCGCGCACCTGGAGGAGCAGCGCGTCAAGGGCGCGATCAAGACCGATTTCATACTGTCGGCTGAGATCATGACGATTTCGATGTCACAAATCGACATCGACAGTTTCTGGATTCAGGCCCTCGCGCTGACTGCGGTTGCGATCGGAATCACCGCGCTGGTTTACGGGGCCGTGGCGCTACTGGTGAAGGCCGACGATCTGGGGATTTTCCTGACCGCCAAGGGCCGCCTCGCCGCAACCCGTGCCCTGGGGCGCGGCATCGTCAAGTCGATGCCAGCGGTAATGGTGGGGATTGCAACAATCGGCACCGTGGCGATGCTCTGGGTCGGGGGCAGCATCCTCGTGCACGGGCTGCACGATCTGGGTTGGCACCTGCCCTATGAACAGATCAAGCAAGCCGCCAAACTGGTGGCAGAGGCGTCGGGCTCGGCCACGGGCTTTGTGACCTGGGCCGTGACGGCAGGGCTCGACGGCCTCATCGGGCTGGTCGCCGGTCTGGCGTTGATCCCCATCGTCACGCGCGCGCTGGTGCCGGTCTCTGGCTGGCTGTTTCCCGAAAAAGCCTGATGGCGCGCCCCCGACCCTGCGAACAACCGCGTCAGGGCCGCGCGCTCAACCTCTTGCGATATGTGGCCAGCGCCTCCTGATCTTCCGGAAGGGCATGCCCGAGGGAGTGCGCGAGATCGAAGAACCCCTTGCCGGGCAATCCGGAATGACGGTTGACCACCTGCGCCGCCACGAAGGGCCGACCAGCGGCGGCATCCTCGCGCATCGTGGTTTCCAGCGCCTCGGTCACCTTGCGCACCGAGCCCGGCAGATAGAGGCCTACGGCCCGCGCGAGTGCACCATAGGTGATCGGTGTTTCATCGGGGCCGAGCCGCGCGAGATAAGTGCGCAGACGGTCGGCAAGGGTGCGATCCTGCACCCGCTTTGCGGTCGGCCTGCGCGGTGGCGGCACTTCGAAAATGCGGCCATTGTCATGCAGATCCGCCGCCCAGGCCCGGGTCGGTGCGAACACCGTGACGCGCGTGATCGGGCCGCTTTGCCCGGTGCGGGTCTCGACATGACGCTCGATATCGCCATTGGCGAGGCCCGCCGATAGCGTTTCCGGTGTCACCCCGAGACGTCGCGCCAGAAACTCCGGATCGATCCGCAACTCGCCCTCGCTGCGATCCACGACCGAGGCGGGCACCGGACGCGTCAACTTTGGCGACGGGCCATCATCGGCGGTGTAATACGGGTTCACCCCGGCGTCGTGATCTGTCACGTCGATGATTTCGGCGATCTCCGGCAGCGCCGCGCGCAGCATCGTCTCGATCCCCTCGCGCAGGGTCTGGGACGAGGCTGCACAGCCCTGACAGCCCCCCGCAAAGCGCAGATGGACGCGACCCTGCTCCACCCGGTCCGCGCTCACACTGCCGCCATGTGCCGCAATCGCCGGGTTGGCCTGCCGGTCGAGCAGGTCCTGCACCTGACGTAAAAGACGCACATCGTCATCCCGGGGCGGCTGCGCCGCGCCAAGGGGATGATCGCAGGTATCAAGGACCCCGCGGATCGCCTCGGCGATGCGCGGCTTGAGGCTCTCCCATGCGCCCGCCGCGTCGCGCCGGACATGAATCGAGGCCCCGCTCACCTGCACCTGCGCCACCCCGTCAATGGCGAAAAGGGCGGCAGCCAGGGGGGCGCTGTCGGCCTCGGCGGCCGTGAAGCGCGCACTCTGGCCGGGCTGAATATCGCTATCGAGCAGGAACCGCATGGTCATCGGATCGCGCTCCGAGGCCTGGGCGCGGATCCGGCGCCTGGGATGTGTCACGTCAGACATCTTCGAGATCGCTGGCCTCCATCGCGCGCAGCGCCTTGAAGGTGTAAATCCCAGAACTGTGACCATCGCTGAACGCCACACCGATCCCGTAATTGCCGACATTCCAGATCCGCGTGGGCGCCACGTCGAGCGGTACGCTCTCGGGGTCAAGCAGGCGGGCACCCGACATTTCGTCGCGGCAGGCCGCACACTGACACGCCAGCCGCAGGTCACGCGGGCTCACGGCCATCTCGGCCCCGTCTTCCCAGGTAATCCGCAGGGTGGCATCGTCATAGCGCATCGCGACAGGCAGTTCCGGGTTTCCGTCCGGGTCGACGGCACCGGGCGCGGGCTGTCCCGTCCCCTTGGCGACCTGCCAGTCGAACGGGGTGTGCAGGCCGCGCCGGCCACCCTCCACCCGTCCCGCGAGCGCAGAGGCCACGTCGCGATACGCCTGCGCCGCCTTGCCCTGCGGCGCGCTCAGGATGGCGGGCCTTCCGGTATCTCCGCTCTCCACCACTTCCGGATCGAGCGGCACGCTGCCGAGGAACGGCACGTCGAGCGCCTGCGCGATCCGCGCGCCACCGCCCTGCCGAAAAATATCGGTGACCGTGCCGCAGGACGGGCAGGTAAACCCGCTCATGTTCTCAACAACACCGAGGATCGGCACGTTGACCTGTTCCATCATCCGCAACCCGCGCCGGACAATCCGCAGGCTGACATCCTGTGGCGTCGTCACCACCACCGCACCGGTCAGCGGAAAGGCCTGCGCCAGCGTGAGCTGGATGTCGCCCGTCCCCGGCGGCAGGTCGAGCAGCAACAGGTCGATGCCCGCCCAATCCACCTGCGTGATGAACATCTGCAGATACTTGGTGACCATCGGCCCGCGCAGCACAGCGGGCTTGTCATCGCTCGTCAGCATGGCCATCGAGATCACCTTGATGCCATGCCCCTCGGCGGGGATCACCTTCTTTTCGGGCGACATGGCAGGGGTGCCGGTGTCCGCCAGCCCGAGCATGCCGGGGATGGACGGGCCGTAGAGATCCGCGTCAACGATCCCCACACGCAACCCGCTCTCGCGCAGGGCAAGCGCAAGGTTGACCGTCACGGTCGATTTGCCGACACCGCCCTTGCCGCTGCTGACCGCGATCATCGCGGGCAGTCCGGCGCGCGGGTCTGCGTTCTGGCTGGTCTGGCTCATGGCTTGGGTCCTGTTGGTTCGGTCTCTGTCGTCCTGGTAGAGAAATTCGCGCAAAGCTGGCCGATCTCGAACGGCGCGAGGTCGCTGGCCACGCAGGCGCAATAGGCGGCCCCGTCGCGATCCTCGAAATAGCGACAGTCGCCGCAGGTGCCAAAGCCGCGATCGCCCCGGCGGCGTGCAAGGCACGACGCGACCTCGGGCAGCGCGCGCGCAAGGCAGGCGTGATCGGCATCGCTGAGCGCCGCGAGGGCGGCGACAAGGTGGCGCAGCGGATCACGCTCAAGGATGTCACGGCCCTGCCCCGTCACCTCGAAACGCACGCTGCGCTTGTCGGTATCCGAGGCGTGACGTTCCAGAAATCCGCCCTGCTCCAGCGACTTGATGACCTGCGAGGCCGTGCCCCTCGTCGTCGCCTGAAAGCTGGCAAAAGCCGACGGCGTGCGCGACGCCCGGTTGGCGCGCGCGAAAAATCGCAGCGCCGTCCATTGCGCGGCGGTCAGCATGTCCTCGCGCCCTTCGGACCGCGCCGACCGCCCGACATGCACGAGCATTTCGGCCAACTGCTCCAGATGTTCAGTGGGGGGGATACGGGATGACATGCCGATTTGATAGCGATTCAAAACGAGTTTGACAAGAGCCGTCCGATCTATATGATTTCGATTCAAAACTAAATTCCACTGTAGATCAGCCCCATGAACAAACCCTTCATCCCAAGCGACCCCAAGCACCATCGCAACCGGCCAAGGTCGGGCTTTCTGAGCGCGGACGAAGAACAACGCCTGGCCCGGGCATGGCAGGAGCACCAGGACGTAGATGCGCGCAACCGTCTGGTCCGCGCCTTCGCGCCGCTCGCCATGGCCACGGCAAAACGCCATTCAAGAGACAAGAAACTGGATGACCCCGATCTGATCCAGCATGCCCATATCGGCCTGATCAAGGCAGCCAACGGCTTTGACCCGGACAAGGGGTTCCGGTTCTCGACCTATGCCGCGTGGTGGATCAGGGCGGAATTGCAGGAGTACCGCATCCGAACATGGTCTCTGGTGCAACGCACAAGGACGGCGAAATCGCGAAAGGTATTCTTCAACCTGCATCGCCTAGAGGATGACGTGAATGCACCCCGGGGAGAAACCCGGGAGGAAAAGAACCTGCGCGTCGCCACGGCACTTGGCCTCGACCCCTCCGAGCTTGACGACTTCAGAACCGAATTCGCCGGGAATGACAGTTCGCTCAACCGCCCCGCCTCATCCGAGGATGGCGATGACATCATCAATTTGCTGCAAGACCCCGATTGCAACGTCGAACAGGAGGTCTCCGACCGGCTGGATCGCAACAGATTCTGGCAAGAGGCAAAAACCCATTTCGGCAAGCTGCCCGACCGCGAGCGCGTGATCGTCGTCTCCACGGTTTTGAAGGACCCGCCAATGACGCTTGAGCAACTTGGTGGTGTCTATGGAATATCTCGTGAACGCGTTCGCCAATTGCGCGAACGCGGCCTCGAACGCCTGCGTCACTCGATGCGCGGCAGCCCGGAAAATCACGTCCACAGCCCCAAGGCTTAGGCTGCGCGGGCTGCAACTGCATGACCCGAACACGCCCCCGACCGTCATGCAGCGGTCGGGGCATGAACGGCGTCAAAACCATACGCCATCGGTATCAGTCGCGGCTGTAGATCTCCGTCTGCACTTTTTCGAACTCGTAGATCACGTCGGATGTCTCCGCCGACACGGCCAGTCCGTTTGCACTTTCGCTCAACTCGATATGCAGCGTCATCGCATCCCCCGTGGCGGCGAGTTCTTCAAAGGCCGCCAGTGTCTCGCGCGCATCGAACCTCACGGTTGCCGAGCGGGCCTGACCCGCGACACCTTTCCAATGAAGCAAAATCTCGTGCGGGGCACCAAAGCGGGCGTGATCCACGTTGGGTTCAAGATCGTCGAAGAAATGAAAAACCTCGCCGTTCAGGGCGGCGAATTTCAGCAGGCTGATCTCTGCCGCCCCGGTAACGCTCATCTCCCAGGTCCAGCGTTGCTGTCGCCGCGGCCACGTTCCGACCTTGTAGCCGGTCTTCAGAGCGTCCTGCGCCGCCTGCGGGCCAAGCGTGCTCTCCAGAACGCGCCTGATGAAGTCGGACCGCGATATATCAGGGTTGTCGATCAGTTCGGTCCACTCGATCGCGGCCTCGGCCCCCTTGAAACGGAACACGTCGATCGCGTTGGAATGTCCCGAGAACCAGACCGCCCCCTCGCCCTCGGGGCCAAAGCCAAAGATCAATCGGTCGAACTTGTGCCGGGTTCCGCGTTGAGGGCTTTCAATGCCTTTTTCGGCGAACCCTTGAAAAACATCCGCGGGCAGCTGTGTGTCGACCGTGTAGAACTTGTCCTCGACATAGGAAAACCAGGTCGCACTCAGGTTCGCCGGAAGCGGCTTTTCGGCTTCGCCCACGATATGGGTCGCGCCCGGCACGCCCCAGCCTTGGTTGATCGTCCGATTGTCCGGAACGTAGAGTGCGGATCCATCCGCCAAAATCAGATCGGCACGCAACAGCCTGACGGGATAGGCTTTCGGCGCCGAGTTGGTCGCGATCCATTCGAAGCGGGCCAATTTGGTATCCTTTCCTGAGACATCCGCAGGCGCAACAAGCAGGAAAAACGCCCCGAGACAAAGAAGCGCCAGAAATGCAAAGCCACCCAGATATACGCGCATCGTTCTACCCTCTCTGCACCACGCGGCGGCGAACGCCGCCATTTGACGGGTGCGCCGTGTAATTGGGTGCATGGGCCCCCGCGGACTCGCCGTAGCGCGAGGACATATGGAAGTACTTATGGCGAACGGCGTTCAGGCTCGGCTCACTCATCTGCAGCCAATAGTCTTTGTACGCTTCGCCCTTCTCCACGTTGCCAGCCGCGATGGACGCGTCGATCAGGGCCTTCACGCGTGTCACGATCGCATCGCGGGGGATGGGGTGAAACGCCGACAATTCCGGTGAGAATGGCACGCCATGGCTCACGGCCTCATCCGCCATCATGTTGAGCGCGAGGTTGGCGTAGGTATTTCTGATATTTCTGCGATTCCCGAGTATTTCCCATGCATAGTTCGGCTCGGACAGTTCGCTTTCGGTGTACCACCCCCGCTCGATGAGCCAGTTTCTCTCTCGCTCGAGAGTTGCCAAATCCGCGCTGCGCCGGACAAGGCCGCGCCAGTCCAGATCGACGACCTGATGGTCGCTTTCACGTCCGTTGTCGTTATACCCGCCCCCGATGTCCGAGTGTACACCCGGAAGGAAAATCTGTCGGCCGGCGGGCGCGCTCTGGATGTTGGTCAGCCGGAAGTTGTCCCTGTGCTCGTCGCCCGCCGCAAGCTGGAACGTGTATTCAGCGTGGCTGATCGCGTCGAGGTTCAGATCGCCCGTGTCGTTCGAGTGTCGCACGCCGTAAGAGGCAACCGTGTCATAGAGACCCACGAAAGTCACCGTCACGTCATTCACCGTGAACCCCCGGTCCTCCAATTGCTTGCGCACATTGAGATCAGGATCATTGAGCGCAACATGAACAAAGTGTCGTGCCGCCGCCGCACCCCGGCTGAATCCAAACGTATCAATTTCAACCTTTTCAATCGGACGGGCCGGGTCCAGTTGGGAAATGTCCGACACAAGCCGATCAAGGCCCGATCTCATTTTCGCGATGACCCCGGTTATCCCGGTGCCGAGCGACATGCCTTCCGGGATGTCTCTACCGTCGGTTTGTGTGCCTATGCCCTCGATGTAATAGTGCTGCCCGACATTCTCCACATCAGGATATTGCCCCATCTCCTCCTCGCCTTTGGCAACATTGGACGGGGCGCTCTCATAGCTTGCGGTGCTGGCCGGAAGGTTTCGCTCAAACCCGACATGATCGGTAGAGCTCGCCCGTGCGTTCACGCGGTTGTTGCCGGTGCCATCGAAAAACACCGCGGCACGCACCCGCTGCGGAGGCGGGGACGGCGGCTCGTCCGAGTCGCAAGTCTCACAAATTGTCGGGTCCATGGCCTCTACCTCAACCGATACCGTCCACAGCCGGCGTCAAATCCTCAAATGTGCGCCTGCGCCCCTTTCCTCGTGCACGGCACAATGCGCCTTTGGGCATGCCGTCTGTCAGGGCCTCAGGCAGAATGCCGTAAAACAAGGCGCGTCTTTTTCATCTCCAGCCCATACAGATATGCCCTGACGCGTTCGTCCTCGGAAAAGCCTTCGCGACGAAGCGGGATCGCCATGTGGGCGTCGGGTGTCGTTATGCCAAGTCTACAATGAGCGAGCGCGATTTGCTGCATGTTTTTGGCTTGCAGTATCACGTGCTGCGAACAAAAAGCGGCGATCTCCTCGGCCCTGTCGTTCGATTCAGTGCCTGCACCGCCATCGTCGAGCTCAGGGTGATATCTGGTAATCGCGTCTCTTATGGAGCGGGCGCTGTCACTGACCCTGGCCTCTTCGAACCTCATGATCTGATCCTGCGACAGTCTTAGCATCAAGCGAACTCCGAAATCTCTTCCGATGAAATGTAATCGCCCCGTTTTCAGCGGGTCAGGCAGGTGCAGGACACGCGGGCGTTCTCAATCTGATGGCGGACATGATGCCGCGCCTCAACATGTTGGATCGGTCTTTGATGAAAGTCCAGAGCCACGGCGTGACCCGATCCTGCGCCTCACAGCCTTCCACAATCACGGGTCGAGGGCGTCCTTCAGTGTGCGGTCGCCCATTTCATCACCTGCCCGGGGGACCAGATGCCGCCAGGCGTCATATTGTGACAGAAAGACCTGCCCGCCCATCTCGTCGAGAAAATGACTGCGCTTCAGGCGGTCCATCACCGGCCCCTTGACCTCGCTCAGATGCAGGGTAATGCCCGCCGCCTTGAGCCGTTCGTTGATCGCCTCGAGGCTTTCGAGTGCCGAAAAGTCGATCTCGTTCACCGCCGAGCACATCAGAACGACATGCCGCAACGCGCAATCCTCGGCGATCCTGTCCTGAATGAGGTCCTCCAGAAACCGCGCATTTGCGAAATAGAGGCTCTGATCCACCCGCAGCGTCAGCAGCGCGGGATCGGTCTCGACCTCGTGACGCAGGATGTTGCGAAAATGCTGCGTGCCGGGCACCAACCCCACCTCGGCGACATGCGGGCGCGACGTCTTGTAAAGATGCAGCGCCAGCGACAGGATCACCCCGGCAGAGACGCCCGCCTCCACGCCCAGCCCCAGGGTGAGCAGGATGGTGGCCAGCACGGCCGCGAAATCGGCACGGGAATAGCTCCAGGATTTGCGCAGGATCGAGAAATCCACAAGGCTGAGGACCGCCACGATGATCGTGGCTGCCAGCACAGCCTTGGGCAAAAAGAAAATGAGCGGCGTCAGCGCCAGAGCCGCGATGGCCAGCCCGACGGCGGTGAACGCCCCGGCGGCGGGCGTCTCGGCGCCCGCGTCGAAATTCACCACCGAGCGGGCAAAGCCCCCGGTCACCGGATAGCCGCCCGTAAAGGCCGCGCCGAGATTGGCCGCGCCCAGCCCGATCAGTTCCTGATCCGGATCGATACGTTGGCGCTTCTTCGCCGCCAGCGTCTGCGCCACCGAGACGGATTCGACAAAGCCGATGATCGAAATCAGCGCGGCAGGCACCAGAAGCGTGCCCAGCAGGTCG
>Ga0209943_1000918_pt1 | contig 19124 bp, 22 predicted proteins | sample SalPonR1_B_D2_MG_FD_185698 | JGI IMG/M metagenome (GOLD analysis project Ga0209943, IMG submission 185698) | Salt pond soil microbial communities from South San Francisco under conditions of wetland restoration - Salt Pond MetaG R1_B_D2_MG... ... | reverse complement strand
TGACCGCTCTCTGACGCGCGCAGCGGCCAATATGGGCGCAGACCCGGTGACCACCTTCTTCCGGGTGCAGATGCCGCTCATCCTGCCCGGCGTGATCTCGGGCGGCCTCTTCGCCTTCATCACCTCGTTCGACGAGGTGGTGGTGGTGCTCTTCGTCGGCTCTGCCAATCAACAGACCCTGCCGTGGCGCATGTTCACCGGGCTGCGCGAGCAGATCAGCCCGACCATTCTGGCTGTGGCAACGATCCTCGTGGCGATTTCCATCGTGCTTCTGGCGACGCTCGAAATGTTGCGCCGCCGCTCGGAGCGTCTGCGCGGGATGAGCCCGGGTTAAAGGTCCCGATAGAACCAGCCAAAGCCCGGCGCATGACGTTGCGTCGGGCTTTTGCGTTCTGGGGCGTTCGGCATAGGCTCTGCCGCAGGAGGACGGGCGGATGCGCTATGATTACATCATCGTCGGCGGCGGCTCTGCCGGCTGCGTTCTGGCGGCACGGCTGAGCGAGGATCCGTCGGTCACGGTGTGCCTCATCGAGGCGGGGGGCTCTGGCCGTGACATCCTGATCCGCGCGCCCGCGCTTGTGGCTGCGATGGTGTCGGGGCGGCCTCGGCTCAACAATTGGGCGCTGAAAACGGTGCCGCAGCCGGGCCTCAATGGACGGCGCGGATATCAGCCACGTGGCCGTGCGCTTGGCGGGTCGAGCGCGATCAACGCCATGCTCTATGTGCGTGGTCATGCGCGTGACTATGACGAATGGGCCGATCTGGGCTGTGACGGCTGGGACTGGCAGAGCGTGCTGCCGTGGTTCCGCCGGGCCGAGCGCAACGCGCGCCTGGCGGATGATCTCCACGGGCAGGACGGCCCGTTGCAGGTGGCGGATCAGAACACCCCGCGCGCCGTCTCGGAGGCGTTCATCGCCGCCTGCGAAAGCCTGCAAATCCCCCGCAATACCGACTTCAACGGTGTCCGGCAGGAGGGCGCGGGTCTCTTTCAGGTGACGCAGTATTTTGACGGTCCGCATCGGGGCGAGCGGTGTTCGGTCGCGGCGGCCTACCTCTTTCCCGTCCTCGGGCGCGCCAACCTGACCGTGATCCGCAAGGCCACGGCCGAGCGGGTGCTCCTCGACGGCAAGCGCGCCACCGGCCTGCGCTATCGCCACAAGGGCCGGGTGCAAGAGGTACAGGCCACCCGTGAGGTCATCCTCAGCAGCGGCGCCTTCGGTTCGCCACATCTGTTGAAACTCTCAGGCATCGGCCCGGCCGAGGAATTGCAGGCCCATGGGATCACGCCCCTCCACGATCTGCCCGGCGTGGGCGAGAACCTTCAGGATCATCTCGATTACACCCTGTTGGAACACTCACTCGACGATGATGTGATCAGCCTCGATCCCAAGGGGCTGTGGCGGATGGCCCGCGCCGGGCTTTCCTGGGGCAAGAGCGGGCAGGGCCATTTCACCACCCCTTATGGCGAGGCGGGAGCGTTCCTGCGTTCTGAGCTGGATCTCGACCGCCCCGATCTGCAATTGCATTTCGTGATCGGCGTGGTCGATGACCACATGCGCAAGCTGCATTTTCGGCCCGGCTATTCCTGCCATGTCTGCGTGCTGCGGCCTCACAGCCGGGGTCGCGTGACGCTACGCTCGGCGCGTGCAGGCGATGCGCCGCTGATTGACCCGGCCTTCCTCAGCGACACCCGCGACCTCGACCTGCTCAAGCGTGGTGCGCGACGGATGGACGAAATCCTGCGCGCCCCGCCGCTCGATACGTGGCGCAAACGGCGGCTCTATCCGCATGATTGGAGCGAAGCCGCCCTGGAGGCCGACATCCGCGCCCGCGCCGACACGATCTATCACCCGGTGGGCACCTGCGCGATGGGGCGGGATGATATAGCGGTGGTCGACGGCGAGGGCCGCGTGCATGGTATGGAGGGGCTGCGCGTGGTGGATGCCTCGATCATGCCGCGCCTGATTGGCGGCAATACGAATGCGCCCACTGTCATGATCGCCGAAAAGATCGCCGGGGAGATGACCGGGCGCGGCCCGGATCAGGCCCGGTAACGCGCCAGGAACATCTCGACCGCGCCATTCACCACGCGCTCGATATCGGCCTCAGTCACATTGCCACACATGCCGCAGAGCGAGCGGATAAAGAGATCGCCCTTGCACAAGTCGCCGAACTGGTTCGCGGCCAGATCCATGTCTTCGATCCGCAACACGCCCGCTTCGACATAGGGGGTCAGAACCATGCTCATGCGTTCCCTTACCAGCGCCGGGCCCGAGGCGTAGAACCGCTTGCCCAACTCCGGAAAGCGGTGCGATTCCGACACGCAGATGCGAAACACCTGCTGGCCGAAATCCGACAGGAAGAACCGCACGATGCGGTTTGCCGCCTCATGCAGCACATGCTCGATCGGCGCGCCCTTTCCGATCACTTCCAGCGCCTCTTCGGCCTGCCGGTTGCATTCGACCCGCGCCACTTCGGAAAACAGAAGGCGCTTGTCGGGGAAATAGCTGTAAAGAGTCGCCTTCGAGACCTGCGCCTCTCGCGCGATCTCATCGACGCTCGCGCCCTCGAAGCCGTCACGCATAAAAATGCGCCGTGCCCCATCGAGCACCTGATCGAACTTGCGCCCTTTTTTGATTTCCGCGGCCGGTGCCGACATTAAACCCCTCCAGACAGGTCTGGACAGTGTAGTCGGGCCGGGCGGATATCCGCAAGCACATCTGCGTGCGCGTGGGGTGTCCGGGCCGCAGTAATGGCGGCCCGGCGGCATTTACTTGGCGATCCCGCCCTGATCCTTGGTGACCGGCTGCGGTGCAGGATCGGGATAGGTGAGGGTCGGGGTCAGGCTGCTCGCATCGATGCTGAAGGCCAGCACCGGCGAGGCGGCGAGAGAGGCGGCAAGTACTATGGCGGTCAGGATCGGTTTCATGGTCAACTCCATAACTGAACTAATCTGTTCAAATCGTATCTAAACAGATCAGTTTAGAAATCAAGAGAAAAGTGAACCAAGTAGTTTACTTTATGCATCCGAGACTTTGGCCATTGAACATTCCGCCCGTATGGATACGATTAGAATCGTTCTAAAATAGGTTCGCCATGATTCCTGGTTTCTCCTCCCGCCGCCGCTTCAGGGATTTGTCCGAGCAAGAAATCCTCGCTCTGGCGATCTCGTCCGAAGAAGACGATGCGCGTATCTACCGCTCTTATGCCGAGATGCTGCGCGCCGACTATCCCGATACCTCCGCCATGTTCGACGGCATGGCACGCGAGGAGGATGGCCACCGTCAGCGTCTGATCGAACTCCACCGCAGCCGTTTCGGGGACGTGATCCCGCTTATCCGCCGCGAGCACGTGGCGGGGTTCTACGCCCGACGCCCGATCTGGCTGGTGGAAAACCTCGGGATCGAGCGCATCCGCGACGAGGCCGAGGCGATGGAGCGCGACGCCGAAACCTTCTATCTAAAGGCTGCACAGCACAGTAGCGACGCGGCCACCCGCAAGCTCTTGGGCGATCTTGCCGCCGCCGAGGCGGGCCACCAGACCCGCGCTGAAGAATTGCAGGAAGAACACTTGAGCGGTGACGCCCGCGACGCCGAGGACCGCACCGCCAAGCGGCAATTCGTGCTGACATGGGTGCAGCCGGGCCTCGCCGGTCTGATGGACGGCTCGGTCTCGACGCTCGCGCCGATCTTTGCCACCGCCTTTGCCACACAGGACACCTGGACGACCTTTCTCGTCGGATTGGCGGCCAGCGTCGGTGCCGGCATCTCCATGGGCTTTACCGAGGCCGCAAGCGACGATGGCGAGCTTTCGGGGCGCGGCAGCCCGTTCAAGCGGGGCCTCGCCTCGGGCGTGATGACGACCGTGGGCGGCCTCGGGCACGCGCTTCCCTACCTCATTCCGGATTTCTGGACCGCAACGATCATTGCCTTCGTGGTCGTGTTCATTGAACTCTGGGCGATTGCGTGGATTCAGAACAAATACATGGAAACTCCGTTCTTTCGTGCGGCATTCCAGGTGGTACTGGGCGGTGCCCTTGTCTTTGCGGCGGGCGTCCTGATCGGCAGCGGGTAGCGACCGGGACCAGCCCTGTTTCGCGGTGGCATTGTAGCGGTGCGGGTCACCCTATCCTGCGGAGATCATGCCGTCGGAGCCATGCCCAACCCCCTCCTTTTGTCTATGTCGGATGGCCTTAGCATTCTCTTGCGCTTTGGGGAATCTGCGGTAGGCTCCTGCAGTGTGAATGCAACGTAAGCGGTATTCGCGACCGGTGTGCGAAGGGGAGAGCGCGCGCCACTTCAGCGTCGTGAGATCACATGCTGAAGATCGGCCTGCCGGTGATCCGGCGGCTGGACATACAGACGTATCAGGGAGGAACCATATGAAACATCTGCTGTCATCCATCGCAACGCTCGCCCTTTCCGCCGGTCTGGCGCAGGGTCAGGCGGCAAACGTGCCGGACAATCTCGACAAGCTGTCGAATTTCCAGACCACCGGCGTCACCGATTTTACCTTTATCGAGCAGGGCGGCGACTATGCCGAGGGGATCAAGGCCACGCTCGAAAAGGTCACCCTGCCCGACGGCTTCAAGATCGAGCTATACGCCGTGGTGCCGGATGCCCGCCACATGGCGGTTGGCCCGCAGGGTATCGTGACCTTCGTCGGCACCCGCAAGGACAAGGTCTGGTCGGTCACCGACCGCAACAAGGATCGCGTCGCCGACGAGGTCAAGGATTTCGCGCCCTCGCTGCAATTCTCGATCCCCAACGGTCCGTGCTTCTCGCCGGACGGGTTTCTCTATATCGCCGAGCAGAACCGCGTGCTGCTCTTCCCCGCGGCCGAGTTCTTTTACGAAAGCCCCGATGTGGCCGCCTTCAATCTGGTGGCCAAGGGCGATCTGATCCCCGAGGACGAGGAAAGCTTCAACCACACCGCGCGGGTCTGCGATATCGGGCCGGATGGCAAGATCTACATCTCGCTTGGCCAGCCGTTCAACGTGGCCCCCAAGGACAAGCTTGAGAAATACAACAAATGGGGAATTGGCGGCATCATCCGTATGAACACCGACGGCACGGGACGAGAGGTCTATACCTACGGTGTGCGCAATTCGGTCGGCCAGGACTTCCACCCTGAAACAGGAGAGTTGTGGTGGACCGACAATCAGGTCGACGGGATGGGCGACGATATCCCGCCCGGTGAATTGAACCGTCAGACCGAGATGGGCCAGCATTTCGGCCACCCGTGGTTCGGGGGCGGCGATGTGCGCACCAACGAGTACAAGGGCGAAGAGGTGCCCGTCGATGTGGTGATGCCTGCCGTCGAGACGATCGCCCACGCCGCCGATCTCGGGATGGCGTTCTACACCGGCAACATGTTCCCGGACCATTACAAGAACGCCATCTTCTCGGCGCAGCATGGATCGTGGAACCGCACCGAGCCGGTCGGTGCGCGCGTCATGGTCACTCATATCGACGACGAGGGCAACGCCGCGATTGAGCCCTTCGCCGAGGGCTGGCTGACCGAGGATGGTGAGTATCTCGGACGGCCCGTCGATGTGGCGCAATTGCGCGACGGCTCGCTCCTCGTGTCGGACGATCTGGCCGGAGCGATCTACCGCATCTCCTACGAGGGCAATTGATGCGACAGATGATGTTGCTGGCACTGGGCGGGGCTTTCCTCGCCCAGATGTCTTCCGCGCAGGAGGTGACGGGCGACGCGCAGGCCGGGCGCAAGCTGGCCATGCAATGCCGCACCTGTCACGGCATCGAGGGGCATGCGAAAATGCCCATCGTGCCGCATATCGGCGGTGAGAACCCGGCCTATATCGAACATCAGCTGACCGCCTTTCGCGACGGCCAGCGCGTGCATGAAATGATGAGCGTGGTCGCGAAGGGCCTGAGCGATCAGGCGATTGCCGATCTCGCGGCGTGGTACAGCGCGCAGGAGCCGGTGGCCGAGTTGGCCCCCGGACAGGACCCGGCGAACGCGCCCGAGGCCTGCATCGCCTGCCACGGCGCGGATGGCATCGCGCAGATCGAGGATGCGCCCAATCTGGCCGGTGAAACGGTGATGTATATCGACACGCAGCTCAAGGCGTTCCGCACTGGCAAGCGCACGCATGACGTTATGAGTCCCATCGCCGCCGAGATGACCAATGACGAGATCCGCGCCGTGGCCGAGTGGTATTCCTCGGTCAGGTTTGAGGTAACACCGGCGCAATAAAGAAGAGGGGCCGGTCGAGGATCGGCCCCTCTTATTGAAAGATAAGCTAACTAAAAACATAAGAATTAATTCCTTTTTGTTAGCTGCGCTGATATTTATAACCAAGGTCACACTCAATCCAACCGTCCGGGGGACATGTGACCACCACGCCTGACACCTTGCGCGTCACCGTGCAGCGCGGCACGGCAGCGGCGCTTCGGCGCGAAACCTTCGACGTGCCCGCCTATGAAAATCAGACCGTTCTGGACGTGGTGACCTGGATTCAGCAAATGGCGGATCCGACGCTCAGCTATCGCTTTGCCTGTCGGGTCGGCATGTGCGGCTCCTGTGCGATGATGGTCAACGGCGTGCCGCGCTGGACCTGCCGCACGCATGTAAAGAAGGTCGCCACAGACGGTGAGCTGGACATTGCCCCCCTGCGAAATATGCCGGTTATCAAGGACCTGGCCGCCGATATGGACCCGTTCTTCGACAAATGGGTGGCAGCCGAGGCGCGCCTGCATCCCTCCGCCGGGCGCGACGACGCGTTCGATCCCGTAACCTCGCAAGAGCCCGCCCGCGCCGAGGCGGATCTGGGCATCGAATGCATCAACTGCGGCATATGCTATGCCGCCTGCGATACGGTGGCCGGGAATCCCGACTATCTCGGCCCTGCCGCGCTGCAACGGGCGTGGACCCTGCTCAACGACAGCCGGGACGCAGATCGCGACGGTATTCTTGCGGCGGTCTCGGGCAAGGGCGGCTGCCACAATTGTCATTCCATGGGCAGTTGTGCGCAGTATTGTCCCAATGATCTCAACCCGATGCGTGCGATTGCGGGGCTGAAGCGCGAGACGGTCAGGACCGCGTGGAGGCGCAAGCGCGATGCTTGATTTGCGGCTCTACATGGCGCAACGGCTGAGCGCGCTGGTGATGGTGCCGCTGGTGCTGGGCCATATCGCGGTGATGATCTATGCCATTCAGGACGGCCTCTCCACCGCCGAAATCCTCGGGCGCACGCAGGGCAGCCTGCTGTGGCTCCTGTTCTACGGCAGCTTTGTGATCGCCGTTTCGGTCCATGCCGCCATCGGGTTGCGCGTCATCGCACATGAATGGGGCGGGCTGCGGGGGCGCATGCTTGATGCGCTGATGTGGGGCATCGGCGCGTGTCTGTTTTACGTCGGTATTCTGGCGGTATTCGCGGTGTGTCTGCCATGAAGACACCGCCCCGCTCTCACCCCCTCTGGCTCGCCTTTCTTCTGCACCGCCTCTCGGGTCTGGCGCTGGCGTTGTTCCTGCCGGTGCATCTGTGGCTTCTGTCCCAAGCGGTCACGTCACCCGCCACGCTCGACGGGTTCCTTGCCTTCGCCGACCACCCGCTGGTGAAACTCGCCGAGTTCGGCCTCGTCTTCCTGCTGGCGGTTCACATGGGTGGTGGCCTGCGCCTTCTGGCGCTCGAATTCCTGCCGTGGTCCGACCGGCACAAGACCTATGCCGCCGCCGCCATCGGCGCGGCGCTGTTCCTGTCCGGCACATTCTTCCTGAGGGCGATCTGATGGTCCAAATCGACCGGCACGATACCGATATCCTGATCATCGGCACCGGTGGCGCGGGGCTCTTCGCGGCGCTTCACGCGCAGCAATCCGCGCCTGCGGGCACGCGCATCACCATCGCCGTCAAGGGCCTCATCGGCAAAAGCGGCTGCACGCGGATGGTGCAGGGCGGCTATAACGTGGCGCTTGGTGGCGGCGACACGGTCGAGCGGCACTTCATGGACACGATTCAGGGCGGCAAATGGCTTCCCAATCAGGACATGGCGTGGAAGCTTTGCGAACAGGCGGTGGTGCGCATCCACGAGCTGGAAAACGAGATCGGCTGCTATTTCGACCGCAACCCCGATGGCACGCTGCATCAAAAGGCCTTTGCCGGGCAGACCGCCGACCGCACGGTGCACAAGGGCGACCTGACGGGCATCGAGATCATCAGCCGGTTGATGGAGCAGGTTCTGGCGCGGCCCGTGGACAAGCTTCAGGAACATCGCGCGATTGGCCTGATCCCGACGCGCGACGGCAGCGCGCTGGCGGGGGTGCTCTTCATCGACATGCGGACCGGCGGTTTCCGGCTGGTGCGGGCCAAGACGGTGCTGCTGGCCACCGGCGGCGGCCCGACCATGTACAAGTACAACACCCCCTCGGGCGACAAGACGATGGACGGCCTTGCCATGAGCTTGCGCGCGGGGCTGGAACTCCGTGACATGGAGATGGTGCAGTTTCACCCCACCGGCCTGTTGGCGGGCGACCATACGCGGATGACCGGCACGGTGCTGGAGGAGGGCTTGCGCGGCGCGGGCGGACGGCTGCTCAACGGGGCCGAAAACCGCTTCATGTTCGACTATGACCCCAAGGGAGAGCGCGCGACGCGCGATGTCGTCAGTCGCGCGATCTATGCCGAGATGCGCAAGAACAACACGACGGACAATGGCGGCGTTTTCATCTCGATGTCCCATCTCGGTCCCGACCATGTGCGCGCCAAGTTTCCCGGAATGGTCAAGCGTTGCGCCGATAGCGGGTTCGATCTTGCGGGCGGCCTCGTCGAGGTGGTGCCGACCGCGCATTACTTCATGGGCGGCGTGGTCGTGGATGCCGACACCCGCACGGCGATGGAGGGGCTTTACGTCGCCGGAGAGGACGCGGGCGGCGCGCATGGCTCGAACCGGCTGGGCGGCAATGGCGTGGCCAACTCCACCGTCTATGGCGGGGTGGCGGGCGATGTGATGGGCGCGGATATCCGCAGCATGGGCGCGCTGCGCGACCCCTGCCCCGAGGTGTTGCAGGCGGAAATCGACCGCGCCCTGCATCCGCTCAGCCGCAAGCCGGGCCTTGTGCAGCCGATGCGCCACGCCCTGCAAGAGGCGATGTGGGCGTGATGCGCAATGCTCCCGGCATGGAACGCGGGCTGACCCGTATCGCCGGGATATCAACCGAGTTGATGGAGGTGGGCGTCGCGGGCGATGACCTCGCTTTCAACCTCACCTGGCATGACTGGCTGAATCTGCGCTCGCTTTGTGATATATCTGAGGCGATCACGCTGGCCGCATTGGCCCGCGAAAACTCGCGCGGGGCGCATTACCGCGAGGATTTCCCCGAGACGGGCGATCTGGATGCGTCCTATTTCACCGTGGTCACGCAATCCGGACAGGCGCTGGATGTCCGCCGTGACCCGGTTCAATTCACCCTCGTGCGCCCGGGCGAGACGATCATGCCCGACGGCGCACCCGAAACACTGGTGGCAGCACAATGATACCGATTGATGTGATCGAAAAAACCGCCGGGACGCTGATGGACAAGGCGGCGATCGAGATCCCCGACGATTACCTCACCGGCTTGCAACACGCCGCCGAGACCGAGGACGGGGACCTCTCGTCCTTTGTCCTGCAAGCCATGCTGGAGAATTACAAGGCCGCCAAGGAGGACCGCCGCGCGATGTGCGGCGATACCGGCTGTCCGCGCTGGTATGTGAAGATGGGCAACGAGACGCAGATCGAGGGCGGGCCGGTGGCGCTCGAATCCGCCCTTCGCCGGGCCACGGCGCAGGCGACCGACGGCGTGCCGCTGCGCCCCAACCGGGTGCATCCGCTCTGGCGCACCGATCACAACAACAACGTCGGCATCGGCGCACCCGAGATCGAATATGGCTATGAGCCGGGGGGCGAGTGGATCGACCTCATCACCGTGCACAAGGGCGGGCTTTTCGGCACCGATTACCGGATGCTCTTTCCCTCCGACGGGATCGAGGGGATCAAGCGGTTCTATCTCGACAGCCTCGTGGCCTTCGGCAAGCGCGGGCTGGCCTGTCAGCCGGCGATCATTGGGATCGGGCTGGGCGGCTCCAAGGATACCTGCATGGTGCTGGGCAAGCGCGCCGCCTGCCTGCGCGTGGTGGGCAGCGAGAACCCGGACCCCAAGATCGCGGCGCTGGAGCAGGAGTTCAAGGACCTCGGCAATTCCATCGGCATGGGAGCGATGGGCTTTGTGGGCAAGAACATGGTCGTCGATTGCAACATCGAGGTGGGCTATTGCCACACCGGCGGCATGCAGATGTCGGTGCATGCCTTTTGCCTGTCGTCGCGGCGGGCGGTGGCGCGGATCTACGCGGACGGCCGGGTGGAGTATCGCACCGATCCCGACTGGTTCACCCCCTATCAACGGCGCGAGACGGTCGAATGGCCGGGCAGCGCGCAGGAGGCCGCCGAATGACCAAACCCCGTGAAATCCGGCTGAGCACCACGCCGACGCCCGAGGCGTTGGCCGAATTACGCCTCGGCGATATCGTCTATCTCGACGGTCTGCTCTACACCGCGCGCGAGGGGGTTTATAAGCGGGCGCTGGAAGAGCAAGCCAACATCCCGATGGAACTGCCGGGAGAGAGTGCGGCGAACTTTCATTGCTCGCCTGCCGCCGCGATCCGCTCTGACGGCAGTTTTGACATGGGGGCGGTGACGGCGACGGCCTCGTTCCGCTTTGCCAAGTGGCTGCCGGAATGGATGGAGAAAACCGGCGCGCGGCTGATCATCGGCAAGGGCGGCATGTCCTCCAAGGACTACAAGGAATACTTCGTGCCCAACGGCGCGATTTACCTCTCGACCGTTGGGTATGGCACCGGCGCTTTGCTCGGGCGCGGGATCGAGAAGGTCGAGGCGGTGCATTGGCGCGACGAGTTGGGGCTGGCGCAGGCGATGTGGGTCATCCGCTGCAACAAGATGGGGCCGTTCATCGTGGCCTCGGATCTGGACGGGAATTGCCTCTTCGAGCGCGAGAATGCCAAGATCGTTAAAAATCTCGACCGCGTCTATGAAGGCACCCGCCCGGCGACGCTCAAACGCTACGGCGAGACCGATGACCGCTCGGACGAGGTGATCGGGTAAGGGCGCATTCTGTCAAACCAGTTCGCGCGCCAGAAGGACTGCGCCGGATATGAAGGTCATGGCGATCAGCAGGCGCCGGAAGGCTGCATCGGGCAGCCGCTTGAAGATCGCGATGCCGAGTTGCGCGGCGATGATCGAGAGCGGCAGAGCCAGCGCGAGGTAGATCAGCGTCTCGCGGGTATAGGCACCCTTCACCGCAAGGGCTGCGGCGGTCAGAGCCAGGACCGTCACGTTGAAGGGTTGCAGCACGGCGCGCGTCTCGGCCTTGGGCCAGGGGCGCAGGGCGCACCACATCATCGGCAGCGCCCCCGAGAGCGAGGCGGCACCGCCAAGCACCCCGCCTGAAAAGCCCACGATCATGTCCCAGACCGGTGTCGGGCGCTCAAACCGGGGCAGATGCGTGCGCAGGCTGAAATAACCGCCGTAAAGGATCAGGAACCCGGCGACCCCCAGCTTCAGGCTGCGCGCATCCAGCACCGACAGGGCCAGCACGCCGAGGGGAATGCCCATGATTCCGGGCAGCAGGAACCGCGCGAGGCGTCGTTTGTTGGTGCCGATGGCATGACGCACGATCCACAACCCTTGCAGGCCGGTGAGGGCCGAGAGCACGACGACCACCGCCACCGCCTGCACCGGTGGCATGACATTGAGGAAAAACCCGAGCGCGAAAAGCGCGGTGCCGAAGCCTGCCAGACCATTGATCAACCCGCCCGCAAGCGCCCCGGCGGCGACGTAGAGCGCGATCTCGGCCGTCATGCGGGGCCGCCTGTCGCAGCCGGTGTGAAGGCCCCGATGTCGACCGCCCCGAGGAGGGCGGTGTGGATCTCCTGAATGACGCGGATGCGGGGATTGTCGCGGCGATGCGCAAGGGTCAGTTGGCGCACCGGCGCCCCCTCGGGCAATGGCAGGCGGCGCAGGGGCAAGGGGTTTGCCCCGCGCACGCAGCGCGCCGGCACGATCGAGACGCCGAGCCCGGCCAGAACCATGCTGGAAATCGCCTCCAGCCCCTGCAACTCCATGGTCACGTTGACGGCGATGGATTGCTCGCGCAGCCAGCCGTCGATCAGCCCACCCACCACGGCGTCGCGGCTGAAGCGGATGAAGGGATGGTTTGCCAGAAGGGCGCGCACATCGTCGCCTATGGTGTCCTCGGGGGCCAAAAGCTCCATCGGTTCGCGGGCGATGTCGGCGTGGTCGATCTCGGGCGGCAGCGGCCCCTGCCGGGATAGCACCGCGCAATCGAGCGCGCCGCGCTCGACCTCGGCGATCAGCCCGGTCGTCATGCCGGGCACGATGCGCACATGCAGGTCGGGAAAGCTCTGCTTCAAGAGCCGCACCGACAAGGGAGTCAGACCGGTCAGCGTCATCGGCACCGCGCCAAGCGAGATCTCGCCCTGAAACCCCTCATCGCCCAGAACCGATGGCACGATCCCGTCATAGGCGCGCACGATCTCTCGCGCCCGGGCGACAAGCGCGCGTCCCGCCGGGGTAAGTTCCGGCGTGCGGCGCGAGCGGTCGAAGAGGACCAGGCCCCATTCCTCCTCGAGGCTGCGCATCTGCTGGCTGACGGCGGCATGGGTCACGAACACCGCATCAGCGGCGGCGCTGAAGGTCTTGTGCTCGTCCACGGCGATCAGGGTGCGGAGGCGTCGGATTGACATGACCTGCCTTTACCGTAAGCTTGTCTAACGCAAGCTGTAACGGAATATTGCTTATATTAAGGTTGGCTTAAAGTTACACCTGAACCGGCAGGCGTTGCAATCCGCGATCACGATCCGCGCCGCGACGCCCCGACAGAGGAGGAGGATAGAATGAAACTGAGACATCTGGGTGCGTTTTGCGCCATGGGTCTGGGGCTGGCGGCGGCGCCCGTGCTGGCCGAATATCCCGAACGCCCGATCAACATGGTCATTCCCTATGGCGCAGGCGGGGCCACCGACATTTCCGCGCGCACCATCGCCGAGCCTTTGGGCACGGCCGTGGGCGGCACGCTGGTCATGTCGAACATCACCGGCGCGGGGGGTGCGACCGGCTCGGTCGCGGTGCAGAATGCCAAGCCCGACGGCTACACGATGCTGTTCGCGCGGGTAGGTTCGCATTCGGTGAACCCGGCGATGAAGGCGACGCTGCCCTACACGCTCGATGATTTCCGTTTCGTCACGGTCTACGAGATCAATCCCGTGGCCTGCGCCGTTCGGCCTGATTCCGGTATCGAGAGCATGGAGGATCTGGTCAGCCTGACCGAGAGCGAGGGCACCAGCTACAGCTCTTCCGGCGTGGGCTCCATGCTACATCTGGCGGCGGTCTTCGTGCTGGACGAGTTCGGCGTCACGGACCCGTTGGAAAAGGCCACGCATATCCCGCAAAAGGGCGGCGGTGCCGCAGCGACGGCGGTGCTCAACGGCACGGCGACGTTCCTGTGCACCAACACCTCGGCGCTGGCGAGTTTCGTGGCCAATGGTCAGTTGAAACCGCTGATGGTGACGACGGATGAGCCGGTGCCGGGCTTCGACGCCCCATCGGCGAGTTCTCTGGGAAAATCCGAACTCACTCAGCTGGTCGGCTGGACCGGCATTGCCGGGCCGGATGATCTGCCCGACGACGTGGCTGCCAAATGGGGCGCGTGGATGGCCGAGGCTGCCGGCAACGAGAAATTCGTCGAGCAGATGACGGCGCGCGGCTCGGTGATCGAGGTGATGAGCCCGGAAGAGGCCAATGACTTCATCGAGACGCAGTACAACACCTTCCGCGCGCTGGTAGACAAGCTGGGCATGCGGATCGAAGGCTGAGGCCCGATTGACAAACGCCCCGGGCGCGGCTGTCCTGCGCCCGGGGCTATCATCGCCGTTATCTGATCGGGGAGGGTCAGGTGTGAGCCATCGGGCAATGCAACTGCAGCTTGGCATCGGGGCCATTCTCGCGGCCCTTTTTCTTATCCTCTACGCCATTCCGCACTGGGTTTCGTCGCCCAGCAATGTGCGCAACATCGTGCTGTCGCCGTTGTTCTGGCCTTATATTCTCGGCGGCCTGACGGGGCTGATCGGACTGGCGCTGGTGCTGACAGGGCGGCAACGACTGGGCGGCGGCGAGCCGGTCAATGAACCGATCGACGATCCGCGCCAAGGCATCATGCGCCTCGCGGCGATGGCGGTGCTGATGGTGGCGAGTTTCTGGGTCATGCCCTGGCTTGGCATGGTCTGGACCTCGATGCTGGCCTTCGTTGCGCTCGCCTTTCTGGTCAGGACGCGCCACCCGGCGACGGCCTTTATCTGCGCAATCGTTGTGCCGCTGGTGCTCTACGCGTTCTTCGCGCATGTGGCGAGCGTGGCGATCCCGCAAGGTGAACTGGTGAGATTGCCATGAGCCTGATTGACAGCGTGATGGCGGGGCTGGCCCTAGTCGGCAACTGGGAGGCGTTCCTGTCGCTGGCCATCGGTGTGGTGATCGGCGTGGTGGGCGGCGCGATCCCCGGCATCTCGGCGACCATGGCGGTGGCGCTGGCGCTGCCCTTCACCTTTCCGATGCAGCCGATCAACGGCATTCTCTTGCTGTTGGGCGTCTACAAGGGCGGTATTTTCGGCGGCTCGATCCCGGCGATCCTGATCAAGACGCCGGGCACGCCTGCCTCCTCGGCCACCATCCTCGATGGCCACCCGCTAGCCGAGCGCGGTGAGGCGGGGCGCGCGCTGGGCATGGCGCTCTGGGCGTCCTGCACGGCGGATTTCGTCTCGAACCTTGCGCTCATCTTCTTTGCGGGCTTCCTTGCGTCCTTCGCGCTCAGTTTCGGGCCGCCGGAATTCTTTGCGCTGATCCTATTTTCCCTGACCATCATCGCCGGTGTCTCGGGCGAGAGCCTGCTGCGCGGGGCGCTCTCGGCATTGCTCGGGCTTTTGCTCGCCACCATCGGGCTCGATCTGGTCTATGGCACCAACCGGTTCACCTTTGGTGATCCGAACCTGATGGGGGGGCTGAATTTCATCGCCGTGCTGATCGGCCTCTTTGCCATCCCCGAGGTGATCAACATGGTCTGGCATCCCACCGGCCACATGGGCAAGGTGCAGAAGCTGGGCAGCAAATGGGTGACCTTCGCGGAGTACAAGCGCAGCTTCCGCTCGATCATCCGGGGCAGTTTCATCGGCGTGTTCCTCGGCTCCATCCCCGGCATCGGGGCGGCCCCGGCGGCGTTCCTGAGCTATTCCGAGGCGCGGCGCAAATCGCCCAACAAGGCGAATTTTGGCAAGGGCGAGATCGAGGGCGTCGCGGCGTCGGAGGCGGGCAATAACGGCGTGGCGGGGGCGACGCTCATTCCGCTTCTGGCGCTTGGCGTGCCGGGCGACGTGATCACCGCGATCATCATCGGGGCCTTCATGGTGCACGGGCTGCAACCGGGGCCGATGATGTTCGTGCTGAACGTCGATATCATCTACGGCCTTTTCATCGGGTTGATCCTGTCCTCGGGGATCCTGTTCATCGTTGGCGGGCTGGCCATTCGCGGCTTCCGGCCCGTGGCGGATATCCCCAAGCGCATCCTGATGCCGATGGTGCTGGTGCTGTGCATCTACGGGGTGTTCGCGGTCAACAACAACATCTTCGACGTCGGCGTGATGTTCGTGATGGGCTGGGTCGGTTTCGTGATGGCGCGCTATCACATCCCCGCCGCGCCATTCCTCATCGCCTTCATCCTCGGGCCGCTGCTGGAGGATAATTTCCGCCAATCCATGCTGATGTCCGGCGGCAGCCCCGATATCCTGCTGCGCGGGCCGATCACGTGGTTCTTTTGGACGCTTACGGTGATTGCCATCGTGGCAATCACGCGCGGCACGATGCGCGCGGCGCAATCCGAAGGCTAGGTAGTGCGCGGTCACATTTCTGTGGCCACGGAATTAGCCCTGTAAAAACCGGGTCCCCTTTCATATATTCAGTCTTGAATATGTACTGGGGCGTCGCACGGCGTTTCCATGACGGATGAAGGAAGAGGAAAATGACAGGGTTTGAAACAGAGTTCACCCCGCTCATGTCACTGGCGGGGGGCGTGTTGATCGGGTTGTCCGCAGTATTTCTGATGTTTCTGCAAGGTCGGATCATGGGGGCCACGGGCATTCTTTCGGGTCTCGTGACGGGAACCACGCCCGGCGACAGGGGCTGGCGCGCGGCGATGGTCGCGGGGATGATCGCGGGGCCATTGCTGGTGCTGGCGGTGACGGGGCAGATGCCCGCCGTCGATGTGCCGGTCAGCTGGCCGATGATCCTGATCGGGGGTTTTATCGTGGGCGTCGGCGTGACCTATGGCTCGGGCTGCACCTCGGGGCACGGGGTCTGCGGCAACGCGCGGCTCTCGCCCCGCTCGATGGTGGCCACGGTGACTTTCATGATCACCTGCGGTGTCACGGTCTACGTGATCCGTCACGTGATGGGGGGTTGAGCCATGCGTCTTATGTCAGCCTTCCTCGTCGGCTTGGTCTTTGGCGTTGGGATCGCCATATCTGGTATGATCAACCCGGCCAAGGTGCTCAACTTCTTCGATATCACAGGAACATGGGACCCGAGCCTGATCTTCGTGATGGGCGGCGCGCTGGTGACCACCTTTGTCGGCTATCGTTTCGTATTGCGGCGTGATAAACCAATGATCGAAGAGAGGTTCCAACTGCCCACGGCACGCGATATCGACGCGCGGCTGATCGGTGGAGCGGCGGTGTTCGGCATCGGCTGGGGCATCGCCGGGTTCTGTCCGGGGGCGGCTGTCCCGGCGCTCGGCTCCGGCAAGGTCGAGGTTGCGGGGTTTGTCGCCGCATTGCTTGCCGGGCTTTGGGTGGCGCGCCTCATTCAGGCGAAACAGGCGGACCGGAGGGCCGTGGCATGAGCGATTACCCGTTGACCATGGATGTGCATCCGCAGGTCGAAGCATTCTTTGACGCGGCGACGAATACGATCAGCTACGTGGTCAGGGATCCCGGCTCCAACGCCTGCGCGGTGGTCGATAGCGTGATGGATATCGACATGGCGGCGGGGCGCATCACCTACGATCATGCCGACGCGATGATCGCCCATATCGAGCGCGCGGGGCTGAGCCTCGAATGGATCATCGAGACCCATGTGCATGCCGATCACCTGAGTGCCGCGCCCTATATTCAGGAGCGTCTCGGCGGCAAGATCGGCATCGGCGAAAAGATCATGGTCGTGCAGGATGTCTTCGGCAAGATCTTCAACGAGGGCACCGAGTTTCAGCGCGATGGCAGCCAGTTCGACCGGCTGTTCAAGGATGGCGACACCTACACGGTGGGCGGAATGCAGTGCTTTGCGATGCACACGCCGGGCCATACGCCTGCCTGCATGGTGCACGTCATGGGCGATGCGGCCTTTGTCGGCGATACGCTCTTCATGCCCGATGGCGGCTCGGCGCGGGCCGACTTTCCGGGCGGCGATGCGGGTGAGCTTTACGACAGCATTCAAAAGGTGCTGGCCCTGCCCGAGGCGATGCGCCTCTTCATGTGCCACGATTACGGCCCGAACGGCCGCGACATCGCGTGGGAAACCACGGTGGCCGAGGAGAAGGCCAACAACATCCATGTGGGTGGTGGCAAGACCCGTGAGGAATTTGTCAGGTTCCGCACCGAGCGGGATGCGCAGCTCAACATGCCGCGGCTGATCCTGCCGTCCTTGCAGGTGAACATGCGCGCGGGCGAGGTGCCGATGGACCGCGACGGCAACCCGATGCTGAAGGTGCCGGTCAACCGGCTCTGATTGCGCTTTCCTGCTGATTTCCTGCGCGCGATAGGCTAGGAAAAAGGCAGTGCCACAGCGATCCGGAGAGCCAATGGACCCTGCTTACCTGACCACCAAGGAAGTCGCCGACCTGCTCCGCGTGCGCGAGCGCAAGGTCTATGACATGGTGGCGAGGGGCGAGATTCCGCATCGCAAGATCACCGGCAAGCTGCTCTTTCCCCAAGGCGAACTCAACGCATGGATCGAAGGCGAGGGCGCGCTGCACCCCGCCACGCGTCCGGATCTGGTGACCGGCTCGCACGATCCGCTGCTCGACTGGGCGCTGCGCGAAAGCGGGGCCGGGCTCGCGACCCTCTGGAACGGAAGCTGCGACGGTCTGGCGGGGTTCGCCGAGGGCCGCGCAGGCCTCGCCGGTCTGCACATCCCCGACGCCGACGGCTGGAACATCGCCACGCTCGAGGCGGCGGGTCTGCGCGACGCGGTGCTGATCGGCTGGGCGGCGCGGAAGCGCGGCCTGATCCTGACACCTGCGGTGGCGGATATGGTGCAGGATTTCGGCGATTTGCGCGGGCGTCGGGTGATCCTGCGGCAGGACGGGGCCGGAACCACGGCGCTTTTCGATCGCCTGATGCGGGAGGCGGGGCTTGCCCCCGGCGATATCCTCACGCCTACCAGCCCCGCCCATACCGAAAGTGATGCGGCGGCGGCGGTGGCGGCGGGCGAGGCCGAGGCGACGCTCGGCATCGAATCCATGGCGCGGCAGTTCCGTCTCACCTTTCGCCCGCTCTTGCAGGAACGTTTTGATGTGCTGATCGACCGGCGGATCTATTTCACCGACCCGGTGCAACGCCTTATCGCCTTCATGCGTTCGGATGCCATGCTGGCCAAGGCGGCGGCGCTTGGCGGCTATGATCTCACCCCGATGGGGCAGGTGCGCTGGCTGTCGTCGTGAGGTCGGGGAAGGCCCTTGCAAGGGCCTTCCCATGCGCTTTGCAAACGGCTTTCGCGCGCAACCTGATGGGTCAGAGTCAGCCCCCGGCGTTGGGGAAGAACAGCTGCTGACCATCTACGGTGTAGCTGGCAATGGCGGCCTGCCCCTCATCCGAGAGCACCCAATCGATGAACGCCTGCCCGGCCTCGGCCTTGACGTTGGCGTGCTTCTCGGGGTTCACGAGGATGATGCCATACTGGTTGAACATCTTCGGGTCGCCCTCGACCGCGATCTGGTACTCGCCCTTGTTGCCGAACGCGATCCAGGTGGCGCGGTCGGTCATGA
>Ga0209943_1000916_pt1 | contig 19134 bp, 15 predicted proteins | sample SalPonR1_B_D2_MG_FD_185698 | JGI IMG/M metagenome (GOLD analysis project Ga0209943, IMG submission 185698) | Salt pond soil microbial communities from South San Francisco under conditions of wetland restoration - Salt Pond MetaG R1_B_D2_MG... ... | reverse complement strand
TGCGCAACGACGAAGCCGAGCCGGCCGAAGTGTCGGCCGATCCGCACGGCGATCTGCTCGTCGGCCGTCCGATCGTCAACCCGACCCTGAGGCTTGCGCAGTACCAGTGGCCGGTGCATAAAATCCGGGCCGGCAAGCCGCCGACAGAACCGAAAAAGCTCGTGCTGGCCATCTTCCGCAAGCCCGATGACCGGCTCGGCCGAATGCAGATCAATGCAGTCACCGGCCGGTTATTGGAATTGTTGCAAGAAAATTCCGGAATCAGCGGTCAGCTATGCCTGGAACGACTGGCCGGCGAAATCGGCCATGCGGATTCGGCAGCAATGATCGAGCACGGCGCACGGATTCTCGAATCGCTTGCGCGAAAGTCGGCGCTGCTGGGAACCGCTTCGAAACAGGAAATCGCCTGACCTCGCACCGCTGGTGCATAAATTCAAAAAAGAACGATGGAGCCTCACTTCATGAACAGTTTGATCGAACTCTATGATCGTCTTACCGACCGATTGCGCGCCGCCGGCGACTGGGTGGCTCCGCTGGGGCTGCGTTTGCTGCTGGCCTACGAGTTCTACAGCGCCGGCACGATGAAGGCCGGTATCGACGGCACGCCGGGCTGGTTCGCCGGCAAGGCCTTCCCGGCACCGTTCGACTGGTTCTCGGCCAACATGAACTGGACCATGGTCACCTGGACCGAGATCCTGGCGGGTCTGGCGCTGATGCTCGGGCTCTTTACCCGTTTCTTCGCTTTTTCACTGGTAATGGTCACGACCGTTGCAATCGTTTCAACGCACTGGCCCGAATCGTGGTCCAGCCTGGGACAACTCTGGGAAGGCTACTCGGTATCGCGCGTGGTCGAGGACGGTGAATTTCGCGGAAACTATCGGGTGCCCGCGCTGTTTCTGGCAATGCTTCTGCCGCTGTTGTTCATGGGCGGCGGAAAGTTGAGTCTCGACCACCTGATCCTGAAGCTGACCCAGCGCAGCGACCTGGTTCACGACCGCAACGGTGACTTTCTTGCACTGTCGCTGGCGCTGTTCGTGCCCGGCGTCGTGTTCATATACCTCATCCCGCTGTGGGGCATCGTTCTGCTGCTGGGTGCATTGGCCGCCGCGGTCTATCAGAAGGTCGCCGCCTGACCTTGAAACAATCTGCGGCTAAGGCAAGTCAGTAGATTGCCTCTACCCGGTTGCCCTGCTCCCTGAGCAGGGCAACCAGCCCCTTCTCTCCAGGCAAATGCAAGGCCCCCACCGCGATCAATGCCGCACCCTGGTCCAGCAGGGGCTGGGCCCGGCGCGCCATTTCGATATTGCGACGCGTGATGCCCTGCACGCGGAAATCTTTCTGCACCGATTGCGGCAGCTCAGACAACTGGCGCCGTGCCAATTGCTGCAGCTGCTGTATATCCGAGTCCAGGTAGGCAGCCAACAGCGCCTCAAAGTCCTCGAGAACGCGTTCACGGTCCGCGACGGCCTGGCGTAACAAGGCCACATGAGCCTGCTCGCCCAATCCAGTAAAGAAAGCCAGTTGCTCGTCAATCGTCTCCAGCGCGACCGATATCGCGTCGTGCTCGGCTGCCTTGCGGGCCAGTACCAGATCCATGAAACGTCCGGTTCGAACAGGCGGCTGTCCGAGCGTCATTGCCGCAGCCCAGGGTCTCAGTCGATCCACGCTGTCGGCATCCATTCCGTAGTCGATCAAGGCCGCCCTGACCCTTTCGTAAAGCGCCTCGTCCAGGCGGTCGGAGAGTTTGTGTCCGTCCGGCAAGCGCATTGCCCCGGCAAGCCGCTCGAGCATTTCCCGGTCGGGTAGGAGTTCGAGCCCGACAGTCTCGGCTTGCTTCAAAGCCTGCTGCAGCACAGGCGGAAAATCGAGTACGCGCTCGTCCTCTGAATGGATGGTGCCCAGCAGCCAGTTCTGACGACCCTCCGCCGACACCACAGAGTAAAACACCTGCGCACGGCATACCTCCGCCGCGAGGACAGCGAGCAAGCCCGCCGTCAATAATCGTGCCATCCGGATTCCGTTCATTCCGGCCCCCGTTTCGGTTGTGGTTGCAATTCTGTCGCATCTGTGCGCGAGCAGCTCCCATTACAACGGCTCAAAAGATCGGCAGGCGGCTTTTCGCTGGCAGAGAAACCGGGAATCATCAATTCGAAGTTCCATGACGCTCCAAATCTGGTAGCTTAACGGCTCCTGTGCATGCTGTGACCCAATGATAGAAATCAAAAACCGGTTCCGCGGTTTCCTTCCCGTTGTCGTCGACGTGGAAACCGGCGGATTCAATGCCGCCACCGATGCGCTTTTGGAGATTGCTGCGTGCGTCATCGAAATGGACGAGGACGGCAAGCTGGCCCCGGGAGACATGATCTCCCGTCACGTCGAACCGTTCGAGGGCGCCAACCTCGAGCCTGCAGCACTGGAGTTCAACGGCATTCGGCCCGATCATCCACTGCGCCTGGCCGTGCCCGAAAGCGAGGCGCTGCGAGACATCTTCCAGCCGATTCGGCGGCGCGTTCGCGAAACCGGCTGCAAGCGCGCAATCCTGGTCGGCCACAATCCATTCTTCGACCTGTCGTTTCTGAATGCGGCCATTGCCCGGATCGACTTCAAGCGCAGCCCGTTTCATCCGTTTTCGAGTTTCGATACCGCGACGATGGGCGGACTGGCTTATGGACAGACGGTGCTGGCAAGAGCGGTGCAGGCGGCCGGCCTGGAATGGGACCAGTCCGAGGCGCATTCGGCACGCTACGATACCGAACGCACGGCCCAGCTTTTCTGCACCGTGGTCAACCGCTGGAACGAACTCGGTGGGCTGGACCCGGCTACGCTGGCCAATGGCTGAGGGTTCCCGTAAGCACGGTAGTTAGTGGTCGGAAAAAGCGGCCGACTTCCGACTACCGACTTCCAGGATCCCGGCGCCGGCAACCCGAAACCGGAAACCGTCCCTCGCTCCTGTATCCTTGAAAACGAGCTCGCTCTCAAGGATTGCATGTATGCAGCTGCCAGCAAGCGACAAGATCGCAAGTTTCGACGTGGATTCCCAGCGCACTTTCACGCCGCTGTGCCCGGATGAACTTCCGGCCGAAGGCGGCGACGAGATAGGACCCGAACTCAACCGGCAAGCCAGGTTGGCGCGCTGGCGGCTCGGCTCCAAGGACTCGCACAGTCCCGAGGCGGTCTGGGTCACCGACGATCCGGATCAGGTCGGAAAACCGGGCGTCGAAGGCGACAACGTCGAAGAGCATTGGCCGGTCCATGCCGTGCCCGGAACGGAGGGATTCGAGCTTTTGCCCGGTCTGCCGCGGCCGGCCGACTACGACTATTTCGTCTGGAAGGGCGTTGAACTGGACATGCATCCGTACGGGGCCTGCTACCACGACATGGCCGAAAAGATGAGTACCGGCGTGATCGAATGGTTGCGCGCTCGCAACGTCAGCCACGTCCTGGTCGGCGGCCTGGCAACGGACTACTGCGTCAAGTCCACCGCGCTCCAGTTACAGGCGGCCGGTTTCCAGGTGCTGCTCAACCTTGGCGCCTGCCGGGGCATCGACGACGAAAGCATCGCCGAGGCGCTGGAGGACATGCGCAAAGCCGGCATCGAGACTTTCGACGGCACCGACGCCCTGGAATCGACTGGATGATCATCGAATCGCTACTCGATACCGACATCTACAAATACTCCATGATGCAGGCGGTGCTGCATCAGTTTCCGGGCGCAGAGGTCGAATACCGCTTCCGCTGCCGTACGCCCGAGCTGGATCTGAGGTCGCTGCGAACCGAGCTGGAACGCGAAATCGAGCATCTGTGCACACTGACGCTGGAGCCGGACGAACTGAATTTCCTCGCCGCTCAGCGCTACTTCAAACCCGACTTCATCGAATTTCTCCGGCTGTTCCGGCTGCAGTCGCGTTTCATCGACGTCGGCGAGGAGGACGGCCAACTGGCCATCACCGTTCGTGGGCCTTGGCTGCACACGATCCTGTTCGAAGTACCGCTACTGGCGATCGTCAGCGAGTTGTACACGCGCCACCATTATCCGCACCCGGATTTCACCGAGGCTCGCCGGCGACTGATCGAGAAGATCGAGCAGGTCCGGGCGCTGGATCGGCCCGCAGGTTTTGTATTCGCCGATTTCGGCACCCGACGGCGCTTCTCGCGTCCGTGGCAAGACGAGGTAGTCGCAACCCTCGCCCGTGAGATTCCCGACAGCCTGCGCGGTACCAGCAACGTGCGCCTGGCAAAGGATCTGAATCTCGTGCCCATAGGCACCATGGCCCATGAGTTCATCCAGGCCGCGCAGGCGCTGGGACCGCGGCTGGCCGAAACCCAGAGATTCGCCTTCGAGGTCTGGGCCCGCGAGTACCGGGGCGACCTGGGGATAGCGCTTTCCGATACCTACAGCCTGAAGGCCTTTCTGCGCGATTTCGACATGTTCTTCTGCAAGCTGTTCGACGGCGCGCGCCAGGACTCCGGCGACCCGATGGCCTGGGGCGAAGCCATGATCGCGCATTACGAAAGAAACCGGGTCGATCCGAAGACCCGCAACCTGGTCTTTTCCGATTCATTGACCATCCCGCGCGCAGCGGAGATCTGGCAACGCTTTCGTGACCGCATCAACGTCTCTTTCGGGATCGGCACCAACCTGACCCACGATACCGGCACCGACCCCATCAACGTCGTGATCAAGATGACCGAGTGCAACGGTCAGCCGGTGGTCAAGCTTTCCGACTCGCCCGGCAAGATCGTGTCCACCGATCAGCATTATCTGGCGTGGGTTCGCCAGGCGTTCGATGTGCCGGAGTAAAATCCGGTTTCAGCTTTTTTGTTTTTCCGGTTTCGGGGAAACCAGAACATCAAGCGTGATGGGACGGCGGAATCCTGAACCGTCCCGTCCCCGGGCTCTCGGCGGCCGTAAACAAGAAACCAGAAACCGTATGACCGGTAGTATCCTGTAACCATGTCCGACGATCGCAATAAGGAATCACGCACCGTCTCGCTTGTCCTCGGCTCCGGCGGCGCGCGGGGCCTGGCACATATCGGTGCCATTCAGGCGCTGCAAGAGAGGGGCTTTCAAATCGACTCGATCGCCGGCAGCTCAATGGGCGCATTGGTCGGCGGCATGCATGCAGCAGGCAGGCTTGACGACTACGCCAACTGGGTATCCGGACTCGAACAGTCCGATGTCTTCAGGCTTGTCGACTGGACGCTTTCCGGCAGCGGACTCATTCGCGGCGACAAGATCATCAAACACCTCAAGGACATGGTCGGCGATGCGCGCATAGAAGATATGCCGATCGATTTTACTGCGGTCGCTGTCGATATCGAACAGGGACGTGAAATCTGGTTGAGCGAGGGCTCACTGTTCGACGCCATACGCGGCTCCATCGGGATTCCGGGCCTGTTCACACCACACCGCTATCACGGCAGGCTGCTGGTCGACGGCGGCATCCTGAATCCGGTGCCGGTTGCGCCGACCTTGCGCTCCCTGTCCGATCTGACGATCGTGATCAACGTCAACGGACCGATCCCGGCAAGGGGCCCCCGACGCGAGCGCGCCGACCCGGTGGAAGAGGATGACGCCGAATCGAAAGATGGCGGCTTCACTGAACGTATTCGCGACTTCTTCAACGACCTGATCGAACGTGATACTCGGCAAGCCGAGGAAAGCCAGCCCGGGCTGGCTGCAATGCTGATTAAATCTCTGGAAACCATGCAATCGGTAATCACTCGTCAGCATCTGGCGGTTTTCCAGCCGGATCTCGTGGTCGAAGTACCCAAGGATGCGTGCATGATCCACGAATTCCACCGTGCTGACGAACTGATCGACCTCGGCTACCGGCGTACAATCGAGGCTCTGGACCGACTCCGGGATCAATTCGATGAATGACAACGACATATTGTTCGACGATGCGGCCGATCAGGCAGTCGATCTCGGCAACCAGATTGCGGATGCCAATCCCGAAGGCGACCTCTGGGCAGTGGCCGACGGCCTGATTGCAGGGGCCGTACACTTCTGGCTATATGCGCATCAGCCGGACGATCAGGCCAATGAAGAGGATATGGAGGGACTGATGACGGCCTCGGCCCGCATCGACGCACTGGTCGGCCTGTTACGCGAATCAGCCATCGACAGCGAATACCTGCACTCGCCCAACGATCTGGACGCTGGCCGCGCCTGAGCCTTAGACCCGCGCACTCAAGTTTGTCTCTCGACGTCCACCCGGCCACGGCCTTCATGCTTGGCCTTGTACATCAACCGATCGGCGCGCTTGACCAATTCGGATGCCGATTCGTCTCCACGGTAATCCACGACCCCGAAACTGGCCGAGACCGGGGTACCGTCCGGTGTGCGAATATGCTGCATTTTGCCCAAAAGTTCGGAGGCAAAAATCCGGCCGCCTTCCCGATCGGTCGACGGCAGGATGATCGCGAACTCCTCACCCCCCCAGCGCGAGGCGACGTCAGTGTTCCTTAGCCTCGAACGCAACAACGCGGCCACCTTTTCCAGCACCTTGTCTCCTGCATCGTGTCCGAAGCGATCGTTGACCTGCTTGAAATGGTCGATGTCGAGCAAAATCAGGCCGAACGAGCCACCGGTTCGTTCAGCCCGGTTGATTTCCCGCCGCAACACTTCGATACCGTGTCTTCGGTTGAACAGCCCGGTCAACTCGTCCGTCGTGGCCAGTTCGTTGAGCTGCGCTTCCAGCGCCTTGCGCTCGCTGATGTCCATCAGCATTCCGGTCACACGAACGGGGACGTCGTTGTTGTCCCGTTCGGTGACGCGTCCGCGAATGTTGGTCCAGACGTAGGCGCCCGATTTTCGACGCATCCGGACATCGGCTTCGAAAACCGAAGACGTGCCGGCAAGGTGGGCTTCCATTTCTTCGACCAGCATAGCCTCGTCGTCCGGATGGGCCAGTGCCCGGACCGATCTCACGTTCGAGGCCACCTCTTTTTCCTGGTAACCAAGCAGGCGCTCGGCAATGCTGTTGAAAGTGAGCCGGCGCATATCCAGATGCCAGTCCCACATCCCGAGCTTGGCCCCCTCCACGGCCAGCGACAGGCGCTCTTCGCTTTCCCGCAATGCACGCTCGGTGCGAATCCGGGCTGTTATGTCCGAGAATGTGGCCACCACCGCGAGAAGTTCGTCAGTACCGTCTGCGAGCACAGGTTCGGTGCTGATCTCGATCCATACGTGCTGCCCGTCCGGACGTTCCAGGCCCATCACGACCTCGCGCTGGGGACGGCCGGTGGCCAGTGTCACAGAAGCCGGGAACTCGTCCAGCGACAGCGGGCTACCGTCCAGGCGCCAGCAATCGGAATCGAAATCCGCCAGCGACAATGATTCCAGTGCATGGGGAACGGCACCCAGAATCTGTGCTGCGCGCTGGTTCGCGACCGAAAAGCTCCCATCTTTTTCTATCGCAATCACGCCCTCGGCCATCGACCGGATGATGGAACTCAATCGGGCTTCGTTTTCGGCCAGCTGCTCGCGAATCTGGCGGCTCGCGGTAATGTCACTGGCCTGGGTGATGATGAGTTCCGGACGGTCCTGGCCATCCAGCACCATGGACACATCCAGACGGACCCAGACCTCACGGCCGCTTGCATGCAGGTAACGCTTGTCGAACCGAAAGTTGCTGATTTCGCCACTATTCAGGCGGGCGAACTGCTCCAGGCTTCGTTCGATGTCCTCGGCATGGGTGATTTCGGAGAACGGTTTGCCGACCAGTTGATCGCGAGCATATCCCACCAGCGCGCAGAAGGCCGGATTCACGTCCTGCCAGATGCCTTCCGGCGACTGCAGCGCGACGCCGACAGCCGAATGCTCGAACGCCCGCGCCAGGCGACCGACTTCGCTTGCAGTCGCGTCGCGGCTGGATTCAATCACTGGATGCATGGATCGGAAGAAACCGGTCATACCATCCTTATGCAATCAGCATGCCAGTTCCTGGAGACTCGCCCGATATTCAGACAAGTCGCCGGAAATTTGCGGCTGACCGCACGCGCTGGGCTACATCAAGGTCTCTGACGTTCGCGAATCGCGCGAAATTCGTTACCTTCGTACCAGTTAGGCCATGCATCCGACTCTGCGAGGTAGCGTCCCACCTGATAGAGCGCTGACGCATCCTCGGCGATCCCGCGCAGATCCCACTCGGGATCGAAGACGTCGCCGGGCTTGTGATAACGGTTGTCGCGGTACTCGCGCTCGATCGCGAGCACGTGCTCGGCGCCGAGCTCGACGTGCTCCACACCACTCTTGGCGTAAAGCGCCGGGATGCCGCCGCGGGCGAAATTGAAGTGATCTGAGCGGTAATAGTAACCGGCCTCGGGCGTGGGTTCTTCCACGATGTAGCGGTCGGAAGCTTCGAGCGTCGCGGCAAGGATCTCCTCGAGCTCCGAGGATCCGAAGCCGACCACAACCATGTCCTCGGTCGGACCGGCCATGAAGCTGAACGCGTCCAGATTGATCGCCGCAACCGTGTCGGCCGGCGCGAATGCCGGCTCATTCACGTAGTGACGCGACCCGAGCAGCCCGTATTCTTCCAGCGTGACCAGAAGGAACATCCCGGTGCGTTCGGCCGGACCGGCAGCGGCGTGCATCCGTGCAAGCTCCAGCACCGCGGCCGAACCCGAAGCATTGTCGATGGCCCCGTTGAAGATACCCGCGGTGCCCGGCAGTGCCATGTTGCGACCGAGATGATCCCAGTGCGCCATATAGACCACGGCTTCGTCGGGCCGCTCGGTCCCCGGCAGGCGCCCGGCGACGTTGTACGATATGCCCTCGCGGACGCTGTTGCGAACGCGCGCAGTGACCCGGGCATTCAGCCCGACCGCATCGAATCCCGGCTCGGCCGCGCGCGCCTTCTGCGTCGCGTAGTCCAGCCCGGCCCGGGCAAACAGGTCGCGCGCAGTATCCACGGTGATCCAGCCTTCCAGTGCCATGACCGGATCGTCGCCGCGTGCGGCGAGTTCGAACTGGGCGCCCGACCAGGAGTTGGTGACCACCTCCCAGGGATACGACGCCGGCTCGGTTTCGTGCACGATGAGCGCCGCGGCGGCGCCCTGACGGGCGGCCTCTTCGTACTTGTAGGTCCAGCGACCGTAGTAGGTCATGGCCCGTCCGTTGAACAGTCCGGACGCCGGCGCGGCGAAGCCCGGATCATTGACCAGGATCACGACCGTCTTGCCGTCGACGTCCAGCCCGGCGTAGTCGTTCCAGTCGTACTCCGGCGCCACGACGCCGTAGCCGACGAAGACCAGCTCGGAACCCTCGACCCCGTGGAAATCGGCGCCCAGGCGGCGCGAACCGATGATCATCTGATCGGGATAGGTCAATTCGAACGTTTCACCAGCCTGCTTCACCGAAATCGGGGAACGCGCCTGGTTGGTCAGTTCCACCATCGGAACCGGCTGCAGGTAACTGTCGCCGAAACCGGGCTGCAGTCCCGCATCGGCAAGTTGCTCGACCAGGTAATCGACCGTCAGGCGCTCGCCGCGCGAACCCGGGGCGCGGCCCTCGAAGTCGTCCGCAGCCATGGTCTGGAGATCCCTTGAATATCGCTCGATATCGAATCCCGGCGTCGGCAGCGCCGGAATGTCGATCCCGCTCGATTCATCGATGGCCGGCGCCTGTGTGCCGACCTCAGGTTCGGCTGCGACGGGCTCGGGGCGGTCGCAACCGCTCACCAGCAGAAGCACGGCGAATGCCGCCAGGGCCGCGAAAACACGAATTTGAACAGACTTCACAGGCAATCTCCGATTGTTTCATCAGCTTCAACCCACTGATTCTAACCCCTGACAACCCGCTTGATGCAACCTCCACGGTGCGAGTGCATTGCCGCATTCCGGCGGGCCGTTCTTTCAATCCTCTGTGCGCAACCTGATCTCGAAATTCACGTCCACCCGGTTCCGAACGAATTCCGGGTCGGCAAACTCCCCGGTTCCAACATTGAAGCGCGCGCGGTCCACCTCGGCATCGCCGAGCATGCTGAATTCTCCGCTGGCAAGCAGGTCGTCACCGTCGGGCGTCAGAGTGAAATTTACGGCCTGCGCAGCCTTGATACCCTTGAGATCGAGTTCGCCATCGGCGATGTATTCCTGACCTTCAGACGCAATCGATCGGCTGATCCAGGCGGCTTCCGGATATTGCTCGACGGCGAAAAACGCTTCGCCCTTGAGCGTTTCATCGCGCTCGCGGTTCTCGGTATCGGCCGAAGAGAGCTGGACCCGAACGTTGATCCGACCATCTGCCGGACCGCTTTCGGGTATGCAATATTTCACCGAGAACTCACCGAAGCGACCGGTGAAACCCGTCCCTTCCACAGCGCCGGAGAACGCCAGTTCGCCGGTCTCGTGACTTCCATCGAAGCATTGCTGTTCGGCCGCGATGCCGGATGACGCAGCCAGCATGGCCATCGCGACTGACGTGAAGACATTCGTCATCTAAACCTCATTTCCATAGTGTCATTTCCAGATGGGAAGCATTCTTTTGAGTAAACCGTCCTTGAGTACGAACTGGTGGCGCAGCGCGGCAAGCACGTGAATCGATACCAGCGCCAGGATGCAGATCGCCAGCCATTCATGCATTGCTCCGAACACTTTTTCCAACCGATCGTTTTGATCGACCAGCGCCGGGATCTCGAGGAGGCCGAACAATTCCGGGCCGAAACCGGCAGCCGACGTGTACATCCAGCCACTCAGCGGCATCGCGAGAATAAGTGCGTAAAGCAGCCAATGTGCAGTGACGGCGGTAATCTTCTCCCAGAGCGACATGCTCGATGGGAACGGCGGCGGCCGATTGAACGCTCGCCAGAGCAGGCGAATGACCACCAGCGCCAGAACCGTCATGCCTATGGACTTGTGCTGGTTGACCAGCGCGAACTGGGTGCGAATCGAATCGGTCTGATCGATGCGCCAGGCCCAGCCGAACTGGGCGGTGATTCCGGCCGCGACCAACCAGTGCAGCGTTTGGGCGACAGCCCCGTACGCCGTTTTTGAATTTGCAAGCGGCATCTTCATTCAGGCACGCTATCATCACAATTGTGTTCGAACAATACGGTATCGGCCATGAACATGCTGTTGCGACTGTTTCGGCGACTGTTTCGACGATTGTCCTCGCGGCCGCCGGGCCAATTGATCTTGCGAGTCCCCGCAGTCGTCGCGTTCACCCTCCTGTTCGGCTGCACAGGCCCGCCGGAACGTCCCGCCGAAGCGCCGGCTTCGGTTCCCTGGCCGGAATTCGCACCCCCGCAGCCGAACGAGACGACGTTCCGTGTCGATCCCGCCAACTCTGAGCTGAGGATTCGCGTCGACCCCGAAGGCGCCATGGCGCGCCTGGGCCACAGCCACATCATCGGCGGAAGCGTCATCAGCGGTACCGTGATTCTGGGCGATGACGACGAAAGTGCGCGCCTGGATCTCGGTATCGACCCATCCGCCCTGGAAGTCGACAGGCCTGACTGGCGCGCCGCCGAGGGCCTGGAAGCGGAACTGGACCAAAGTGCGATTTCCGGTACCCGGGCCAACATGCTCGGCGAGCGCGTCCTGAACGCGGAAATCCACCCGGAAATCTCGGTGCGGTCGACGGCGGTCAGCGGACCCGCCTGGTTGCCTGACGTGACTGCACGCATTCGCCTCCGCGGAACGGTGCGCGAGGTGATCGTCCCGGTTTCAGTCGAGCGGACGGCCCGGCGGCTGATCGCCAGCGGCAAAATAGACCTTCTGCAGTCCGACTTCGGCATAGAGCCCTTCTCGACTGCCGGCGGTGCGCTGCGCGTTTCCGACCGCATGCGGATACGCTTCCGCATCGTCGCTGAAAAAGTATCGCAGCAATGACTTTCATGCACCTTCGGCGATGACGCGTCGGCGGGGCTGGGCCGCACTGACCGGAGGTCGCGCCGCGATGTTGCTATGATGCGCGATTCGAAAAACAGTCAGGACGCCCGCCCGTGACCGACAACAAAGTTTCCGACGCCGAAACCGGCGAACCCAGGAACTGGTTTACCCGCTTCCTGGACACCGTCGAGTGGCTTGGCAACCTGCTGCCGCACCCCGTCACGCTTTTTGCCCTGCTGGCCCTTGCGATGGTGCTGTTGTCAGGCCTGTTCGGCTGGCTGGATCTGGCCGTCGCCGATCCGCGACCGGAGGGCATGCGCGGGCGTGCCGATGACGGGATGATCCGCGCGGTCAGCCTGCTCAACGCCGACGGCCTGCGCATGATCGTGACCAACCTGGTTTCGAATTTCACCGGCTTTGCCCCGCTTGGCGTGGTACTCGTCGCCATGCTGGGCGTCGGCGTGGCCGAAAAGTCGGGGATGCTGTCGGCGCTGGTGCGCGGCATTGTGCTCAACGCGCCCAAGCATGTCGTGACAGTCGCCATTGTATTTGCCGGCGTGCTGTCCAATACCGCCTCGGAAATGGGCTACGTGGTGCTGGTACCGCTGGCCGCGGCGGTGTTCTATTCGCTGGGCCGGCATCCGCTGGCCGGGATGGCGGCGGCATTTGCCGGCGTATCGGGCGGCTACAGCGCCAATTTGCTGATCGGCACCATCGATCCGTTGCTGGCCGGCATCACCGAGGAAGCGGCGCAGTTGATCGATCCCGACTACACCGTCGACGCGACCGCAAGCTACTTCTTCATGGTCATCTCTACTTTCATGATCACGGTCATCGGCTCGCTGGTGACGATCTTCATCGTCGAACCCAAGCTCGGCCACTACGACGACTCCCAAGCCGACGAGGAAATCCTGGACGGCCGATCAATGCAGTCGCTGTCGTCCGATGAAAAGAAAGGCCTGCTGGCGGCGGGGCTTGCGGCCGCCGGCGTATTCGCTTTGATGGCCATCACGCTGGTGCCCGAGTGGGGCCCCCTGCGAAATCCGGAAACCGGCGAAATGATCCGCTCGCCGTTCTTTCGCGGCATTGTGGCCTGGATCTTCGTGTTCTTCCTGGTCACCGGTTTCGCCTACGGAAAAACCGTCGGCACGATGAACAACGACCGCGACGTGATCAACGGCATGTCCTCGGCGATCGCGACGCTGGGCCTGTATATCGTGCTGGTATTCTTCGCCGCGCAGTTCGTCGCCTACTTCGGCTGGACCAATATCGGCGCGATTACCGCGGTCACCGGCGCGAACTTCCTTCAGGGCATAGGCCTGACGGGGCCCCTGGTGTTCGTGTTCTTCATCATGGTGTGCGGCCTGATCAACCTCAGCCTGGGTTCGGCCTCGGCCCAGTGGGCCGTGACGGCACCCATATTCGTGCCGATGCTGATGCTGATCGGCTATTCGCCCGAGGTCATACAGACCGCCTACCGCATCGGCGATTCATCGACCAATATCATCACGCCCATGATGAGTTATTTCGGACTGATCCTGGCCTGGGCGACCCGCTACAACAAGAACTTCGGCATTGGCACGATGGTCGCCACCATGCTGCCCTATTCGATATTCTTCATGACCGGCTGGGCGCTCCTGTTCCTGTTTTGGACCTTCGGCCTGGACCTCCCCGTCGGACCCGGTTCACCGACGTATTACACTAGCGGACAATGAGTTCTACACAACTGACTGAACTGAGACTGGAGCGTGCGCGCCGCGTCCTGGTGTGCGAATTCGCCGATGGCCAGGCTTTCGAACTCGACTGCGAGTATCTGCGCACCCACTCGCCGTCGGCGGAGGTTCGCGGGCACGGCCTTTCGGAGCCGAAGCTGCTGACCGGCAAGCGGAACGTCAATATCGACTCTATCGAGCCGATCGGCAGCTATGCCGTTTCGCTGCGTTTCGACGATGGCCACAATACCGGGATCTATTCCTGGGACTTTCTCTACCGCCTGGGCCGTGACATGGAAACCAACAAGCACCGCTACCGGGAGCGCCTGGCCGAGGCCGGCCTGCTGGAAGATTAGTGTACCCGAGCAAAGACGCCGCTTCACAATGGCCCGAAAACCTCACTCTTACCTGAGCCGCCTGGTCGGCCACTATCCCGCCGAGATCGCCGACGATCCTCAAGTCGTCGAGATGACCGCGCTTGTGGAGCAGCATTCCGACGACGATACAGAGCTGGCCCAGCGCATGCTCAAAGCGCTTAATCCGCTGTCGCCGGACAAAACGACGATCATCGCAGCGCTTGCCGTCATTGCCGCGCACAGGCCGGCCGGAGACGACGCAGCCCGGCTGGTCGAGCAATTTCACCGCGTGGTGGCATTCGACCAGCGTTACCTGCCGGACTCTTCAAGCCGCGCCGAGGGTCTGAGGCGACTCATTCTTGCGCTGATCTACGACGTCCGCGTGGTGCTGCTGGTGCTTGCCTGGCAGCTTGCGCGCATGCAGGTTGCCCGCGACGACGAAACCCGGCGGTCGCTGGCGCGCGAAACCCGCGCGATACACGCGCCGCTGGCGAACCGCCTGGGCATCTGGCAGCTCAAATGGCCGCTTGAAGATCTTGCATTTCGCTACCTGGATCCCGAGGCCTGCGCCCGCATGGAGCGGCTGGTGGCAGAACAGCGCGACGAGCGCGAACGCTACATCGATGCATTCATGCAACATCTCTCGGAAAAGCTCGACGGCGCCGGGATCGCCCACGAGATCAGCGGCCGGGCCAAGCACATCTACTCGATCTGGCGCAAGATGCAGCGCAAGGGCCTGGACTTTCACGAACTTTTCGATGTGCGCGCCGTACGCGTACTGGTGGACGACCTGGCAAGCTGCTACTCGGCGCTCGGCCTGGTCCACAGTCACTGGCAGCCGGTCCCCGGTGAATTCGACGACTACATCTCCAACCCCAAGCCCAACCTCTATCGTTCATTGCACACGGCTGTACGCGGAAGCCATGAGCGGGTGTTCGAGGTCCAGATCCGGACCCACGAAATGCACGAACACGCCGAGCTCGGGGTCGCTGCCCACTGGCGTTACAAAGAGGGCGGACCTCGAGACAGCGCGCTGGAACAGCGAATTGGCGTCATGCGCCAGCTGATCGAGGGTGGCGAAGGCGAACATGACCAGACGCATGACGATGAAACGCTGATCGAGAACTTCGAGTCGCTGACCAGCGAGGACCGCGTCTATGTCCTCACGCCCAGAGGCGATGTCATTGACCTGGCACAGGGCGCGACCGCACTCGATTTCGCTTACCACGTGCATACCGAAGTCGGACACCGCTGTCGCGGCGCCAAGGTCAACGGACGCATCGTGCCGCTGACGCATTTGCTGGGCAACGGCGACCGGGTCGAAGTGCTGACATCCAATCAAGGCCATCCCTCCAGAGACTGGCTCAATCCTCAGTTGGGCTACCTTCGATCAGGGCGCGCCCGGTCCAAGGTCCGCCATTATTTTCGGCAACTGAATTTCGACGAAAACCTGGCCGCCGGCCAGGCCGCGATGGACGGCGAACTCAAGCGGCTCGACCTGGCCGGCGCCGATCTTCAGCCGGTGGCCGAACAATACAATTTCCGCCGGATCGACGACCTGCTGGCCGCCATCGGCGCCGGCGATCTCACCGCCGCCCAGGTCGGTCAGTCGGCCTTGCGCCTGAATTCCGCACACGGGAATGACAGGCCGGAGCTTCCGTTTCGGCGCCCTGCGGCGCAGGAGGCTACCGGCACCGGCGGCGAAATCCGGATCGAGGGCGTCGGCAATCTCATGTACCAGCTGGCGCGCTGCTGCCAGCCATTGCCCGGAGACCCGATTGCAGGATTCATCACACGTACCCGGGGCGTCAGCATACACCGGGAAGATTGCCGTCAATACCTGCGCCTGGCCCAGTGCCAGCCGGAGCGACGAATCCAGGTCGACTGGGCAAGCAGCGCCCGTACCCGTTATCCGGTACGGGTGAGAATCGATGCCTGGGACAGGCGCGATCTGATCAAGGACATCGGCGCGATCATCTCGAATCACGGCCTGGGTGTAAGCGCCATGCACGCCGATCGGGGCGAGCAGCCCGAAGCGGTAAGTATCGAGCTTTCACTTGAAGTCGAGGATCTCGAACAGCTCAGCGCACTGCTCGGCAAGCTGCAGTCCATCACCAACGTCAGCTCGGTCCGGCGGCTGCGTTAATCACATGGCCGAAAACGATCCATAGATAACTCAGAGGGGCCAAGATTCGAGTCTTCCGGTTCTTCGCGCGTCCGGATTTGAGTTCTGATAGCGTACGCAGCATCCGGCATTCACCGTACTCCGGCGTTAAAAAGCGTCAAACCTGATCATCTGTGTAATTCGTGGCAACGGTTATCCTCCCGCGGTCAGCCACCAGACTCCAGTTCGGCCAGCAGCGATTCGAGCGACCGGCGCGCGGCGTCCAGCGAAAAATGGAGTTCCACGTTGATTCGGCCGTTTTCGGCGAGTCGTGTCCAGAGCTCACCATCACGATACAAGCGGCAGACTTCGGCGGCAAATGCAGCCCCATCGTCGGCCACCAGGATGTCTCGGCCGTGCTCGGTGTACATCCCTTCTGCGGCACATGATGTCGCCACCACCGGCAAGCCATGGCTCATTGCCTGATTGACCTTGCCCTTCACACCCGCGCCATAACGCAGCGGCGCCAGGGAAATCCGGCAACCGTTCATGAAAGGCTCCAGGTCCGAAACAAAGCCGTGCACCCGCAGGCCGGGCGCCTTGCGATGCTTGAGACGGTCAGGCATCTTGCTGCCGATCAGATGCAGGGTGACGTCGGGCAGTTCGCGACGGATCAGCGGCAGGATCTCGTCGATCAGCCATTCGGCGGCGTCCAGGTTGGGCGGATGCTGGAAGCCGCCGACGAAAACCAGCCCGTCGCGTTGCTCGAAGGTCTTGCCCGGCGGATGCAGCGAATGAATGTTGGACACGACGATGACCGGTGCCTCGGGCACCAGGTCTCCGAGGAATTCGCGCTCGAATTCGCTGACCACCAGCGTGGCATCGGCCCGACCGATCAGCGCGAGTTCTTCGGCGCGCGTCTTGTCGGCAAGCCGCGTCGCGGCCTCGGTGCCGGCCAGTTCGGCTTCGCGCTGTTCGCGCAGGAAGTGCAGATCGACCGTATCGAACACGACGCTGGCCTGCCCGCAGTGCTTGCGCAGCATATTCATCAGCGGCGCCAGCACGTAGTGCCGGCTGACGATGACCAGGTCCAGTTGGCTTCCCTGACTGGCCAGCCATGCCTCCGGGGTCTCGACCCAGGGCGCGGTCAGCACTTCCACGCCGGCCTGCTGCAGATCTTCTGAATGCCGCCCGGTCCATGCCAGGTTCTGCGGCATGAAACTGGTTCGATAGCCGAGTTCGCCGAGCAGACGCAGCATCGCGAACATTCGGACCGAGCCCGAATCGTGATCGGGCATCGGCGTGACCGCATCGATCACCAGGGCCCGCTGCGGAAACCGGCGGAAACGAAACGCTCGCGCAGCCGACCGCGTGAATTCGCCGGGGTTGGCCGGGTGCATTGCCAGGGTATCGGCCCAGCGTTCCAGGAACTTCTCGCGGTTGACGACCTGGTAGCGTTTCGCCCCCGACGTCTCGTCGGTGCCCGAAGTGGCGCCCTCGAAATGAATCACCGTGGATGCCGGCTGGTAGAGCACCCGCAGCCCGGCCTGACGCGCCTTGAAACACAGATCGGTGTCTTCGTAGTATGCAGGCGCATAGTGCTTGTCGAAAGCGCCAAGCTGTTGAAAACGCTCACGCTCGATCGCAAGACAGGCGCCGGACACGTAATCGGCCTCGCTGACGAATCGGTATATCGGACGATCAGGATCGTCGCCGCGACCGAAATTCCAGCCGGTCGCGTCGCTGAACACGATGCCGCCGGCTTCCTGCAGCGTGCCGTCGGCGAACACCAACCGGGCGCCGACGACGCCGGCGTCCGGGTGCGTGCGGAATGTATCGACCAGTGCGTCCAGCCAACCCTCGGTGACCCGAGTATCGTTGTTGAGAAACACGAGGTAGCGCCCGCGCGCCTGCTTCGCGCCGCGATTGCAGGTACCGATAAAGCCCTTGTTGCGCCGGTTGCGCAATACGCCAATGCCCTCGCAACGGCTCAGCCACGCCTGCGTATCGTCGCTTGACGCGTCATCGACCACCAGCACTTCGAACGTGACATTAGTCGGGACGGAGGCGATGCTCTCGAGGCACGCCGCCGTGTAGGCCAGCTGGTTATAGACCGGGATGACGATGCTCACCTCGGGATCGTCGACCGCCACGAGATTCACCGGCTCGGCGATCTCTTGCGGCCTTGCAAGCTGGTCTTCGGTTAAACTTTTGCCGCGCGCCGCCTCGACTTGCGGATGCTGCAAGGCGTCGAGTGCGCCGCGAAAGCCCCGGTAGCGCCAGTAAAAAAGAAAAACGCGGGTCATGCGAATCCACTGCAGCGGATTGACCAGTTTGCGCAGCCGCCGGCGAGTCACCACCCGCCTGAAGAATCGCAGCGGCCGCGTCAATTTCCAGGAAGTACTGCTAACCGTTGCATCGTATTCCAACTGCAACCGCTCGTGCCGACTGCCGAGCTCATAGTAATGCTGACCAAGTTCCTCGTGCAGTTGGCACAGGTACTCGTGCTGCTGCTGCAGGTGTGTGTGCTGGTGTTGTAAATGTGTATGCTGCGTCTCCAGATATTCGTAGTGTTTCTGGCGCTGTTCGTACTGTCGACGGAGCTGGCTATGCTGCTCTTGCAGCTGGTCATATTCCGCCTGCAGCTGGTCGCGCCGATTTTTCAACTGGTCAAATTGCTTTATCAGCGCATCCTGCTGCTCGCGCAACTGTGCATGATTCTGATCAAGCACTTGGTGCCGATTTAGCAATTCGCCGTAGCGCTCGGAAATCTCATGGTACTGGCGATTCTGGCCAGCCAAGGCGTGGCCCTGTTCGACCACCTGGGCATCCAGCCGCTTCGCCCATTCGCTTCGGCTGCGAAATTGTCGCTCCATGGTCTCGGCCCAGCGGGTGCGCGTTTCGAGCTCCTGGCCCATCCGGGCAAGATCAGCGCGGGTCCGGCGCACTTCTTCTCTGGCGGTTGCCAGTCGGGCGGCCTGGAGCGCCCAGGTCGTCTCCACCGCGACCATCGGCTTCGGCAACGCGATCGCAATCTCTTGCTCGGGGCGGCCCGGGCAGATCCGGCCGAGTTCGGCAGCCATGGCCTCCGGCGAACGCTGCGGCGCAGCTGCGGCAGCCAGGGACG
>Ga0209943_1000912_pt1 | contig 19187 bp, 17 predicted proteins | sample SalPonR1_B_D2_MG_FD_185698 | JGI IMG/M metagenome (GOLD analysis project Ga0209943, IMG submission 185698) | Salt pond soil microbial communities from South San Francisco under conditions of wetland restoration - Salt Pond MetaG R1_B_D2_MG... ... | reverse complement strand
AAAAAAGTGTACTGCAAACAAAGACAAAATTATCCAGGCGAAAGAATATGATCTCTCAGCTGCAGGGAAAAGAAATGAATGCCCCCTTATATGCTGAAGGACCTCAGTCAGTCGTCGATCCGCTCCAGTCCATCTCAATTCCTAAAACTTTTACCTACATTGCACCTCTTCCCCTTGCTAAGGTGGAATCCCTGAATACGGTTGCTTTTGACCTTTCCTTTTCTGATGTTTTAACTAACAAATCGTATTCTTCCCCACTTCTTTCTGATAACAAACAACAAAGTATTGGACTGGTTTGGGGTTGGCAGCTCAATCGAATTCAGACTGCTGAGGACCCGATATATCCCCTTCCCCAAAACACCCAAATTGATCAGAATCTTTTTGTAGGTTTAGAGTGGGAAGAGCGCTCTGGAGATAATGCATTTGGATTGAGTGCAGGATATCAACAGTGGAGTTACTTAGCTCCTCAGTATGCAGAGATATACCAGGGGCAAGGTATTTCAGAATTGAAATTTGTCCGACTCGATGACTTAAAGTTCGAAATCATCAACTTTGGGGTCTTTGCCCGAAAGTATATTTACTCTTCTTCGCGTTGGGAAGCCTTTCTGCACTTTGGAGGAGGATTCCGCTTAGCCTTAAATTCTGATTATAGGATTAGCTCGGGTGATATTTCAGCTATTGACATCAGTCGTGACGATCTGACTCCAGAACAAATAGCTCGTTTTCCGGATCAGCCCAAACTTTGGAATAAAAATTTCCAGGAAGGCCTGTTGGAAGGGGGCAGTATAAATGAAAATAGTTTCATGACCATCAACATAGGCGGGGGAGTCATCCATCATTTATCGGATCGATGGTTTCTTCAATTTTCTCCCATCCTAAATCTGTCGCCTTTTTCAGATGGATTAGGCCCGAATCGCGATAAAATTCAATCTCTAAGCCTTCAAATTCAGTTTCGAAGAGTATTAGAGTAGACAGACAGAACAAATTAGAATTTCAGGTTGCGCTCCAAATCTCTTTTCCGATCTTTTTTCTTAATGGAATCTCGTTTATCATAAACCTTTTTACCACGAGCAAGAGCTATATCCATTTTCACCAATCCACGCTCATTTATAAACATTCGCACGGGTACGATAGAAAAACCGCGTTCTTTGACCTTTTTTTGTAATTGCTTTAACTCTCTTTTCTTCAATAAAAGCTTTCGCGGTCGAAGCGGTTCGTGATTCTGATCATTCCCAAATTTGTATTCCGAAATATGAAGTTTGCGAATGACGAGTTCGTTTCCTCTATCAAAATAGCAGTAAGCGTCGCCCATATTTACTCCACCATGTCGAATAGACTTCACTTCTGTTCCAGTGAGCTGAATACCTGCCTCGTAAAGCTTATCTAAGTGATATTCAAAACTGGCTTTCCTATTTTTATATTCGATCTCGGGTTGGAATTCTTTACTCATAGAGTATTTTTATTGTTGTTGGAGAAAGTTTGTAATCTTATCAAATAAATGACGCCGGGCATTTGAGCCGTAAATTCCGTGATTTCTATTGGGGTATAAATAGGTGTCAAACTGCTTATTTGAACGAATTAAGGCATTTGACATTTCCGCTGTATGCTGGAAATGCACATTATCATCTGCCAAACCGTGAACTAACAAATAACGTCCCTTGAGGCGATCGACATAAAATATAGGAGCATTCGTTTCGTATCCTTTTTCGTTTAGCTCATAAGTCTGCATGTATCGCTCTGTGTAAATAGAGTCGTACCACTTCCAGTTGGTAACTGGAGCTACAGCAATACCAGCAGAGAAAACCTCATTTCCTTTTAATAATGCTAAACTCGATAAGTATCCTCCGTAACTCCACCCAAAAATAGAAACGTTATCAGCATCTACATAGTTTTTCTTTGACAGGAAACTTGCGGCTTCAATTTGATCATTGGATTCAATCCTCCCTAATTGTTTGTATGTCATTTTCCGAAAAGCTTCCCCACGCGCACCTGTTCCTCTATTATCTACAGAAACGACCATAAAACCTTTCTGTGCGAGCATTTGGAACCACCAATAATAACTTCCTTTCCAATTATCTACGACTTGTTGGCTATTGGGGCCTCCATATACATGCATAAGGAGGGGGTATTGTTTTGTAGAATCAAAATCAGGCGGATATAGAATAAAAGCATTTAACAATATGGAATCTGCTACCGGAATCGATCGAAACTGAATCGGTTGACAGTTATAAACGGATTGCAATTCCTTTAGCCGTTCATTACCTACTAAGGGCCGAATGAGCTCACCCTCAATGCTCATAATAGAATACTCAGGAGGGGTATTAATGGTTGCGTTTCTCGCTATAAAGTAGGAAAAATCAGAGCTGAAGGTGGCTGAGTTCCAACCTGGCTTCTTCAGAAGGGTATCAACCTGCCTGCCCGATAAGGAAACTCCTATCACCTGACGCTCTGTAGGATGAGAAACAGCAGCTTGGTAATATAATCGCTCTGTATTGGAATCAAATCCATAGCAACGAGTAACATCAAAATGAGCGGGTGTCAGTTCTCTGAGGAATTCACCTTCATAATTGTAAAGTACGAGTTGGCTCCATCCGTTCCGCTCCGTTGACCATATAAATTGCTTTTCATCAACCAGGAACTGAAGATCATCATGAATACTAATGTAATACGGATTTTTCTCTTCTACTAAAATCCGGGAGTCCATTCCTTCGGAATTGTACGCCATTAGGAGTAAATGATTCTGTAGGCGATTGAGGTAGTTTACAACCAATTCGTTGGTTCCAGGCATCCAATACAGGCGGGGAATATAAAAGTCTTTCCAGCCTTTGGGCGCTGAAATTTTTCTTTTTTCAAGATCATCTACATTTACAATAAAAACAGAAACGTCCGCATTCTTCTCCCCTACTTTAGGGTATTTAAATTCATATTTCTTGGGATAGGGACCATCGGTGTAGTATTTCATACTGAACTGCTTCACCTCGGACTCATCAAACTCCATATAAGCCAGATAATCACCATCTGGGCTCCATTCGTAAGCGCGGGTTAACTTCAACTCCTCTTCATAAACCCAGTCCGCAGCTCCACAAATGACTTGATTCCATTCTCCATTATTTGTAACAGCGCGAATTTTACCGGTTTCCAAATTCTTTATATATAAATTGTTGTTTTTAACATAGGCAACTTGCGATTCGTCAGGGCTAAATGTGGGGTACAATTGTTTATCGCTGGAGTCTAAAGGTTGCAAATCGGAGGACTCCCGATCAAAAATGTAATAAAATGCTTTTTTCGAATAGCGATAGATTTTCTCGGATTCCACAGATAATAAAACCTTGTTTTCTCCCGGTCCAAATTCGTAGTCTTCAAAACGAGAACCATCGTAAGCTGTTTTTAAAATATCTTCTTCAGAAAATATAGAACTTACCCGGCTGCCATTTTCAATGTCGTATACGTCTAGATCAAACCCATCCAGTTTGGTGTAATGTCTTCCATCAGAAAGGAAGGCAAAATTACCGGGACTTTGCTGGCGCAATTGACCGGAAGCCCAAATGATATCATTGGAAAGCAGGTTTTGAGATGAGGTCATCTCCGTCAGGAATAAAAGGATAGTCAGGGTTAACCCCAAAGCTTTCAGGAAAATATTCTTCATAGTTGATTAGCAATTTAATCGGAATCCAATACCGTGGATACTTTCAATCTCCACACCCTCATCATCACGAAGAAGTTTCCGAATCCGAGATATAAAAACATCCAGAGATCGGCTTTTGAAATAATCTTCTTCCCCCCAAAATTGAATAAGCAAATCTTTGCGATTAACTACTTCATTGGGGTGTTTAAAAAATTCGCGCAGGATTTCGGTTTCTCGTTGAGTCAGTTTATGCACCTCACCATTGGGAAGATATCGAAGTTCATAGGCTTTGGCCGCCAAGACCCAGCCTCCAATTTGATAAACATCCTCTGCTTTATTATCGCTCACCTGGCTTCGCTTCAAAAACACTTTAATTTTGAGTTGTAGCTCCTCAATGGAAAAAGGTTTTGTGATATAATCGTCACCTCCCAATTTCAAACCTTCAATTTTATCCTCTTTCAGGCCTTTCGCTGTTAAAAAGATAATCGGAATATTTTTATCTTTTTCCCGAATGGATCGAGCCAAAGAAAAGCCATCGACTTTGGGGAGCATGACGTCTAAAAGAGCTAAGTCATAGTTATTTACATCGAACGCTTCTAAAGCAGATTCCCCGTCTGAATAGTGCTCCACCTCATATCCCTCAAACTCGAGATTATCTTTTGTTAAATAGCTCAATGAGGCGTCGTCCTCCACGTAGAGAATGCGGGGTTTGTGAGACATACTTTTTAATCGGTTAGGGGAATAAAGATACGGCAAATCGTTCCAATTCCAACTTTAGATTCAATTTTAAAGTCCCATTTATGTGCTTTACAGATATTTTTCACATAATATAATCCCAGGCCAAAGCCTTTGACATTATGTACATTACCCATGGGAACCCGGAAAAACTTATCGGTTATTTTATTCAAATATTCATTGGGAATCCCCCTTCCATTGTCCTCCACCTCAATCAAAAACTGATGAGAATCGGGCTGATGAAGAGAGAGCTGGATTTCAGGCGGCCCTTCTGCGTATTTAACTGCATTATCAACTAAGTTATTCAAAACATTAAAAAAATGAGACCGATCCGCATTCACCCGAATCTCCTTCTCAGGTACCTGAATTGTGAATGTGCCGTTCTTTGATTCAATTTGCAATCGATGAGCCTCCTCAATTTCCTCGAACACATTCTGAATAACAACTTCTTCGGGATGAAGATCAAATTGATCATTCTCCAGTTTAGCCAGGCTCAACACTTGTTCAACCTGCCGATTTAACCGTTGATTCTGACTTTGTATGATGGATAAATAAGTGTTTAGTTTTTGATTATTTTGAATGGCCGGTGCTTTGCTCATGACATCAGATGAAATTTTTATGGAAGAAATAGGCGTTTTAAACTCATGAGTCATATTACTAATAAAGTCTTTTTGTAATTCAGCCCATCGTTTTTGACTTAAAATCACGTAAATGGCATAACTGAAAAATAGCAAGGTGAGCAGTAGGATTCCTGTAACGACCCATATTCGCCCTAATTCTTTAAACAAGTAGTTTTGCATGGTAGGAAAACGAACGCCAAAATAATAGATAAACTCGTCGTATCGAGGCAAATCAGATGGAGCTCGATCTAAGGTCCCCGTCTCATCCTTCACTACATTGCAGTAATTCCCGTATACCATTTCGCGGGTATGACAGTCAAAAACAGCATATTCGAAATCTAAAATTATCGAATGGTTGGCGAACGTGCTGTATAGGTAGTGTTCCAGTACATTGGCATCAATAACATCATCAATATTCACCAAATAGTAATTTGCGCTCTCCCTAATGATTACATCCTGAGATGGCAAGGTTCCCTCGTTATACAGCGATATTTTTTCTGCAACCTCCCGAAGTGCAATAGTGACGCGTTCATTAAACTCCTTGCTTTCCTGAGACCAACTCTGATAGATCCAAAAAGCCTGAAGACTAATAATACCTATTATCGCTACAACACCCAGGATCACGACCCGAGAAATCAGCTTTGTATTCATATTTCAAAGATACGGGATTAGCTTGAGTATAAGGATAAACGATATAAAAGTCACTTTTTATCCGAAAGCTGCAATATATACGACATCTTTTTAATATTTTTGGGCATGGCCAACATCAGGATTTGGATCTTCTTGCTCATTTGCATGGGATATGCTGTTACGGCATCAAGTCAAACTCCTTTTGATTTGCATCATAGATTAGATAAACCTGTCGAGACACTTCCAAATACAAAAGTGGACTCCACATCTAACTCTCCCGAATTAGCCCCAGGCAAAAAAGACAGCTTGCCAGCAGATACTTTTTCGACCATTTCCAAGATCGAAAACACTATAACCGATACCCAGGCCCCACCATCGAGCAATCCAGAATTGCGGATGGATAATGATTCTTTAAAAAAGTCCCTCGAATCGCCATCTTCTACACTAAGTAAACAAAGAAAGCGGAATTTGATTTTCGGAACTTTCATTTTGTTAGTACTCTACTTAACTGTAGTTATCTCCTTTCGAAGATCGGTAGTAAATGAAATCTTCCGATCTATCCTCAACGACAATTACTTGAATTTACTACTACGGAAGCTAAGATCCAGGGGGCTCTCTCAATTTGTCTTTCTCTATTTCTTTAGCATCATCAATGGAGGTTTGTTTATATTTTTGATTTCTGAGCAAACCGAACTTATATCGCTGGAGGTAAATCTACTGTCCATCAGTGTAGTTATAGCAGCCATTTATTTTATCAGGCACATTTCCCTAGCATTGCTAGCCAGCATTTTCCCGATTGAGAAGACCCTAAACCAATATAGCTTCACGATACTTATTTTCAACCTCTTTTTGGGGCTAATTTTGTTCCCCGCAAATCTATTTATAGCATTTTCGCCCGACGTATTAACAATTTATTTTATATATTTTGCATTATTTATAAGTGTTTTATTTTATTTTTTAAGACAACTGAGAGGATTGTTCATCGCCGCGCCTATCCTTAGCCAATATAAATTCCATTTTTTATTGTACCTTTGCACCATCGAAATAGCACCCTTAGCAGTGCTTTACAAGTTCTTTCAACCCTATTTCAGCTAAGAAATTAAAAAGACTTGCATGGCAACGAACACCAAAAAACAGGTTTACAAACCTGTAGAAACCATTTTAGTTTCTCAACCTCAACCCCAACGATCCCCCTTTTTTAATTTGGCAGAGAAATTCGATCTTAAAATCGATTTTCGCTCGTTTATTCACGTTGAAGAGGTTAGTGAAAAAGAATTTCGCAAGCAGCGAGTGCGCCCGGACGATTACTCAGCTGTCATTTTTACCAGTCGAAATAGCATTGATCATTTCTTTCGAATGTGTGAAGAAATGAGAATCAAAATGTCCGAGGACACCAAATACTTTTGCCTTTCTGAAGCAGTGGCACATTACTTACAGAAATTTATCGTGTATCGAAAACGAAAAGTTTTCGTTGGAAAGCGTAAGATAGCCGATTTGGAGAATGCCTTTAAAAAGCATAAGAAAAACGAAAACTTCTTACTTCCTTGTTCAAATTTAGGCAGTAAGCAAGTCGTTCGATATCTTAAAAAAGAAAAAATTACTTACCAGGAGGCTATGATGTATCGCACTGTTGCCAGTGACCTGAGTGATTTGGCAGATATTACCTACGACGTCCTGGTATTTTTTAGTCCCTTGGGCATAGAGTCTCTCTACAAAAACTTTCCCGACTTTAAGCAAAACGAAACTCGCATTGCCGCTTATGGGAACACCACAAGTAAAGCCGTTGAAGATAGGGGGCTAAAGATTAACATAAAAGCCCCACAGCCCGAAACCCCTTCTATGACCATGGCTTTGGAGAAATACATCGTGGTCGCCAACGGAGTCAAGTAAATAAAACACTCCTGTATCCATTCGCGTTATGTTGATAACAAACAGGATTTAGTGGAAGGTTTACGTCAATTTTTAGATTCTTTCTCTCGGATTCAGCTTCCGGGTTCAGAAGCTCAGGCTGAAATGTCGGGTTTCGGAAGGCCTCGTGTGGATCAACCGCAGGACGCGAAAGCAGCTTCTGTACTTTTATATATATTCCCAGATCGGCGGGATGAGTACCGGATGTGCTTCATCAAAAGGACATCCCGATTCCCATCTGACCCCCATTCCGGACAAATCGCCTTTCCCGGAGGCCAGCGTGAAGCAAGAGATAAAAGTCACTGGCATACGGCTATTCGGGAAGCCCAGGAAGAGGTGGGTATTTCCCCAATAACAACGAAAAAGCTAGGACCGCTGAGTCAACTGTATATTCCAGTCAGCAATTTTATTGTATACCCCTTTCTTTCGATCAGTGAAGAAGTACCAAAATTTCAACTGCAGGAATCTGAAGTAGCGGCAATAATTACACCTAAAGTAACCGACATTTTAGATAATAAAAACCTTCAATACCGAGACCTAAAAGTGGGAAAAAATCGAGTCCTGCCAAATGTGCCTCACTTTTATTTAGAGGACCAAATCATTTGGGGAGCTACAGCTATGATCCTAAATGAATTCAAAGCTTCAGCACTCGGCTATGAGTACTAAATTTTGTATATTTCAAACCTTAATCGTAAATAATCGTCAAGTAATCAGGGTCCAAAATCACACACTATGACACAAGCTATAAAAATATATAAGCCTAAAAATAAAGTTCGGATAGTGAGCGCTGCCTCACTTTTCGACGGTCACGACGCCGCAATTAACATCATGCGACGTATCATGCAAAGTTCCGGAGCTGAAGTTATTCATCTTGGGCACAACCGCTCTGTTCAGGAGATCGTAGACACAGCAATTCAGGAAGATGCACAAGCTATAGCCATCACTTCTTACCAAGGCGGGCACAGCGAATATTTTAAATACATGCATGATCTACTCAAAGAACGCCATGCCGGACATATAAAGTTATTCGGCGGCGGAGGCGGAACCATTCTTCCCGAAGAAATTGAGGAACTCCAAAACTATGGAATCACGCGTATCTATTCGCCGGATGATGGACGAGAAATGGGCTTGCAAGGAATGATCAACGACCTCTTAGAGAAGTCTGATTTTCCGCTGGGAAAGGAGGTGAAATTAGAGAATAATGATCTTTCGCCCGATCAAAAAGGAACTCTCGCCCGTTTAATCACCGCCGTTGAAAACTATCCGGAAGAATCAGGGGGTTGGCTTAAAGACATAGAAAAACGAGCCCGCGAGGTAAAAACACCTATTTTGGGGATCACAGGAACGGGGGGAGCCGGAAAGTCTAGCCTGGTTGATGAGCTCATCCGTCGATTCCTTATGGACTTTGAGGACAAAACCATAGGAATCATATCGGTAGATCCGTCAAAAAGAAGAACGGGAGGAGCACTACTTGGAGATCGGATTCGGATGAATAGTGTAAAGAGCGACCGTGTTTTCATGCGCTCACTGGCTACACGGCAATCCAATTTGGCGCTTTCCAAACACGTCCATTCAGCCCTGGATATCTTAAAAGCGGCAAACTTTGATTTCATTATTCTAGAAACTTCCGGAATCGGACAGTCCGACACCGAGATTATCGATCATTCTGATGTCTCCTTGTATGTGATGACTCCCGAATACGGAGCAGCTACTCAGTTGGAAAAAATTGACATGTTGGACTTTGCCGACGTAATCTGCATCAATAAATTTGATAAGCGGGGAGCCAAAGATGCCTTAAGAGATGTAAAAAAACAGTATAAGCGGAATTTGCAATTATGGGAGGTGAAGGATGAAGAGCTGCCAGTTTTTGGAAGCATTGCATCTCAGTTTAACGATCCGGGGACAAATAACTTATACCAGCACATCATGAAGGTGATTGCAGAGAAAACCGATAGTCCCCTGCAATCAAACTTTACTCCTTCGGAAGAGATGAGTGAGAAAATTTACATCATTCCGCCAAAGCGCACACGATACCTTTCTGAAATTTCAGAGAATAATCGTTCCTATGACGATTGGGTAAATAAGCAGGTACGCATCGCCCGAAAAATGTTTGGACTGAATCAGACTATGGAGCTACTCGCTCAGGAAGATGAGAAAGATGGTTCTGTTTATAAGCGTATCGAAAAGTTGTACGAGCACTATAAAATCATGTTAGACGGGCGTTGTCTCATTATTTTAGACGAGTGGAAACAAAAGAACGAAAATTACAGTGGAGATGAATACGTATATACAGTCCGCGGAAAAGAAATAAGAGTACCTACGAAGGTTAAAACCCTGTCACATACTGAAATTCCCCGCGTTATTCTCCCTAAGTTCGAGGATTGGGGAGAGATTCTCCGCTGGTCACTTACAGAAAATGTGCCCGGTGAGTTTCCTTACACCGCTGGAGTCTATCCTTTTAAGCGGTCGGGCGAAGATCCTACCCGGATGTTCGCCGGTGAAGGTGGCCCGGAGCGTACGAACCGGCGATTCCACTATTTATCTGAAGATATGCCGGCAGCGCGTTTATCCACAGCCTTTGATTCAGTCACCCTTTATGGGGAGGACCCCGACCACCGACCAGATATTTATGGTAAAGTTGGTAATTCAGGAGTAAGCATTTGTAGTCTGGATGATGCCAAGAAACTCTACTCCGGCTTTGACCTCTGTGATCCGAAAACTTCGGTTTCAATGACCATCAATGGTCCGGCGGCCACCATTTGTGCTTTTTTCATGAATGCTGCTATAGACCAGCAATGTGAAAAATACATTCGCGAACATGGTATGGAAGAAAAAGTGGAAGCTGAGCTTAAAAAGCAATATGATGATAGAGGATTAGAGCGACCGAAATATAGTGGAGAACTACCTAAAACCAATACAGGTCTGGGCTTACTCTTGCTCGGAATTACGGGAGACCAGGTTCTGGAATCCGATGTATATGAAAAGCTAAAGGCCAAAGCGCTATCATCAGTTCGGGGAACCGTTCAGGCCGATATTCTCAAAGAAGATCAAGCTCAAAACACCTGCATCTTTTCGACTGAATTTTCACTCAAACTGATGGGCGATGTGCAGGCCTATTTTATTGATCAAAATGTTCGCAATTTTTACTCTGTGTCCATATCGGGATATCACATTGCGGAAGCCGGTGCCAACCCTATTACCCAATTAGCTTTCACCCTGGCCAACGGATTTACCTTTGTGGAATATTACTTATCTCGAGGAATGGACATCAACGATTTCGCACCGAATTTGTCCTTCTTTTTTTCCAATGGTGTAGATGCAGAATACGCTGTTATTGGTCGGGTAGCCCGTAGAATTTGGGCTAAGGCCATGCGAGAAAAATATCAGGCCAATGACCGCAGTCAAAAGTTAAAATATCACATCCAAACTTCGGGACGCTCGCTGCACGCTCAGGAAATCAGTTTCAATGATATCCGAACGACATTACAGGCGCTCTACGCTATCTATGACAATTGCAATTCTCTTCATACCAATGCCTACGATGAGGCCATCACGACCCCCACGGAGGAGAGTGTGCGTCGCGCTGTGGCAATCCAAATGATTATAAATAAAGAGTTGGGCTTAACGAAAAATGAAAACCCCTTACAAGGCTCATTCATTATCGAAGAATTGACAGACCTGGTCGAAGAGGCTGTACTTACTGAATTCGATCGAATTACGGAACGAGGGGGTGTATTGGGAGCGATGGAGACCATGTATCAACGCGGGAAAATCCAGGAAGAAAGTTTGTATTATGAGACCTTAAAGCACAATGGCGATTTACCCATCATCGGTGTGAATACCTATTTATCTAAAGAAGGGTCTCCTACTGTGCAGCCCGGTGAAGTGATTCGCGCAGCAACAGAGGAGAAAGAAAATCAAATTGAAAATTTGAATCGCTTGAAGAAAGCACATGAAGTTCAAGGCGAAAAGGCCTTAAAGCGTCTGCAGCAATCCGCTCTGGAAAATAAAAACACCTTTTCGGATCTCATGGAGGTCACTAAAGTAGCCTCTTTGGGCCAAATAACACACGCCCTGTATGAAGTGGGTGGCCAGTATCGAAGAAATATGTAATATGAGAAATGTCGTTAAATCCTTATGTTTTCTAATTTGTGCCCTCTTTTTCGGCACCACTATAAAAGCGCAGAGTAATCCACTCGTGCTGGATCGCATTCAGTTGGCTGAGGGATTTGTCATTTCTTATTTTGCAGAAGAGGTAAAAGAGGCTCGATCCATAGTTGTCGCTGATAATGGTTGGGTTTTTGTAAGTACACGAAAACATGGAAGTGTTTACGCCTTAAAAGACACAAGTGGAAATGGAAGAGCTGACCTCAAAATCACTCTTGCCAAAAACTGGAACCAACCTAATGGCATAGCGATTAGTGGAAATGATTTGTACGTGGCCGAAATTCACCAAATTCACAAGTTTGCCAATCTAGTTTCCGACCCAGGCCAGGATGTAAGGTCTGAAGTTATTTATGCTGATTTACCCAAACACAAGCATCACGGTTGGCGATATATCAATATTGGACCTGATGGTAAGCTGTATACCGCCATTGGAGCCCCTTGCAATATTTGCTTGAGAGAAGAACCTCATTTCGCGAGTATATCCCGTATGAGTTTGGATGGATCTAATTTTGAAGTCGTCCAACACGGTATTCGAAATAGTGTTGGTTTTGATTGGGATCCGAAATCGGGGTATCTCTGGTTTACAGATAATAACCGAGACTGGCTGGGTGATGATTTGCCGGCTTGCGAACTGAATGTAGCAACCGAGGATGGCCAACACTTTGGTTATCCCTATTGCCATCAAGGCGATCTACCCGACCCTAAGTATGGAAAAATGCGTTCTTGTGATGAATTTGTAATACCTGCTCAAAATCTCGTCGCTCATTCTGCACCTTTGGGTATATCCTTTTTAAATGATGCCGAGGTTCCCCCTTCTTTCAAAAACCGATTGTTAATTGCCGAACACGGGTCATGGAACCGAACCACGCCCGTGGGCTATCGAATAACCATGGTAGATATCGAAGAGGATCGCGCTACAAACTATTCAGTATTTGCAGAGGGCTGGTTGGATGGTGATGACAAATACGGCCGGCCGGTTGATGTAGCCACTTATATTGATGGTAGCATACTAGTCACTGACGATTTCCACAATGCCGTTTATCGTATTGACTATGTAGGAAAGGAATAATAAGTTCCTCTCCTTTATGCTTTATGGGTCACTGTTCTCTTCTACAAATTGGACTAATACTACCTCAATTTTGGTATCACTGACCAACTCAATGGTAAATCGGTGGCGTCCAATGCTTACCTCCTCTCCCTCTTCTGGAATATGACCACTCGTCATCACAATGTAGCCTGACAAGGTCGTGTAATCGCCTTCGGGTAAATCCAATAATGGGAATAGCTCGTTGATGTATTGAATTTCAAGCCGACCCGATAAACGATAGGTTTGCTCATCGATTTGATGGCCAATGTGACCATCCTCGTCGTGCTCATCTTCAATTTCACCAAAAATTTCTTCGAGGATATCTTCCAATGTGATGAGACCACTGGTTCCTCCAAACTCATCTACCACATATGCAATGCTGTATTTCTCCCGAATGAATTTTAAAAGCAAATCCTGTACACTCATCGCCTCTGGAACGAGATCGATATCCATGATCATATCATCCATTTTCGATCGCGCACCGATGAGTTGCTGATGATGGATATAGCCCAGAATGTTATCGATATCATCATCCGTAATGAGAATTCGAGAGTGTTTCGTTTCCTGAAAAAGTTCTGAAAGTTCTTGAAGAGAGGCCGATCGATCAATGTGTTTGATTTCGGTTCGGGGAACCATCACCGAGCGTACACGGATTTGCTTTAAATGCAGCGCATTTCGAAACATCTCCGTCTCCATTTCCTCTTCAGAGTCTGCCGCTCTATCCTGCACAAACTCTTCCAGATCATAACGGGAAAAATTCGTGTTCACAGCTTGCTGCTCACCCCGAAAAAGGAACCGGAGCATCCCCTGACTCAATGCGCGCATGATTCGTGCTGGAATAGCCAAAGCATAGGTGAAAAAAGTAAGTGGATAGACGAAGGCAGATAAAAGCTCATCTGGAAAAATGCGAAAGATGGTTTTGGGAATAAACTCGCCAAACAACAAGACCAGTGTTGTGATAATCACCGTTTGAACCAAGCCCATCAGTAGGGGATTTTCAATGCCCGGCGCTAACATCGGGTCCAGAACTAAACTCATGAGGTAAGCAAAAGCCACCAAGACAATATTATTTCCAACCAACATCACGCTGATAAACTGGCTGGGCTGATCGTACATGCCTGCCAAGAGACGTCCTGTCCGGGATCCATCTCGCCGCCGGAGCTCTACATTGAGTCGTGAAGATGAAATAAAGGCAATTTCCGATCCGGAAAAAAATCCAGATAATAATAAGGTGAAAAGAATCGCTACAGTTAGCAAGATGGTCGTTTTTAGTTGTTGAAAATTTTAATCCACATCAGCTACACCCTTGAGTGCCTTCATTTCCCACTCCGAGAAGTCATCTTTCGCTTTGAAACCAAAGCCGTAAAACAGCTTGCCACGAGAACGAAGACGGGCAAATTTATCTGTGTATAATATTGATTCAGAGATATCCCAATACAAGTCTTCAGATCTCAAAGTGTCTCCTTCCGTATTATATAGTAAAACGTTGTCTCGAACGTAAACTTCATTCTGGCCTTTTCGATTTTCTCCGTAATCGGCGAATAACCAACTTGTGGGTTGTCCGTCAGGACCCAGAAACTCGACTTCTACACCTTCAATAAACATATCGGTAAAATTACCACTTGCACCCGACTTGCGGTGTAATAGTGGACCACGAACATAAGCTTGCACTTGTCCTGAGTCTGAAAAGGTGATGCGTGGGGACTCTACCTGTTCAATGTTGGGGTCTGGATAATCATATAGACGTTTAATATCCTGAGGATCATTTTCACAAGCCACAAGGATAAGGGTTAACGCCATTAATAAAAACCACTTCATCATATTGCAAAAGTACAAACTAATTTGGTGTTCAATAGAATACACCCCCGCTGTTCATGATGGAAATCTTATTGGCAAAGTTAAATTTTAGTGTTATTACGACTGTATCCATTATAGACTAATTCCCTTCCAAATTCACGAGTGTGGCTTCAAGCTAAAAAAAGGGGTAGGTTTCTCCATCATTTATGGAAGAATCGGGACGTAAATATACTCGTGCCCCCCCTCTTCGCTTCTCTGTCGGATGAAGTAACTGCCATCGCTCAAGTAGAAACTTACATCATCGACAGAATAAGCCAAGGGATTCTCATGATGGGCATGTATATCCTTCGGTGAAATATCCTCTCCGATTTGGTCATGCAAATCCAATTCAACGGGAGTGGAAATATCTTTATAATTTGAAATGCCAGACACTAGAAAACTACTCAATAAAATAATAATTAGGTTTTTCATCATACATACTTTAATAAATTAAAAAATAGAACTTATGGTCTTATAAAGATAATAGACACATGCGCCAGTTATTTCGCTTATTTCGCTGCACATACATTTTATTTTCTCTAATATGGCTAATGGTATTAAATGGCCGAGTGCATGAGGCAGAGCCGTCATGCATCTGGCCTGCGCGCCGGGGAAACCTCCGGAATGCAACCACCCCGACCGCCTAGCGGCGGCCACCCCTCCAATGGAGGGGAATAGGACCTCGCGGACCACTGCTGAGCAAAGCTAGCTCCATCCTAAATCCTAGAAATCGGTAACAATCCGTGTAATCTCCCGCCAGAGCGGGACAGGCTGTGATTCAGAAACCGAAAGAAACAAAACAACCTGAAATGACCCTCACAAAACGGCTTACTCAAGAATCTATAACCAAACCGCGGAGCGGTGACATAATGATAGAAATGTCTGACAAAAAACGAATCTGTACACTGAAGGGGCGGCATGATGATATAATAGCCGCGTAGCGGCGACATAATGATAGAAATATCTGACAAAAAACGAATCTGTACACTGAAGGGGCGGCATGATGATATAATAGCCGCGTAGCGGTGACATCTTTGTAGTAAACGAATCAAGAAACGAATTCGAGCGCCGTAGGTGCGGCATCTTAAAAGTCACCGCGATAGGCCGCACAGACAGGGCGGCCCTGCCTCTGGATCTTGGCACTCTTTCCATGGCGGTTTGTGTTTTGCGTTCGCTCGCCACCAACCCCTAAAAGAAGGCCTGGCGCGCAGGCCCCGCAAGGGGTGGGAAGGGCGCCGAGCAAAGCGATGGCGGTCCCGAGGATCGCCTTTGGCGACCTCGAGGACGGAACCCCTGGACGACCCGACGCGAGGGAACAGAGTGACCGAGGGATGCGGCCAAAACACATAAAAACCTGAGGAAAACGGAACAAAAATCCCTATCTTTGAGGAACAATAGGGTACTTACCCGCAAAAATTCAAGCTATGAAATTTGTTGCTCATATCGATATCATGCCCCTGGAAGAACTGTTGGATCCTCAGGGAAAAGCGGTCTTGAAAAATTTACATCATATTGATATTGATGCTGTGGAACAGCTGAGAATCGGTAAGCATGTGCGCATGGAGCTGGATGCGAAAAATCAAGATCAGGCTGAGGAGATCGTGGAACGAGCTTGTAAAAAATTGCTGGCGAATGTCATTATGGAGGATTACGCTTATGAAGTGAAGCCGAAAGAGAGCGCATAATGTTGTATGTAGTCCCGACGCCCATTGGGAATTTGGAGGATATGAGCTATCGGGCAGTGTCAACGCTGCGAGAGGTGGATCAAATTCTGGCAGAAGATACCCGACAAGCGAAAAAACTTTGTAATCACTACGATATTGATACGCCACTGGCGTCTTTTCACATGCACAATGAACATCATCGTGTAGAGGGATGGGTCGCTGAGCTCCAGGCGGGTAAGCGTATCGCTCAAATTTCTGACGCGGGCATGCCGGGAATTTCAGATCCGGGATTTTTGCTGGTACGAGCGTGTGTAGAGGCTCTTATTCCGCTCACGGTGTTGCCGGGATCGACTGCTTTTCTACCTGCTCTGGTCGCTTCGGGTCTACCCTGCGACCGATTTTACTTTGAGGGCTTTTTACCTCCCAAAAAGGGGAAGAATACTCGACTGGAATACCTCAAGGCTTCTGAGGAAACCCTGGTTCTCTACGTGTCGCCCTATAAAGCGATCAAGGACCTGAAAAAACTGATTGAATTTTTGGGCCCGGATAGACCGGCTTGTCTGGCTCGAGAAATTAGCAAAATTCACGAAGAGTTTTTGCGAGGGACACTATCCGAAATTTTGGAGAATTTGCAGCAGCGAACGAAAATTCGTGGCGAAATCACGCTGGTGGTCGCTGGAAATAAAAGCGCATAAATGGTTATCTTTTGAAAAGAAAACCTTATCTTTTAGTCTCATTATCACACCTATAAAATGACCTATAAATGAATGAAACGGTAAAGAAACTAAAAGATATTCGAAGCAAATGCTGCGTGACAATTACCCTAAAAACGCACCGTACGCGTCCGGAAAATGAAAAGGACGAAATCCGATTGCGAAGTTTACTTCAGGATGTAGAAAAGCGCCTGCACGATGATTATGAAGTTCGATTTGCCCGGGCGGTTATGGAAAAACTGGAAGCAGCAGCTCAAAGCGTTGATCACAACCACAATCAGGAAGGCCTGGCTATTTTTGTCAATGACGAGGATATTTCTGAAGTGGTGCGCGTGCCGATTGCTCTTGAAAATCGCATAGTCATAGACCCGACTTTTGCTACCCGACCGCTCGTGCGGGCTATGCAGCAGGATGCGGCTTATTACGTACTTGTATTAGATCGGCGTAAAGCGCGACTGCTGGAAGCTTACAATGACCAATTGGTAAATGAAGTGGCCGGGGAGTTTCCCATAGAGAATACGGATCACTACTCGACCGACAAACATAAGCTGTCCATGAACAAGGGGACGGACAACCTCATTGAAACGTTTTTCAATGGCGTGGATAAGGAGGTCCTTAAGGTGATTCATCAACACCCAAAACCTTTGCTAATTTGTACTGAGGAGCGGAATTATTACCACTATCGAAAAATAGCGGATAAGCGCGAGGTCATTATTGGCCACCTGAACAAAAACCGCATGGAGGAGAAAGCGGGACACATTATTGCGGATGCCTGGCCGGTCGTCAAGGCTTATAATCAACAAAAAAATGAGGAACGGATCGGCGAATTGCGTCAGGCGGTAAATACCGGGCAATTCATGAGTGACTACAACGATATTTGGAGTGCCATTCGCATCGGACGAGGAAAGACTTTATTTATTCAGGAAGGGCTTTTTCAACCCGCGATTATCACTGAAGAGGATCGGCTGGAGCTGGTCGATGAAGATCAAACGACAGAAAAGGGTGTGATTGATGATATTATCGATGATATGATAGAAGAGAACTTGCGCTTTGGTGGAGATAATGTGTTTTTGTCCGAGGGAGACTTAGATGATTTCCAGGGTTTGGCTTTAGTCACGAGATACTAATTTGATGAGATCCGATAGTGATATCATAAAAAAAGCCATTTGCGATTGCAAATGGCTTTTTTATTTGGCTATTCTTTTACTAATCGACATTAGGTACCATCGAATTACCCCAGCGATCACGGTGTAATCCGCCAAGAACACCTATGGCTTTATTATACTCTTCCTTTATTTCTTCCCGAACTGAGGATGCGCCACCCCAATATTTCGCTTCAGCCATCGCCGCCATTTCCATAACTTCCAAATCGGGATAATCATCAGGTGTCCCATGCATTACGGACTTTTCTCCTGCGACTGTTTTAAGAATCTTAGCGATAGTCATAGGGTTTCCGCGCACGCGATCATCATTTACGATTTCTCCCGCAAAAAATAATAAATCTACTTTCTCGGCTTGCTCTAAAAAATTTGAATTTTTGATGAGCATTTCCACCGTTATCGATTTGAGGTTAGGAACTGAGGGATTATCTTTGCGTTGCAACAAATCTTCATGATACCATTCTTGGACTTCACGCCAATCCATTTCACCTTTCGTTGATTCCACTAAAATCCACTCCTCAGAATCGGGAATTTCAGGTGGTTGATTCGGATTTTCAGCTCGGTTTTCAACTTGATACTCTGAGCCATCTTTTATCTGGATGGCACTTTGATCATCAGCACAAGACATTAAACAAAATGATAATATGAGAGCCCATGCAAAAAGAAATCCAGTATTAACTACATTTAAATCTTTCATTTTTTGTTTTTTTTTGAAAAAGTTTTTTTTCATCACTAATAATTTAAAAGGCTCATTATATAGGGTCACAACAGCGAGACTGTGCTACGCCCCCTGAAATAAGGGTCGATCCTGTATGTTCCCAAACGCCATCATCATTTTGTACATAATTATGAACATATCCTGTCGGATTTGGAGCACTATGGCAGCATTTGCTTCCATTAACACTATATGCTACAATCCCTTCACTATGCGAGCCGCATTCACAATTCATAGCAGAATTCAAAATAAATGGCAGAACCATCAATACAAGAAATAATAAAGTGCCTTTTAGAGATTTCATAAATCAAAAGTTTTCGTTAACAA
>Ga0209943_1000911_pt1 | contig 19238 bp, 16 predicted proteins | sample SalPonR1_B_D2_MG_FD_185698 | JGI IMG/M metagenome (GOLD analysis project Ga0209943, IMG submission 185698) | Salt pond soil microbial communities from South San Francisco under conditions of wetland restoration - Salt Pond MetaG R1_B_D2_MG... ... | reverse complement strand
TATTTTCCGTCGGCTCTATTGTATATACTCATGCATATCTCCTTCTGATTTTTTCATTATAATTATTTATAATTATATCATAATAACTTGGATTATATTAATTGAATTTTAAAAACTCAAACACGAGGGGACAACACGAGGGGATTGACCCCTTGTGTTTTCCCGAGGGGACTGACCCCTTGTGTTTTCCTTGTGTTCTTCCTTGTGGTGCTTGTGTTGTCGTTAGCTTGTTTAGTCTTAAATTTTTCTAAGATTAATTTTACTAAAATTAGAAAAATTCTGTTATAATTAGAAAAGTACTGAAAGATGATCTTTTATGAGATGTAAATAAATGTTTAAAAAGATATCTGCTACGACATGATATTAAATAATTAGGAAAAAATTTTAAAATGCAGAATAAGCTAATAAATGATAAGATAATATAGTTAATTACAATAAAGAAAGGCAAAGAATAATGAATACTTTAGAAATTCATAATAGTATAGAAAGTAGTAAAGAAAAGAGTATTGAGACTTTAGTAGATTTTGTTAAACAAGCAAGTATAAGTAGAGATGTTGAAGCAGTAGAAAAATGTTCTCGATATTTAAAATCCCTTATGATTGATTGTGGAATTAACTCTAGAATTTATAAAACCGAAGGTAATCCTATTGTTTATGGAGAAGTGCTCTCTGAAAATAAAGATTCCAAGACGGTACTATTTTACGGACATTACGACGTACAGCCACCGGATCCAATAGAAGAATGGGATTCTCCACCTTTTGAGCCAATCATACGAAATGATAGACTCTACGGGAGAGGAGCCGGAGATAATAAAGGACAACTTCTTGCACATATCTTAGCAGTTAAAATAATTTTAGAAAAAAATGATTCCTTACCTATAAATGTGAAATTTGTATTTGAAGGAGAAGAGGAGATAGGAAGTAAGTCTTTGTCTAAGTTTGTAAAAGATAACAAAGGACTTCTTGATACTGATCTTGTTATAACCTCAGACGGACCTATACATGATAGTGGAGCACCCATGGTTGTATTTGGAGTAAGGGGAGTTATGAATTTTCAACTGGAGTTAGAAACTGCAAACACGGATAATCATTCAGGAAACAAAGGTGGAGTAATACCTAATCCAGCATGGATTTTAAATGAGGTGCTATACTCTATGAAGGATAAAGATGATTATGTAACAATACAAGGGTTTTACGAAGATGTATTAAAACCTACTAAAAAAGAATTAGAATTGATAGATAAATTGCCTTTTGATCCTGAAAATCTTGCTAAAATTTATGGTATAGAAAAAATTGAGTTGGATAAAAAGACTTTTTACCAAAGGCTGATGTTTTTACCGACTTTAACTATAAATGGGTTGGTAAGTGGATATACAAAAAAAGGTTCTAAAAATATTATACCAAAGAAAGCTATAGCAAAAATGGAAGTAAGATTGGTAAAAGATCAAAATCCTGAGGATTTATTTATGAAAATTAAAAAACATGTAAAGAAAGTAAATGCACAGGTAGAAGTCATACAGCAGGAGGAAGACATGCATCCTTCAAGAACATCATCTGAGCTTCTAATTTCTGAAAAAATTATTAAAGCTGTAAAAAAAGCCTATGATATGGATCCTATTATATTGCCGTCAATGGGAGGAAGTCTGCCTGATTACATCTGGACTAAAGTTTTAGGTAAACCATCTATTATGGTACCCTATGCTAATGCAGATGAGGCAAATCATGCTCCAAATGAAAATATGGATCTAGAGTGTTTTGTCAATGGAATTCACTGCAGTGTTGAAATTATAGATGGATTGAATTAAATATAATAGAAAAATTTGTCAGAGTAAACAAAGAAACTTTCCCTGCAGTCGAAGGGAACAAATAACTTTAAATCCAGAGTATTTGCACAAGGGGTCTGACCCCCTGTGTTTGTGAAAGAGAGGCTATAAATATGTGGAATAGTTTGATGTTGTTCTTCTCCATATATTTTACGGTATTAGTAAGGTCAATCTTTTCTTTGAAATATATGGAGGGGTGGATATTTTTTGCTTATTTTTCGGAGGTTTCCCTGTCACATGACTTAATGAGTTTGTTTATAGGCATTCCTATATAAATGAATTTTTAAAAATAAAAATTTATGATATAATAAAAAGTAAGTATTTTATAAAAATAGCATAATCGAGTCACTAGTTTTAACAACTAGTGCTTTTGTTTTATAGTTTTGAAAATTATTTAGAAAGGATTTTAAAAATGAATAAGCACATATATATTGAAAAAAACGAAGATGGATCCCTTAAAATACCTAAAAGTTTATTAGAAAATGAGCATCAGGGAAGGCATGGTGAATATATATTTTACGAAGAGAATGGAAAACTTGTCCTTGCACCTTCAATACACTCTTTGCAGAGACTCTATATTGAGCCAACGGCTGATTGCAACCTTAATTGTGTGACATGTATACGAAAGACATGGTCTGAAAAGATGGGTTTTATGAAAAGAGAGGAATTTGACAAGCTAGTCAAAGACATGGAGAAAATAGAGACGATTGATTCAGTTATGTTTGGAGGCTTTGGTGAGCCTACTCACCACCCAGATATATATTACATGATAAAGAAAATTTCAGATCTTGGAATAAGAACTGAAATGACAACTAACGGTACCAAACTATCAGAAGAAAACATTAAAAAGCTAATGGATGCGGGACTAAAAGATCTTTGGGTCTCAGTTGACAGCGTGGAAATAGATAAATTCAACGAACTTCGTGAGGGGGCAGATTTTTTGCAGGTCTTTGATAATTTGAAGACTTTGAAGAGATTGAACAAAGGAAAAAACAAAAAAATAAATCTTGGAATTGCATTTGTCGTAACAAAGGATAATGTAGAAGACCTTTCAAAATTAAAAAGCTTTGCAACTAGGGTTTGGGCGGAGAAAATTTCAATTAGCAACGTTATTCCCTACGATGAGGAAATGGAAAACAAGATGCTCTGTAAAAAAGCTCTGGCAAAGCCTTTAGGATATAAAAGTCAAGATGTAATAAGAAAAGGAACAAAGGAAATAATGATACCAGAGATTAGTTTTCCGAAAATTGACTACAATGATTACACTAAGGAAGGCTTACACGATATACATGCATCTATGATGAAGATTAAAACTCTTGGAGATGACCATAAGGACTATAATGATTACTGTCGCTTTGTAAATGAGGGGATGGTATTTGTAAGATGGGACGGAGAGGTTTCTCCTTGTATGGGTTTACTACACTCCTATACTACTTTTCTTAACGGTAATACCAGACTTATGAAGGAACATTCCTTTGGTAATATAAAGAATAAGACATTGAAAGAGATATGGGCTCAGGAAGATTACTATGACTTTAGACAGAAAGTTTACGACTTCGACTTTTCCACCTGCGTTATCTGCGGAGGTTGCGAGGATGTGGACAGCAATGAAAAAGATTGCCTTTCTAATACATTTCCTGCATGTGGGGGTTGTCTTTGGGCTCAGGGAGTAATTCAGTGTCCATGAGAAAGGTCACTAGCAGATGATTTTACTACAATGGGCAAAAAATAGAACTGCACAAGGGGTCGAACGAACTGCACAAGGGGTTAGACCCCCCGTGTTAACCCCCCGTGTTTAAGGTAGGTATTTCAGATAAAATTTTATTCAAACCAGATAGTTTGAGCGAATACGAGATGAAGCAGATGAAAAAACACAGTGAAATAGGATTTAGAATAGCATCTAGCTCACTTGAACTTCACTTAATAGCAGATTTTATTTTAAAACATCATGAGAGATACGATGGTACCGGGTATCCTATAGGTTTAAAAGGAAAGGATATACCTTTAGAATGTAGAATACTTTCCATAGTTGACGCTTATGATGCTATGACAAATGATAGACCTTACAGAAAGGCTTTTTCTAAGGAAGAAGCTGTGAAGGAACTTATAGAGAATAAAGAAACACAATTTGACCCTGAACTTGTAGATGTTTTTTTATCATATTTATTAAAATAAATAGGCGAGGTAAAAATTATGAATAAAATATTTCTTATTTTTCTATCTATAACATTAATAAATGCAATGACAATGTTGTCAAATGGTAATAATAATCAAAATACTGAATTGGAAAATGAAATTCAAGAGGAAATACCGGAGGAAGAATCAACAACAGAAGAAGCTTTTGAAGAAAGTAGGGAAGATAGTGACAATACAAAAGTTGAAACTGTAGAAGATGAGGAAGAAAAAGAAACTGATGATTTAGAAGAAATAGAGGAAGATGATACAGAGCTACCAGGTGAAATTGATATTGAACTTACAGATGAAGAAAAGGCATTAGTATTTAAATACATTGGAAAAATTGATATCAATTATCTTATGAATTTAACTAGTGATGGTATATCAGATGAAGAAAATCTTTTAATAATAGACCATTTAAAGAATAGACTTACAGAAGAAGAATTTGATGAAGTAGAAGATTTGATTATTAGATTTTTATATACATTAGAATAGATATGAAATATACAATAACTTTGAAAAAATATAGCCTTTGATATTATTAATTAAAGTAGAGTATTGAGATAAAATATTCTACTTTTTTCTTTGTGTTCTTTTTTTGTGATTTTTTTATTTAACGTAAAAATAACATGTTTTTATTGGGATAAAATATTTGACGGCTTGCATGACATATACTGTGATATTGCCTAATGATTTTAACAATTTTGTATGTATATATATTAATTAATGAAATATAATCTGTAATTGATAGATAAGCATCACGAGGGAGAGGATCTTCCTCGTGATTTTATGTTTTTATTATCTAATTAGTTTCTGAGAAACTGCAAAGGCTAAATCTTCTGGATTTTTGAATAGGGCGCAGTCTTGAAGTATATTTTCATAAATTATACCTATTTCTTTTTTTAATATTTGCTTCCAGTTTTGATTTTTATCTGGATATTTTTCCTTTATCATTAAGTACCAATCCTTATGATTAGAAATTTCTCTACACTCATTAATTTCCATATTTCCTTTAAGACATTCTTCTAGAAGGTCCATTTCTTTTTTTAATCTAGGCGGCAGTATTGCCCGGCCCATTACTTCTATAAGTCCGATATTTTCTTTTTTTATATGGTGGTATTCCTTGTGAGGGTGGAATATTCCAAAGGGATATTCTTGGGTTTTTCTATTATTTCTAAATACTAAATCCATTTCGTATTTATCTTTTTTAATCCTTGTTATAGGAGTAATTGTATTATGATTTTCTCCTCTTGATGAAGATATAATATTTAAGTCTTTATTTGAATATTTTCTCCACTTTTCAAGAATATGATTTGCAGCTTTAGCTAAAGTGTCTTTGTTTTTACCCTTTAATCTCAATACAGACATAGGCCAGTATAAAACTGCAGCATCTATACCAGGATACTTTCTTAAATTGATTTTGATATGTTCTTTTGCATTTTCCATAGGAAAGGTGTATCTTCCTCCCTGGAAATGATCATGAGATAGTATAGATCCTCCAACTAGAGGCAAATCAGCATTGGATCCTATAAAATAGTGGGGAAACTGTTCTGTGAAGGATAGTAATCTCTTGAAGGTTTTTATATCAATCTTCATTTGACGATGTTCTTCACATAGTACTATACAGTGTTCACGGTAGTAGGAGTAGGGAGAATACTGGAGGTACCATTTTTCTTCTTCAAGAGTCAAAGGAATAAGTCTTAAATTTTGCCTGGCAGGGTGGTTGATTCCTCCAGCATAGCCTTCATTTTCTTTACATAAAACACACTGAGGATATGAAGATTGAGTATTTTTTTTGGCTGCTTCTATATCCTTTGGATCTTTTTCAGGTTTTGATAAATTTATAGTTATCTCTAGTTCTCCGTATTTTGATTTGGATTTCCAAAAAAGATTTTTAGCTATTCTACTTTTTCTTATATAATTTGAATCAAGAGAAGTTTTGTAAAATCCTGATGTAGCTTTTTGGGGAGATATATTGTATCTTTTTTTAAAATCGGAAATAATAACTCCAGGATTTGGGGTAAGACAATCCATTATTCTAGTATCTAATAGATCTCTATACAGACTTGAATTATTTTCTAGAAGTCCTTTTTCCCAAGCGTAATCAAGAATATACTCAAGTATATTTTGAAGGTTTTCTGATTTTTCTTTTTTTAGGTAAACTTTATCGTATCCTTCCAGACCTAATATATCTAAAATTTTATTTCTTACATATATTTTATCGTCTGAACCAATAAGTTCTTTGTAAATACCATAGTTGATAAGTTTTTCTATGTATTTATAAATATCTGACATTACTGCCTCCTTATTTAATTCTCTGGGCTCCCTTGGATATTTTAACTATGTAAATATCTGCATCTATACTGTATTTGATTTTATATTCTCTTTTGATATTTTTAATAAAATCTGAAATTATATTATTTGGAATTAAACTGACGGTACATCCTCCAAATCCAGCTCCGGTCATTTTAGAACCAAGAGCTCCTTCTTTTTCTGAAAGCTCTACTAGTGTATCAAGATGAGGTATGGATACTTCATAATTGTAATGTAAGGATTTATGTGATTCATACATCAGCTTACCAAAAAGATTTAATTCTTTATTTTCCAGGGCTTTGGCTGCTAGCTTAGTTCTATAGTTTTCTTCTACTACATGTTCTGCTCTTTTTCTATGGGTGATGTTTTTTATTTTATTTTTATATTTATTAAATTCTTTGGTGTCTAAGGAACACAGGTTTTTTGTTTTTTTTATCTTCTTTAAATCTTTAAGGGCACTATCACATTCCTTTACTCTTTCGTTGTATTTTGAGTCAGAAAGCTTCCTATTTATATTTGAGTTAATTATTATAAAAGAATGTTTTTTGCTGAGAAAGGGCACTAGTTTATATTTGAGAGTATCTGATTTTAAAAGTATAACCTTATTTTCTTCTCCCATAGAACATACAAACTGGTCCATGATACCGCAGCTGACACCATTAAAATTATTTTCCGACTCCCTACATAATACTGCAGTTTCAATTTTATTTAATTTAAAATCAAATAAATCCTTAAGGGCTTCAGCAGTAGCAAGTTCTATAGAGGCACTGGATGAAAGTCCGGAGTTGTGGGGTATATTACCTGAAAAGACAATATCTAAACCTTGACTAAGTTTAAAACCTTTTTTTTGAAAGGTATGAATTACTCCCAGAGGATAGTTAGCCCATTCCTGTTCTTTTCTGTAGGATATATCCCTAATATGTGTCTTTACAATACCTACTTCCTTGTAGTTTAATGAAAAAAGCCTAATTTCATTTTGCTTGTTTGGATAGGCAGCAGCATAGGTTCCCATATTTACAGCTGCTGCCACCACATAACCACCGTTGTAGTCTATATGTTCTCCCATTAGATTTATTCTTCCAGGAGAGAAGTATATTCTTGGAGAATTATTTGTATTGAAGTTCTCTTTAAAACTGGATTGTAGTTTTTCTAAATCAATCATAGATTTTCTTCTCCCACAGCTAGTTCAACAACTTTGTATGCGCCATTGTAAATTCCAATTTTTGAAGCCTTTAAAATATTTTCGTTGAGCATGGTTAAAATATCATTATCATTAAAGATTAAATCCAGCATTTGTAAACTTTTATCTGTAGTTTCACATTCTAGGGTGCCGTCTCCAATTTCTGAGGCCCTAACTGCTCCCCATTTTTCATGTCCCCCAATACGCTTTATTAAAAGTTTAGGTACAGGGTAGAAGGATAGTTCACTTGGTTTTGTGATTAGAATATCCGAAGATCTCATTAGAAGATTTGTTCCGTATACAGCTGGAAAAATATCTTTGTTGTAAAACAAATGTATTCCTGAAACTTTTCCCTCTAGAGATTTTTGAGCAAATTCATGAGTTTCATCCCAGTTATTCCAATGAAGTGTAGTTTTTTCTTCCAGTTCTGGAATTGATTTTTTCAAATCTTCCCATACCATTACATGATCCCCAATATTGATATAAAGAACTGCTTCATGGTTTTGAATTATAGGGAGAAGATGTTTTATTATTTCTTCAAATATTTCTTTTTGAGCTCCAGCTCCACCTACACTTAGCAGGATTCTTTTAGGTCTGTTTTCCTTTATTCTTTTCAGTCTTTTTTTACAATCCTTGTCAATATTTGATACGAGTTCGTGGTCAACGTAGTGGCCTGTGTAGTAAATCTCATCTTCCGGGATAGGTTTTAGTACCTTGTTCCCATCCATCCCCTTTAATGTCCTATATCCTAAATAGCTGGAAGGTGTTTGTAGAGTGTGAATAGAGCCTTCAGATAGGTGAAGAGCCATAGGCCAGTTATCGGGAATTACATTTACCACTTTCTTCATTCGAGCATGAACAGCTGCCTGTGCCGGCCAAACATGAGTAGCTATAAAGGGCATATCTTTAGGAATGTTTTTAAAAATAGGTGTCATAAGTTCTGAAGTTTTTTGATCTTGTGAATTATATGAAAGTTTTTTAAATCCTTTTGAGTTCAAAGGCTCCCAGTAGAATTTGTTGAAAAGAGAATATTTTTGAGATAATCTTGAACCTAAAGAATACAGAGAGTTAAGATGATGTATGATTTTCCCTCCGGTGGTTTCCTTAAAGGAATTTAAATCAAACCAGTAGGGGGTATATCCCATGGAATTAGCGGCAGAAGCTACGGCCATGGCAATTCTGTAGTGGCCGTATCCCATTCTTATGTTTCCTACAACTATTCCTTTCTTAAAATTTGGGGTGGTAGCTTCCTCTCCTATAACTATATTTTCAACTCCTATAAAAGGTTTAAGGGTTTTATTTTCAATCACTTTTAAAGGATAATTTTTATGGGAATCATCACCGAATTTTTTAATATATTTATTTTTAGTCTTTACTGCTTTTTTATAGGCTTTTGGATTTATTTCATTGTCAAATATTTTCTTTGATTTATTCACGGTTAAACCTCCTGGAGTACTTTACTTTCGTAGGGTTTCAAATATAAAGAATCTATTGTATATGGTTTTGAATTTAAATTGATATAAGCTATTTTTTTCTTAGAATTATCTAGATAATTTACTTTATATGTATTATCTGAAGGTATTTCCAACTTTATTATTTTTATATTTTTTGAATTTAGAACTTGATCAAATATTTTTTTCTGGTTTTTATTGTATTTGGATATGTCATCAGAGGTAAAAAGGAGTCCTCCCAAAATACTGTTTACTACTGCAAGAGTTTTTTTCTGTATTTTAGAAAGCTGAATATTTTCCTCTCTTAAAAGGAATACGTCTGGATCATTTATAAAGGCTCTTCCATTAAGGTGTCTTCTTGAGACTGTATTTCTAAGAGAATTAAAGGTGGATATTCTTTCCCTGTGAAGTAGTTTCATATAAAATTTATCGTCCCAATCTAATCCTGCATCACAACCTATCCTACAGTAGTCAAATTTACCAAAGGCAGGACCTAAAGGGACGCCGCAACCTAGAATCAACTTATCCTTAACCATTTCTCTTAACATATCAACACCGTAGGTCATGATTTCACCTCGGGTTTTATCTTTTCTAGGGACAATACATGCAGCATAAAGAAAATCGAGTTTTACCATGTCATATCCCCAGTCTTCAAGGATAGTTTTGAAGACTTTTTTCAAATAATTCTGAACTTCAATGTTGTATATATCTAAAGAATAAAAGTTGCTCCAATTACTACCGGCCCATAGAGGATTTCCATCCTTATTCTTTACAAGCCAATCCTTATGATTTTTATATAAGTTTGAATTTTTTTCGCATACAAAGGGAGAAAGCCATATGCCTGCCTTGAATCCTTTTTTATGAATTTTTTTAGCAATATACTTCATTCCATTTGGAAATTTTTTCTTGTCCACATTAAGCCAGTCTCCGACATTTTCCTGGTATCCGTCATCTATTTGAAAAACATCAATTTTTTTATTTTCTTTTCCAAAGTTATCTAAATTCTTAAGTATTTTTTCTTCGGTTATATTTTCATAATAATTGTACCAGCTGGTCCAGCCTGTTATTTTTTCTCCTTGAGGCTTTTCTATACCGGCAGTTTGGAAATATTTGTTGAAAACTTTTTCTTCACTACCTGCTGTATATATAAGCTGGAATGGCGTATATTGATCCTTTATATTAAGACCTGAGGAATCCTTTGAAATTCTAACTCTTTTATTAGAAGAAGAAGTTTCTATTACTGTGAACCCCGACTCTTCAGTGAGAGATGCAAAAAGGTGGTATGTATTTTCTCTTCTAATATAGGAATAGGTATAGCTGTGAAAATCTCCTTTTTTTCGGGAGTATTTTTGGAAGTTATAATCTCCATAGCTTTTAAGATTAAATTTTTTAGCTACTGGTAATGCTAATTTAGATATACCTTTCATCTTTTCCTTAATAGAAAATTCTCTGCTATCTGTCCAGGATTGGTATCCATTGGCATATATTTTGTCCTTATCTTGAAAATCAAAGATTAGGTCTCCGTATATTTTTTTAAACTCTATATTTTTTTTAGGATAGATATCCATTTTGAGAGAAGTTAAATTATCTTCTCTTTTTTTTTCTACAATTATTTTTAGGTCTTTATTTTCAAAAGATTCCAAAAAAGTTTTTTTTCTTACCTCACCATCAGAAACATATGAAATGTGAAATTCTAGATTATGAAGCATCTGATTTCTCCATTTTTTGATTTATTTTTTCTTCGTTGTATCTCAGTAGAAATACCAGACCTAAAACACAGAAAAGGGCGGCAGCTACCGCTGTTAATCTTATACCAAATTCGTTGGTACCGTTCCTCTTTAGTAGAAGGAGAGCGCTTAAAATCAACATGGAAGTCATCTGTCCTAGTTTAGAAATGAAGGTACGAGTGCCGTAAAACATACCCTCTCTTTTAGTGCCGGTTTTTTTAGCATCGTATTCTGCAATGTCTCCGATAACCGCATTTGGTAGTATTCCGAATACGGCCATGGGTATGGAACCTAAAATCACAAGTATATATGCCTGAGCTGTGGTTGATATAGGTAGTTTTCCAAGGAATATTCCGAAAATATAAACCCCTATAAATAATATAAAAGCTGCTACTAAAAGCTTCTTCTTTCCATATTTTTTTGCCAAAATATTAACAGGTATGTAAAATATAAAGGAACCTACTCCTAAAAGCACCAGAAGAAGTCCAAGTAGTTCTTCAGGTTTGTCTAAGAGTACGGTAATATAATATAAAAGCCCATTTTGAAAAATAGTAATTGCTATCCAGTATACGTAATCGGAAATTACAAATCTGGTGAATTCCTTATTGCTGAAGGTTGCTTTTATTGATTCTATCATATTCATTTTAGAAGGTACTGATTGGCAGTATTTATTTTCATCTATGGTAAATACTGGAATCAAAAGAAGTACAAGGCCTATTGCGGATAGGATAGAAAAAGCAATAAGTACCGCAGTTTCTTTAGGATAACCCATATTAACGAATACATTCCATAAGACTGGAGCTTGAGAAGCTACAGCAAAACCTAAAAACCAGGTTACGGAAATATATGTTGAAAGGTTTAGTCTTTCTTCAGGAGTATGTCCCAATTCAGATAATAGAGCATAGTAAGGAGTGACATACATTGTTAAAAAGAAATAGTGCAGGAGAAGGGTTACCGTTAAAAACAAGGCATTTAAAGGACTTTCACCCTGTACTGGAGAATAAAAAACAAGTGCTGTAAATACTGCAAAGGGAATGGCAGCCTTTCTCATATATGAAATTCTTCTTCCGTGTTTTGATTCAGATCTATCGCTTAAGGTAGCTATCCAGGGATCTGTTACCGCATCGAAAAGTCTTCCCAACATAGTAATCATTCCTATTACTGTAAGGAATCCTAGAAAAGCAACCTGAGGAATGAATACAGGAATACCAGACTTACCTGTAGGTATATAATAAAAAATAAGATAAGTTGCTATTATTCCAGATAGCAGCGACCATCCGAACTGGCCTATAGAATATGCTATTTGTTTTGATAAAGGTAATTTTTCTTTCATTTTGTCCCCCTATTTTATTTTAATATAATTTATAGAAATATCTATAAGTATTCTTATTTGTTCCTCTGCTTTAAAATTGCTGTCTGTATTTAAAATTTTACCCCTCAAAGCAAGTTTTTGACAGAGACTCATTAATGAGTGGGTGGTAGTAGTATAGAATAGTTCAGGGTCTAAGTCCCTTCGAACACTTCCTTCTTCCATGCCTTTATTTAGAGTTTTCACTACAGTTTCTTTAAGGTTTAAAATATTTTTTTCGTAATTTTCTAATTGTTTTCCAGAAATTTCTTCCTTAAGAATATAGCTATCAAATTCATCTAAGAATCTAAGTATATCTTTATGATTTTTATATACGTCTAGAAAAAGCTCCAGAATTTTTTGCATTTTTTCTATACAAGTTGCTTTAGAAAAAGTTTTTTCTATAAGTAAATCTTTTATTTGGGATATTTCATTCTCCCATAAATGGGTGGCTGCTTGAATTACAAGCTCTGATTTAGTAGAAAAATACCTGTATACTGTAGCTACACCGTATTCTGATTTTCTCGCTATATCAGTCATCTTAGTTGAATCAATGCCTTTTTCTTTAAATATTTCAAGAGCTGAGACTATTATTGCCTCTTTTCTTTTTTTCTTTTGAATTTCAATTTCTTTTTTTCGTTTTTCATTTAAATCCATAAATTATCCCCTTTCCTTAAAATTGATAGTTCAACTATCAGTATGATACTAATTATATCATAATGTTTTTAAGATGTGAAGATTATTGAGAAAATTGAATTATAAATGATTGATACTAAATATATACTTTGATATACTATATAAATAGGTGAATATTTAGACATAAATCAAAATACATATACTATAGAAGATATTTGCTTTAGAAGGTGTATTTTGTTAATTTTTTGTAAAAAAATATAGAATTAAAAAAAATAATAAAAGAAAGGATTAAATAATGTTTAGAGAAATGAGAAGAAAAAAACAGTTATTATCAAAAGAAGATACTGTAAAGGTTTTGGAAAGATGCACAAATGGAATAATGGCATGCTTAGGTGATGATGATTATCCTTATGCTGTACCCTTTAACTATGTATATTACAATGATAAAATATATTTTCACTCGGCAAAATCCGGACATAAAGTAGATGCCATCATAAAAAATCCAAAGGTATCCTTTGCGGTAGTAGATAAAGATAAAATAGTAAGTGAAGAATATACAAGTTACTTTAGTAGTGTAATAGCCTTTGGTAAGGCAAGAATAGTAGAAGGTGATGAATGGAATGATTCTTTTATGGCTCTAGTAGAAAAATATTCAGGGGATATGCCTCATGGTGCTAAACACAGTAAAGTAGAAGGGTGTACTGAATCACTTATAGTTGCTATTGATGTAGAATATATTACAGGAAAAGTTGCTAGCGAACTTCTCGATAAAAAGGATAAGAAATAAAAAGAATGGAAAGATGAGTTAATAATAAATTTAAATACATACTCAAGATGAGAGCTTCTAAAAGTTATTCCTTATCATTTCAGATCAGATGAGTTTCTTTCGTGGTCTAATAGTAACTCTATAATTTTATCGGCTACATCAGAAATCCCACCTACATTTTCTATTTCGATATCGCAGTATTCTTTATATAAATTAAATCTTTCATTATATAATTTTTCTAGATTTTTTTTTCCATCAACTAATAAAGGCCTTGTTTCCGTATCTATATCACTCAGGATATTTTCAAGAGGTCTGTTAATAAATACAATTATCGAGTTATTTCTGAGCTGGGAGATATTTTCTTTTCTTTTCACTATGCCTCCACCTGTAGCTATGATTTGAGAATTTTTTGAGCTAAGTTCTATGGAATATTTGCTTTCTGCATCTCTAAATACATTTTCGTTTTCAGAAAACATTTCTTTTATAGTTCTTTTTTCATTTTCTTCAATATATGTATCCATATCAATTAAGGTTTTATTTAACTTTTTTGAAATTTCTTTGCCTAGGGTCGATTTGCCGCATCCTGGCATTCCTATTAGGACAATATTTTTTTTAACTAGATTTTTTCCTAAGAAACTATTTATTTCTTCGAATTTTATTTTTTTAATAGTTACTTTTCCGATTTTCTCTAAAAGAATTAGATTTATAAATCCAGAAATGTTTTTTTTGTCATATTTTATAGAGTTTAATATTCCTTCTACTACTATACTAGGTAGTCTGTGTTCTATATTAAAATTATTTAGTATATCTTTGATTTTTTGAGAGGTTCCTGGTTTAGTTAGTCCAAGTTCTTCACTTCTTTTAGTGATGTTGTACATTCCTATGGATACTGCTTCTCCATGGCCGTATTTGTAGTTGGTGGATTTTTCTATTCCATGGGCAAATGTATGACCAAAGTTTAGAATCATTCTGATTCCTTTATCTTTCAAATCTTCTTCAACAACATTTTTTTTAATATTACAGCATGTGAAAATAATATCTTCTATATTTTCAAAAAGCTCATTTTGGCTATTTATTGAGCAGAGTTGATTAAAGAAATTTTCATCATATATACAAGCATATTTTATAACTTCTCCAAGACCATCTTTTATATATTTGTCTTCTAAGGTATTTAAAAGATTAGGATCTATAATTACTTTTTTAGGATGATAAAAATTTCCTATTAGATTTTTTCCTTCTGCTAAATTTACTGCTACTTTACCTCCTATGCTTGAGTCAATTTGTGCAAGTAGGGTAGATGGAATTTGAATATAGTCTATACCTCTAAGAAATGTTGCTGCTGCAAATCCTCCTAAATCTCCTACTACTCCACCTCCAAAGGTTATTATTAAATCTCCTCTTGTTAGGTTAAAGCTAAGTAGTCTTTTATAAACTTCTCCAAGAACATCTAAAGATTTGCTAGCTTCTCCTGGCTTTACAACTATAATATCAAGCTCAAATCCTGTTTTAGTAAGATTTTCTTTCAGTTTTTCACCGTATATTTCATATACATTTTCATCTGTTATTACTGAAATTTTCTTGTTATTATATACTTTTGCCACTTCTTTTCCTATTTTTTTAAAAATATCTTTTTCTATAATTAAATCGTATTTATCAACTTCTATATTAACAGTTAGTTTTTTCATCATCAATACCCTTTCTGCGCATGCTGCTTTTTTCAAATATTTTTTCTAGTTCTTTTTTGTCATTATTTTTTATTACGTCGTAAATTTTATTGATATCTTCAATAAAGATGTCCATTTCTTTAAGTAGGTTGTTTTTATTTACGGATATCAACTCACACCAGAGATTAGAGTTGATATTTGCTACACGAGTCATATCTTTAAAACTTCCACCGATACCACTTAAATCTTCTTCTAAACCTTTGTTGTTCATTAGTGCACATGCTATTAGGTGGGGAAGTTGACTAGTAAGGGCTATTTTTCGGTCGTGCACTTCTGCAGTCATAAATGTTACTTTATTAAATCCTATATTTTTTATTAGTTTAGTAAGTAAATCTAGTGAATTTTTATCTGTATCATTAGAAGGAGTAAGTATGTATTCGGAGTTTTTAAAGATATTTACACTGGAGTGTTTATACCCTGAAACTTCTTTCCCAGCCATAGGATGTCCTCCGATAAATATTATATTTTTGTCAAGCATACTCCTTATCTTTTCTATTATGGATTTTTTGATACCAGTTGTGTCTGTTATAATAGAGTTTTTCCTGAAATATTTTGTATTTCTTTCTATGAATTCTAAGGTTGCATCAGGATAAGTACATAATATCACTATATCTGAATTTTGTAGAGGATATTTTGGATTTGTAAATCCTTTTTCTATTATTTTTTCTTTTTCAGCGGCATCTAAAGTTTCTTTGTTTATATCTACAGCCCACAGATTTTTTACTTCTATATTATTTGATACTGCTTTAGCTATAGATCCTCCAATAAGTCCAAGACCTATGATAGTAATATTTTTATCAGATAAATTGTCCATGATTACAACCTCCTTTCCTATTTAAAGTTCTCTTCCTTCTATTTCTGCAAGAGTTTTTACTTTTTTCATTAATTCTTCGAATCTTTCAGGTTTAACAGATTGATTTCCGTCACATAATGCATTTTTTGGATCATTATGTACTTCGATTATCATTCCATCAGCACCAGCTACTATAGCTGCTTTAGTAAGAGGCTCTACCATCCACCAAAATCCTGTTGAATGAGAAGGATCAACTATTACAGGTAAATGACTTAACTTTTTGATTGCTGGTATTGCACTTAGATCTAGAGTATTTCTTGTGTATTTTTCGAAAGTTCTTATGCCTCTTTCACATAAAATCACATTTTCATTTCCTCCGGACATTATGTACTCAGCAGACATTAGTAGTTCTTCAATTGTTGCCGACATTCCTCTTTTTAATAATATCGGTTTTCTTGTCTTGCCTAGTTCTTTTAAAAGATCGAAGTTCTGCATGTTTCTTGCTCCAACCTGTATTACATCGACATTTTCTACAAATTCATCTATTAAGTCAGTAGACATTATTTCTGAAACTATAGGAAGCCCTGTTTTTTCCTTAGCTTTTTTTAATAATTCGAGACCGTCAAGTTCTAATCCTTGGAAGCTGTAAGGAGAGGTTCTAGGTTTGAATGCTCCACCTCTAAGAAATCTTGCCCCAGATTTCTTTACGGATTTAGCTACTGAAAGGATTTGTTCTTCGCTTTCTACTGAGCAAGGTCCTGCTATTATACTTAATTTTTTTCCGCCAACTAATTCATTTCCTACTTTTACTTTTGTATTTGCAGGATGGAAAAGTCTATTTGATTTTTTGTAAGGTTCTTGAATATGTAAAACCTTATCTACTGCTTCACTTCTCTGGAAAGTTCCTTCGTCAATTATACTTGTGTCTCCCACTACTCCTATGATGTGGTAGTTAAGTCCAATAGATTCGTGCTCAGTACATCCCTTGCTTTTAATTATTTCTTTCACCTTTGCTACTTCTTCTTTTGTAGAGTTTTTATTGATTACTAATATCATTTTTTACCTCCTGGAATATTTTATAAAAATAAAAAAGAGTCCTATAAAGGACTCTAACAATTTTTTGTCTTATGATTATTGAGTTTAAATTAAGGTCAATTCGCGCTGAAGGAAGACCTGAATTTAGTTCCTTTATATATATATTTATGCAATTTTCGTATACTAAAATAAAAGTAATAATAATAATTACTTATAAAATAGCTAAAATATTCAACTGCATTAAATTTATTTAAAGGTAACATAGTTTTTCTCCTCAAATATTTATAATTTGTAATATTCTAACATATGATGTAAAAATGTCAATGATAAATTGAAATATATTGAAGATTTATGCAATTTTAGATAAATTTAGCGGATAATTTTAACTACTTTATATTTTATAACTTCCAAGTATTTTTAAATAAGGAAGTTCTTCTTTAAGTTTGTTCAATATTGATAATACTAAATCATCGAGGATGTTTCCATCAAAGTCCAGATAGAATAAGTATTTCCAAGGACTTTTCATATCAGGTCTAGAATATATTGATGATAAACTTAAATTATTTTTAGCAAATATGGATATCACCTCATTAAGAGCTCCAGCTTCATGGGGAACTTTAAATAGTATGCTTATTCGATTGTGATTTTTTTGGGCTACTAAATCTTTAGATATTGCTCCAAATCTTGTGTAGTTTTCTTTTGGATTAAGTTTTTCTTTAAGTATTTTAAGTCCATAGTATTTTGCTGCTTCCACTGAACATAAGCAGGCTATCCTTTTGTCGTGCTTATCTTTAGTTTTTTTAGCAGCTACTGCGGTATTTACTTCATTTACTATTTTTAGATTATGTTTTTTAAGATATTCTCTGCACTGCATTAAAGCTTGAGGATGAGAGTGAACTTCTTTTATATCTTCAATTTTAGAGTTATAAGTACAGGCAAGACAGTGATCTATTTTTTTGATGTAGCCCTGATTTATGTACAAATTATATTTTAAAAGTAAGTCGTAAACTTCATTTACATATCCTGCTTTAGTATTTTCTATAGGTACCACACCTATATCAGAATTTTCTTCATGTACATCTTTAAATACATCTTCAAAAGATTCTTTATTTATAAGTTTTGCACCTTTAAATAGTGTTTTTGAAGTGATTTCAGAGTAGGAAAAGGGTAACCCTTGATATGATACTTTTTTTATAATTTTCTTATCTTTGACGATTTTACTTTCAATGCAGTTTTTCATTTTTTACCATCCTTTCTTATTTTTAAACACAAAAAAACCTTCCATTCCTAAATATTATAAATATATAGGGACGAAAGGTTTATCAACTAATTCGCGGTACCACCCGATTTCAGCAGTTATGCTGCACTTTGTCGAATACGAGATTAAAAAATCTGATATTCTATCCATATAACGTTGGAAAACGACTAGACCTACTTAATTCAGTCTGTAGCTCAAGAAGGAACTTCAAAATGATTAATCTAATATTCACTTTCAGTCTAAGGTGAATACTCCCTAATAGCTTCATCAAGTTTACTTTCTTCTATCATAGCTTTGATTTGTTAAATTTTTTTAATGATATATCAAAAAAAAGTGTTTGTCAAGAAGAAAGTCTCATAGGCTTTCATTTCCAAAACAGGCTTTATTGTGATATATTTATTTTATAAAACTAAATAAGGAGAGTATATCTATATGAAAAAAATACCCTTAATAATCGATTGTGATCCGGGAGTTGATGACGTATTAGCTATAGTTATGGCAAATTATATTGAGGATTTTGATATAAAAGCTATTACTTCCGTTTCAGGAAATGTAGGAATAGATTTGACTACTAGAAATGCTCAGCTAATAGCAGGCCTGATGGAGTTAGACTGTGTATTATCAAGAGGAGCAGAAGAACCTTTAGTAAAACCTAAGAGAGAAGCCGGGCACGTTCACGGAGCTGATGGTATAGGTGGTACTCTTGAGCTTTTTCCTAAAGATTGTTTAAAAGAACTTTCGGAATACAGTGCATTAAATGTACTTAGAGATACATTGATGAATTCCGAAGAAAAAGTTTCTATAGTGGCTATTGGTCCTCTTACTAATATAGGACTTTTATTAAAAGTTTATCCTGAGGTTAAGGAAAAAATAAAAGTTATAAGTATAATGGGGGGAGCTATAAACAATGGAAATGCAACACCCTGCAGCGAGTATAACTTTCTAGTTGATCCTGAAGCTGCAAGTATAGTATATAATAGTGGAGTACCTTTAGTAATGGCAGGAATAAA
>Ga0209943_1000908_pt1 | contig 19287 bp, 16 predicted proteins | sample SalPonR1_B_D2_MG_FD_185698 | JGI IMG/M metagenome (GOLD analysis project Ga0209943, IMG submission 185698) | Salt pond soil microbial communities from South San Francisco under conditions of wetland restoration - Salt Pond MetaG R1_B_D2_MG... ... | reverse complement strand
TGAGCCAGGATCAAACTCTTAATTGAAATCTCAAAATTGCGAGTTTCGCTAGCAATTGTTTCTTCTTTTAATTCTCTGCTCTCTTGCTGTTCAGTTTTCAAAGACCGCTATTTCACTTGCTTTGCGCTACCTCACGATCGGTTGACCCGTCTTTAACGCGCTTTATTATATTACCATGATTGATATGGGGTGTCAACAGATTTAATAATATTATTTAATAAATATTTTACATTTCCAACTTGTCTTTCTTAATTTTGTCCGGTATCACAACTCCCACCGAAATTATTATTTTTATTGCTTCATCGACAGTCATGTCCAGGTACTGCAACTCATCCCTCTTGTAGAAAAGCAGAAAGCCGCTTGTTGGGTTGGGCGTTGTCGGAATGAACACAGGAAGCATTGTGTCATCCTTCGAAATCGATCTTTCGTTTGTTATGAATCCTATTGCCTGAACCCCCTGTTTTGGGTAATCCACCAATACGGGACGTTTGAAAGTTATCTTTTCCTTCAAAAGGAGCGAGTTGCTTATTTCTCTCACTGTTCCGTATATGGTTTGCGCAACCGGTATCTTGTTGAAAATACGGTCAGCCATTTTTATCAATTTCTGACCCAAATATGCCTTTGCGGCGAGCCCTATCAAGAATACAAGGGCGACAGTCATCAAGAATCCAATGCCCAGCACGCGGTATCCTATTATCCGTGTGACAAAATCTGCGAAAACGCTGTCTATAATTATGAAGAGTTTGTACAATATATATACCGTTATGGTTATAGGCAAAACAGCCCCCATGCCGGCAAGCATTACGCCAAAGAATTTTTTCATTACAGTCTCCCTCTGTTAAACAACACTTATTATATGCCTTGCTTTGCTTCCGCCAGTCTTTTTTTCCACCTGAGCCTTGTATATAGTCTCGACAAGCGAATGCTTGTTGTACTCGGATACTCCCGTTCTAAGCCTCACTTTTACAACTTGACTCCCGACGCAAATCTCTTGATCTTCAAACAGCAACTTCAATTTTTCGGCCACAGCTTCGGCTTCGGTATTTTTCGTTTCAGGAAGCAGAATCACAAATGCGTTTTCTCCCCAAACGGCAAACATATCAAGACTCCTTATGTTCCTTCTTATAGTGCTTATTATGAACTGCAAAAGCTCATCTTTTCTTGAAAGGCCGCCGCTGTCCTTGCAATCAACAAAAAGGATGGAAAAAGCCCTTCCATAACGATTGAACCTGTCTTCCTCTTTCTTTGCTTCTTCTAGAAATCCCCTTTTGTTCATTATGCCTGTCCCGGCATCAAATTTGCTGTCGTATTCTTGAAATCTGCCTATAGCGTCTTTTTTATCCTTCATCTCCGCCATAATTCTCAATTTGTTTATAATCGGTCTCAAGTTGTCATGCCCAAGCAGAACGCAATATTCATCATTCTCCTTAAAAACCATTCTTGTACATGCATTTTGATTTATCTTTCCAGTCGCATTGTTTTTTTCCAACAGTGAAACCTCAAATTCGTATGCGTTGTAATGCAGTCTTCCCGGACGACTCTCAAAGTTTCGGTGCTTTTTGAACTCGCGGATTTGGACATTGCTGATCTCGAATATTTCTACTGCCGCCTCCTGCCATTCCATGAAGTCCTTTTCGCGTATGAATCCTTTCTCGTAATGCGACACGTACTTGTACGCCGCCCTGAAATCGCATCTTTCAAGACATCCGTAATACAAATTCAAGCAATTATAGGCTTTCATATCCTCTTCCGATTTCTGTCTTTTCCTTTTAAAACGGATTCCTTCATCTCCGGTTTTTTCCGTTTTTACGTTTTCAAGCCAGTCTTCATGAAAAATTTTTCGGCGATTGTCGTCAATAAGAACCTCATATGCTAAATCCATTCTTTCCATTTGCTCTTTTGTAAAAGGTGTATTGTTTGAATCCGGATCGCTAAACGTCGCCAATTTTCTATACGCGGCCTCAATTACTTCCTTGCACGCTTTGGGATGAACTTGCAACGTTTCATAATAATCAATCCATTCTTTCATAACATTTTCCCCCGTCAAAATACCACAAATTTACCACAAATTATCGAAATTTTTTATTGTCAGCTTTCGCACATTGCAATAAAAGCATCAACTGAAAAAAAACCGTTTAAACAAGCAAGGCGATGTTTACAATCCTGCCCGTTTCCCCCACGTATTTCAGAATAGTATGCAATTGCACTTTTTAATAGACATAACATATATGGTTGCCTGCGGACATTGGTTATCTTATCAGCATACATATTATATCACGAATATCGTCAAAATCTTCGGATGCTGATTAATCCTGACCCTCTTTTTATTAATTCATTCGACTCCTAGAGAGTCAATTCCCCCTGTTGTCAATAATGCATCCGAAGAAACCTACACCAAATACAAAATATTTGCATACAAATTTGTAATATTTCAGCCTTCCCAATGTTGTGTTTGGTTAAACTTGCTTATTTTTTTATCATATTTATCTTTTTCTTTATATAACAATCAATTCATAAGATTATATAATGTGTTTGCCTTTTTCCCTCCAGCCAATAAAATTACTATTCCAGACTTTCGAACCACCCAAGGTTTAATAAGGTCATAAGTGGCTTGTTCATTAAACCTTTCAACAAATTCTTACGCCTGAATCCATTTCATTGTGATGCAATTTCATATGAACCGAATTCATATGAAATTGCATGCGGTCTTGTTCGTTTTTTCCCTTTTGGCACTTATTATTACATGTTCTATAATATTTAATGTCTTTTCTCTATCCCCTCTTGTAACAAAAACGTCCGCATTTTAATGAATGTCGTTCAGAACATTTCCGACAATACTAATTTTCAAAACCGGTCAGGTAAATTTTAATCCACTTATTCCATGTTTAAATGAACCGTATTACAAATCCCAACAGAAAACATTCATATAGGATTCGGCAGAAAAATAGCTTGTATATTTCCTTCTTGAACCCTGAAAATGGCGTAAGTTGCCGATTATTTTTTTAATTTTCGATTTTTAGCAAAAATATCCAAATAATTGTCTTTACATTCGCAATTTTCATTATTTTCTGTTATAATAAATGTATAGTTGTCCTACAATCAAACTTTTAAATGGAGGGATTAATATGGAAAAATTGAACATGGCAGTGATTTTCGGAGGCAAAACCGAGGAACACGAGGTCTCCCTGAAAACCGCCACAACCGTACTCAGGAACGCCGACAGGGAAAAGTACAACCTGTTTCCCATCGGCATCACAAGAGAGGGAAGATGGATGTACTACGACGGACCCTATGAAAACATTGAAAACGACACCTGGGAAGAAGTCGCAAAAAGCTTGATCGAAAACCAAAGGAAGCCCGGAGCCTTCTCACTCAACATCCCAAATCTCGACCAGAGAATCGATGTTGCATTCCCCGCCATCCATGGCACAAATGGCGAAGACGGAACTCTTCAGGGCCTGCTCGAGATGGCTGAAGTTCCTTATATTGGTTGCCGCGTATTCGCATCGGCCGCATGCCTTGACAAAGTTCATTCCAAGAAAATTTTCGAAAACAGCGGTATACCTGTAACGCCTTACTCAATAATCTATCGCGAAGATCTCAATGACGAGGCCTACTGCATTGAGGAAATTGAAAAGAACTGCAATTATCCCATTTTCATAAAACCGGCAAACATGGGCTCGAGCGTAGGCATCACAAAAGTGGATTCCCGTGAAAAACTGATGGAGGGCCTGAGGTCTTCTGCCCGTTACGACCGCAAGCTTCTTGTTGAGGGAGGACTCGACTGTCGCGAGATAGAATGCGCAGTTATCGGCAACTTCGATCCCAAGCCGTCCGTACTCGGAGAAATCGTGGCTTCCCGCGACTTCTACGACTTCGACGCAAAGTATTCGGAGGAAGCCCAGTCAACACTTATCATTCCCGCCAAGCTTCCTGAAGAGATGTCAAAAGAAATTACGGAATACGCAATCAAAGCCTACAAATGCATCGACTGCACGGGGCTTTCCAGGGTGGATTTCCTGCTCGACAAGAAAACAAACAAATATTATTTAAATGAAATAAACACATTGCCCGGAGGGACAAAGTTCAGCATGTTCCCGATGCTTTGGAAAGAAAGCGGACTTTCATATACAAAAGTCATAGACAAGCTGGTTGAATACGCATTGGAATTCACATATTAAAGCATCATAAATAAATATATTAAACAAAACGAAAAGCAGGGCGAAATCCGCCCCTGCTTTTTGTTTTGTTTCAATTGTTTCAATCCGCCTAAAAAAAAGGCGTCTACTATGAAAAAGTAATCACTTTTTCAGCAAAACATCTCCGTTTGAAATAACTGTTTTAACAGAAAAATCCTTTTTATCGAGAATCAAGAGGTCGGCGTCGAATCCTTTCTTTATTTCACCCTTCCCCTTAAGCTTGAGGATTCTGGCCGGATTGCTCGTGGCAACCCTGACCGCCTGCTCAAACGGGACACCTTCTTCTCCCGTTGCCGTCAGAACAGCCTCTATCAATGAAGAAACCTTGGCTGACGACATCCCTTCATATGCTCCCTTTTCATCGAACATGGGCAGGCTTCCCCCTCCGTCCGATGTGAAAGTTATGTTCTCTATAGGCACTCCCGCGTCCAGCATTCTGGCAAGGGCCTTGGCGCACGGCACTTCGCCTCCCCTTATGAAATGCTCCGTAGTGCTTGCGGTCATGTCGACCCTTCCGCCCTTGAGTGCATATTCCACAGCTTGCATAAAGACTTTTTCGCTTCTGTTCGTATGGGTTGGGTACAGCTGCCCTATCGGCAAGTCCGTCTCATTGAGTATTTCGCTCAAGATGCCAAGTCCGTTTTTCCCGTCTCCTATATGCAAATTGACAATCCCCGCCTTTCCCGAAAGCATTCCGGCCACATGCGCATCGGCCGCAATTCTCGCCAATTCCCGCATCGTCGGCTGAGACGACCTGTGGTCGGAAACGGCCACCTCCCCCACTCCGATTATTTCTTCTATGAAAACTAAGTCCCTCTCTATGCTCCCCGAAAGCGTTTTCACCGGAACCCTGTAGGAGCCCGTGTATGCATATGCGCTCAGGCCCGACTCTTTCAGTTCTTTGATTTTTGCTATCAGGTTTTCCATGCTTCTTCCAGTAGAATCCGTTCCGAGGCAGCCTACAAGGGTGGTGACACCCGATGAAACAATGTCAGATGCTTCAAGCTCGCGCGTCCTGCTTGTAAATCCGCCTTCTCCCCCGCCTCCCAAGACATGAACATGCCCGTCTATGAGTCCCGGAATTGCAATACAGCCACTTCCGTCAAGCACTTCCACTCCTTCAATCGCCTTCCATGGGCTCAGGTCCCTTTCAACCTCGGCTATCTTTCCTCCGGCTATTAAAATGTCCATCTCACCCATGTTTTCAGGTGCGTAAACCTTTGCTTTCGTTATTAGTTTGATAAGCATTTCATCCCTCCGCAAGTATGTAAATGATTAAGCAGTATATTGCCATTATAGCACGAATCGTCATTTTGCCGACTTTCCTTGCGCATCATCGCCCCTTGTTCATAAAAACCTTCGGCCTTATGGGCCATCCTTCAAAACAAAATTTGCGACTGCAGTTCAAATGTAATATTTGGGGTATATAATACAGAAGAAACATTAAATAAAAGGAGGCCGTACATGAATTCATCGAAACAATTGGAAAGCAACGAAATAAGGGCTTTGGCAATGGTAGTGGTAGGCAGGTGTTGCAACGATGCCGATGTAGAGAAAACAGCAAATGCCGTTCTTGAACAATACCTTAAGTCAATCGAAATATTCAACGACTACAACCACAATATAGCAAGCAAGAAGTACCAGAGCGATGGGATAGTGTAAAAAAAACAAATACAAATATTCAACTTATAATTGAAATTCAATGAATGTAATGATTTAAAAAGGGTATCATATCTATGCATTGGAAATCAGATTTGTCTGTAATTCAAGTATGGAAGTGATGAAACCCCTAACCGTGTTTGGACGCTTAGGTGGGGGTAGAGCCAATAGCGTAACCGGCCATTATCAAGGCCGGTTTTTATCTTTTTTGAACACGGTCGAAACAACAAAAGGTTTGGGTGGGAGGTGTGTAACTTGGAAAATTCTCCATAAAAATACCCGTTTATCAATTGTTTTAAAACCGAACATGTAAAAGAACATACTTCTTATATTAGAAGGAGGAATAAAAAATGAACATAAGAAACTACAAATCCCTTGCGTGGCTGATTATAGCCGTCATGTTGTTTGGGCTTATGCCTGCCATTGCAACTGCTGAAGCAGAAGAAAACGGCAATTCAGACCCCACAGAGGTTCTGTATCTCGTAGACGATGTGGTTGGCACTAGCGACCCGTCAATACTATACAAGGTCGAACTTGTTGGCGGTACAACGCCAAAGGCGGTGTTGACCGAATCTAAAGAGCTAACTGGATTTAACGAATGCCAGGCAATAGCCTGCGATCCGGACGACCCTCAGCATCTGATATATGCGATAGACAGAGGCTCGGGTATTGCGACACTGGGAGTGTATAATGTGTATAATGACTATTGGGAAAACTTAGGCCACATTACCACATCTCCTGGCAGTTTAAATATCACGGCAGTAGTGCTTGCAGCATTTTCGCCCGATGGAAGGCTCTTCATAGGCTGCCAGGAAAGCGACGAGATTTATGAGGTGAATACTGATACCCTAAAGGCCACATCGTACGGTAAGCTTATGGTGGGTACGACGTCACTTGTCCTTGCAGGCGGAGACTTCGCCTTCGACTCCGATGGAAACCTATACACATGGAAGAATAGCGGAAGCCTTTACTTCACGTCTTATGGAGCATTTGAACCCGGAAATATGGCAACCGAACACAGGGGCGGTGCAACCGACTACTTCACCGGCCTTGCAATCCGGGAGAACGGCTCGGGAGACCTTGTCGGGTCAAAGACTAATCCGAGCAATGAAATAGTTGTCATAAATAAGACAAATGGAGCTCCCATCGACAACTACCCCATGTATTTGTCTACAGATTTGGAAAATATTCATCCTTATAACTACGGCGACATGACTGCAGGTCCCATTTTCAAGTACGTAATCTGCGGACACAAGTACGAATCTGAGGATGGAAGCCTTACAACATCCAGCGGACTTGCGGGCTGGGAAATCTTACTTGAAAAAGAGGACACGACCTCGCCAGGCTCATGGATTGAACAATACTCTATATTTACGACAACCGGCGGCTCGTACTGCTTCGAGGACCTTATTGCAGGCACCTACAGAATCAGCGAAAAGCAAAAAAGCGGATGGAATCAAATCTTTCCGGAAAATGGCGGATACCATGAAGTTGTATTGGGCCCGGACTATCAAGAGTCCTACTACAATTTCTGGAACCAAATGAAAACATACGATATCTGTGGTAACAAATACGAAATAGCACCCGACCAGACAATTACTTCCGGAACCGGATGGGAAATCTATTTTGAAATGACAAGCGACGCGTCTTTAATCGCCACCGGATCAGCTGTAACGGATGCCGAAGGACATTACTGCTTCGAAGACCTTGACGCAGGACACTACAAAATATTCGAGGAGAATCGTACCGGCTGGGACGTTGTAACCCCAAGCGCTGGATTCTATGAATTCGATCTTAACGAATGCACTGCAGGTCAAAGCTACGACTTCTATAATATTGAGGAACTTGAAAAACACTGCGTAGCGACCGAAACCGCTTGGGCGGCCGAGCACACCACTGAAGGCGGAACCAGGTTCACAACCCAAGGTTCCTGGGCAACCTATATCCAGTACCCGCAAACAAGTGAAGCTGCATCCGAGAATAACCCCAACATTTATCCTCTTTACGCAGGTCAGCATTACCCTGCCGGTTATCTAGAAGTATGGGACGAAGATAACTATCTTAATGTAAAATACAACGCAAACCTGTGTGACGGCTTCCTAGCTACTCATGACTTAGATGAGAAAGACATTCCTACCCCAGGCGAAGTCTGCGAAGGAGAATGGGAATTCCTTGAACTCCATCTCCAGATTGCGGATGATGCTGATGGTCTTCTTGAAAAAAGCAACGGTAACGGACCGCCGCTCCACAGCCATGGGAAACTGAATCCGAAAATCAAAACCCATGAGCCTAAGAATCCTGCACCTGGACAGTTCGATAACAAGTATACTCCGGGAGAACCGTTCACTGATTATACTTTTGAAATCGATGATAATTTTGATGGCAATATCTGCATCGCGGCCCATGCTGTAATGCGCTACTGCGGCTATGAATGCACCGAACCCGATGAATAAGATCCAAAATAAATCATTGTCAAACAACCGCCCGCCGGATTTCCGGCGGGTAGTTTCGTGTCTTCAGTGTTTGTATCTCTTCGCTTTTATCCAAGGGATTATTTATGTTCCTTCAGCCACTCTATTGCGATGTTTGCATAGACGGCCGCGCCTACAGGAAGCACGCTTTCATCGAAGACAACCTTTGGATGGTGCTGGGGATAGGCGACTCCGTCCTTGAATACGGAAGCGCTGAGACCCAGCATGAGGGTAGGGACATGGGCGCTCAGGAATCCGAAGTCCTCGGAGCCGCTCAGCTTCATCCCCTTGCCCGTCATTTTTTCAATGTCGGCTACATATTCCTGCCCAAGCATTTCTGTCGTGTACCTCATTGCGGAATCGAAAAGCTCCTTGTCGTTTTCAACGCAGGGGCAACCCTTGGACTCCACAGAAGCGGTGCACCTGAAGGTTGATGCTATCCCCTTCGATATCTCCTCCAGCCTTTTGTTCATAAGCGTTCTTACTTCCTTGCTGTAACTTCTTATTGTGCCCTTCATGTATGCGGTATCCGGTATTATGTTGGGGGCCTTCCCACCATGCATTTCCCCTATTGTGAGAACAGCCACCTCACCGGCAACAACCTCTCTCGAGTTTATCTCCGCAAGTGCTATATGTATGTGGGCCAATACGTTGAGGGGGTCTATCGCCGTATCGGGGGTTGCTCCGTGTCCACCTTTACCCTGTACCTTTATCTCGAATATATCCACATTGGCTGTCACCGGCCCCTTGTCAAGAAAAACAACCGCGCCGCTTTTCAAGGGGAAACCCGATGCAACATGAATCATCATGGCCTTGTCTACAGAAGGATTTTCCAGAACACCGGATTCCATCATCAGCTTGGCTCCGGAAAGGGTCTCCTCACCGGGCTGGAACATGAGTTTTACTGTCCCCTCTATCTCATCCTCGTGGTCCTTGAGAAGCCTCGCGGCGCCGAGCATCATTGCCGTGTGCATGTCGTGCCCGCAGGCATGCATGTTTCCGTTGGTCGACCTGAATTCCAAATCCGTTTCTTCCTTTATGGGAAGCGCGTCCATGTCTCCCCTAATCAGGAATGTCTTGCCCGGCTTCTTTCCTCCGGCAAGGGCAACTATTCCTGACTTGCATATTTGTTCGGGCTTGTATCCGTATTCGGTCAGCTTTCCCATCACATAATCCGCAGTCAATGGCAAATCGACATGAAGCTCCGGATTCCTGTGGAAATGCCTTCTCGCAGAAACCATTTCATCCCCGTATTTTTTCGCTTCCTCAAACAAATTGTTCATCATTCCCTCCCCTTTCTGTTTTTATGATTTATGGATATCAAAATCACATGTTCTCAACGAATTGTATCCTCAAGCCGTTGGGATCCAAGACAAATATATATTTTATATGGGGATTTGGCTGGAACGGTCCGCCTATTATTTCTATACCCTTTTCGTCAAGCATTTTGATTAATTCGTCAATCGATTCTGTCTCGAATCCCAAAGAAATACCATTTCCCATGGTAGGCTCTTTTTCAAACCCATTGCGGATCAACTCGATTTTAGTCTCTCCCTTGCCAAGAAAAACTATCTCCATTCCCTCTCTAGGGGAGAACCTTCTTTCAAGCTCGAGGCCTGCGACTCCCTGATAGAAATCCAATGATTCCTCCATGTCCTTCACCGTTATCGTGCTCCAGCAGAATTTCATTATTATTCCCTCCTGTTCATGAATCCCTGATTTTTTCTATACCTTATTTTAACATAAAATGTATACAGCCGCCCGAAATGCGAATATGCACATTTTAAAGACCGGCTTGCCTCAAAAACGCCAAATGACCCGACTAAGTCGGGCCATTTAGAAAGTGCAGTAGTGTTTTTTTTAAGGCAAAATATTGCCCCTATATTTTGGGGGCAGTTTGAAGCTTGCATGCCTTGACGACATGTTTCGCCAATACCGATGTTGTCACCGAGCCCACTCCCGCAGGCACAGGTGTTATCATTGAAGCCGTGTCTTTGCATGATTCAAAATCCACGTCTCCGCACATATTTCCGTCCTCGTCCATGTTGATTCCGACATCTACTACAACTGCGCCTTCTTTCACATATGAACAGTCTATCATCTTGGCCCTGCCGACCGCTGCAATGAGCACATCGGCTCTGCGGCACATTTCAGGCAACTCTTTTGTTCTGGAATGGCAAATGGTTACCGTTGCGTTCTCTTTCAGCAGAAGCATGGACACGGGTTTGCCCACTACCATGGACCTTCCGACTACGACTGCATGTTTGCCCTTGAGGTCAACCCCGTAGAACTTGAGCATCTCCATGACGGCTGTAGGCGTTGCAGGCGGAAAGCCTGTCTCATCACCTTCTGTCACCTTGGCCACATTGACAGGCGAAAAACTGTCCACATCCTTTTCCGGGGATATGACATATTTTATTGCTTCTTCGTCCAGATGCCCCGGCATTGGCCTGAAGACCAGGATTCCGTGGATTCCGCCATCTTCATTTATTCTTTTGAGGCTCTCTATGAAGTCCTTCTGCGAAATATCCTTTTGGAGTTCAAAAACCTCAACATTGATTCCGCATTTATCCATCCTTTTGAGGGCTCCCCTCTCGTAAGCGAGGTCACTTGGGTCAGCTCCCACTCTAACTATTGCGAGTTTCGGAGTTGTTCCTGCCACTTTAAGCTCTTTGACATCTGCAATCACCGATTCTGTTATCGAATCGGCAACCGCTTTGCCTTTAATAATCGTTCCCATTTCCGGCTCCTATCGGTTCATAATTTGCAAGACTTTCTCATATACTTGGTCCGCTGTCCTGGCTCCGTTCTCCACCATGGCATCCACCTTGTGCTTGATTTCGGATGTGTACTCATCGTCACTTATGGAGTTGATGTTAATTATCACGTTAAGCTGGGCGCTGTAAAGCGCCGCCTTGAGGCACATGACTCCAACTCCCACATCGCTTATGATGAGTTTGGAAGAAATGTCTAGGAGTTCTTCATGAATGAGGATCGACTCGTGTATGCACTCAACCATCTTTATGGGCGCATCTATTGCCACCTTGAGGGCGGCCTGGAGAACTTCTTCCTTTGCTGCTTTTTCTTGGTCTGTTGCCGCCTTTATTCCGTATGCCTTGGAAAGGGGAAGGAAGTTCTTTGCGTCCTCGTCTATCAGCTCAAGCAGGCGGTTTCTCAGTTCTTCGCCCCTCTGTAGTATCTCGGCATGTCTTTCCTCTACGTCAAGAAACTTCTTCTTGCCCTTTGAAAAATTTGCAACCATGCTTGCGAGTGCAACTCCAAGCGCTCCTGTAAGGGCCGCCGCTCCTCCGCCACCGGGGACAGCCTCTTTGGATGCCAAGCTTTCCGCGAATTCTTTACAGGTCTTTTGTGTAAGTTCCATTTTTTTCTCCTGTTTTACGGGCCGCGCCAAATCAAGCGCCGCCTTTTCTTTTTACTTAGAAGAGTCCTGAAATCACTCCGTTTTTATCTACGTCAATCTTCTCTGCTGAAGGTACTTTTGGGAGCCCCGGCATTTTCATTATGTCGCCTGTGGATACCACTATGAATCCGGCTCCGGCAGATATTGTTATGCTGCTTGCTGTAATCCTGAATCCCTCTGGCCTTCCCAGTTTCTTTGGATCGTCTGTAAGCGAGTATTGGGTTTTTGCCATGCATATAGGCAGATTCCCAAAACCAAGCTTCTCGAGATTGGCAATTTCTTTGCTCACTTTTCCTGTGTAATCCACTCCGTCGGCCCCATAGATTTTTGTGGCTATAGCCTCTATCTTTTCTTTTATGCCCATGTCTAGCGAATACGCAAATTCGAATTTCGGTTTGCCTTCATTCGTCAAGCGTATCAATTCCTTTGCAAGAGCCTCTCCGCCTTCGCCGCCTTTTGCCCACACTTCCGAAAGCGACACATTGACTCCAAGCTCTTTGCATTTTTCTTCAACCAATGAGAGCTCTGCTTCCGTATCGAGTGGAAATCTGTTTATTGCAACCACTGCCGGAAGCCCGTAAACTTTCGTTATGTTTTCAACATGCTTTAGTAGGTTTGGAAGCCCTGCTTCAAGCGCCTCGAGATTTTCGTTTCCCAGGTCCGCCTTAGCCACTCCTCCGTTGTATTTGAGCGCCCTGACTGTTGCCACTATTACAACAGCATCGGGTGCAAATCCTGCTTTTCTGCATTTGATGTCGAGGAATTTCTCCGCTCCCAGGTCTGCACCGAAGCCTGCTTCTGTAACTACGTAATCCGCAAAGTGCCTGGCCATCTTGGTCGCCATGATGGAGTTGCAGCCGTGGGCTATGTTGGCGAATGGTCCGCCATGAATGAATGCGGGAGTCCCCTCGAGGGTCTGCACAAGGTTGGGCTTGAGTGCGTCCTTAAGGAGTGCCGCCATGGCTCCCTGGGCATTTATCTGCCCTGCCGTCACCGGTTCGCCGGATCTAGTATATGCCACTATGATGCTTGCCAATTTGTCTTTAAGGTCGACAATGTCATCCGACAGGCAGAAGGCGGCCATAACCTCGCTTGCAACCGTTATGTCGAAGCCGTCTTCGCGAGGCACTCCGTTTCCTTTCCCGCCCAGTCCGTTTGTTATCTTTCTGAGCTGCCTGTCGTTCATATCTACGGCTCTTCTCCAGACTATTCTCCTTACATCGATATCCAAAATATTCCCCTGGTGTATGTGGTTATCAAGCATTGCCGCAAGAAGGTTGTTTGCCGCCCCTATTGCGTGCAGGTCTCCTGTGAAGTGAAGGTTTATATCTTCCATTGGAACTACCTGCGCGTATCCTCCGCCTGCCGCTCCTCCCTTTACTCCAAATACTGGGCCTAGGGACGGCTCCCTCAGCGCAACCATTGTGTTGTTCCCAAGCCTAGATAGAGCATCTGCAACTCCAATTGTAGTTGTTGTTTTCCCTTCCCCAGCGGGGGTAGGATTGATCGCTGTCACGAGTATCATCTTGGCGTTTTTGCCTTCTTTTCCGTTTAGTACGTTGTAGTCGACTTTTGCCTTATATTTGCCGTAAAGGTCGATGTTGTCTTCCGACAGTCCCACTTTCTTTGCTATTTCCCTTATGTCGGCCATTGTTGCCTCTTGTGCTATTTCTATATCACTTTTGTATGACATGCCCTACCTCCGTTTTTATTTTTTTTGTGTTTCTTCTATTATGTGCCGCCATGCTCTTGACCAAAACCGATATGAACATCGAATACATGGGAATCATGATGTAATTCGAAAGAACCCTGCCCGGCATGAATGCCAGAAACCCCTTGCCATAGAGAACTGAAAGAAAATAGGTGTTAAGAAGCATGGAGCATATAAGCTGGGTTACACTTACAGTAAAAATTATCTTGTCCATCTTTATCCCATTCAGTTTTAAACTGGTTTTTATCGGAACATAGATATACACCGCAATCAGTACAACAAAAAGCACGGGATATGCAAGACCCAATTCATCGCCATTGTATAAAAGCTTCCCGTCACCAAAGGACAAGATGTCTCTTGAAAAAAGAATTCCTGCAAAACCTAGGGATATGAGAGAAATGAATATGGTGTTTAAAGCATTGAAGTTCATATCCTTTCTCAGGTATTTGTATATTACCCCGGGAATGAAACCAGTCAGTGCGCTCGTGAGTGTGAACCCCGGGAAATACGGTCCGGCGGGCTTGATGGCAAATCCCAAAAGGTCCGACAGCGCGCCCGTTGCAAATCCGGCAAATGGTCCGCAAATAATCCCGCTTATCATTATCGGAACCGATGTGAAGTTTATTCTCAGAGACGGTATCCCCGCAAGTGGGACATACACCTCCAGAACAATCTTGAGCACCAGGCTCAGTGCCGTCAACAGTCCTACCCTTACCAATGTTTCTGTACTAAATTTCTTTTCCCTTTTAATAAAAGCATTACTCATTTGATCCTCCTTTTTGAGCAATGCTTCCACCAATACAATGATCTTGTAACAGCGGAAGCGATAAAATAACGCGAGTCTCCCCTTCGTCCAAAAGCGACCTCCCATCTTTTGGCACTTGACGCATTTTATCTACTCTGTTTATTTGTTTATCTGTTTATTCAATTATATACGATATATGCAGTTTTTTCGAGCGAAAGTGGATATTATCCACTTTCGCTCAAGAATTATATAAAAACCTTGAGAAGGCTACTTAAACTCGGCAAACATTTTTTCAAAGTCCTCTTTGCTGTCTTTGATATGGTATACATGCTTGTCTTCGGGGAACTTCGACTCTTTTACGTCTGAAACATATTCCTTCATTGCATTGATCATGACCTCGGCAACATTTGCATATTTCTTTACAAACTTGGGGGTGAATGCCTGGAACATTCCCAGCATGTCTCCGCAAATGATTAATTGTCCATCACACAAAAGCCCTGCTCCAATTGAATATACCGGTATACTAAGCTTGTTTGCGATGAATTCTGTAAGCTCAGGCGGAACAGCCTCAAGCAGCAATACAAGTGCTCCTGCCTCCTCGATTGCAATAGCATCTTCAATAAGTTTTCTTGCGCTGTCAACATGCAGCCCCTGAGCCTTGAATCCGCCTAATTGACCTGCGCTTTGAGGAGTGAGTCCTATGTGTCCTATAACTACAATACCAGCGTCAGTTATTGCCCTGATTTTGCTTGCGACCCTGATTCCGCCTTCAAGCTTTATTGCGTCCATGCTTGCTTCCTTGAGGAACCTGCATGCATTTGCGACTGCATCTGCATCAGTTGTCTGATAAGACCCGAAAGGCATGTCTCCAACCGTGAAAGTATTAGGTGCTCCTCTCCTTACTGCTTGGCAGTGGGATATGCAGTCTTCCATTGTAACAGGTATGGTTCCGTCATAACCCAAAGTGACCATTCCAAGCGAATCACCAACCAATATCATGTCCATGCCTGCTTCTTCGGCAAAAGAAGCCATGGGGAAATCATAAGCAGTTATCCAAGTCACTTTTTCCCCTGTTTTTTTCATTTTGTGCAAATCCAAAATAGATTTTTTTCTTGCCATTTTGTTCCCTCCATTTTTATGTTCTATATTGCGGTACAGTGTATCGTATTGTAATACATTAAAATTACCATATTAATTTGTATTAATCAAGGGATTTTTTTATTTATTTTTTAAAAAAACAACCGGCATTAAACTTACCGGTTGTTTTTCTTCTGTCATTAATGAATTTAAATCAATATTCATTTGTCAATATCCTATCCTTCTTGACAATTCTCCCGTGAATTCAACCAAAGTTTGGCCTATGCGCGTCCTTACTTCTTCGGTCATTCTCGAATGGGGACCTGATACGCTTATTGCATAGTTTGCAATTCCGGTATAGTCTCTTATTGCCGCGGCTACACAAGTCAATCCTATTTCATATTCCTGAATATCCTCTGCATATCCCTTTTCCCTGATTGATTGCAGTTGGTCAAGCAATTCGCCGGCTCCGCAAATTGTATACTTGGTGAATTTGCAAAAACTTATTTTTCCAATTACATCCTCCAATTCATCCTTGGGAAGCGTAGCCATTATGGACTTGCCAACTGCTGTTGAATACATTGGAAGCCTCATTCCCTCATTCGTGCTTATTCTCATTGAATGGGGACTGTCTATCTTCTCCAGATAGATTACCAGATCATCGTTTCTGGCTACAAGGTTGACCGTTTCCGAATACATGCCCACAAGCTTTTCCAGATAGGGCATACACATCTTCCTTAAATTGGAATTCACTAGAGTTCCGAGCCTGAACAGTTCTATTCCAAGCTTATATCTGCTTGAATTCTCTTCTTTTGTCAAGAGTCCGGCTTTCTCAAGCGTAGAAATCAGATTGAAGGCAGTGCTCTTGTGAAGATTAACCATCTTTCCGATTTCAGTCACTCCAAGCTCTTCATTTTTTTCAAAGCACCTAAGTATTTCTATAGCCCTGTCTACCGACTGTATTGTCTTTCCTTCTTTTGCCATAATTATCTCCCACATTGTAAAATATTATACTACATTATAGCACAATTTTTAGTAAGAGATACATTCAAATCAAAACATGATAATTTATATTTCAATACATTGACGTCAGCAAGGAAGAGATTCCTTGGATACATAGCCCGCATCCGCCAGAACTTCCAGGGCTTTCCCAAGCCTGCTCTCGCTGACCATTACCATTGGGCCTGTGCATCCCATGCCGCTTTCGGCATATATGCCGACCTTCCAAAGCGACTCGACTGCATCCTCAAGGTCCATTATGTCAATTCCGGAGACCGAGCCTGTGACTACTTCCTTTTCTGGCATATCTACTTTTTCTGTTTCTTTTGGCTTTTCGTCCTTTACAAGGCCCGAAATTATCTTGTCGAGTCCTGCATCTTTGGCTTTTGAGAATTCCTCTTTGGCCACGGCCTTGAGGTCTCCCTTTGCAAGGCTTGCCGCGTAGCGCAGGGCGTTTGCCACTACGGGGGCTCCGGATGCTCTGGAAAGTATTAGCACCATGCGTTCGCAGTCCTCTCCTATTCCTGGCCCGTATCCGTATCCTGCGGCCTCGTAGCTTCCTCCTGTGGTGTATGAGGAGAAGACTTTCATCAGTATGTTTCCTGTGAGTGTGTCTGTTACCATTACGTCTACCGAGCCTGTCAGGAGGTCGTTTCCCCGCATAACGGCCCCTCCGTCCGCACGCATGGACTCTCCGAAGTTTATCTGGTATCCTCCGCTTGAGAGCTCTTTTAATGCCCTCTCGACTGTCCTTGCGTTGTCGAGGTTGAGTATTCCTACTCTGGGATTCTTCTTGCCCATGGCTTTTGCGGCTATTATTCCGTAAAGTGCGTTCCTCAGCATGGCTTCGCTTCTGTTTGTTGCGGAGGTCCCTGTGGTTGTGGCTATGAACATTTCTTTTCCCATTCCCGGTGTTGCTGCCCTTCCGACTGTTGACACTCCTATGGGGAAGCTGTAGTGCATTGTGACGCATCCGTCGAGCTCTTTTGAGTCGAGCAGCTTTTCCATGACTCTGTAGGATTCTTCTTCTGTCCCGGCAACTATTGTCTCGAGGTCTGTTTCAACTGCAGGCCCTATGAGTACTATGTCGAAGTCGGCGCCGCGGGCCGCAATTTCGGCTCCTTTGACGAGGTTTTGTGTTCCGTGCTCGCTGCCGAGGGTTGTGAGTCCCACTTTGACTCTTTTGCCGAAGCGACCTGTTTCTATGGCCGAGGCTATGTCGCCGAAGGATTCGGCTATCATTTTCTTGATTGCTTTTTCTGACATTTGGACCTCCTCTATTCGCCAAGCATCTGCGATGCGAATCCGCGCATGGCCTCTGCTATCATGGTGTTGATCATTTCTTTGGACGCTCCTGCTGTTTCTTCTGTCAGGCCGGGGTTTCTCTCTACTATTACCGACACTCCGTCGAATAGGTTTGTCATGCGGCCAAGGAAGAGGCTCCCTTTTCCTACTATCATTACTCGGTTAAGTTCTCCTTCTGAAAGGTCTGTCTTGGCAAAGCCCAGGTAGGGAACTCCGGATGGTATGTGTCCCTGGGTGGGCGCCCAGCCGGGCATTCCATGGTTTTTGACGAAGGCTGCGAGTTCTTTTTTGTCTATGTCTCCCCGCTTTACTCCCAGGGCACCTATCATTTTGTAGTTTGCTGTGGGCACGTCTCCTGCTCCCGCGGGCTTTGTTATGTCTGGGTTTTGCATTTCGACTGAGTATTTGTCTACGTCTGTTATTTTCATTCCGGCTTTGTCAAGTGGCGCTGTTATGAGGGATGTTATTACTGCCTGGGGGGATGAGCCTGTCCCCACTGTGTGGCGGCCTACAAGGTCTGTACGCACTATTGGGTTTACTCCGTCGTTTTTGCCGATCATTATTGCGAAGCCTCCGAGCACGTCCTCGAGGACGGGAAGGCCTTTCTTTACGTGGTCTTTTCCGTTCATGCCGAGCTTTGCGGTTGCTCCCCCGGCTACTATGACTACGTTTTCATATACTCCTGCCTGTACGAGTGCCGACGCCTCTATGAGGGCGTGGGTGGGGGCCGCGCAGAAGCCTCTTGTGTCTGAGCCTGTTGCGTTTACTGCCCCTGCGGCTTCTGCTATGGATTTGGCGAAGTTGCCTCCTCCGCGCTGGTTTATGTCTCCGCAGGCTTCTTCTGAGCACTCTATCACGTATTCTATGCAGGCTGGGTCTATTCTGTTTTTGTCAAGCAGGTGTTTGAAGGCGAGTACTCCCGAGGCTTTTACAACCAGGTTCTCGAACATTATGTGGGAGCTTAGGTTTATGTCTATGTCGTGGGCTTTTTTTACGCAGGCGACTAGTTTTCCGCCGTTGTATATGGCTTCGGCACCGCTGCTTTTTACTGCCTCTTCTATTTCGGATGCCTCGTCTCCGTCTCCGAGTTTTTTGATGTCCTCGTCTGTGAAGAGTCCGCAGCCGGTGAGTTTCTCTTTTACTGCTCCCATGAAGTCTTTGTCTATTTTAACGAGTCCGAATGCGTCCGACATCTTCAGCATTCCTATGAATTCGTCTTGGGGCATTATCTCGCCCATTTTGCCCTGCCTGGTCCCTTCTGTCTTTTTGTCGTGCCAGGGTGATTCTATCTTGCCCAGCTCTTCGGGTGTGATGTTTCCGATGTATGTCTGGTTTGGGGCGTAGGACACTACTTCTTGGTAGCTCCTTATGTGGCTTTCTATTTCTGCAAGGTATTCTGAACCCGGGTTTGTCATTCTCTCTACTACCTGGGTTGACCCGTTTTGCACTATCATGTCGGGTGTGTGCACGAGCACGTATCCCGCTCCTTTTATTACTGGAAACTGGTTCATCTTTTGTATTCCTCCTGTTTTTTTTGGTTTGCTTTAAAAAAAAGGAGGCTGACCTTAGGACAACCTCCTTTTGCTGTTTCGCTTTGAATCCCGACGGGATTCTCTCTTAATGAATTTGGATGCGCAAATGCGCTTTTCGGCACTGGCCGGGTGAGCCTTTGCCAAAATTTTTGTTCTTTTTTGCTGCTC
>Ga0209943_1000906_pt1 | contig 19295 bp, 18 predicted proteins | sample SalPonR1_B_D2_MG_FD_185698 | JGI IMG/M metagenome (GOLD analysis project Ga0209943, IMG submission 185698) | Salt pond soil microbial communities from South San Francisco under conditions of wetland restoration - Salt Pond MetaG R1_B_D2_MG... ... | reverse complement strand
CCAAATGCATAAGCCGGGTAGCTACGTGCGGAACGGATAACCGCTGAAGGCATCTAAGCGGGAAGCCGCCTCCAAGATGAGATACCCCACTGCATAAGCAGGTAAGGTGTCCTGGAGACTACAGGGTAGATAGGCCGGAGGTGTAAGGGCTGTGAGGTCTTTAGCTGACCGGTACTAATACACCGAGGCCTTAACCTTTCTTTATCATTCTCGGAATTCTTTCCTTTATTGTTCTGTCAAGGTGACAGAAATAGATATATGAGTTAGTATATACGTCAACAGCAATAGCAACAGCAATAGCAACAGCAACAGAAGCATGAGATACATTGAAAACCGAATAGTAACATAAAAGATATTAAGTAAAGGTATCTGGTGGTAATAGCGGAGGGGGTACACCCGGCTCCATGCCGAACCCGGTAGTTAAGCCCTCCAGCGCCGATGGTACTGCGGAGTGTATCCGTGGGAGAGTAGGTCGCTGCCAGATGCCTTTTTTCGTGGACTCCTATCCCTGTAAATCCTGCCTGGTAAATCCAAACAAATACATCTCTATATAATGGCTTTTTTCAACAATTAAGTTATGCCTGGTTTACAATCATTATTATTCATGTTTAATGTAGATTAAAAAATACAATTGTCAAAAAAATCATTTAATCTTATATTATTGCTTTCCCATGCTACTCGAACAGTGATATACTTATTATTATTTCCATTTATTAAAACCTTTCGAATGGAGGTCATACAGATATGTCCCTGTACGGAAAACAGGATCTTCTCGGGAGGGTTCTTCTCAATCATGGTCTTGTAACAGAACAGCAGTTATCAGCAGCTCTGGAGAGCCAGAAAACATCTGCGAAAAGACTTGGTACTATTCTTGTTGACAAGGGATGGTTAACTGAACGTGAACTTTCTTACGGGATCAGCAAACAGCTAATGATCCCTTTTGTAAGTGCCATGGAAGTTGAACCAGAAAGGGAAGCTCTTGATCTTATCCCCTATTCAGTTGCGCTTCGCCTTGAGGTGTTGCCCTACAAGGTCGAAGATAACAACATCCAAGTTATTATATCCGAACCACTTAACCTTCTTGCTCTTGACGAAATAAGGATGTATACGGGTCTTAACGTTAAAACTCTTGTATCAACTGTATCAGAGATTCGTCTTGCTATTGCCGGTGTATATCGGCAAAATGAAGTCAAGAAGGATTATTTTGATACTGAAAAGAGCTTTCGTCTTGGAGAAATATTGATTACTTCCGGGCTGATAAGTGAACGCCAGCTCAAGATAGCCCTTGATAATCAGTCTAAAACCCACGAAAAACTTGGCCAGACCGTTCTGAATCTGGGTTTTATCAATGAACTTCAGCTTACGGATGCTCTTAGCAAACAGTTGCAGATTCCTATGATACTTCTTTCAAGTCATTCCCCCTCCGAAGCAGCTCTTTCACTCGTTCCCAGATCATTCGCGGAAAAACATCAGATCCTGCCTGTATCTTTTTTGCCCGACGGAGAATTAAGAATTGCCATAACTGAACTCCTGAGCAAAGAATCGGTGCAGGAATTGAGGGATATCGCAGGAAGTGATATTGAATTTGTCCTTGCTCTTCCCTCTGCAATGAGAAGAGAGATACCCAGGTTTTACAGGGTGCTTGAGCTGGAGGAGATAGAGGAAACCCGTAAGGGCACAAGAGGTGCTCTTTTGGGCGATATCCTCATGAACGGCGGGGCTATAACAAGACAGCAGTTGCACAACGCCCTTGATGAACAGAAACTCACCAATATGAGAATTGGTGAGATTCTGATAAAAAACGGTCACGTTTCTGAAAAACAGCTGGCAGTTGCTATCAGTACACAGCTCGATATTCCAATGGTTTCCTTTCAGGAGACAAATCCCACAAGAGAAGCTTTGTCCCTCGTTCCTATTGATATAGCCAGAAGACTTGAAATAATCCCTCTTGAAGTTGAAGGAGATATTCTCAAGATCGCAATTGCGGAACCTCTTAATCTGCTTGCTATTGACGAGCTCAGGGACTTCACAGGCAAAAACATAAGTCCTATGGTCTCAACTCCATCGCAGATAAGGTTCAATCTGGATAATTTCTACAGGGAAAATGGTTAATTTTTTTACATATCAGTGATGACAGACTTCTGTATTCAAGCCGCTACCAGGAGATATCCGGATCGCATCTATCCTGATATCTCCCTTTCTTTGCAGGTAGAGCACCAGAGAAAGAAGTGTATTTGGACTTATTCCGATATCATTGGCAGTTTTCTGGATTTCGTCTGCTGAAAGATCGCCTTTTTCTACAAGTTTTCTTTTTACTTCACCGGCAATACATTCGAGCCAGGATCTGAAAAGGTCCTGCATTTCTGGAGTTGTCGAACTTGCCAGCTGAGAATTGTTAATTACTGAATCTATCATTCTCGCAGTGACAAGTGCAGTGGAGTCCAGCATATTTTTCATGTCCTCTATTAGAGCGTCAAGTTCGTTATTCCTGTTTTCCATTGATCATTTACCTCCTGAATGTTGAAAGTTTGATATTCTATTGTAACAACCATTTTAGAAAAAATCCTTCCTGTTTTAGACACTTCACACAGTTCAGTTTATAATTCGTAAATGTATTTGCAAATGTTTCTGACAGCGGGAGTTGGTAAGTATGGCAAGAATAGGTGTTATTTCAGATACACACGGTTGTGCTTCTTCCTGGAAGAAAGCTATTGAAATATGGAAAGATGTTGATTTTATAATTCATTGTGGGGATGTGCTTTACCACGGACCTTCCAACAAAATTCCGGAAAATTATGATACGCTGGAATTGCCCCATTTGATAAACTCAAGTAAAGTTCCGGTTTTGATAGCGCAGGGTAACTGTGATTCACGTGCCGATCAGCAGGTCCTTAATTGGCCGATAATATCCCCCTATGTATTTGCATGGTGGAAGAAACGTATTGTTCTGGCTACTCATGGAGTAAATTTTACAAGAACAAGGGAAGACGTTGAAAAATTCAAGCCGGACATAGTGTTTACCGGACATACCCACGTAGCTTCCATAAACAGCGAAAAAGGAACCATCTTTCTCAATCCGGGTTCTGCAAGTCTCCCTAAGGGCAGAGATCCTGCAAGTGTAGCTCTTGTCGAGCAGGAGAACATTTCCATAATAACCCTTGACGGAGTAGTCCTCCATCAGCAGAAATGGGACTTTGAAGATTCTGTCCATGGTGCAGAATGATAAAAATAGATCTCCATACACATAGTACCTTTTCGGATGGCACCTTGTCTCCAGCCTCTCTTGTTAAAAAAGCCCGAATGAAAGGGATCACGGTTCTAAGTCTCACAGACCATGATACGATAGATGGAATGGGAGAATTTATGAAGGCCTGCAGATCTTGCGGTATTAAATGTTTAACCGGTGTGGAACTTTCTGCTGAGTTTCCATCCACTCTACATATACTTGGTTACAGGATCGATCCTGATAATGCAGTTTTGAAAAGTACCCTTGAGCAAATAAGGACATACCGCAACGAGAGAAATGTTAAAATACACGGTAAACTTGAAGAATCAGGATTAGCAATCGGGTATGAAGAGATAGTTGCTGAAGCAGGAGGTTCTGTTCTTGCAAGGCCTCATTTTGCAAGAGCACTGGTTAAGAAAGGCTATTCAAGGGATATTTCCTCGGCCTTCCGGGATTACCTGGCAAAAGGTGCTATAGCCTATGTACCCAGGCATAGACTATCACCTTCAGATTGCATAAACCTTATAATTGAGGCAGGAGGTCTTCCTGTTCTGGCTCATCCTTCGCAGACAACCCTGGATCTGTCTCGACTTGAAGATATTGTCAATGATTTGGCAGGTTATGGTCTGTGGGGTATTGAGTGTATTTACTCAGGCCATAATTCGGAACAGATCTTTTCCTACATGAAAATAGCAAAGAAATGTTCTCTGCGATGTACAGCTGGAAGTGATTATCATGGGCAGAACCGCTCAGGAATACAGCCGGGTATTTCAGTCAGTGAGCATTTTCTCCCCTGGGCAAGACTCGGAATAACTTTGTAGACTTGTTTTTTAGCGTAAATAAAAGTGATGGAAATAATGATATTATAGCGGCATGTAATTTTTAGGAGGGATGATCTTGTCAGTAATAGACCTTAAAAGTGATACAGTGACTAAACCTGGAGATGATATGAGAAAGGCAATGGCTTCCGCTGAAGTGGGAGACGATGTTTATATGGAGGATCCTACAGTTAGAGCCCTGGAGGCAAAAGGAGCAGAATTGACAGGCAAGGAAGATGCTCTTTTTGTGGCTTCGGGAACCATGGGAAACCTTGTATCTATTCTGACCCACTGCGACCGTGGTGATGGAGCTGTACTTGGTTTCAAAAGTCACATCTACTACTATGAGGGCGGTGGGCTTTCTGTACTTGGTGGGATAGTTCCTCTCATCGCTGATGATGCAAAGGGAATTCCTGAAAGAGAAGACATCAGATTCTGGCTCAGACCGAAGAATGTCCATTTTGCACCTGCTCGTCTCCTTTGTCTCGAAAATACCCACAACAGGTGTGGTGGAATAGCTGTAGACCCTGATTCCTTTGCCGGTGTAGCGAATTTTGGCAAGGAAAACGGACTTGCCGTTCATCTTGACGGTGCGAGGATCTTTAATGCTTCTATCGCATACAATGTTCCTGCAACTGCTTTTACAGACAAGGTAGATTCAGTTCAGATCTGCCTCTCAAAGGGACTTGGAGCCCCAGTGGGTTCCCTTGTGTGTGCAGACTCGAATTTTGTCGACAGGGCCAGATCCTGGAGGAAAAAGGTAGGAGGGGGAATGAGACAGGCAGGTATTATTGCCGCAGGTGGCCTTTATGCCCTGAAACACAATGTCAAAAGACTTGCCGATGATCATGAGAATGCTTCTATCCTTGCGGAAAAACTTTCTAAAGGAGGTCTTGTCGTTGAGAGTGAAGGAAAAAACACCAACATGGTCTTTTTCGGTATAGGTGGTAATGGAGAAAAGGATTCGGCCTTTCTCGAGGCATGCGATAAAAGAGGTGTACAGTTTAACGGTGTTGGACAGGGACGTTTCCGTCTTGTTACTCATATAAACGTCGATCGTGAACAGGTTGTCAAGGCAGCAGAGATCATTCTGGAAGAGGCTGGGTCTTGTCGCTGAAGGTTGTTTCCAGCAAAGCGCCACAAGATATGTCAGAATATGTAATAAGTTCAGCATTGAAGAGTGGTGCATCTTTCGCGGATTTTGTGTACGTAGACAGAAATTCCAAGAGGATGAGTCTATCCAACGGAAAACCCGAAAAGAACATATCTGGACACAGTTCAGGTGCGGGATTGAGAACAATTGACCATAAAGGAAGACAGGGTGTCGCATACGTTAATTCCTTTGAAGACCAGGACCTTCGGGATCTTGTTGAATGGAGCATAAATAACTGCAGGGCATCCGAGCCGGACCCTTATATCTTTCTTTATGATGGAGATATTCCCTCGCAAGAAGAACTGGGGTTGTACGATAAAAACGTTGAAAAGCTGACTCCGGAAGACAGGCTCTCTATTTGCTCGGAGATGACAGAAATCGCCAACGAAGCTGACAGGCGTGTTATCTCGGTACGAAGTGCTTCATGGGCAGACGGAAGCATTGGAGTTTTCTACGGTACAAGCAAAGGATTCAGATCACAGTACAGAACCTCCTATGCAAGTTCTTCTGTCGCTGTTGTGCTTGAAGATAACGGAAAAAGGGAGATGGGAGGTTTCGGAGATGAATCAAGAAACCTTGAGAGTCTTGACCACAGGGCTACTTCCCGTCTTGCAGTGGAAAGAACTGCAGCAGTTCTTGGAGGTGCTCCTGTTCCTACGGGAAAGTATGACATAGTTCTTGATCCTGAATCTACGGTAGATATCATTGAAATATTAGGAGATCTTTTTCTTTCATCCAATATTTACAAGGGCAGATCTCTTTTCAGGGACAAAAAAGGGTTGAAGGTAGGATCTCCTGAAATTACAATAATTGATGACGGAAGAAAATGGGGTGGAATGGGGACTTCTCCCTTTGATGGAGAGGGTTATCCCTCTCAAAAGACAGTCCTTATGGAAAATGGAGTTGTCAGTTCCTTTTTGTACAATCTGAAATATGCAAATATCTTCGGTGTTAAATCCACCGGCAATGCTTCAAGGGGTTTATCTTCACTGCCTGATGTAGATATTACGAACCTGTATATTAAGCCCGGAAACAAAAAACCATCAGATATTCTTTCGGAAATTTCAAGGGGGATCTACGTAATGGAGTTGCTTGGGCTTCATACAATAGATCCTGTAAGTGGAGAATTTTCCCTTGGCATCAAGGGAATTCTTGTTGAAAAAGGTCAGATGACCCGACCTGTTTCTGGTATGACCATAGCAGGTAACATAGTGGAAATTCTCGATTCGGTAGAGACCGTAGGAAACGATCTCCGTTTTTTCGGGAATATAGGAGGATGTACGTTGGTGGTAAAAAATGTATCGACAGCTGGATCGTAGTTTTATAAAAGCAGTTTTGCTGCTATCTGTGGTTTTTCTTTTTTTGGCATGTGCCAGTCATTCAAATGCCGATAATGGCTGGTGCCTTTGGATGGATCAGCAGGATATGGGCCTTGTCCCCGTTTACAGTGAAGGTGGACTTCACATGGTATCCATAGGAACCATGGCTCGTTCACTCGGATTTTCGCTTTTCCCCAAGGATGGAGATCTCATAATAAAGAACGGAACCGACAGGGTGCAGATAATGGAGGGTACCTCTGCTGTCTGGTTCAATGTACAGATAGTTCCAATGGCATCCCCACCTGTCTTTCGAAATGACAGGTGGTGGATAGATTCCAGGTCTGCCATCAAGATCATGACAATTCTCGCCAATTCCGACGGAAGGTCCCATATCCTTCAATGGGCTGGCAGCGGAACTGTTGAGGAGAGGGAAAATGTAATAAAGCAGGATGCTCCGGACAAAAAGGGAACAGAGATCCCGGGGGTCCTATCTGAAACAGGACAATCCCGCCTTGAATCTGTAAGATGGGGTAGACATGGTAACGCAGTAAGGGTTGTTCTCGATGTGGCCGGAGGTCCTATTCCTCAGCCACAGAAGGCAAAGGGGCAGATAAAAGTTTCCTTTGATTATTCACCAAAGTTCAAAAGGTCCGAGCTGAATTCCCCGGAACCATCCATAGTAAATGCTGCTTTGACTCACATGGGAACTAACATGGACGTAATTTTCAGGCATAACGGGCCTTTATTACAGACTCTAGTCCTTCATAATCCAGACAGGCTTGTTATCGACTTTGGGCCGGTAAACTACCAGCCGGTTCAGCTTCCGATTCCTGAAAGATCTCCTGAAGAGGAAATATCTGAGACCGGGCTTTCTCCGGATCATTCCAGCAATCTGGTAGTTCTCGATCCAGGACACGGAGGCAGAGACCCTGGTGCGGTGGCCAATGGAATCAGAGAGAAGGACATAAACCTGGAAATTTCGAGAAAGATCGCCAGAAACCTTAAATCAAAAGGTATACCTGTCAGACTGACAAGAAATGACGACAGGTATCTGAAGCTTGGGGAAAGGACAGATCTGGCAAACAAATGGAATGCTGGCCTCTTTGTAAGTATCCACGCCAATGCACTGCCCCCGGGCAGGCATGCTACCGGCATGGAGATCTATTTAATGGCCCTTCCCACTGACAAGGACGCCATGCAGCTTGCCCTTATTGAGAACAAGGAACTGGGAAACGGGAGTTCAGGTTCTGGGAGCTCCAGTGTTGCAGACGAAAGGACCAGGATGCTTCTCAATATACTGGGCAGCATGCAGCAGAATGCCAAGATAGATCAGAGTACTACAGTGGCTGAGATACTGTATAACAGGGGAGAGACAGGGGGACTCAACATGAGACGTGTTGCACAGGCCCCGTTCTATGTGCTTCGGGGGGCAGGTATGCCCGCCGTCCTTATAGAGACTGGTTTTTTGACAGAGGCAAGGGAAGCAAGAATGTTGGCTTCCGATCCATATCAGGAAAAACTTGCGGCAGCTCTTGCAGATGGTATAAAAGCTTTTCTGGACAACCAGTGATCTGTGAGTTTTATTTTTTGATCCTACGATCGAAGGGAGGCAGGGATGTTCGAAACGAAATGGACGTCCATTTACTATGAACGAAGATCAAGACCAGTTTGAACTTGATGAGGAAGGTTTTTACCAGAGAAAAAAATCTTCCAGAAGAGAAGAGAAGAAAACAGGGGATAAAAAAATCAGAAAGGCCCCCCTCCCATATCGTATTGTAGCCTGGATATCTCTTATAATGATCTGTTTCGGGCTTGGATATTTCGGTACTTCAATGATTCTGGATGCTACAGGAAAAGATGCAGCTTCTGTGGATAAGAATGTTGTATCAAACCAGGATGAGTTGAAAGAGGCCCTGGTAGAAAAAAATGAAGTGTCGGAAGGGGAAGAACTTGGCTTCACGAGCAACAGGTTGAATGTCTATATACCCTCTGGAGACACCATTGAAAAGGAAACCATAAAAGTTAATCCTTCTGCTGTTATGGAGGATAAGATTAAAAGTGTTGTGCTCAGGATAGGAAATGCCACAGCTTCCAACAGTTTCTCTGACCGATCTTTTCGTGTTATTCATGTTTTCAGAACAGGAGATATGCTTTATCTTGACATGGCCCGTGATTTTCAGGAGACGATAAAGACCATGGGAGAGAGGAAGGCCTCAATACTTATGACAAGTATAGTACGTTCCATGGTTGAAAATTTTGTGCCCGTAAGCAGGGTGAGAATACTTGTTCAGGGCAATGTTCCTTCCCGGGAACTCCCGGTTAACCTGTCTGTAGCCTGGCAATTGAGATCATCATTGGTGCCCGCTGATAGAAAAGGATTGGTATCGTGAGCGTGTTAAGAACAGACGGCCGAGAAATGCCCGATACAAGATCAGTGAGGATTTATAGGAACTATACCATCTATGCAGAGGGTTCTGTCCTGATAGAATGTGGCAAAACAAAAGTCATCTGTACAGCTTCAGTTGAGGAAAAGGTACCTAATTTCCTGAAAGGAAGCGGACAGGGATGGGTTACGGCAGAATACGCCATGCTTCCCCGGTCCACTGGAACGAGAATGCCAAGGAGTACATCCAGGGGAACCGTTAACGGCAGGGCCTCGGAGATCCAGAGACTTATAGGAAGATCCCTGAGAGCTGCTGTCAACCTTAAGTCGCTTGGAGAGCGTACGATCTGGATCGATTGCGATGTTATTCAGGCAGATGGAGGTACAAGGACTGCTTCTATTACAGGTGCCTTTGTGGCTCTTTTCGATGCCCTTCGCAAACTTTGGGATGACGGAGTGATAAGATCTATTCCGGTAAAATCCTTTGTAGGAGCAGTAAGTGCTGGAAAAGTAGATGGAGATATAATGCTTGACCTGGTCTATGAAGAAGACAGCAGGGCTGAAGTTGACCTGAACGTCGTAATGAATGAAATGGGTGAATTTATTGAAGTTCAGGGTACAGGAGAGGGTAATACCTTTTCGAGAGATGAGTTTGATAATATGCTTCAACTTGCATCTTCTGGAATAAAGGATCTGATAGTGCAGCAGAGAAAGGTTCTCGAAATTTCAGAAGAGGAGAAACTCGCAATTGAAGCATAAAAGGATCCTTTTCGCCAGCCGAAACGTCCATAAATACAAAGAGGTAGCTTCATTACTGGAACCCCTGGATATCGAGATTCTTTTCGGGCCGGATATAGCTTCATTGGAGGTTGAAGAAACAGGAAGATCATATGCGGAAAACTCTTTACTCAAAGCACTTCAATGGAGCCGGTCTACAGGAATGGTATGTATGGCAGATGACAGCGGTCTTGAGGTTAAAAGCCTGGGTTGGTGGCCGGGGAAATATTCCGCCCGTATTGGGGAAAGCGATAATGACAGGAACAGTTTAATTCTTGATAAACTATCCTCGGAGAAAGACAGGACATGTCGTTATGTAGCTTCTTTTGCCCTTTATGATCCTTTTTCCAGGGAAACATGGTTGACCATGGGTTTGTGTTGGGGTAATATTGGCCGGCAGCCGGCTGGAAAGAATGGTTTTGGTTACGATCCCATTTTCGTGCCCAGTGGATATGATAAAACCTTTGGAGAATTGGGAAAAGATATTAAAGAACTGTTATCACACAGGTCTGTGGCGGTAAAACTCCTTATCGGTATGCTTTCACAGATTTCTGTGATAAAATAATTGTTCGTGAATTTTAAACAGCAAACTCAGGAGGTGCACTAAAGTGCAGATATTCCTTAAAGTTGGCCACCTTATTTTATGTTTAGCCCTTGTTTCTGTTGTTATGCTCCAGCACAGGAAGCAGGGGGGTTTCACCGGAATATTTGGAGGAGGGACCCAGGCAGATATGGCCGGGGGCGTAAGCCAGTGGCAGAGATTTACATTTTTGACAAAACTCACAGTGGTTTTGGCTACCCTTTTCATGATCAACTCCCTTGTTCTTGTTATGGTAGTCTAACAGGGTAGTTTGTCATGTCTCTTAAAGATCTTGATTCACTGGAAGACATTTCTTCAATAGAAGTTTCAGAGGACAGATATCTCAGTGCTACCCATGAAGAAATTTCTGCGGGGCATACGACAGATATCTACTTTGTGAAGACAAGGGACGTTCTCAGGAAACACGGGAGTTTCAATTCCTGCGTAACGGCGGAGTTCTTCTCCCGGGGAGACGGTGTTTTTGCTGGTCTGTCCGAAGTTTTAAGACTTCTTAGCGGAAAAGACCTGGAAATCATGTCGCTGCCGGAAGGTTCACAATTCAGCTCCAGAGATGTGGTCCTTAGAATATCCGGCAGATATTCAGAATTTGGTATGTTCGAAACCGTATTGCTTGGAATGCTTGCAAGTGCTACAGGTTGGGCCACAGCTGCGAGGCAGTGTGTTGAGGCAGCTGAAGGCAGGCCTGTTCTCTGTTTTGGAGCGAGACACGTCCATCCAGCAGTTGCACCTGTAATGGAAAGGGCGGCAGTCAAGTTCGGCGGATGCTCCGCTGCCAGTTGTATACTCGGTGCCAAACTGGCAGGTATGGAGCCAAAAGGGACTATCCCTCATGCTGCAATACTTATTGCTGGAGATACTGTTGAACTTGCAAAAGTTTATGATTCCATGCTTCCCCAAAATGAAGCCAGGATCGTTCTTGTGGATACCTTCAAGGATGAGGCGGAGGAAACATTGAGAGTTGCCGATGCCCTTGGTGACAGGTTGGAGGGTGTAAGACTCGATACTCCCGGGGAACGTGGTGGAGTTACTCCGGAGCTCGTAAGGGAAGTAAGATGGAGACTTGACAAAGCAGGTTATTATAATGTAAAAATTATTGTCTCTGGTGGAATAAATCCAGAAAGAATAAGAGATCTTGCAGCAGCGGGAGCAGATTCATTTGGAGTTGGTAGCTATATAGCTCACGCTGCACCCAGAGATATGACTATGGACATAAAAGAAATAGAAGGAAAATCCATTGCCAAGAGAGGGAGATTTCCGGGAATTATAGAAAACCCGGATCTTGTCAATGTAAAGGACATGCACCTCTAAAAAAACAAATAAGGATATCAGGTTCAGTTCACCTCCAGGCTTTAGAAGGAGACAAAAGAAGCCCTTGCCACGTTCTTTCTGTCTCCGGAATAATTGCTTCAGGTACGGTAAGGAAAGAACTGAATTTTGATGTACATAGATAAAATACAACACTGGTGGGAACAAAAGGAGTGGAATTTGATGACCAACAATAAAACGTTCATGGCTAAAAAAGAGTCGGTTGAACGGTGCTGGTACGTTATAGATGCCACAGATAAGCCACTTGGAAGACTGGCATCTGCCGTATCTAAAATCTTGACAGGAAAGAACAAACCGGTTTACACCCCACATGTTGATTGCGGGGATTATGTGATAATAACCAATGCCGAAAAGATAAAGCTGACCGGCAGGAAAAGGCAGCAGTCTCTTGTCCACAGCTACAGTGGATATCCTGGTGGGCTCAAGGCAGTCAATTATGCTACAATTCTTGAGAAGCATCCGGAAAAGCTGGTAGAAAAAGTTGTTAAAGGAATGCTTCCAAAAAACCGTCTTAAAACTTACCTTAAGCTCAAGGTTTATGCAGGTCCGAATCATCCACATACTTCCCAGAAGCCTGTAGAGCTGGAAGTTTAAATGTTTACGAGAGGAGGTAAATAAAAATGGATACTCCTTCTTTTTACTGGGGAACCGGCAGAAGAAAAAATGCACTTGCAAGGGTCAGAATACGTCCCGGAAAAGGTGATTTTCTGATCAACGACAGGAGCGCTGATGAATATTTTCCAAGAACCATCTGGCACTCCGAAGCTCTCTCTCCGCTGAAGGCAGCAGGAGTGGAGGGAAAGATCGATGTCTACGTTAACGCAAGCGGAGGCGGCCTTACTGGACAGTCCGGAGCTGTAAAGCTTGGTCTTGCCAGGGCGCTTCTTAAACTGAATCCCGAACTCAAATCTGTCTTGAGAAAAGCTGGTATGCTTACAAGAGATCCCAGGATGGTCGAAAGAAAGAAATTCGGACAGAAAGGCGCAAGAGCACGTTACCAGTACTCCAAGCGTTAATTTCTTTCCTTACTTTGATAAACAGTATTTTTATGACACAGGGGAAATGTGCTCGACAGTTCTTTTCCCCTGTGTTAATGTAATTTTAAAGACTGTTGAAAATCTTGTTCTGGATAGGGAGATGTAAATGGAAAGTGGTACTGTCCCTTTATCGTGTAGTTTAAATAAAACAATAATAACTTATTCTTTGTTTTAGCAAACGCCAGGTACTCCTTAAAAGCGGATCTGCCCGGTGTTTGCCGGGGTAGGTCCTGTTTCCACTTTTAGGCCACTCCTTGTAAAAAATCATAAAACAGAAAAATATTAAGCATGTGCAAAAGAGCATATGCTTATTGCTCTTGTTTTCGAGGAGGGAAGGCCAATGGCTCATGTTCTTGACTCCCTGCTATCAGAAACACAGGAACTGATAGCAGCCCGTGATTTCAGAAAACTTAAGGAAATATTGTCTTCAGAAGAACCTGCCGACATTGCAGAGCTCCTTTACGAATTCGAACCCCCTGCGCGTGTATTCATATTCAGGCTCCTTCCCAAAGACCTGGCAATTGAAGTCTTTGAGATGATGGAAGGTCATGAAAGGGAAGAACTCCTTGAGCACTCTACAGATGAAGAAGTGGCTGTGCTCATCGAGGAGATGTCCGATGACGACAGGACAGCTCTTTTTGATGAACTTCCTGCAAAAACCGTAAAAAAGATGCTTCAGGTGTTATCTCCTGCAGAGAGGAAACTCGCCAACACTCTCCTCAACTATCCGGACGATTCTGCCGGAAGAATAATGACCCCTGAATACATAGATCTCAAGGAAGATATGACTGCAGAAGATGCCATTTCCACAATTAGACAGAATGCCAGGAGCAAGGAGACAATCTATACCTGTTTTGTAGTGGATACCAGAAGACATATAAGAGGAGTAGTAGAGCTCGAGGATCTTATAATGGCGGAAGGCCATACACGTGTTTCTTCTCTTATGGATGATCCAATGTATGTTAATACGAATGCTGACCAGGAAGAAGTCGCACAGATGCTCTCGAGGTACGACCTGCATGCTGTGCCTGTTGTGGACAGCGAGGAAAGGCTTGTTGGAATTATCACCTTTGACGATATACTTGATATCCTCGAGGAAGAGGCCACAGAAGACTTTGAGAGAATGGCAGGTATTCAGCCGGTGGAGGATACCTATCTGAACTCCAATTTATTTACCCTGGCCAGAAAACGATTCATGTGGCTTGTAATATGTATTGTTACAGTAGCTTTTACTTCGTCGGTGTTGAAGCATTACTCATATACAATTGAGACAGTCGTAGCCTTGAGTTATTTTATTCCTCTCCTTATAGGGACAGGAGGAAATGCTGGAACACAGGCTTCAACCCTCGTTATAAGAGGAATGACCCTTGGCGAAATTGAATGGAAAGATATCTGGAAAGTTACATACAGGGAAATCCTTACTGGGCTTATGCTTGGTGTTGCTTTAGCAGTTCTTGCACTTGGACGTGCTTATATGATGGGAACTGGTACAGCAGTATCTATTACGGTAGCTTTGACAGTCATAGCAGTAGTTCTTTTAGGAAACCTTGCAGGGACGTTCCTTCCACTCGTGGCGAGGTTATTGAAAATAGACCCTGCCATAATGTCAGGTCCCTTTATAACTACAATAGTTGACGTTTTTGGACTCATTGTTTATTTTGAGATCGCCAAGGTCATTCTGTCACTTTAACAGGGAGGATCTAATATTGACAGATCCAAGGATCTGTCATATATTTGTTCTGACAATAAGACCGACCGGTCGGGAGGTTTTTGTTTGGAATGTTCCAAGGACAATATAAGACAAAAGATAATTGATGTATCCAGAGAATCCTTTGCCTTTTATGGTTATTACGGTACCAGTACAGGTTCAATTATAAAAAATGCTGGTGTTAGCAAGGGAGCTCTCTACTGGCATTTCAAAAGTAAAATTGAACTCTTCAAGACTATTCTTGATGAGGAGATGAATCTGGTAAGAAAGATCATGATACCCACCAGTAAAGATCTTGAGGAAAAAGACCTGAGAACCTTTTTCCTTGAGCGTGGAGAAAAGGTGTTTGAATATTATCTTGTCAATCAGCAATCTGCTCTTCTTTTGCTTCAGATGAATCTGGAGGCCCAGAGAAAGTCCGGCGAGATAGCCAGTCTTGCCTCAGAATTTACAGATACACTTATTGAAGACCTTGTGGACAAGGTTATAGAATTAAGGCCGGGATATCTTGAGCTTCAGGGAGAACTGGAACTGAAAGAGCTGGCAGTTCTCTTTGAAGCGGCCTTCAATGGATTGCTTTTCGGGCTTAATATAAGAAGAAGTCCTTCTTTGACAAAAAAACTCTGGCGTTTCATGATATGTCAGCTATTTCCTGAAGAGGGGAAAGAAGTTTACTTTCAGGGATGATTTTACAGATTTGAAATACAGTTTCAGGAGTTGATCTGGATGAAAAAGGCTGCCTTTGTTCTTGGTATTGTACTAATTTTTGCAGCATTAATTTTTTACAGATACATGGAGAATTTCGAACAGGATAATGTTGTTCCTGTCAGGGAAATAGTGGATGTATCCGCTGTTACCGTAGAGAAACACAGATTCACAGACAAAGTCGAATACGTGGCCAATCTTGAGCCAGTGGAGATGGCTGCAGTTGTCCCCAAGGTTGTCGGTAAGACAGTTCTTGAAGTTATGGTAAGAGAAGGCGACACTGTAAAAACGGGTGACATTCTTGCAAAAGCTGATTACACCTTGATAATGCAGGATATTAACAGGGCCAGGGAAACGGTGAATATTGCCGCTACTAATTATAGAACAGCTGAAAAAGATTTCAGGAGAATGAAAGAACTGTACAGTCAGGATGTTATAAGCAGACAGGCCTATGAACATTCTGAAGCACAGTACGAATCTTCTGGAAGCAGGCTGAAGGAAGCCCGTTCCTCTCTTGCTCAGCTTGAAACGATGCTTTCATATCATAAGATAACAGCACCTGTCGACGGTGTTATCAGTAAAAGATCTATAGACCCCGGTGATACTATGTCACAGCAGCCAGCTTTTTTGATCAATAAACAGGATAAACTGGAGGCTTCAGGAAATGTTCCAGCCAGAGAGTTTATGAAATTAAAGACCGGCCAGAAAGCATCAGTGACAGTGGATGCAGCCGGGGAAAAGAAGTTTACCGGCAGGGTATCAAGGCTTTCTCCGATGATCGATCCGGCAACAAGAGCTGGAGAGGTGATCGTTAATCTTCCTTCAGAGGGTATTCTAAAGCCTGGAATGTTCGCCAGGGTTGAGATAGTGGCAGGCAGTCACGAGGCTCTGGCTCTTCCTCGAGATGTTGTAAGGAGAGTCTCTGGAACAGGCAGTTTCAAGGTGTATCTTTTAAGTGGAGACATTGCAGAAGAAAGTATCGTATCCGTGGGAAGCCGGGAAAATAACCTTGTGGAGATCAAGGAAGGCCTCAAAAAAGGCGATCTCGTAATATCCACCCTTTCGGACAAGGTCAGGGATGGAGCTTCAGTTGAGGTGAAAAAGTAGTGAACCTTCCCGAGATTTCAGTAAAAAGATACATATCTACTTTAATGGTCTTTATTGCAGTGATCCTGATAGGAGGCATCGTCCTGACAAACCTCAAGCTGGACATGCTTCCGGACATAGAGCCTCCTGTGATCAATGTCATTACTCCATGGCCAGGAGCTTCTGCAAGTGATATTGAGCAGAAGGTTACCAGGTCAATGGAGGATCAGCTTTCCCTCATTGCTGGAGTAGATGAAATATATTCCCAGTCACTGGATAATCTTTCGGTAGTAACGGTACGTTTCGAGTGGGGAACTGATCTGGACGTTAAGATGGGCGATGTCAGGGATATCATTCCAATGGCCAAACAGGATATGCCTGATGATATAGAGGAACCAGTGCTACTTCAGATAACATCAGGTATGATCCCAATAATTGGTTTTAGCGTAACTGCAGAGAAAAATTTTGAGGGACTCAGTTACTTTACGGAAAATACCATAATTGAAGAACTTTCCAGGCTCCCTGGTGTTGGATCAACTCTTTCTTATGGCGGTCAGAAGAGGGAGATTCAGATCCAGTTAGATATAAACAGGCTTGAAGCTTATCAAATGTCAGTAAATCAAATAATTGGGTCTCTGGAGTCCGGAAATATTAACATTCCTGCAGGTTCAATAAAGCAGGGTAAGACCGAATATTACCTCAGGCTTAAAGGACGGTTTGAATCTGTCGAACAAATCCGTTCTCTTGTTATAGGAGTTTATAACGGAAGGCCTGTCTACCTCGGGGATGTTGCATCTGTTGTGGATGGATTCGCTGAGAAGACAATGAACGGCTGGCATTACCAGCAATCTTCAATATTTGTTGCAGTTCTTAAAAACAGTGATGCAAATACAGTAGAAGTTTCCGGGCTTATCCATGACAAGCTGGAAGAACTTAAGGAAACCCGTTTTCCTGAAGGTGTAACCTACCATGTTGCCCTTGATACAGCCGATTTTATTCTTAACTCTCTTAAGAACCTTGCGATTTCACTACTGGCTGGAATAACTCTTGTCTTTCTTGTTACCTGGGCCTTTTTAAGAAGATTGCCTGCTTCCCTGGTCGTGTGCGGAGCAATACCATTTTCCCTTGTTATTACATTCATTGTGATGGGGAAAATGGGCTACACCATCAACATCTTCACCCTTTCCGCCCTTGCGGTGGCCTCAGGAATGGTAGTGGATAATTCTATAGTTGCAACAGACCAGATAATCTACCACATTGAGCAGGGAGAACGTAAACACATAGCTGCAGTTCTTGGTGCAGGAGAGGTTGGGAGTGCTCTGGTCGCTTCAACTCTTACAACAGCTGTTGTACTTTTGCCACTTGCCTTCATCTCGGGACTGGTTGGAGTTTTCTTTTCCTCTCTTACAATTGTCATAGTAATTGCAGTAGTGGCTTCCCTTTTTGTAAGTCTTACTTTTATTCCGATGATGGGAAGCCGCTTTTTCTCAAGCAGTGGGGGTAAACGTTATATCCACAAGTTTTCGGACAGGCTGCTTTCAACAATTGAGAAAAAATACAGGGATTTTCTTGATTGGTCCCTTGATAATCGGTTCAAGATCATTGCTTTTGCTGTAGTAATTCTTGGCCTGACTTTCTATGGTTTTGGATTTATTGGTACCGAGCTTACCCCGGATCCTGATACAGGGGACGTACAGGTAACTTTTACACTTCCCCAAGGTACCAGGATTGAGGAAACGGATGAGTTGGTAAGGGAAGTAATCGCTTTTTGCAATGAAAAGTTTCCTGAAGCTGAAACGATATATGGTTATGATGGAATGGATGAAGAGGGATATTCAGTGGCTGCCGGGGAGGAATCCGGATCCAATATTGGAACTGTTGGAATGAAACTTGTGGACAAGTCAGAGAGAGAACGCTCTGCTTTCGAGGTGGCACAGGTAGTGAGGAAATGGCTCCAGAAAAAACCGGGGATAGGAAAAATGACAGTTCTTGTATCTTCTCCGATAAAGGCTATATTTCTGGGATCCAAGCCTCTTAATATTGAAGTTTACGGAGATGATCTTTCTGTTGTTATCCAGACTGCTGAAAAGGTCAGGGAAAGGCTTTCAGAAGTTGGTGGAGCAGTTGACATTTCAATAAGCCAGAAACAGGACCGCCCCGAAGTCTGGACCATGGTGGACAAGGAAAAAGCATCCTTGCTTGGTATAAGCACTGCTGCTGTGGGGCAGACTCTCAGAACATATTATTATGGTTATGAGATCAGTGAAAATTTCTGGGAAGGTGAGGATGATTATCCTATCAACGTGAGGCTCAAGGAAGAGCAGAGAAACAATATGGATATTCTTTACAGGCTTCCCGTATCTGACCGAAAGGGAGATCTTGTAAAACTTTCATCCATAGCCGAAGTTACTGAAGAAGTAGGTCCACCTCAGATCAACAGGAAGAACAAGCAGAGATATGTAACGGTGGAGGGAAATGTTCAGGGACGTGCGCTTGGAGACGTAGTAGAAGATGCTAAAGTAGCCATTGAAGAGATGGCAATCCCCGAAGGAGTAAGAATAAGCTATGGAGGCCAGATCGAGGAACAGGCTGATGCCTTCCGGCAGATGGGTTATCTTCTTTTGTTCGGGATACTGCTGGTCTATATGGTCATGGCGGGGCAGTACGAGGCGTATCTTGACCCCTTTGTTATCATGTTCAGTATTCCTTTTGCTCTTTCTGGAGTAGTTATAGCATATCTTGCAACAGGCCTGTATCTGTCTCTTCAGGGTATTCTGGGAGTGATAATGCTCATTGGTATTGTTGTCAATAACGCCATTGTGCTGGTAGATTACATCAATCTTGTCAGGGCTAGAGGAAATTGCCTGAGAGAGAGCCTGCTCGAGGCAGGTGAAAGACGATTAAGGCCCATTCTTATGACTACAATGACAACGTTTCTGGGAATGACTCCGATGGCCCTGAGCAATGCCATGGGATCCGAGATGTGGAAGCCTCTCGCTGTATCGGTAATGGGAGGACTTCTCGTCTCAATGCTGATCACTCTTGTCCTTGTGCCTGTTATCTATTCTCTGTTTGAAGAAAAGGTCAGAAGAACGAAAAGGTTCGAGGAAGCCAAAAGAGGTGAACAATATTGAAAATGCTCTGGATAACATGCAA
>Ga0209943_1000902_pt1 | contig 19356 bp, 15 predicted proteins | sample SalPonR1_B_D2_MG_FD_185698 | JGI IMG/M metagenome (GOLD analysis project Ga0209943, IMG submission 185698) | Salt pond soil microbial communities from South San Francisco under conditions of wetland restoration - Salt Pond MetaG R1_B_D2_MG... ... | reverse complement strand
AGGCCGATCCCGAGAAGGCGGCGCTCTCGATCCGCCGGCACATCGAGCACAAGCGGGCCGGGCTCGGCCTGCCGCACCTCGAGGACGCCGAGATCGGCGCTGCGGCCTGAGGAGGCGGCCATGTGCGAGACCTGCGGACACGATCATGGCCACCCGAACGGCCATGAGCACGGTCAGCGGCATGGCCACCCGCAGCTGCCGCGCAACGCGAGGCCCGAGGACTTCCGTGTCGTGGTGACGGGCAAGGGCGGCGTGGGCAAGACCAGCCTCACCGCCCTGCTCGCGCTGCGCCTCGCGCGCCGCGGTCTGCGGGTGCTGTCGCTGGATGCGGACCCCCAGGTGAACCTGCCCTGGGCGCTGGGCCTCCCTGCAGAGGAGGCCCGGCGGCTCACGCCGCTCTCCGAGAATGCGGACTACGTGGAGGAGACCACGGGCGCGCGTCCCGGCGACGGCTGGGGCCTGTTCTTCCGCCTGAACCCGAAGGTGGACGACGTGGTGGACCGGTTCGGCGCCGTGACACCGGACGGCGTGCGGCTGCTGGTGATGGGCAACACCGTCCAGCCGGCGGCCGGCTGCCTGTGCCCGGAGAACGCGCTGCTGGAGGCGGTGGTGAACGCGATCGTGCTGCGGGAGGGCGAGGCCATCCTGATGGACACCCAGGCCGGCTTCGAGCACTTCGGCCGGGCCCTGGCGCGCGGCTTCCGCCATGCCGTCGTGGTGGCCGACCCCACCTTCAACGGGGTGCAGGCCGCCCTGCACGCCGCCCGACTGGCCCGCGACCTGGACATCGGCGCCGTTCACCTGGTGGTCAACGGCGTACGTGACGACGACGAGTACCGCCGCACGCTGGCACGGATCGACGAAGCCGGCGGGTTCGAATTTGCGAGCCGCCACCGGCTGCCCTGGGACGAGGCGCTGCGGCACTCCGAGCCCAGGGTGGCACCGGCGCTGGACGAAACCACCGACACCGCGCTGGCGGAAGCCCTGGACGGCCTGCTGCGGGCGCTGGTCGGCGACGAGACGAGGACTCTTGCATGCGCATCCTGATACTGGGCGCCGGTCCGGCCGGCATCGCCGTGGCGGAGAATATCCGCGACCTCGAAGACATCGCCGGCACCTCGCCGGAGATCGCGATGGTCTCCGCGGAACCCTTCCCGCCCTACTCGCCGCCGGCCATGGCGGATCACTTCCTGACCGGTGACGAGTCACGGCTGTACTGGAAGGGCGGCGACGTCTGCGACCGGCTGGGCGTGGAGTTCCATCCGGACAGGGTGGTGACCGGCATCGACGCGGCCGCCCGGCAGGTCGCTCTAGCGGACGGCGAGCCGCTCGGCTACGACCGGCTCGTGATCGCCACGGGCAGCCGGCTGCACGCGCCGATAGAGGGCGCGACCATGCCCGGCGTCTACAACTTCAAGTCGCTGTCGACGGCCCGGGAGCTCGTCGGGCACGCCCGCCGCGGCGAGGTGCAGAAGGCGGCCATCGTCGGCGCCGGGTTCATCGGCGTGGAAGTGGCGCTGCTGCTGGCGGATCTCGGTATGGAGGTGACGCTGATCGAGCAGGCCGATCGGGTGATGCCGCGGATGCTGGACGAGGAGACCGCGGACATCGTCCGCGCGGCGCTGGTGGCGCGGGGTGTCCGGGTGCTGAGCGGCACCGAGGCGAGCGCCTTCGCCGGCAACGGCCGGGCACGTGCCGTGGTGCTGGCGAGCGGCGACGTGGTGACTGCCGATGCCTGCATCGCCGCGACAGGCGTCAAGCCGAACGTCGGCTACCTCGTCGGCAGCGGGTTCGAAGTGGACTGGGGCGTGCGGGTGGACGATCGCCTGCATACCGGCGTGCCCGACGTCTGGGCGGCAGGCGACTGCGCGGAGACCCGGGACCGCATGAGCGGCGAGCACTTCGTGCACGCGATCTTCCCGAATGCCATCAACCAGGGCCGGGTGGTGGCCGAGCAGCTCATGGGCTTCGAGACCCTGTACGAGGGCGCCGAGACCATGAACAGCCTCCGGCACCTGGGCGTCCCGGTAATGGCGGTGGGCGAACTCGCGGGTGACGCGGAGGCGGTGCGATCGACGCCAGACTCGCTGCGCCGCATCGTGCTCCGCGACGGCTGCATCGTCGGCTTCAGGCTGGCAGGAGATATCCGGGGCGCCGGCGTCTATCGTTCCCTCATGCTGCGCCGCATCGACGTCGGCGCCTACGGGGAGGGGCTGGCCGACCCGGCCTTCATCGACCGGCGGCTGGCTGACCCCTTCCTCCAACTCGCCGCCTGAGTGGGGTGCCGGTCCGAATGAGTGGGGTGCCGGTCCGAAGTTTTGCAACTTATCCAACTTGTTCGCCGGCTCGAGAAGATAGGGCCCCTTCCGCAGGCCGAGACGAACGATAGCCCGGCGGCCCCTAAGGCGCCGCCGGGCTATCGACGGTCAATAAGTTTCGAAAGTTGGAAAAGTTCGGACCGGCACCTCAATCGCCGCCGAAGAGTTTGCGCAGGCCCTTCGTCACTTTCTCCTTGGCCTCGCGCTTCGTCTCCTGCTTGGCGGCTTCCTCGGCGCCCTCTTTCGCGGAGTCGGCCAGTTCCTCGGCCAGGCCGGGCTGCTCGCCGTCCTGCTGGTCGCCACCCATGCCGGGCATACCCTGCATCATCGAGCCCAGGCCACCGCCCATGCTGAATTTGCGGTAGCCGGCCGGAATCTCGAACAGCGAATCCGCCTGACCGCCCCGCTCGAGCTTCTTCACCTCGTAACGGAACCGGCTACGCTCACCCCGCGTCTCCGAGACCGCAAAGCTCTTCACCGCGATATTGTCGTCGGTGAACCAGGTGAAGCCCCCGTATTTCCCCTCGGGCCCCTCGTAGATCACCTTGTACTTCGTGGTATCGAAACCGTTGACCTCTTCCCGGCCGACCACCTCACGCTCGATGAGCCGGTACTCCTGCATCTGCTCGTTCGACTGCCCCATCTCCATTTCCATGTACATACCCTGGGGCATGAGCATGTACATCTTCTGCGCCTCCAGATCCTGCAGCACCACCATGTCCTGACCACCCATCTTCATCTCGTCGCGGATGTGTCCGGGTTTGTAATAGATGATCGTATCGATGTTCTGCTCTTCGGTTTCGAGTCGCGCCTCGGCGCGGAACGGCGTCTCCACCTCGCCGACCTGCGCGGCCTCGTTCATACCGACGGCGATCATGCCGCCGAAGGCGAGCGCGGCTTCGGCCGCGAGCAACGTGGAGAACGAGGCGGCTAGAACCAGTGCTGTTTTTCTCATTTTTCTCCCCCATGGAGGCCGGATTCCCAGAGTAGAACTTACGCCTGCGTCCGAGCGCCCGTCAAATTCCCCGCCGCGCTTTCAACCACCCGCCGCGCCCATTAGTATTCCGCAGTATTCCGCAGAAGGATAACGGCCGCCGGCATCCGGCGATCGGCGGCATAACAGGGGGATAGACGGTATGACTCATTCGCTGCGCTACACGACCACAGCAATGGCGCTGCTGCTCATGATTGCGACAGCGTCGGCGGCTGAAGCCGCGGACGATATCGTCTCGGCTGAGACCCGCGCGTGGGCCGCCGAGAAGCTGGATACCGCGGAAGCGGCTCTGCAGCAAGGCGACATGGAGACCGCCTGGAAGGCCACCGAGGCCGCGGCGGATGCACCCACCGAGTTCCATGGCCGTGGCCTCGCCATCGTCTCCGCTCGCGCGCTCGGGGACGAGCTCTACGGCCGCATCTATCAGCTGCGCAAGAGCATCCGGACCCGACTGGGTCGCGAGGCGGAGGCCCAGGGTCTCGTCTACGGCCAGCCTGGTGCACACGAGCGCGACAAACCCTGGCAATGGGCCTATCGGGATGCACTCGGCTGGTACAAGGGGGCCCCGGACGCGGATGCGCTGATCCGGCTGGCCCGCACCGCACCGGCCGATCGTCGGATACTCCTGCGGATGCTCGGCAGCATCTCGGCGAACGACGAGGGCGAAGTCGAGTACGGCGTAGGCCGGGTCGGCTCCGGCGACGCCATCGGCCACGAGCCACTCCGCGGCCAGTATGCCCCGCTCCCGGAAGAGATGGCGATACAACGACGATTCGAAGAAGAGGTCATCCCAACGATCATCGGCCGCATGCAGCAGGAGGCGGACGAGCTGATGGCCGAAGAGCAGGCGCTCTACGACCGCCCGATGACGGACATGGAGAAGCAGGCCTCCTCGGGCGACTGGGAAGCCATGGCGGCGGCCGTTTCGGGGGTGGAAGCGGAAGAGCCGCCCGATCCGGAGGTGCGGCTCCGTCTGTGGCGCTCCGGCGACTCGCAGAAACTCCTGCGGCAGGCCAAGGATTGGTACGAAACCCTGACGGTCCGCGTCCGCGTCGACGGTGAAACCCGCATACGGCGGGCTGTCGCCGTGCCCGTCCTCGAGGTTGCCACGAAGCGTGCCGACGAGATGCTGGCGATCGGCGACGATGCCAGCGTCCCGTTGACGGCACGCGCCGACGCCTACCGCGACGCGCAGGACTACTATGCGATCGCGGATGACAGGGAGCGCACCGACCTCGCCTACCAGAAGCAAGTCGCTCTGCAGCCGGAGCTGGACGCCTACCGCGAGAAGCGGGAGGCGGCACTGGAGAAGGCCGCTGAGGAAAGCAGGGGAATGGCGGCCGAAATGGAACAGGCCGTCAAGGACATGGAGAAGACCGAGGAAGAGAAGGAGGCCTTCAAGGAAGAGGCCGACGCCCTCGAGGACGAACTCGGCTTCTGACGCCTCGCCGGGCGCGGCGGGAGCCTAGCCGCCGCCGTCCTCCGTCGCTGCCCGCCAGCGCTGCACAACGATCCGCGGGTCGCGGATGACCGGCAGGTCGCCGCGGGCGTCGGGCAGCCTCAGGATTGCCGTCACCAGCGGATAGACGTCCGTCACGTGCCGCTCGCCCACGCTGACCCCCTCCGGCAGCCCCGGCCCGCGGGCCAGGAAGATGCCATGCATCGCCGGAACCGAAGGGTCCCAGCCGTGGTTGCCGGCCTTGATCTTCGGGATGCGCTCCGGGACGGACACGATCGCGTGGCCGGGCTCGGCCATCAGCGCAACGTCGGCGAAGCGCCGGTCGTCTGCCGGCACCCGCCAGCGGGATGGGGATTCCTGCCGAAGCCAGGCACGGCCGTGATCCCAGGTGGCGTTCACGCGGTCCCGGATTGCCGCGGCCCGCGCGGGGTCGGGCGTGTTTAGCCAGAGGCCGAGATAGGTCGTGCCGTCCCGGATCGTCAGTCCGTCGAGCTCGACGTGCTCGGAGAGCACGTAGGGCGGCGCCGCTCGGTCGGTCGCCAGCTGGCCGTGGTCCGAGACCACGATGACGTAGGTGCGCTCGGCGACAGGCAGCCGCTCGAGGCCGTCGAGCAGCCTGCGGAGGTGGCCGTCCACCCGGCGGATGGCCGCACGGGTCTCCTGCGAGCGCGGACCCGTGCGATGGGCCGTGAGGTCCACGTCGTCGAAGTAGAGCGTGACGAGGTGGGGCCGGCCGGGCGCGGGCAGCGCCAGCCAGTCGAGCACCTGGTCCACGCGGGCCTCGCCGGGCACGGAGCCGTCGTAGGGGTACCAGTAGGTGGGGCGGATGCCCTGGATGTCGGCTTCGGTGCCGACGAAGAAGAACGCCGCGCTGAGCATGGCGTTCTTCTCGGCGCTGACCCATAACGGTTCGCCGCCGTACCAGCGGCCGTCCTGCACAGTGCTCCGGTCGTACATGCGGTACCAGCCGTCGCCATCGGCCGCCGGGAAGTGGTTGTCCACCAGTCCGTGCTCGGCCGGGTAGAGCCCGGTGGCGATGGAATAGTGGTTCGGGAAGGTCACCGTCGGATAGACCGGCACCAGGGACGAGGCCCGGATGCCCGTGGCGGCCAGCTCGTCCAGTGCCGGCGTATCAGCCATGGCACGGAAATCGGGGCCGAAGCCGTCGATGGACACCAAGACCACGTAGGGCTTGTCCGCGTGCTCCGGGGCATTGAAGCCGCCGGCCTGGGCCGTTGCGGCTGCGAACAGCAGCAGGAGGGCGGCGGTATGACGGAGGCTGGCGTTTCGCAATTGGCTGGCTCCGGCGTGGAAGGGGCACTGTCGGTCGAAGTCCGGGTTCGGCGGCGGACTGGGAACAGGGCGTCAGGTTATGCCAGACCGAGCGCGATAAGAAAAGGCGCCTGCGGCTCGGGCCGCAGGCGCCTGGGATGCCGGGAGGGCGGGCCCGGCTTACGCCATTAAGTTGCAAAAGTTCCGAAAGTTCGGTCCGGCACCTCCTATGGGCGGGTTCCGCCTTCGACCGGGTCGGCGGTCCAGCCGAGTTCGGTCCAGTCGTACTTGTTGCCGCCGTGGCAGTCGGTGCAGTTGCCGTCGTAGCCGAGAGAGGCCTCACCGGGGGCGATCTCGTGGTTCACGGTCAGGTACATGATCGTGTCGACGAATTCGAAGTCACCGGTGTAGGTCTGTCCGGCGAAGGCCGAGCCTTCCGCCAGGGCGAGATCCCAGTCGAACTCCTTCCAGAAGGCGTTCGGGCCGCCGTTCGGACCGAACAGATGCGGCACCAGGATGGTGTTGTTGTTCGCATCCGCGGGCTGATTGCCGATCATCTTCTTGAACGGATAGATCATCGCGCCGGGGGTCGTGTAGTCGGCAACCGGTTCGGCCAGCACGGCCGGCAGCGAGGTGTACTGGTCGTTCTCGTTGATCAGCACCTTGTTCCACTTGCCGTCGAAGTACTTCAGCGTGGGCCGGACGTTGTTGGCCCAGACGAAAGTGCCCTTCTTCTTGTCAAAAGTGTCACGGCCGGTTGCCGGGTCGGGAGCCGGCGGCAGATCCTTGCCGGCGTCCTCCCAGTACCACTCGGTCTTCGTCGACTGGTTACGCGCGAAGGTCGGGATGTGGCAGACCTGGCAGGCCAGCGTGGTGTGGCTCTCGACGATGTTCTGCACGTCCGTGCCCACGTGGATATTGAAGCGGTCGCCGTGGCAGTCGGTGCAGCTCTTCAGGGTGCCCTCGTCCACGGAGTGGTAGGGCATGCCGCCGATACCGTGGTCGATGGCCTCGCCCTCGATGTTCTTCTTCACGGTGTGGCAGGCGGTGCACTCGAAGTCGGCGCCGTCGGTACCCATGTGCACGTCGTACTCCCGGGTGGTGTTCGCCAGCGAGAGCGAAAGATCACCGTGCTTCACGTTGTCGCCGCCGCCGGCGCCCGCATGGCAGTCGATGCAGCCTTCGATGGTCGGCACGCCACCGTTCTCGGCGACGCTCTGTGCGACCAGGTTCAGGTCGACGCCGGGCTCCGGCAAACCAGCCGTGGTCTTCGCCTTCGCATACGTGCCGGTCTGGTCGTGGCACACGAGGCAATCCACGTTCTCGGGGTTACCGAAATCATACGTCTTGATGTTGTCGTAGCCGTAGCCCGTATGACACTGCGTGCAGCGGCCCTCGTTGCTGGGCACGGCCACGCAGAAGTTGTTGATGATGTCGTTCTTGCCGTGGATCTCCGATTCGAAACCGACGAGATTCGTGGCGAGGCCTTCCCACTTGAAGTGGGCGCTCTCGATCATGTCGTCGCCGATGGTGCCGTGGCAGTCGAGGCAGGACTCCGTACCCTCGTAGGGGTTCTCGGTGAAGTAGCCCTTGTGCAACTGCACCGGCGCATAAGCGTCGCTCGCCAGGGCGTTGCAGTCGGTGGCATCCACCACGCCGTCGCCGTTGAGATCCTCTTCCGGATCGGGCTCGCCGTTCTCGTTGAGATCCCAGCAGTTGATGCCGTCGGCTCCGTCAGCGCCGTCCGCGCCGTCGGCTCCGGGCGCTCCGTCGTCGCCCTCGCAGCCCGCCATCGCGAACGCCAGCATGAACATGGAGAGAACGGTGAGTAGCCGGGTTTTCCCGTGCGTTGCGTTCATCCTCGTTTGCCTCCTGGTCGGATAATTACCCGGGTGGCTGAATCGGCGCGAAGCAGCCGGACCCTACTCTGGGAGCATCGGAAGGGACGGGCGGGAGGCTGTGGCAGTGAACACGCTGCGTAGCCGGTCGTTGCGAGTGTCACGTCAGTCCCTGCCCGATCGGGTTTCCGGATGCTCCGGAAGCAATTCTTGTGCATTCAACCGCAGAATGAAATACGTTACTTTGGCGTTTTAATAGGCATTTTTCCCAATTTGCATCCCTTATAAAGGGAATTTTTGATTTGCTGGCCCGGTATACCAAACTTTAATTTTAATTCGTTATTGCCGCATATGCAGGAGGTCTTATATATTGTTTGGTATACCAAAATCCCTGCCGTCCCCGTTTGACAGCGCCCGGCCGGACTCGCTATGGGTAGGGTCCGCCTACCGGAGAAAAAACATGAACCGACTCCTGCCGGCCCTGACCGCCCTCTGCCTCGCTCTCGGCTGGAACGGGGCACCGGCCCAGAGCGCCCCGAACACGGAGGCCGAAGCGGCGGCGGCCGAGGCGGAAACGCGGGTCCGCGATCTCGAGGAACTGGTGCAGATCCTCGAGGACCCCGCCGAACGCGAGGAGCTCCTCGCCCACCTGAGACTGATGCTCGAGGCACGGCGGGAGCAGGCGCAGAGCCCGCCGCCGGAGCCCGCCGGCATCCTCGAGCTGGCTGGCAGTCTCTTCGCCGACCTGCGGGAGCGGGTGCTCTCCATCGAGCCGCGTCGTGCGCTGATTGCGGGCACACTCACCGTGGCTATTCTCGTTGCGGCGTTCCTGCTGCGCTGGCTGCTGCTCGCACTCCTGCGCAGGCTCTACGCCCGTCTGACCGACTCCCGCCACCGCACCGGGGAGAAAACGGAATCGACGGCGACCGGCGAGGAGAGGGACGCGGCGGACGCCGGCAAGGAAGCGGAGGAGGGAGTACTCGAGCCGGGAGCGGCGGAACTCCCACCGATGATCAGCCGGCTGCTTACCCTCCTCATCGGCGTCGCCGCCCTCTTGCTCATCGCCGAAACCTGGGGTGCCGGCATCGGCCGGCTGCTCGCGACGAATATCGGATCGCGGCTGGCCGAGACGGTGATCGCCATCGGACTGATTCTGATCGTCACGGCCGTCCTGTGGAACGCCGCGGACCTGGTGATACAACGGGTGCTGCGCGTGGCCACCCGCAGCCTCGACCGGGAGCGCTCGGCACGGCGGCTCGATACGCTGGTACCGCTGCTGCGCAGCGTCCTGCAGGCCACCATCGGCGTGCTGGCCGCATTGCTGCTGCTCTCCGAGCTGGGCGTGAACATCGGCCCGCTGCTGGCCGGCGCGGGCATCCTCGGCCTGGCCGTCGGCTTCGGCGCCCAGACCCTCGTGAAGGACCTGATCACCGGGGTCACCATCCTGCTGGAGGACGGCGCCACCGTGGGCGACGTGATCGAGGTGGCCGGCCACGCCGGCGTGGTCGAGGAGATGCGCATCCGGGTGATCCAGCTGCGCGACCTCGCCGGCAACGTCCACCTCGTGCCCTACAGCGACGTCACGACCATCAAGAACTTCACCAAGGAATTCTCGTATTACCTGTTCGAGATCGGCGTGGCCTACCGGGAGGACACCGACGAGGTCTGCGCGGTGCTCACGGAACTCAGCGAGGAGATGGAGAAGGACGACGAGTTCGGGCCTGACATCCTGGAGCCGCTTCAGATCCTGGGCGTCGACCAGTTCGCCGACAGCGCCGTGATCATCAAGGCGCGCATGAAGACCAAGCCGATCCGGCAGTGGACCATCGGCCGGGAGTTCAACCGGCGGATGAAGAAGCGCTTCGACGAGCTGGGTATCGAGATACCGTTCCCTCACACCACGCTGTACTTCGGCGAGCCGAAGGAAGGCAAGCCGCCGCCCCTGCACATCGCCCGGGACGAGGCGGCCGGCGACTGACGGCAGCCCCGGCGAGGATCCGGCGGGCCGGGAAGACCGAGAGGACCCGCGACCGCTACAGCATCACTTCGGAACAGATGCGCCGGGTATCGTGGGGCTGGCCGCCCTGTTCCAGCGTCAGATACAGCGTGATCAGGTAGAAGCCGACGAAGACGAAGTCGCTGTGCAGCTTGTAGTTGTTGGCGATGAAGAATTCGAACAACTCGTCGAAGGAGGCCTTGAAGTCGTCGATGCGGAACACCTGGGCGCTCTGGTCCACGCCGAAGTGGGCATGCAGCAGCTCCTTCAGCTCGGACTCCGCCGACTCCGACAACCCCGGCTGCAGCATACCCATCTGCCGCAGAGCGTTCTCGAACGCGGAATCGTCGGCGCTGTAGAAGGAGCGGTACAGCGCCACCATGCCTTCGCGGAACTCCGGCCGCAGGCGAATCCACAGCCCGTTGGGCTCGTACAGGAGCTCGTCATCCTGCACGCCGAAGCGCGGGACGCGAAGGTCGAGGAACAGCCCCTCGTCCACCAGCCACTGGCCGAAATACAGATGCAGGATGTCGTCGCCCAGCGACTGCAGCCGATGTGCGTCCTCGACATCCTGGAGGGGCTCGGCATCGTAGAGGTCGTCCGTGAGGGTGACCGCGGAGACCGTCTCGCCGGTGGCGCGGCGCAGTTTGCGCACACCACGCCCGGTCATGAACTGCCAGCTCACCTGCCGCATGGCGGAGAGCATGGGCCGCCACTCGATGGCATCCCATCCCGTGGTGGGCACGAAGCGCGCCAGCTGGCGGAGATCTTCGGGAATGAAGCCGGGCAAGCGCATCGATTCGCTCCTGGTGGCATTGAGGGGCTCGCGGGCGGGTGCGCGCGGCTACAAGGGCTCGCGGCACGGCGCCGGTTTTCCTTCTGCATGTTAGGGTCTCCTCCTGGAAATCGAAAGGGCTGAAAAAGGTTTGAGTACATCCTCGCCACAGACTCCGGCCGATCCGGCGCTTTATGCTCCGGCGGCGGAGGAATTCGCGCGGACGCTGGAGAAACTCGAGCAGGCTCGCCCCTTCGGCAAGGCACTGCATCAGCAGCGCCTGCTGTCCATCGCACGGAAACTCCTGAACACCACCGAGGGTATCGAAGCGCTGTACCGCTTCGCGCCGCGCTTCGACGGCGCGGGGCTGTTCCTGGGCGGCGACTGGGACGAGCCGGAGAAGCTCGAGCCGGCCCTCGTCCGGGACACGCTGATGGCCGGGGGCGACTTTCCGGCTCTGGAGTGCCTCAGCGAGCTGCGTTTTCTCGCCATTGCCTCCGGCCGCGTGGAGCACCCCGCGCTCAACCCGGCGCAGGCGCGCGCCTTTCTGGAAGACGTGCTGGCCCGCAATCTGGATTTCCCGTTCCCGGAAGCGACGGAGTTCACCCGCGAGGGCAGCCTGATGACGGAACGGCTGCAGCGCTTCTACCGATTCCTGCTCGGGCGCCTCGGCATGGACGGCATACTCGACGCGCTGGTGGCCGAATGCGAGCGGATACTCCTGCAGCGGCCTATCATGGCGCAGCGCGCCGAGCAGATGCTGCATACCGCGGAGCACGTCCTGCCGGAGGCACCGCAGGCGGAGGAGTCCCCTTCCATCCGGTTCACCCGCTGGCTGATCGACGGCCTGCGGGGCCCCTCGGAGCTCGCCCGCCGCCATCCCGACCTGGAGGACTACGCCGGCGCCCTCGCCGGCCTGGACGAAGGTCCGCTGACGGCCGAGGCCGGCGTCTTCGGCGAACGCATGAATCGCACCGGCCTCGTGAGCCGGCATCACGCCATACTGCTGCGCCACCTGGCAGGCGGCAGCGACGATAGCGACGATAGCCTCGCGGACGCCCTGGCGCTGAACCGTATCGGCCGGACCAGTCTCGCCGAGCATCGGCAGCTCATCGATGTCGTCATTGAACACGCGGTATTGCCGGCCACGGCGCGGTGCATCTACGGGCTGTCGCGACTGCTGAATCGCGGCATCCTGTTCTTCCAGCCGGTGGCACCGGGGCTGCAACACCTCACCGTGCTCGCCATCGACCCGCAAGTGGCGGAGCTGTTGCGCACCGGCAGCCAGCTGGACGACCCCCCTCCCGCCAACGCGCTTCTGCTCGCGGCGACGCTGAGCGTCATCGGCCAGCCGCGGGGCGTCGACCAGGGGCACAACCCCACCTGCCAGGCCGCCCGGGCGATCAGCCTTTGGTCGCTGAACGATGTCGGCTACCTGCTGGAGATGATCGCGCGGGCGGCCGGCGAGAACGAGGTGGTCATGCACTTCGAGGGCGACACGATCCGCTCCGCGGACCTGCCCGCCGGTCTGGCGGGGGAGCTGCACACGGAGCTCGACGCCGTATCGCTGGTGCTGACGCCGCATCTCGACCGGATCTACATGGAGATGAGCCGGCGCACCATCGGCCGCCAGGGCGACGGGCACAGGTGGGTCAACCCGGAATTCCACGGCTGGTGGGTCTATCGCGGCTTCGCCTCGCTCGTCGATCCCGCAACCGAGGCCATCCAGGATGCCGAGGGCTTCGTCCGCCGCTTCCACGCCGCCTACCACCCCGAGTACAACGGCGGCAGGGACCTGGTGTACGCACAGCCGTGCGGCGTGGTCTCGGTGAGCGCCGGCGGCGAATTCGTCGGCTGGCACGCCGTGTCCATCCAGCGGGTGGCGCGAGATCCAGCCGGCGCCTGGCGCGTCTACTTCTTCAACCCGAACCGGGACAAGGGCCAGAACTGGGGCCACGGCATCGTGACGTCCACCTCCAGCAACGGCGAGTGGGAGGGCGAGTCGTCACTGCCCTTCGAGCAGTTCCTGATGCGCCTCTACGTCTTCCACTACAAGCGCAGCGAGCTCGGCGACGAGGAGAGCGTGCCGGCGCAGACGGTGACGGCGATACTGGACGGCATTGCCGCGAGCTGGGGCGGGGAGCGGGACTGGATCAGCCGTGGCCACGGCTGACGCGGCGGACGTGCTGCTCGTCCACGACGAGCGGATGCTGGGCCACGACCCCACCGGCTGGGACCCGGATCGGCCGGACTGGACGAGTTCGGTGAAGGCACTGCTCGCCGAGCAGTACCCGGACAAGGACTTCGAGGCGGGCTACGCACATCCGGAGCGCCCGCAACGGATTACGGCCATCGCGCAGCAACTGCGCGAGCAGCCCCTGCCCGGCACCCGCTGGACCGCCACCGAACCCGCGGAGCCGCCGCAACTCGAACGCGTGCACACCCCCGAACACGTCGCATTCATCGAAAGCCTGACCGGCCGCGCCTGCTGGCTGGATCGGGACACTACCGCCGTCTCGCCGGGCAGCGTCATGGCGGCCAGGCTGGCCGCCGGCGCGGGCATCACCGCCGTTGAATTTGTGGCCCGGGGCGAGGCGCAGCGCGCGTTCTGCATCACGCGGCCGCCGGGCCATCACGCGAGCGCCGCCCGCGCGATGGGATTCTGTCTGTACAACAACATCGCCGTCGCCGCCGCGCATGCCCGCACGCTGGGGATGGAGCGCGTCCTGATATTCGACTGGGATCTGCACCACGGTAACGGCACCCAGGACATCTTCTATCCGGAAGGCGACGTCCTGTTCGTCGATACCCATTGTGCGGCGCCCTTCTATCCCGGCACCGGCGCCCTGGAGCAGACCGGCGTGGACGCCGGCCTGGCCGCCACCATCAACATCCCGCTGCCGCCCGGCAGCGGCAACGCCGCGATGCTGCGGGCGATCGATACGATCATCGTGCCGGCGGCAGAGATCTTCCGCCCGGACCTGGTGCTGGTCTCGGCCGGCTTCGACGCGCACTGGCACGATCAGACCTTCGCGATGGACGAGGGCGGTTTCGCCGCCATCACGGCCGGGCTGTGCGGCATCGCCGACCGGCATGCGGGCGGCCGTTTGATCCTGTGCCTGGAAGGCGGCTACAACGCCGACGCATTGGCGATGAGCGCCCGCGCCACCGTCGCGGCCCTCGGCGGGTCGCTGCCCGAAACGCTGAACACGCTGGAAGAGGATCCCGGCATCGCGGCCGTAGACGCCGCCGCGGTTTTCCTCGGGCAGGCGGCCGGACGCTGACGGGGTCCGCTCAGACGTAGAAGTCCAGCTCCTCCTGGTGCTTCAGGAGATCCCGCAGCTTGTGCGGGTCGTCGCCGAAGAAGAACACTAGCCCCCAGTGGGTACCGAATGCAGTCCGCTTCGTGACGGTCTCCTCCATCGGCGCCGTCAGCTCGTGATAGTCGAAGTAGGGATGCTCCTCGGTCTCCCGCGGAATCTCGAGCTTGCTGACCACACGGCGGCGCGGATAGACGCCGAAGCAGCCGGCGTAGCCCTTCGCGTCCTCGACCGGTTTCGGGAAGAACGCCTGGATCTCCTCCTCGGTGGTCTTCGGGTCGAACACCAGGATGGAGGCCTGGTAGGCGTTGAAGCCGTAGGCCCGCTCGATCAGCTCGAAGGCCTTGAAGCCCGGCGGCCGGTAGGCGACCTCGCCGAAGTACATGGTGCCGTCGCTGGTCACGAAGTACTCCGGATGGATCTGGCCGAACCTGATGTCGAAGGTCTTGATGAGCTTCTCGATCTGCTCGGTGATGGCGGCGCGCCAGCTCTCGAGTTCCGGCGTCGCCGGCACGAACACCGAATACCCGAGAGTCACATACTCGGAGATGTTCAGGAAGCGGATCTTGCCGTCGTGCACCCATGCCTCCACCGCGAACTCCCAGCCGTCCAGATGGCTCTCCATCAGCAGCGGGAACTCGGTGTCGGGGATCGCGTCCACCTCCTCCGGCGTGCGGATCACCCGGTGGCCGAGACAACCGGCCTTGTCGAAGGCCTTCAGGTGGATGGGGTCGTCAGGGTCGCCATCCAGTTTCAGCAGGGTCTGATTGACCCGACGGAGGAACCGCACCACGTCATCCCTGTCGTGGGCCTCCTCGAAGATGCCCACGCGGATACCGCCCAACTGGGCGCGGCGCTTCATCAGCGCCTTGTCGCGAAACAGGACTGCCTGGCCATGCAGCCGGGGATTGCCCATCAGCACCGAGTTGATGGCACCGGCCCATTCCACGGTCTCCTCGTACAGCGGGATCGCCACGTCCACGCCTTCCTCCTTCAGGCGCTCGGCGATCTCCAGCGAGCGGTCGTTCAGCCGCTCGAAATTCCAGGGGATGTAGGGGATGTCCTGCTCTTTGCAGTAGTCCTCGGCCCACTCGGGTGCGACGACCACATAGCGGCGGTCGAAGCGGTCGGCGGCCTCGACGGCGCCGAGGCTCCAGCCGAGCAGTGCCACGTAGCCTTTGTCGGGGTTGTTTTCCACGAATCCTCCATGCTGCTTGAACGGCCATTCACCCTAACATATCCATGACGCCGCTATTTCCCCGCATTTAGCGGCTATTTTGATACTTTTCGCCGCACGATTTTGTGACCTTGGCCGGTTTATGACAGGATAGAAGAGCATTCCGCGCCACGCCGGGCGCGCACTCACTTCGAATCACTACCGAGGAGGAAGCATGAAAATCGTACGTCTGAAGGACCTGGAAGGCACGGAACGCGAGGTGAAAAGCCCGGCGGGGTGGACCAGCGTACGATTCCTGCTCGCGAAGGACGGCATGGGCTTCTCCATGCACGAGACCACCTTCCCGGCGGGCCTCGAGTTCGACATGTGGTACAAGCACCACCTCGAGGCGGTGTACTGCTACCAGGGCACCGGCGAGCTCATCAACCGGGACACGGACGAGAAGTTCGCCATCGAGCCGGGCACCCTGTACGCGCTGGACAAGCACGACAAACACACCCTGCGTGCCATCACGGAGCTGAAGCTGGTCTGCACCTTCAATCCGCCGGTCACCGGGCAGGAGATCCACGACGAGGACGGCGCCTACGTGATCGCGCCGGAGTCCTGAGCCGGCGAGCGCTTGCGCGGCCGGTCCGGGCGGGGGAGACTATCCGCCGGAACACCGCCGGAGGCTGCCCGTGACGAGGTTCGTTGCCCCGCCCGAGGGGCTGCACAGGGTCCTGCCAATCGTGCTGCTCACGGTTGCGCTCATGGCCGGGGGCTGTGCCACCGACCGCGGCGCGGCGCCAGCCGCAGTGAGCCCGCCGACGGCACCGGACGAGGCACGGCTCGTCGCCGGCCTGGAGCTGCCGGCGACCTTTACCGGCACCCTCCCCTCCGCCGGCCCCGGCATCCGTTACCGGCTGAACCTGTGGCCCGACGGCGTCTTCCACCTGCAGCGGGAGTGGCTCGGGCGGGACTTCGAGGAGTCCGACGTCGGCCGCTGGCGCAGGGACCCGGCCAGAAACGCCATCCTGCTCTACGGCGGCCTCGAGATGGCGCTGCAGTTCTCGGTGCAGGGGCCGCGCACACTGCGTCAGCTGGATATCAGCGGCCGGCCGATCGAATCCGAGCTTCCGTACGAGCTCACCAGCGAGGGCGAGCTCGTACGCCTCGAGCTCGAGCTGGCGCTGCGCGGCATGTTCACCTATCTGGCGGACGCGCCGCGCTTCGAGGAGTGCCTCACGGGCCGCTCCTACCCGGTGGCCATGGAAGGCGCCTACATCGAACTGGAACGCGCCTACCTGGCCGCGGACAAGCCCGCGCCGGGCGCGCCGCTCCTGGCGGCGCTCGAAGGGGCGATCACGGAGCGGCCGGCCATGGAAGGCGACCGACTGATACCCACCGTGGTGGTACGGCGCTTCATCGGCCTGTTCCCGTCACAGACCTGCGAGCGAGCCATGAGCGAGGCCAGCCTGCCCAATACCTGGTCTGGCGCGCGCCCGCGGTCGGCAGCAGTCAGCCGCGATCAGCCGGGGCCGCCGCTCGGCGCTGCAGCCTTGTGCGCGGGCCAGGTCGCGAAGGCGAGGATGATAGCGCGAGTCGCAGCTTCCCGTGCGGCGCGGCGCGGCGATAGAATGCGTCCGTCAACGCAAGGAGGCGACCGATGACCCCACTCGCCCGATTACTGCTCTGCCTCGCCCTCACTCCCGCCGCGCTCGCGGCAGCCGGCGACGAAGGCGCCGTGCGCCTGTCGGAGCCCGTCACCGTGACCGAGGACTACGAGGAGTTCGGCGCCCCGGTCGTCTCAGCGGAATCGGCCATGCCCCTGGACGAACTCATCGGCGCCGGCGAGGAGTACCTCGGCCGCGAGATCACGCTGACCACCCGTATCGCCAGGGTATGCCGCAAGAAAGGCTGCTTCTTCATCGCCCGGGACGGCAACGCGGTCGCCCGCATCACCTTCAGGGATTACGGCTTCTTCATCCCGACCGACTCCGCCGGCAAGGAGGTGCTGCTGAACGGCACCTTCGAGCGGCGCGAGATCACCGAGGCCCAGGCAAAGCACTACCGGAAGGATCTCGGCGAGGCGCCTGCCGAGGCCGGCGGCGGCAGCGAGTATCACATCGTCGCGACGGCCGTCCGCATCCCGAAGGGCTGAACGGGGCGCCGACGAGGCTCAGCCGGCAGCCCGCAGCGCGGCCACGTCGGCGCCGGCCGGCTGCTGGAACAGCCGCAGCCCGAATTCCGGCACGATGGCAATGAGATGGTCGAAGATATCCGACTGGATGCCCTCGTACTCGGCCCACGCCGTCGTGTTCGTGAAGCAGTAGATCTCCAGCGGCAGGCCGTCCGGCCCCGCCGGCAGCTGGCGCACGATCAGGGTCAGGTCCTGCCGGATGCGGGGGTGGTTCTTCAGGTAATTGAACGCATAGGCACGGAAGGTGCCGATGTTGGTCAACCGGCGCCGGTTCACGTCCTCGGCCACCTCGCCGTCCAGCCGGGCGTTGTACTCGGCGAGTTCCCGGCGCTTGTCGTCGATGTAGCCGGCGAGCAGTACGAAGCGCCGGAAGTGCTCGATCTCCTCGTCGCTCTGGAAGCGGATGGAGGAGACGTCGAAGTACAGCGAGCGCTTGATCCGCCGGCCGCCCGACTCGCTCATGCCGCGCCAGTTCTGGAACGAGTCCGTGATCAGCCGGTGGGTGGGGATGGTGGTGATGGTCTTGTCGAAGTTCTGCACCTTCACGGTGTGCAGCTGCACGTCGATGACGTCGCCGTCGGCGCCGAACTGGGGCATGGTGATCCAGTCGCCCACCCGCACCATGTCCTGGGCGGTCAGCTGGACGCTCGCCACGAGGGACAGGATGGTGTCCTTGAACACCAGCAGCAGGATCGCGGTCATCGCGCCGAAGCCGCTGATCAGCAGCAGCGGCGAACGATCCAGCACCGCGGCGACGATCAGCACGCCGCCGAGCACCCAGACCACGATCTGCACCAGCTGCACGAAGCCCTTCAGCGGACGCTCTTTTGCGACCGGCAGTGCCGAGTAGATGGTGTTGGCAGCGCTCAGCAGCGAGGTCAGTGTCATGGTGAGCATCAGCACCATGTAGCCGGTGGCCACGTTGCGCACGAGGCGCACCAGTGCCTCGGGCAGGCCGGGCACGAAGGAGATGGCCAGGAACACCACCAGCGCCGGCAACACCTGGGACAGGCGGCCGAAGACGTTGTGGGCCACCAGCGCGTCGTCCCAGGTCACCCGGGAGTTCTCGGCGAAGCGCCGAGCCGCGCGTACCAGCACGCGCTTCGCCACCAGGTCGACTACGACGGCAACGGCCAGCAGCAGGACGATGCCGAGCGCCGGCGCCAGCAGGGGGTGAACGGATTCGAGCTGCTGGATCATGGTCGACTCGTGTGTCTGTAGGGCCAAGTGGTATCCGCTCAGGTGCCGCAGAACGTGCGGGTGACACGTTCCTCCGGCGCCGGCGGCTCGGCCCAGGCGGCGCGGCCGGGCTGTTCGTCGAACGGCTGCGCGAGCACCTCGCGCAGTTCGTGGAAGACCGACAGGTCGCCGCCGATGGCCGCCTGTATGGCCCGCTCCACCCGGTGGTTGCGGGGAATGTAGAGCGGGTTCTCCGCCTCCATCCGGCTGCGTACCTCGCGGGGGGACTCCGGCTGGCGGCCGAGGCGCGCCCGCCAGCGGGTCTCGAATTCACCGAACGCCGGCTCGCCGCCGGCGTCCACGCGCCCGGCCAGCCGGCGGTAGCTCAGCGTGTAGTCGAGGCCATTACGCTGCAGGTGGGCGAGCCAGTCGCCGATCAGGTCCGCATCGTCGGACTCGGCGCTCGTGAGGCCCAGCTTCCGTGCCATGCGGCCCAGCCACTCCTCCTCGAACAGGCGCGGGTAGCGGGAGAGTTCCTCCTCGTACGCCGCCTTGTCGCCGCCGGCGATCCGCAGGCAGTCGGCCAGCCGGGCCAGGTTCCACTGGGCGATCGACCCCTGCTGGCCGTAGGCGTAGCGGCCGTAGTGGTCGATGGAACTGAACACCTTGTCGTAGTGGAACTCGTCCATGAAGGCGCAGGGCCCGTAGTCCAGCGTCTCGCCAGAGATCGCGGTGTTGTCGGTATTCATGACGCCGTGGATGAAACCGAGCGCCATCCAGTGGGCCACCAGCCGAGCCTGGGCTTCGATCACGCCGCGGTAGAATGCGATGAGCGGGGCATCGGCCTCC
>Ga0209943_1000900_pt1 | contig 19371 bp, 17 predicted proteins | sample SalPonR1_B_D2_MG_FD_185698 | JGI IMG/M metagenome (GOLD analysis project Ga0209943, IMG submission 185698) | Salt pond soil microbial communities from South San Francisco under conditions of wetland restoration - Salt Pond MetaG R1_B_D2_MG... ... | reverse complement strand
CTGCTGCTGGCCCAGGAGCGCGGAAATGGGGCCATTCCCCATTTAGGGCTCCAGAAATAAGGCCATTCCCCATTATTCTTCCCTGAGGTCCTGCGCCACAGGCCGGCGGCTGGTCCGCCAGGCGGGATAAAGCCCGGCCAGCAACGCGGCGGCCAGCGCCAGCAGCAGCCCCTGCAGCAATTCCCCGGCGCTGATCTGGAAGCTCATGGTCCAGCCGAAGGCGCGGCGGTTGATGACGAACACCAGCAGCCCCGCCAGGGCGATTCCCAGCGGCATGGCGAAGATACCGGCCGCAAAACCCAGCAGCCCGGTCTGCGCCACCACCAGCGCGCGCAGCTGGCGCGGCAGCCAGCCCACCGCCCGCAGCACGGCCGTCTCGCGCACGCGCTCCAGCTGCAGCGCCTGCAGTGCCGAGAGAATGCCCAGGAACGCCACCAGCCCCACCAGCACCTGCAGCACCCGCGTGACGGTGAAGGTGCGGTCGAAAACGGCCAGCGAAGCCTCGCGCAGCTCGGCGTTGTTGGACAGCCAGATCGAGCTGCCGGGCGGCAGCACGCTCTCGATCGCGCGGCGCGACGCCGCAGTGTCCGCGCCCGGCTCGAAGCTGACCCCGATCCCCTCGCTGCACTCGTCATCCCACAACTCGCGGTAGCGATCCCGGTGCAGGGCGATCACGCCGCGGTCCGAGGTGTAGTCGCGAAACACGCCGGCCACGGGAAAACCCCGCTCTCCCGCCGGCGTCGGCAGGGTCAGCACGTCGCCCACTTGCGTGCCCCGCCGCATCGCCCACGGTTCGGACACCAGCACGGCTTCGCCGGCCGAAAACCGCGCGCGCGCCTCGGCGGGATCGCCCGCGAGGATCTCGGAGCCGAGGCCCTCGCTGCCCGCGTCCACCGCCCACAGGCGCCATTCCTCGGCGCCCACCTGCAGGCGGAGGCGCTGCGAGTAGGTCACCTCGCTGACGCCGGGCAGGGCGCGCAAGTCGGCCGACAGCTCGCCGACCCCGCCGGCGCTCTCGCACCACGCTTCGTCCACCGCCAGGTAGAAATCGGCCACGAGGGTCTGGCGCAGCCAGTCGTCCACGCTGACGCGGAAACTGCTCACCATCAGGCCGACGCCGATCACCGTGGCGACGGCCACCGTCAGCGCGGCCACCGCCACGCCGGTACGGCTGAGCGAGGCGGTGGTGCCGCGGATGGCCATGCGCATGGGCACGGGCGCGCGCGACGGCAACAGCCGGTCCAGCAGGCGCATCAGCCCGGCCGTCGCCGGCGGCGTGGCGAACGCGCAGGCCAGGAATACGCTGAACAGGCCCGCGAAGGAGATCACGAGGGAGTTGCGTCCCGCCGCGAGCAGCAGCACCGCCACGGCGCCGGCGACCGCCGCCGCCGCCAGCAGCCACGGCATGCGCCGCCGGGTGCGCCGCTCCATGGAGGCGCGCGACAACACGGCGCGCGGCGGGATGCCCGCGGCCTCCAGGGCCGGGCCCAGCGCGGCCGCCAGCGTGACGCCAAGCCCGAGCGCCGCCGCCTTCGCAAAGGGCCAGCCGCTCAAGGCCAGTGCATCCACGCGCAAGCGGAAATAAAGGTCGTCGATCGTCTGCACCACCAGCCCCGTCAGGCCGGAACCGAGCACCGCCCCCAACAGCAGTCCCAGCAGCGTCCCGGGCAGCCCGACGATGAGCGCCTCCGAAAGGATCGCGCCCACCAGGCCGCGCCGGTCGACGCCCACGCTGCGCAGGATGCCGATGGTGCGCGTGCGTCGCACCACCAGGAAGTTCATCGTTCCGTAGATCAGGAAAGCGCCCACCAGCAAGGCCAGCAGGGACAGCGCCGTGAGGTTCAGGCGAAAAGCCCGCGTCATGCCGAAAGTGGCGCGCGAGCGCGCGGACGACTCCACCAGTTCCACGCTATCCGGCAGCAGCCCGGCCAGTTCCCCGGCCAGCGACTGCGAAACGATCAGGTCGATGCGGCTCAGGGTGCCGACCTTGCCCAGCAACTCCTGCGCGGTGGCGATGTCCGCGAACACGTAAGCCGACGCGGCCGCGGCGCGCTCGGCGTCCGGCTGCACCAGGCCCGCCACCCGCAGCGACACCGTGCCGGCAGCGGTGACGGCTTCCAGCCGGTCGCCACGCGCCACCCCCAGCTGTTCGGCCAGCGGTAGCGGCAGCGCGACCGTCCCCGGCTCGACCAGCAGCGCGAGCAGGTCCAGCTGGCCCGAAAACACCGTCAGCTCGTCGCGGAAGGGGGCTTCCGCGAAGGGGTCCAGTCCCAGCAGCGCCACTCGCCGGTCGCCGGGCAGCGTCAGCGCGCCCTCCACGCTCGGCGCAGCCGCCGCGCCCGGTTCGCCGGCGGCCTGCAGCGCCCTGCGCACCGCGGGATAAAGCGACTCGTCCAGCCCGCCGGAACGCGGCAGCACCTGGTGCGTGGCGCGGCCCATGACCATTTCGGTGGAGGCGTCGAAGGCCCTCCTGGCGCTGGCGCCGGAAAGGTCCACGCCCAGCACCACCGCCACGCCCAGCGCGACGCCGGCGACCGCGAGCACGTATTGCCACGGGTGACGCGCGAAGAAACGCCGGCCGGAGCGCGACAGCAGCCGGCTCACGGGATGGAGATCTCCAGGCGACCCTCGTGGATGGTGAACACCCGGTCCGCCACGCCGATCACCTCCGGGCTATGGGTGGCCATCACCAGGGTGGTGCCCTGCCGCCGGCACAGGTCGTCCAGCAGGCTGAGCACCTGCCGCGCGGTTTCCAGGTCCAGGTTGCCCGTCGGCTCGTCGGCGATGACCAGGCCCGGCCGGTGAATCAGTGCGCGCGCCAGCGCGATGCGCTGTTGTTCCCCGCCGGACATCTCCTCGGGGAAGGAATCGCCACGGCCGGGCAGCCCCACCGTCTCCAGCCAGTGCTGCGCCCGCTCGTGGGCCTCGTTGCGGTCCACGCCCAGCAGCTCGAGCGGCAACAGCAGATTCTCCTGCGCCGTGAGCGTCGGCACGAGGTTGAAGAACTGGAACACGAAGCCGATCTCCCGCCGGCGCAGCCGTGCCAGCCCGTCCTCGGAGAGTCCCGACAGGGGCTGGCCGGCAATGCTCAGCTCGCCTCGCGTGGGACGGTCCAGCCCACCGATAATGTTCAGCAGGGTGCTCTTGCCGGAGCCCGAGCGGCCGACCAGCACAACCAGTTCGCCGCGCGCGATGGTTGCGCTCACACCGTCGAGCACGGTGTTCGGGCGGCCGTGCTCGTCGTAGTCCTTGCAGACTGCATCGAGTTCGATGTGGGCGGTGCCTTGCGGCTCTGTCATGGCGGGCGTCCTTGCGGTCACGGCCCCGTGTTCGCCCCGCGTGGCGTTCCGGTTCCACCGCCGCTGCGTGTCAGGGTGCCGCGCTCAGGCCTCTCTCTCCAGGTCGCGGAACTGGCGACGCAGATCATAGCCGGAATCCGTGACGATCCGCTCGAGCACGCGGACCCGCTCCTCGAGCCGTTCGAGCCGCGCGTCGTCTGCGGGCGGCGTGGCGTGCCGATACTTGACCCATTTCGCGAACATCCCAGACATTACGCCGAGAAAGACGATGATGATGACCATTTCGAAGACGTTCACGAAATTTCCTCCTTTGGGGCTGACTCGATCGCGGCCGCGCGACGGCCCATGGGCCGTGCCAGTCGTGCCACGCGTGTCGCCCGCGTCAAACCGGCCTCTGCTCGCTGCGTTCCAGGTCCCTGAACTCGCGCTCCAGCGTGAAGTTGCGCGAGGTCACGTAGCGCTCCATGCGCTGCAGCTTGGCATCGGCCGAGCGGAAGCGGTGCCGCACCTCGGAGAGCGTGGCCGCCGGCGAGACGCGCACGCCGCGCCAGAAATCCTTCTCCTCCTCGTCACGATAAAGCTGGCCGGGCTTCATTGGCAACAGCCACCAGAGGCCGAAATACACCAGCAGCAGCGTCGGGAAGAAAAACATGGCCACCAGCGTCAGCACGCGCGTCAGCGCCAGGTCGAAGCCGAAGTACTCGGCCAGCCCGGCGCAAACGCCGCCGACCTTGCCCTTGTCGGTGTCGCGATACAGGCGCGCGGGGTTGGGCTCGCGTCTCATGCGCGCACCCTCCCGGAGCCGCCGCGGCGCCATAGCTCGCGCTCGTCGCGCTCGCCGTAGTAGGTCAAGGGCTTGGCCGGTAACAGCAGGCCCGCGGCCACGTAAAGCAGCAGGGTCGGCACGGTGAACAGCAGCAGGCACACTGCGACGATCACCCGCAGCGGCACCAGGCGAAAGCCGAACTTGTCCGACAAGCCTGCGCACACGCCCAGGACCAGGCCGTGGGCGGGATCGCGGTAAAACAGCGCGCCCGCAGGTGCATGGCGAGTGTTCATGTCTTCCTCCTCCAGTCCGGCACCTGGTCGTCCAGGATCGTCTCCAGCGCGTTGATGCGGCTCTCCATTTTCTGCGCGTCCTGCCAGAGCTCTTCCAGCATGCGCTGCTCGTCCCCGGAAAGCGTGCGCGACGATTTCCACTTCGTCACGTAGTGGAGGATCACCACCAGCGGCAGCACCACCGCCGCCAGGATGACCAGGAATACGCCAAACATCTCGCTCATGACCTTGTACCTGTCTGCCCGAATCGCCCGTCAAGCTTTCTCACCACCGCCGCCTCAGGCCTTGTCCTGGCTCTCGCCCCCGACGCGCTTCTTCAGCGCGGCCAGCTCGGCCTCCACGGACTCCTCCGACTCGAGGCTGACGAACTCCCGGCCGAGGTCCTTGCGCTGGCCCATGTCGTAGGACTCCACGCGGCCCTCGACGTCCTCCAGCTTACGCTCGAAGCGCTCGAACCTCACGAGGGCGTCGTCGATTCGGGTCTCGTGGATCTGGCGGCGCATCTCCAGCTGGTGACCGGCGGTCCTGTGACGGACCAGCATCGCCTTCTGGCGCGCCTTGGCGTCGGCCAGCTTTTCCTGCAGCCGCGCCATGTCGTCGTTCAGTCGGGCCAGCGCCTCCTCCACCTGGGCGTGCTGCTCCTCCAGGCCGGCAACGCGTTGCTCGGCCTGCGTCTTTTCCGCCAGCGCGGCGCGCGCCAGGTCGTCGCGGCCCTTGCGCACGGCAAGCTCGGCCTTGTTCGCCCAGTCATCGCCCTCGCGGCGAGCCTCGGCGAGGCGACGCTCCATCTGCTTGCGGTCCGCGATCGCGCGGGCCGCCGCCGAGCGCACCTCGACGAGCGTGTCCTCCATCTCCTGGATGATCAGCCGGACCATCTTTTCCGGATCCTCGGCCTTCTCCAGCAGGGAGTTGATGTTCGAATTCACGATGTCAGAAAAGCGGGAAAAAATGCCCATGACGGTTCCTCCGTTGTCCTGACTGGAGATTTGCAGGAAGCGTGCCAACCCACGGTGGGTTCTTAAGCCCTTGTTTTATTGATAAATTACACACCGGCTTCAGAACGCCGGGGTGTAATTAGGGTTTTCTCGCCATATTAAAACTGGTTCTTTTCACCAAAACCCGGCATTATTGACGCCATGCGGCAAGAGATGGACACCGCGGTGCTGGGCACCTCGCCGGCCTTCGGCGCGATGCTGGAGCAGGTCTCACGGCTGGCGCCGCTGGACCGCCCGGCGCTGATCATCGGCGAGCGCGGCACCGGCAAGGAACTGGTGTCGTCCCGCCTGCACTTTCTCTCGCTGCGCTGGGAACAGCCGCTGGTGAAGCTCAACTGTGCCGCCCTCACCGAGAGCCTGCTCGAGTCCGAGCTGTTCGGCCACGAGGCCGGTGCCTTCACCGGCGCCACGCGGCGCCACGTGGGCCGCTTCGAGCGCGCCGACGGCGGCAGCCTGTTCCTCGACGAACTCGGCACGCTGCCGGCTCGCATGCAGGAAAAGCTGCTGCGCGTCATCGAGTACGGCGAGTTCGAGCGCGTCGGTGGCAGCGCGACGATCAAGGTGGACGTCAGGATCCTCGGCGCGACCAACGAGGATCTGCCGGCCCTCGCGGCCAGCGGCCGTTTCCGCGCCGACCTGCTCGACCGCCTCGCCTTCGACGTCGTCCACGTGCCGCCGCTGCGCGCGCGCCGGGAGGACATCCTGGAACTGGCACAGCACTTCGCCGTGGGCTTTACCGCCGAGCTCAAGCGCCCGTTTTTCGCCGGCTTCAGCGAGCGCGCGCAAGACGCGCTGCTGCGCTGGCCCTGGCCGGGAAACGTGCGCGAGCTCAAGAACGCGGTGGAGCGCTCGATCTACCGTGCGCCAGAGGCCGATGCGGCGGTGGAACAGATCCACTTCGATCCTTTTGCCGATCCGGCGAGTGCTCCGGATACGCCGGGCGCACCGCCGGCGGATTCCGCTCCGCCGGGCGGGAATGACTCGACGAGCCCGGGCCCCCCGCAAGATCCGGCGCCGCCGGCGCCGACTGCGGACCTGCAGGAGGCAGCGACACTGCCGCTGGATTTTCCTGCCGTGGTCCGTGACTTCGAGACGCGGCTGTTGCTGCGGGCGCTGGCCGCGGCGGACCAGAACCGCCGCGTGGCGGCCGACTCGCTCGGGCTGAGCTACGACCAGTTGCGCGGCCTGCTGCGCAAGTACGGCATCGGCGGAACGGGGCGGCCCGGCCGGCCCGCCGCCTAGTTTTCCGCCGCGGCCTCGGGCTCGTCCTGCTCTGCCGCGAGCGCCGAGGTGACGGGCACCGACGGCCCCAGCAGCACCGCGAACCAGCGGCTGCGCGGATCGGTTTCCAGCGCGATCTTGACCGTCATGGTCAACGGGCCGGACAACAGCATGCCGACCGGTCCCAGCACCCAGCCCCAGAAAACCAGCGACAGGAACACGACCAGGGTCGAGAGCCCCAGGCCCTTGCCCATCATGCGCGGCTCGACGATGTTGCCGAAGGTCACGTTCACCGCCACGAAACCGGCGATCACCAGGAGCACGCCGCTCCAGTCCAGCGCCACCGTGGCCAGCAGCACGGCGGGCACGGCGGCGATGATGCTGCCGATGTTCGGCACGTAGTTCAGCAGGAAAGCCAGCACGCCCCAGAGCATGGCGAAATCCAGCCCGACGATCCACATCCAGGCCGCCACCGTGGCGCCCGTCATCAGGCTGACCAGCGTCTTGATGCGCAGGTACTCCTGCAGGCGGTCCGAAAACTCGCGGAACGAGTCCAGCACTTCGCTGCGCGCGCCGAGCGCCTCGCGGACTTTTTCCGGAAAGCCCGAGGCTTCCAGCAGGATGAAAATGATGGTCAGCAGGATCAGGAATACATTGGCCAGCACGGTGCCGACGCCGCTGCCGATCTGGCGCACGAAGGAAAGCGCGGCGGCCGGCTTGACCAGGTCCTCCATCGCAGCGCGGCCGGCCTCGATGCCGTGACCGCTCAGCCAGGCGCCCACCTGCGTCACCATCGCCTGGATCTTCTCCTGGTACTCGGGCAACTCGACGTAGAAATCGTCGAAAGAGGCGCCGACGATCGCCGCCAGCGGCACCCAGATGAGCGCCAGGCCGAGCGACAGCAGCAGCATGGCCAGCGGCAGGGGCACGCGATGACGGGTCAGCCATTGCAGCGGCGGGATGAGGATGGTGGCCAGCACGACGGCGAGCAGGAAAGGCACCACCAGCGGTGCCGCCGCCTTGAGGCCGCCGATGATGATCACGACCGCGGCGCCGCCGAGCAGCGCGTTCACGGGTCCGGGTGCGGGGCGTTCCGGTTCGTTCATGTGGGGCGCGGTCCTGCGGCGTGCCGGCGGGCGCATAGAGTACGATAACGCGCGGATCAACCGATAGCGGTGGAAAGATGACAGTACTCGGCACCCCCTTCACGGAGACCGCCACCCGCCTGCTGCTGCTCGGCTCGGGCGAGCTCGGCAAGGAAGTCGCGATCGAGGCGCAGCGGCTGGGCGTGGAGGTCGTCGCGGTGGACCGCTACGCCAACGCCCCGGCGATGCAGGTCGCGCACCGCAGCCACGTGATCGATATGCTGGACCCGCGCGCCCTGCGCGCCCTGGTCGAGGCGGAAAAACCCGCCCTCATCGTGCCGGAGATCGAGGCCATCGCCACGGGCGAGCTGGTCGCGCTGGAAGCCGAGGGCTGGCGGGTGATCCCCACCGCCGGCGCCGCCCGGCTCACCATGGATCGCGAGGGCATCCGGCGGCTGGCCGCCGAAGAGCTCGGCCTCGCGACCTCGCCCTTCCGCTTCGCGGACGACCGGGCGCAGTACGACGCGGCGCTCGCCGAGGTGGGCATGCCCTGCGTGGTTAAACCGGTGATGAGCTCCTCCGGCAAAGGCCAGTCGACGGTGCGGGGACCGGCGGACGCGGAGCGCGCCTGGGATTCCTCGCAGCAGGGCGGGCGCGCCGGCGCCGGGCGGGTCATCGTCGAGGGCTTCGTGGAATTCGACTACGAGATCACCCTGCTCACGGTGCGCCACCGCGACGGCACCAGTTTTTGCGCGCCCATCGGCCACCTGCAGGTCGACGGCGATTACCGCGAGTCCTGGCAGCCGCAGCCCATGAGCGCGCCGGCGCTGGAGCGCGCGCAGGAGATGGCGGCGGCGGTCACGGCGCGGCTGGGCGGCCACGGCCTGTTCGGCGTGGAGCTGTTCGTCCGGGGCGACGAGCTGCTGTTCAGCGAAGTGTCGCCGCGACCGCACGACACCGGCCTGGTGACGCTGGTGTCGCAGGACTTGTCGGAGTTCGCCCTGCACCTGCGCGCGATCCTGGGGCTGCCCGTGCCGACGATCCGCCAGCGCGGACCCTCCGCATCCTGCGCGATCCTCGGCGAAGGCGACTCCCGGCGCATGCGCTACGCCGGCGTGGCCGAGGCGCTGGCCGAGCCGGACACCGAGCTGCGCCTCTTCGGCAAGCCCGAAGTCCGCGGCAAGCGCCGCCTCGGCGTGGCGCTGGCGCGCGGCCAAAGCCTCGAAGAGGCGCGCGACAAGGCCCGGCGCGCCGCCGGCCGGGTCGAGATCCGGCTGTGACGAAATGGGGAAGGGCCCCATTTAATGAATTAAATGGGGCCCTTCCCCATTTTTGAAGCTAGGGGGCGATGATCCGGATGCCGCCGCTGCCGGTGGAGATCCTGGCGCTGCCCGCGCCGTCGCCGACCACGCCGCGGAACTTGCTGCGGCCGGTCTCGACATCGCTCAAGGGCGATGCATCGACGCGGATACCGCCGCTGCCGGTGGAAAGACTGAGCCGAAGCGACAAGGGCTGGCTGCTTTGCAGCTTCACCTTGCCGCTGCCGGTATCCACGACCACGCGGCGCACCGCTGACAGGTCGCCGGATAGGTCCACGCCGCCGGAGCCGGTGTCCACGTCGAGTTCGGCCCCCGCAACCAGGTCGGAGCCGCGCACCGAGCCCGAGCCGGTGTCGACCTTCAGCGATCCGCTGACCTGGCGCAAGCTCACGCTGCCCGAGCCCGTGTCCACGAGCGTCTCAGCCGTGCGGGCGTCGGTGATCTCCACCGAGCCGGAGCCCGTATCGACCAGGATATCGCCGTCGATGCCGCGCAGCTCGGCGTCGCCGGACCCGGTATCGACCGCCACGTCGCCAAGCACGTTCTCGACCCGCACCCGGCCGCTGCCCGTGTCAGCCAGCACATCGCCGCGAAAACCGGCCACCGTGACGCGCCCGCTCGCCGTGTCGGCGCGCAGGCTGCCGACGCCGTCGGTGACGGTGACGTGCCCGTAGCGGGCCGCCAGCGCCAGGTCGGCGTCGACCTGTTCTGCGGCGACCGGGCCGATGCCGTGGCGCAGGCCCAGGCGGGCGCCCGCCGGCACCTCGATCTCCAGGTCCACGCGCACGCGCTCGCCGCCCGATCGGGTCACTCTCAGCGTGCGCCCCTGGTAATCCAGCCGGGCGTTGAGCGCCTGGAACTCCTTTCCGTCGTAGCGGATCCGCGACAGTTCGCCGGGATACTCGACGACCACTTCCAGCACGCCGTCGCGCTCGCGCGTCGCCAGCCGCATTGCATCCGCAATCTCCGCCTCGTCGGCCGACACGGTTGCGCGGATGACCAGCTCGTCGCTGCCCGGCACGACCCGCACGGTCCCCACCAGGTTGTGCACCCGGGTCTCCTGCGCCCCGTCCAGCCGCAACTCCAGCACGCGCTCCGCCGCGCCGGCCGGCGTCATCGCAGCCAGCGACAATGCCAACAGGGCGCCGAACAGCCCCATCGGGCGCGTGCTTTTCTTTCCGCTTGCGCTCATGTCAGTACCCCTCGCTCTCGACCGTGACCCGCGACACGACCCGCTCGACGCCCGGCGTCTCGCCGGCGATCCGCATCGCGTTTTCCAGCAGGATCAGCTCGCCGACACGACCGTGCAGCGTCACCATCTCGCCGCTGGCGGACACCGTGAGATCCGCGTCCGCGAGCGCCGAGTCGGCACGCAGGCGCGACTCCACCTCGCGCGCCAGCGACTCGCCTTCGCCGGTCGGCCCCGGCCGCAGGTCGCCGTTTCCAGTGTCCGACCACTCCACCGTGCTCGCCCGCCGGGGCGTGCCGTCGCCGTCAATCACCAGCACGCAACCCGTGGCTGCAAGCGCCCCGGCAACGATCGCCAGCATGCCCAGTCGGCGGATCACATTAGTCGTCTTCATGTCTTCTCATCTCCAGGAAAAATAAAAATAATCCGCGCCGCCAATGCGCGCCGTCCGCATGCTCAGGACTCGTCGCGCCAGCGGCGCAGCCAGACGGCCCCCGCCAGGAATGCAAGCGCCACCGCAAGCCCGATCCACAGCCCAGGCGCCGACAACAGCCGACCCGGCGTGAGAAACTCCGCCAGTGTCGGGAACGCGGCGATCACCACGTCGTCATCGATATTCACCATCGTGTTGCCCTCATTCGAGAGCGCCAGTTCGAGCCCCCCCGAGAAACGCGCCACCAGCAAAGTCGCGAAGTGGCGGCTGTCGAACACGATCTTCTCGGCCACGATCAGCAGCACCGGCGGCAGCACCGCCCAGCCGAGCACCGCGCGCCGCGCATAGGCCGACACCAGCAGCAGCCAGCCGTGCACCGGCGCCAGCCACAAACCGATCGCCAGCAGCGAATAGACCATGATCACGATCACCTTCAACGCGGCGAGCGGGCCCTGGACCAGGAACTGGCCGCTTCCCGCCCAAAGCATGGTCAGGCCGATCAGGATCCAGGACAGGACGGCGACCAGGACGAACACCGCCACCGCCTGCGCCGGCATGGCCAGCAGCCCGGTCAGGTACTTGGATCCGACCGTCTGCAGGTCCGAGACCGGCAAGGACTTCCAGAACAGGATGCTGCGGTCCTTGCGATCGGCATACAGCGCGTCCAGCAGGTAGAACACCACCACGATGCTCACCACCAAGGCGAGAGTCATGGCCATGGGCAGCAGCAATATCAGCAGCGTCGCCTGCGCGCCCATGGCGTCGGCCTGCGCGGCCAGCACCTCGAGAGTGACTTGAGCGTCGTTCATGATCACCGCACGATCACTGAGCCCGACGCGGGACAAGCCGAACACCGTCAGCAGCTGGACCAGCACGAACAGCGCGCCGAAGACGGCGGGCACCAGCCACCCGGCGCGGTGCTCCATCAGTTCCCGGCGAACCAGGGTCAGCATCTCTTTCATTGCTGCGACCTCCTGACCTTGGCGATGAACAGGTCTGCGACGCCGGGCATCTTGACCTCGCCGAGCGACGCGAGCGTCTCGCGCGGCTGGCCCTCGAAAATGAACTGGTGGCGCCCCAGGCCCTGGCGCTCCGACAAGGGCCCCAGGCGCCGCGCCTCCTCGGCGCGGTCGGGCCGGGTTGCCAGCTCCAGGAACTTCTCGCCCAGCGCGTCCATGCTCTCGTTCAGCACCAGCTGGCCGTTGCTGATGAACATCAGGTCGCTGAGGATGTGCTCCACTTCCTCGACCTGGTGGGTGGTCAGCAGGATGGTGCGCTCGCCGTCGAAATAATCGTTCAGCAACGCGTCGTAGAACTCCTTGCGGTAGATGATGTCCAGGCCCAGCGTGGGCTCGTCCAGCACCAGCAGCCGGGCGTCGATGGCCATCACCAGCGCGAGGTGCAGCTGGGTGATCATGCCCTTGGACAGCTGGCCGATTTTCTTCTCCGCGCGAATTCCCGTGCGCGAGAGAAATGCCTCGGCCCGCTCGCGGTCGAAGCGGGGGTGCAGTCCGTCAGTCAGCTCCAGCGCCTGCTCGACGCGCAGCCAGCGCGGCAGCACCGCCACGTCGGCGATGAAAGCGACCTGCTCCATCAGCTCGGCGCGCTGCCGCCGCGGATCCAGCCCTAGGACTTCCAGCTCGCCCTCGAAAGGCCCCAGTCCCAGGATCGCCTTGAGCGCGGTCGTCTTGCCGGCGCCGTTGGGGCCGATCAGCCCCACGATGCGCCCGGCGGGAATCTCGAAATCAACGCTGTCCAGCGCCACGGTGCTGCCGTAGCGGCGCGACAGCCCCTGCGCACGGATGACCGTGTTCACTGCGACTTCTCCTCATCGTCAATCTGCGTGCGGGCGACAACCAGCAGCTCGTCCAGGTCCAGGTTCAGGCGGCGAATGGTCGACACCACCTCGGGCCACTGCTCTTCCAGGAAGGCCTGGCGCTCGTCCTTCATCAGCGCCTTGTTGGCGCCCTCCCGCACGAACATGCCACGGCCGCGCCGTTTTTCGACCAGGCCCTCGTCCACCAGCTCCTGGTAGCCCTTGAGCACCGTGAGCGGGTTGAGCCGGTACTCGGCGGCGACCGTGCGCACCGACGGCAGTGCGTCGCCGTCCTGCAGCACGCCCTCCAGGATCATCGTCACCACGCGGTCGCGCAGCTGGCGATAGATCGGCTGGCTGTCATTCCATTCGCCTTCCATGCGGTTCCCCTCCGGGTCTCAGGCCATCATGGACGCGAGCGTCAGGCAGGCGATCGCGCAAATGGTCAGCATCCGCATGGTCTGTTGGCGTGTCATTCGTGTCTTCATCTCGGATCTCTCTGGCGGTCATCCGCCGGTTAGCTGAGCCGGTGTTGTAGTTGACTATAACACCAATCATTAGGAATGCAACCCCCCTGTCACCTGATTACCCGGGCCGTTCGCCGATCCGCCGGCCGATCCGCCGGGCGCGCGTCACTGCCGGCCCCGGCGGCTGCTAAAATGCGCGGGTGCATGCGCCGGACGGCCGGCGTGAGATGCCCTCGATCCGCCTGGATCAGAACACCCCCAGAACCCAGTACAGGGAGTCCCCCGATGACCCAACCCGCGAGAGTCGCCATCACCGGCGCCGCCGGCCAGATCGGCTACCAGCTGGCCTTCCGTGTCGCTTCCGGCCAGCTGCTCGGCCCCGACACCCCCGTGATCCTGCAGCTGCTGGAGATTCCGCCCGCGCTCGGCGCACTCAAGGGCGTGGAGATGGAGCTGCTGGACTGCGCCTTCCCGACGCTCGCCGGCGTGGTCTCCACCGACCAGCCGGAAGTGGCTTTCGGCGACGCGAACTATGCAATGCTGGTCGGCGCCAAGCCGCGCGGCCCGGGCATGGAGCGCAAGGACCTGCTCATGGAGAACGCGAAAATCTTTTCCGTACAGGGCAAGGCGCTCAACGACAACGCGCACCGCAAGGTCAAGGTGCTGGTGGTGGGCAATCCGGCCAACACCAACGCGCTGATCGCGATGAAGAACGCCCCCGACCTGGACCATGCGCGCTTCACCGCGATGACCCGGCTGGACCACAACCGGGCGATCGCCCAGCTGGCGCTGAAGACCGGGGCCGACGTGCCGTCCATCCGGCAGATGACCATCTGGGGCAACCACTCCGCCACCCAGTACCCCGACATCAGCCACTGCGTGGTAAACGGCAAGGCCGCGCCCGCGCTGGTGGAGCCTGCCTGGGTCCGCGATGACTTCATTCCCACGGTGCAGCAGCGCGGCGCGGCGATCATCAAGGCGCGCGGGGCGTCCTCCGCGGCCTCCGCCGCCTCCGCGGCGATCGACCACATCCACGACTGGGCGCTGGGCAGCGCGCCGGACGACTGGGTCAGCATGGCCGTGCCGTCCGACGGCAGCTACGGGGTGGCCGAGGGCATCGTCTACTCGTTCCCGGTGCGCTGCGCCGACGGCCGCTACGAGATCGTGCAGGGCCTGGACGTCGACCAGTTCAGCCGCGAGCGCATGAAGGCGACCGAGGCGGAGCTGCTCGAGGAGCGCGACGGCGTCAAGGACCTGATCTGAAGGTAGCGGCGTCGCCGGTCGGATAAAGGGCCCGGCCGTATGAAGGGCGGAGATCACGCGGTCTCCGCCCTCGCTTTGCCAGCCGCCCGCGGGAGTTTTTTGCCGCCCGGCCGTCTCGAGGGTTATATTCAAACGCTTGTATGCCTGCCTTCAGCGGGCCGGCCGGTCGTCTTGCAGGGAGTGTTCATCGTGTCGACTCTGTTCTGGTTCCTGTTGTTCTTCGGCGGCGCGATCGCGCTGGCCTACCAGCGCGTCAGCCTGGGCCGCTCCACCGCGCTCGCCGGCGCCGCCCTGCTCGCCTACACGGCCTTCGGCGACGGCGGCGTGGTCTGGACGCTTCTGCTCTGGGTGCTGTTCGCGGGAATGGTGGCGCTGAACCTCACCGACCTGCGGCGCGAGCGCGTCACGCGGCCCCTGCTGAAGATCTACCGCAAAATGCTTCCCTCGATGTCGCGCACCGAGCGCGAGGCGCTGGAGGCCGGCACAGTCTGGTGGGAGGGCGAGCTGTTCGCCGGCGTCCCGCAGTGGCGCAAGCTGATGGACGCGCCCGGGCCGCAGCTCTCGGAGGAGGAGCGCGCCTTTCTCGACGGCCCCTGCGAGGAATTGTGTCGCTCGATCGACGAATGGCAGGTGACCCACTCGCTGCAGGACCTGTCGGAGACCACCTGGAAGCTGCTGCGCACCAAGGGCTTCTTCGCCATGATCATCCCCAAGCGCTATGGCGGCCTGGAGTTTTCGGCCTACGCGCACAGCCAGGTGCTGAGCAAGGTCGCCAGCGCCAGCGCGACCGCGGCTTCCACGGTGGCGGTGCCCAACTCGCTGGGGCCCGGCGAACTGCTGCTGAAGTACGGCACCGAGGAACAGAAGGACCGCTGGCTGCCCGGCCTCGCCGACGGCCGCGAGATCCCCTGCTTCGGCCTGACCAGCCCCCGCGCCGGCTCCGACGCCGCCTCCATTCCCGACCGGGGCGTGGTCTGCAGGCAGGAAGTGGACGGCGAGGAAGTGCTCGGCATGCGGCTCGATTTCTCGAAGCGCTACATCACCCTCGCGCCGGTCGCGACAGTGGTGGGCGTCGCCTTCCGCCTGTTCGACCCGGACGGCCTTCTTGGCGGGGAAAAAGACCTGGGCATCACCCTGGCGCTGGTCCCGGCGGGCACGCCCGGCATGGAGATCGGGCGGCGCCACCTGCCCCTGTCGGTGCCCTTCATGAACGGGCCCATCGAGGGCAAGGACGTGTTCGTGCCGCTGGACGCCATCATCGGCGGGCCCAAGATGGCGGGCCAGGGCTGGCGCATGCTGATGGAATGCCTCTCGGTGGGCCGCTGCATCTCGCTGCCCTCCAACGCCAACGGCGGCGCCAAGGGCGCCGTCTTCGCCACCGGCGCCTATGCGCGCGTCCGCAAGCAGTTCGGCATGCCGATCGGCCGCTTCGAGGGCGTGCAGGAAGTCCTGGCGCGGATGGCCGGCTTCACCTACATCGTGGATGCGGCGCGCAGCGTCACCATCGCCGCGGTGGACGCGGGCGAGAAGCCGGCCGTGCCCGCCGCCATCCTGAAGTACCACACCACCGAGATGGGCCGCGTCGTCACCAACGACGCCATGGACATCCACGGCGGCAAGGCCATCTGCATGGGGCCGCGCAACTACCTCGGCACCGGCTACAACTCGGTCCCGGTGATGATCACGGTGGAGGGCGCGAACATCCTGACGCGCAGCCTGATGATCTTCGGCCAGGGCGCCATCCGCTGCCATCCCTTCGTGCTCAAGGAACTGCACGCCGCCCAGGACCCGGACCGGGAAGCCGGGCTCGAGGCTTTCGACCGCGCGCTGTTCGCCCATATCGGCTATGCCATCTCCAACGCGGCCCGCGCCTTCGTGCTCGGCCTGACGGCGGCCCGCGGCGCCGACAGCCCCACGCGCGGCCCGACGCGGCGCTACTACCAGCACATCGGCCGCTTCAGCGCGGCCTTCGCGCTGGTGTCCGACACCGCCATGCTCAGCCTGGGCGGCGCGCTGAAGAAAAAAGAAATGCTCTCGGCGCGACTGGGGGACATACTGTCCAACCTCTACCTGGCCTCCATGGTGCTCAAGCATTTCGAGAACCAGGGCCGGCGCGAGGCCGACTTGCCGATGGTGGAGTGGAGCTGCCGCTTCCTGCTCTATCGCGCCCAGGAACAGCTGCACGGCTTCTTGAGGAATTTCCCGGTGCGCTGGCTGAGCTGGGTGCTGCGCCTGGTGGTCTTCCCGCGCGGTCGCGGCTTCAGCGCGCCGCGCGACACGCTGTCCCGGCGGATCGTGGAGGGCGTCATCACCCCGGGCGAAGTGCGCGATCGCTTGTGCGAAGGCGTCTACCGCACGGTGGAGCCCGGCAATCCGCTCGGCCAGCTGCAGGAAGCGATGGAACTGTCCATCGAGACGGCGCCGCTGGAGAAAAAGCTGCGCAAGGGCGCCAAGGAAGGCGTGATCAGGGCGCTGGACCTGCCGGGCCAGCTGGAAGAAGCCGTGGCCGCGGAACTGCTCACGACCGAGGAAGCGGAGAAACTCAGGCTCGCCGACGAGAAGATCATGGACATTATCCACGTGGACGATTTTGCGCCGGGGGACCTCAAGCCTTTTGTGAAGACGGGCGGCTCCGGCGGCCGCCGCGCGCCGCGCAAGAAGGCGGCCGCCAAGACACCGAGGAGCGAGGCCAGCGAGGCCTGACGCCTCGCCGGCCTCGGACTCCGGGATGGGCGCGGGCGTCACCTACGAGGTCACGCTGCAGCCCGACGAGGAGATCCTGGGGGATTTCGAGGCCTGGCTGGAGTATCACGTCGACGAGATGCTGGCGCTGCCGGGCTTTCGCGGCGCCAGCATCCACAAGGGCGAGGACGCCGGAAGCGGCGCGGCGCTGCGCATCGTGCGCTACGAGATGGAGGACCACGCGGCCCTGCAGCGCTACCTCGAGGACCACGCGGCGCGGATGCGCGCCGCGGGCGTCGCGCGCTTCGGCGACCGCTTCCGCGCCACCCGCCGCATCGTGGAGGAAGGCCGCGACGCCGCGCTGACCGACGCCCGTCCCTGCCCGAACTGCGACGAGCTTCTCTGGGGCCAGTACTGCGCGAACTGCGGCCAGCGTGCGCGCGCACGCATGATCACCTTCTGGGAACTGCTCAAGGACGCCGGCGAACTGGTGGCATCGCTGGATTCCCGGATGTGGCGCACGCTGGGCCGGCTGATGTTCCGCCCCGGCCGGCTTACCCTGGATTATCTCCAGGGCCGGCGTGCCCGCTACATCCCGCCGATGCGGTTGTTCATAGCCTCCAGCATCGTGTTCTTCTTTATCGCCAATCTGAACGCCCGCCTGGGGCCGGACGACGACGTCGTGATTGCGCCGGAGATCGCGGACGGCCGGGACGACGCCGCCGAGGAAACTCAGCCGACGCCGTCAGTGAGCGGCGACATCAGCGGCATCCACTTCGAGCCGGGCTGCCAGGTGAATTACACGGATGTGCCCGCCTGGTTCGCACGCCTGGTGCCCGCACAGCGCGCCGAGGAAATCTGCCAGCGCATCACGGTGGACCGGGGGCGTTCCTTCCTGCACGCCGTGCTCAGCAATATCCCGGCGATGATGTTCCTGTTCCTGCCGGTGATGGCGCTGGCGATGAAGCTCGCTTATCCCCTGGCCGGGCGGTACTACGCCGAGCACCTGCTGTTCCTGGTGCACTACCACTCCTTCTTCTTCCTGCTGAACATCGCGGTGACCGTGCTGGCCCAGGCCGCAAAACTCGTGGCGCTGGACTGGCCGCAACCACTGCTCACCACCGTGGCCTTCATCTATCTGCCGATCTACCTGTTTCGCGCCATGCGGGTGGTCTATGGACAAGGCTTCCTGCTCACGGCCTTCAAGTACGTGCTGCTCGGGCTCGCCTACTTCGCGGCCCTGCTCGCCACGCTGCTCGGCGTGGTTATTTACACGGCCGTCACGCTCTAGCGGATTGCCCCGCCGGCGCTACCGGTGCATCATCCGGGACCCTGCGGCCTGAAGGCCCGCCGGCGCAACAACCATGTACGCAAGCTTCTTCGGACTCAACGAGAAACCGTTCTCGATCACCCCCGACCCCAGGTATCTCTACCTGGGTCCGCGGCATGCGGAGGCCCTCGCGCACCTGCTCTACGGGATCACGGAAAGCGGCGGTTTCATCCAGCTGACCGGCGAAGTGGGCACCGGCAAGACCACCGTCGTGCGCAGCCTGCTCGAGCAGCTGCCCGAGAACACCGACGTGGCGCTGGTGCTGAACCCCCGACTCTCGCCGCACGAGTTCCTGCTCACCATCTGCGACGAGCTGGACGTCGAGGTGCCGCAGCGCGCCAGCATGAAGTCGATCGTCGATGCGCTCAACGAGCGCCTGCTGAAAGCCCACGCGGCCGGGCGGCGCGTGGTGCTGATCGTCGACGAGGCCCAGAACCTTTCCACCGAGGTGCTGGAGCAGATCAGGCTGCTGACCAATCTCGAGACCGCCAAGCAGAAGCTTCTGCAGATCATCCTCATCGGCCAGCCCGAGCTGCGCGAAGTGCTGGCGCGCAGCGACCTGCGGCAGCTGGCGCAGCGCATCACGGGCCGCTATCACCTGGAGCCGCTGGCCTCGCAGGAAGTGCAGGCCTATGTGCGGCACCGGCTGGAAGTCGCCGGCGGCCGCGGCCAGCTGTTCAGCGCCGGCGCGCTGAAGGTGCTGCACCAGCGCTCCGACGGCATTCCCCGGCTGGTCAACGTGATCGCCGACCGCGCGCTGCTCGGGGCCTGGTCCCGCGAAGAACCGACCGTTTCCGCGAACATGACGCGCAAGGCCGCCGGCGAAGTATTCGGCCAGGCCGGCCGCCGCAGGAAGCCGCGCTCCCGCAAGACCGCCGTGGCGCTGCTCGCGCTCGCCGGCGTGGCGATCGCGCTGCTCGCGGTCGGCGGCACCCGTTTTTTCATGCAGCGGGCGGAGCAGCTGCCGGCCCCCGCGACCGCCGAAACCGGAGGACGGGATGCCGCCCGCACCGGCATTGCCGCGATGCCGGGCATGCCGGCCACTCCGGTCATACGGCCGCAACCCGGTGCGGCGGAAGCGGGCGATTTGCCGGCGGCCGCCGCGGAGGAGTCCGCCGAGACTGCGGCGGTGACCGCCGCCCCGCCACCGCTGGAAGCAGGCGGCGCAAGCGTGGAACCGCCATCGGCCGCGATCGAGCCGCTGGAGCGTCAA
>Ga0209943_1000899_pt1 | contig 19374 bp, 17 predicted proteins | sample SalPonR1_B_D2_MG_FD_185698 | JGI IMG/M metagenome (GOLD analysis project Ga0209943, IMG submission 185698) | Salt pond soil microbial communities from South San Francisco under conditions of wetland restoration - Salt Pond MetaG R1_B_D2_MG... ... | reverse complement strand
TGGTCGAACTGGGATTCCCCTTGGACAGGATCACGGCCGACACGTTTGCCTCCTTCGGCGATTTCTCGCGCGCCATGAAGAATCGCAGGCTCGACCTGTTCTTCCTCGGCTGGACGCTGGACTACCCGGATGCCCAGAACACGCTGCAGCTTTTCTACGGCCCATACGAAGCGCCGGGCTCGAACAATTTCAATTACCGCAATCCCGAGTTCGACGCGCTTTACGAACGGGCCGCCACCATGCAACCCGGTCCCGAGCGCACCGCGCTATACCGCCGCATGAACGGCATGGTCATCGACGACTGCGTGGCGATATCGGGCCTGTCGCGCACCCGCATCCACTTGTGGAACAAGGACGTCGCCATGCTGCCCGACCGCGAAATCCTCGGCGGGTTCTTCATGCGATTCGTGGACGTGGCGCGATCGGACGGCGGAGGATGAGGAAGAAGGGTTTCCGGGTTCCGGGTTCCGGGTTAGGGTTTAGGGTTTAGGGTTTAGGGAAAACCGAAAGGCTCCTGCGCCCGCAGCTGCATTGCGCTATGCGACGTCTCGAACCTGAAACCGCTTTTGCCTTAAACCTTAAACCTTAAACCTTAAACCTTGATCCCTGAACCCTGGTTCTTGAACCCGAAGCCCGAAACCCGCCCCCGCCGGCCGCCTATCCCCTATCCTTCCCGTTATCGTGCGCGTCCGGGACAGCCAGGCAAAAAATGGAATTTCTGCAGTACACCTTGCGCAAACTCGCAGGCGGCGTTCCGCTGATCCTCGGCGTGACGCTGGCGAGCTTTGTGCTGATGGTTTATTTCGGGCCTGACAAGACCTACGAGCTGCTTTCGAAGAACCCCACCGCCGAAGAAATCGCCCAGGTGCGGGCGCAACTCGGCTATGACCAGCCGTTCTGGTTGCGCTACGGGACCTATCTGAAGGAACTGGCCACGCTCGATTTCGGCTATTCCGATTCCACCGGCGAACGGGTTGGCGCCATTCTCCAGCGCACCCTCCCGGTCTCGCTGTTGCTGCTGGCGCCCGGGTTCGTGCTCGGCAACCTGCTGGGCATCGTGCTTGGCCTGGTCGCCGCCTGGCACCGCGGCGGCTGGATCGACAAGGCCATCATGGGCTTTGCCGTTATCGGCATGTCGATCAGCTTTCTTGTCGTCATCATCGCCTTCCAGGTGTTGTTCGGCGTAGTGCTGGGCTGGTTTCCGGTCCGAGGGTGGAACGTGCACGATCTGGGCAGCTACCTCCACTATGTCACCGTTCCGACGCTGGCATCGGTATTCGTGGCGCTGGGTTACAACACGCGTTTCTTCCGCGCGGTACTGGTCGAGGAAATGCAGCGCGATCATGTGCGCACCGCACGCGCCTTCGGTGCCGGCGCCGTGGAAATTCTGTGGAAGAACGTGCTGATGAACGCCATGATCCCGATCGTCACACGGATCATGTTCTCGATTCCGCTGGTGGTGGTCTCGGGCAGCCTGCTGATCGAGAGTTACTTCGGCATTCCGGGCATCGGCAAGGTGACCTTCGACGCGATCACCTCGGGCGATCAGCCCATTCTGAAAGCCGTGGTCGGACTGACCGCTGTGATGTTCGTGATGATCCTGATCGTCAACGACATTCTCTACCGCGCATTCGACCCCAGGGTTGCGCTGAAATGAGTCTGCCGGCCGCCGACCTGAACCCGGGCGCCGATGCGCGCCTGCAGCCGGCCCGGATACCGGTTCAGCACTCACTATGGGGCCGCGCAGCAGCCCGCTTCACACGCGACCGCGCCGCCATGACCGGGCTGCTTATTGTTGCTGCGTTCTTCGTCATCGCGCTGGGCGTATGGCTGGGCTGGTGGGGCGGCAACTGGGCCGAAGCGACCGGCGGGCAATGGCAGTCGCCATCGGCCGAGCACTGGTTCGGGACCACCATACTGGGCCAGGATATCTTTGCCCGGGCCGTCTTCTCCACGCGCACCGCATTCGAAATCGGGCTGATCGTGGCGGTCGCATCAACCGTGCTGGGCGCGGCGTTCGGCGCGCTGTCGGGCTACTTCGCGCAAACACCCGTCGACGCGGTCATCCTGTGGCTCAAGGGCGTGCTCGATTCGATTCCGTTCTACCTGTTCGTGGCCGCCATTGCGTTCGCGCTCGACGGCAACCCCTGGGCGATGCACATCGCGATGATCGCGACCTTCTGGACCACCACCGCCCGGCTGGTGCGCGGCGAGGTCATGAAACTGAAAAACCTGGAATTCGTCGAAGCCGCGCGCGCCATGGGCTTGCATCCACTGGTCATCATCTTCCGCCACATCGTACCCAACACGTTTCATATCCTGCTGGTGCAGGCCACCATCGTTTTCGTCGCGGCGATCAAGTCGGAGGTCATTCTCAGCTTTCTCGGTCTCGGCGTGCAGGATAGCGTCAGCTGGGGCCTGATGATTGCAGAATCCACCACCGAGGTGATCGCGGGCCATTACATGAACTTCATCGTTGCCTCCAGCTTCCTGTTCGCACTGGTCATGGGCTTCAACCTGTTTTCGGACGGCCTGCAGGACGCGCTGGATCCGAAGAGGACCGGCCGATGAGAGACGGATCGACAAGCGACGCGCTGCTCGAAGTCGATCATCTCAGCGTGGATTTTTCCACCGAAGCGGGCATCGTGCGAGCGGTCGACGGCGTATCGTTCTCGATCCAGCCGGGCAAGACGCTGGGCATCGTCGGCGAATCGGGCTGCGGCAAGTCGGTGACCAGCCTGGCGCTGATGGGTCTGCTGCCGCACCCGGCCGGAAGCATTGCGTCGGGCTCGGTGCGGCTGGCCGGCACCGAACTGACCTCGATGAGCGAACGCGCGCTTCGACGCATGCGCGGCACCGAGCTTTCGATGATCTTCCAGGAACCCATGACCGCGCTGAATCCGGTCTATACCATCGGCGCCCAGATGACTGCGGTGCTGCGCCGGCACGAAGGGCTGTCGCGACGCGCCGCGCGTGCACGCGCGATCGAGATGCTCGAGCGCGTCGGCATCCCGGTGCCGTCCAAGCGCATCGACGAGTATCCGCACGAACTCTCCGGCGGCATGCGGCAGCGCGCCATGATCGCGATGGCGCTATCGTGTCGGCCCAGGTTGCTGATCGCCGACGAACCAACCACCGCGCTGGACGTGACCACCCAGTCCCAGGTGCTTGGACAGATCTCGGACTTGCAGCAAGCGCTTGGCACCGCCGTGATACTGGTCACCCACGACCTGGGTGTGGTGGCCGAGACCTGCGACGATGTCCTGGTGATGTATTGCGGCCAGGTGGTCGAGCAGGCGCCGGTCAGCGTGCTTTTCGAAACACCCAGACATCGCTATACGGAGGGGCTTATTGCCGCGATTCCGAAGATTCGGCCGCAGCGTCTCGCCAGGTTGCCGGTGATCCCGGGTACTGTGCCCGACCCGGCCGAGTTGCCGGCAGGCTGCCGCTTTGCCGCACGCTGCGGCTTTGCCGATGAAACCTGTACACAAAGTCAACCGACGCTCGAGGCCGTGGATTCGTCGCGGGTCGCCTGCTTCCATCCGGCCGGCAGTCAGGCGAGCCAGACATGAACGGTCCACTGCTCGATGTTCGCGACCTGACTCGTCATTTCCCGGTACGCGCCGGGCTGCTCGGCCGTTCCCGCCAGGTGCTGCGCGCCGTCGACGGCGTCTCGTTCGAGCTCGAGCGCGGCAAGACTTTCGGCCTGGTCGGTGAATCCGGATGCGGCAAGTCCACGCTGGGTCGCGCAATCCTGCGCCTGCACGAACCCACCTCGGGCCGCGTGGTGCTCGACGGCACCGAGATCACCGCGCTCGGCCAGTCGGCGCTCAAGCGCCAGCGCAAACACATGCAGATGATCTTCCAGGATCCCTACGCCTCGCTTTCGCCGCGCCGCACGGTGGCACGGATTCTGGATGAACCGCTGGCGCTTCACGGTCTCGGCGACAAGGCACAACGCAATCGCCGAGTACTGGAACTGCTCGACATCGTGGGGCTGGGGGCGACTGCACGGCACCGCTATCCACACGAGTTCTCGGGCGGCCAGCGCCAGCGCATCGGCATCGCACGCGCGCTGGCCGTGGCGCCGAAACTCATCATTGCCGACGAGGCGGTCTCGGCACTCGATGTTTCGGTGCAGTCCCAGATTCTGAACCTGCTGGGCGACCTCCAGGCCGAATTCGGGCTCGGCTTCGTGTTCATCTCGCACGATCTGGCCGTGGTGCAACACGTCAGCCACGCGGTTGGCGTGATGTACCTGGGCAAGCTGGTCGAAACCGCCCCGGTCGATCGTATCTACGCCATGCCCGCCCATCCGTACACGCGCGCCCTGCTGGACGCGGTGCCGGTCGCCGACCCCGCGCGCCGCGGCAAACGGCTTTTGCTTCAGGGTGAAGTCCCCTCCCCGCTGACCCCGCCGTCGGGCTGTCCGTTTCATACGCGGTGCCCGCAGGCGATGCCGGTCTGCCGAAGCCGCGTGCCGCGTACAATCGACCTCGGACAGGACGGGCGGCCACACCGGGTGACCTGCCATCTGCACGATCCGGACATCGACCATTGAACATCAAGACATACGTTTTATTGCTGACCGCTGTTTGCCTGCTCTGCGCATGCGCGACCGACCGGCGCGAGATCCGACTGGAGCCGCCGACGCTGCAGGTCGAAAGCCTTCGCATCGAGGACGGCATGGTTTACTTCCGGCTGCTCGTGCATAACCGGAATGATCACGTGCTTTACCTTTCAGAGGCGGCCGTGGCCATGCGCATCGACGGCATCGAGCTGTTCAACGCCGCCTGGCAGCTCGATCTGGACATGGGCCCGCGCGGTCGCGAGCTGATCAGCCTCGATGCCTCGGCCATGCAGGCCGCGGCCGAAATCCTGTCTGCCCTGGGACCATCCGACGCTGCGGGGGTACCTTTCGAGCTTTCCGCCGAATTCGTGATCGAGGACATGCGCAATGCCGAGATCGGCCAGAGGGGTTTTCTGCATCCCGTCCCCGGCCAGCCCGGCGTGTTTCGTTGAGGAATCTCTGATTGAATAGCCGCGGGCGCGACGGGGCTGCGCGGGATGCGCCGTTGCGGCTTTGGCGAGTCCGGTTTGGTTGTTCCAAATAAGTGAGCTGAAACGCAGCGGAGCGCCCGCACAGCCCCGTCGAAAGCTGCCTTGCATCACGGGCGGATGCACCGGCAGGGCAAATTGTTTATGCTATCGCTCTGACTCTGGATCAGCCGGATCGCGGGCATGGCTTACGCGCCGGCAGATTTCAGCCTTGCAACTGCTCCCGGGAGCCTGATTTATGACCATGCGCATCGTACTGGATCTGTCCGAGAACGATCTCAAGCACTTCCGCAAGCTGGCTCAAAAAGCCATGGATGCTACCCAGAAATCGTCTCCCGACGAGATTGTGGCCGGAGCCCACAAGCTCCTCAAGGAAGTCGAGGACAGCGATGCTTCCGACTTCATCCGAGATCGCCTGAACCAGATCAAGGTACTGACCGACATGCTCGCAGACGAGGGCTGGGGCATGCAGGACGTGGGGCGCAAGCGCGTACTGACCGCCCTGGCTTACTTCAACCAGCCCGAGGATCTGATTCCGGATCACCTGCCCGGCATCGGTTTCCTGGACGACGCAATCATGGTCGAACTGCTGAGCCGCGAACTCAAGCCGGAGATCGAGGCATACAACGATTTCGTGCAATACCGCGAAACCGAAGCGCGTCGTCTCGGCAAAAAGCCTGCCGAACTCAACCGCAGCGATTTCCTCGAGGCAAGGCAACAGGCACTGCTTTCGCGCATGCGCCGGCGTCGCCGCACCGGTCGGGGCGGCCGCGGCGGCGGCGGCAAGTCACCGTTCTCACTCTTCTAGGAAGCCCAGAATCTTTCGCGCCACTTGATTCGGCAGGATGAGCCCGAGCCTCCCATTGCTCCTGAATTGCGTTCAGTCACCTGCCTGAGCACCTGAACTGCCGGCAGATCTTGCCGGCAGTTCCATTTCAACGTGCGGAATGCCGTCTTCTTCGTACGGCGCCGAGTCAATCACAAAGCCAAGCTCGACGTAGAAACGCTCCAGGTAGCACTGGGCCGAGATTCGGGCCGGGCGGCCGGGATAACGGTCACCGACCACCTCGATGGCGCGCCGCATGAGTTCACGCCCAAGCCCGCTTCGGCGGGCCGTCAGGCTGGTCAGCACACGGCCGATCGAAGGCTGCTCGAACCGCGTTCCGGGGGGCAGGATACGGGCATATGCCGCAACCGAACCGTCGCCGGCCCAGCCGACCAGATGGAAAGCGACATCGTCGAGTCCGTCGAGATCCTGGTAGGGGCAGTCCTGCTCGACCACGAATACCGCAATGCGCGCGGCCAGCACTTCATACAATTGCCGAACATCGAACTGGTCGAACGCATGAAGACGCCATTCCGGCGACGCCGCGCTCACACTCTCATGCTCGGATACCAACTGTTTAGACGCCTTACGACTCATGTTTTCTGAATTTCCGATTCGAGTCTTCGAAATGGACACTGAATGAACGACGCATCCAATCATATCCGGCTCGTCGCCGGTTTTGAGATCCGCCCGCCGGGCGGCAACTGCCGCTTCATACTCGAACGCGACGAAAGCCGGCGCCTGGGCGGGCTGGTGGCCGAGGATTTGTCCCACTGTGTACCCGAAGTCACCACCGGCCACCTGGTAACCGGCCCTGCATTGCTCGAACCCGGCCAGATCATCAGCCCGGAGCACGCGCCCTGGCATGCGATGGCCCGGGTCGCGGGAATGGACGCCGACGCTGGGGCGGACGCGGTGCCGGAAGCCGGCATCACCTCGATCGGCGCGCATCTCGGCCAGCTGGCCCACGCGCCGCTGATGCCTTACTGGTCGCCGCCGCGCGGCCTGTTCCTCTGCCTGCCCATTCTTCTGGCGGTTGAAGCCGCCGAACTCGATCCGCTCGGTTCGAGGCTGGAACAGACACTGTTCGAATCAGGCGGCCTGCGCCCGCCGGCCATGGGAACGCTGGCCGACATCACCGGCCTCGATCCGGTCCACGGCCAGATGATGACGCGGACCGATCTCATGGCGCTGCTCAAGGTCCAGCTTGCCGGCGCCGGGCTCGACCCGTTCTGGCCGCCCGTGGAGCACGCGCTGCTCGAGCCGAAGCGTGCCGAGCGGCTGGAATTGCCCGGCGGGCTGGTGGCGGACTGGAACGTGAATGCCGGCGGCTGGGAACTTGAATTCGTGCCGCTTCACCTCGCCGCCGTGGATCCGGACGAATACGCGCTGTGGCTGCGCGCGTTGCGCCAGACCACCGCACTGCTGGAGTCACACCTGGTTCGCTGGCGTGCGACCAGCCGGCATGCAGAGGTCGAAATCGACGACCAGAGCCGCTGGGCGCGCTGCGACCTCGGCGCATCCGAACAACACCGGCAGGGCTGGACGATCGAACACGAGGACGTCGGATTGGTCGCCTTCACGGCGACCATCAATGGCCGATACCTGGCTTACTATCCGCTGGATCCGGGCGCACTTGACGAACTCCGCGATACGCTGCGGGCGGCGGGTATCACTGATTTCGAGCGATCCGACGACACCACGCTGCTCCGGCCGCGCTGACCCCAAGGCGTCCATCGGTCGCGGCGCCGTGCGCATCAATCGCCCGGACCGCAAGCGAGGGGCGTACTTGGGGGCGGAATACTGCGGGCACCATGGGTGCCCTTCGAATTGGGCACAATACCCCCTGGTCGGAGAGGACGAGGAGAGCGACGATGAGAATCTTGATTCTGGGCGGTTCGGGGTTCGTCGGCAGCAACCTGGTACGTCGTTTGAGCCGGGAAGGTCATTCGATCACGGTTGTCTCCCGCTACCCGAATGCCGCCAGGCATCTGGAAATCGTGCCGCGGGTAAAAATCCTCGTGTTCGACCCTTACGATCCGAAGCGTCTCGGCGATGCGCTTTCCGGCCACGACGCGCTGATCAACCTGGTCGGCATCCTCAACGAATCCGGCCGCGATGGCTCGGGCTTTCGCAAGGCCCATGTCGAGCTTGTCGAAATCGCAATCGAGGCCTGCGACAGGGCCGGCATCACGCGCATGATCCAGATGAGCGCGCTGAACGCGGGCAAGGGAGAGAGCCATTACCTTCGTAGCCGCGGGGAAGGCGAACAGCGCGTTCGGTCATCCAGTCTGCGCTGGACGATCTTTCGTCCCTCCACCATCTTCGGGCCCGATGACAGCTTCCTGAATCGGTTTGCCGGCCTTCTGGCAATTTCGCCGGTGCTTCCACTGGCCCGGCCCGACGCGAAGTTCGCGCCGGTCTACGTCGGGGATGTGGTCGAGGCGTTCGTGCGCGCACTGCACGAGCGTGGACATTTCGGCGAAATCTACGAACTGTGTGGCGCTGAAACCTGGTCCCTGCGCGAGATCGTCGAATGGATTGCCGAGCAGCGCGGCATGCGTCGCTGGGTCATCGGCCTCCCCGATGCACTGGGCCGCCTGCAGGGGCGCGTGTTCGACTTCGTGCCCGGAAAACCATTCTCGGCCGACAATTTCAAATCGCTGCTGCTCGACAGCGTGTGCGGCGATGATGGCTTCGACCGGCTCGGCATCTCGCCCTGGCCAATGAGCGAGAAGGCGCCGGAATGGCTGGGCGAAGACCGACAGGGCCGGTTTCGGCGTTTCCGCGAACGACGCCGGAGTTAGACATGCAGCCGTTGCTGTTGCCGGTATCGCCACCTGCCGCCGTTTCATGCGGCGCGGAATCGGGTTGATGGCCGAATGGGCTCGAGACGAACGCCTGGCGGGCCTGCAGGTCTACCGGGTCGGCGGCGCGATTCGCGACGAACTGCTTGGCCTGAGGCCGTCGGAGCAGGACTTCGTCGTCGTCGGGGCCACGCCCGAGCAGATGAGCGACCGCGGCTTCCGGCCAGTCGGTCGCGATTTTCCGGTATTCCTGCACCCCGACACCCATGAAGAGTTCGCATTGGCCAGGACCGAGCGCAAAGCCGGTCCCGGCTATCGCGGTTTCGAGTTCCACACAGGCCCCGAGGTTTCGCTGGCAGACGACCTGGCCCGCCGCGACCTGACAATCAACGCCATTGCAGAAGACCGCAACGGCCAATTGATCGACCCCTTCGGCGGACGCGAGGACCTGGCGAACAAACTCCTGCGCCACGTCTCCGGGGCATTCGTCGAAGATCCCGTTCGACTGTTACGGCTGGCAAGGTTCGCGACCCGGTTCGCCGACTTCAGCATCGCGCCCGAAACCCTGGCGCTGTGCCGACAACTGGTTGCCTCCGGCGAAGTCGATCACCTGGTGCCCGAGCGCGTATGGCAGGAGATGTCGCGCGCCCTAATGCACGCACGCCCATCGCGCTTTTACCGGATCCTGCGCGAAACCGGCGCACTGGCGCGCATCCTGCCGGAACTGGATGTGCTTTGGGGCGTGCCCCAGGTGCCCGAGTTCCACCCCGAGATCGATGCCGGCGAGCACGTGATGCTGGTGCTCGACGAGGCCGCGCGCATGCAGTCCGGGCTGGATGTTCGATTCGCCTGCCTGGTCCACGACCTGGGCAAGGCGCTTACCCCGCCCGAGCGGCTGCCGAAGCATCATGGCCACGAAAAGGCCGGTTTGACGCCGGTACGCGAAGTCTGTCGCCGACTCAGGGTGCCGAACGAACTTCGCGATCTTGCGTTGCTGGTATGCGAATTTCACCTGGTCTGCCATCGCGCCGCGGAACTGAAACCGGGCACGGTGATGCGGCTGTTCAAGCGGGCCGATGCATTGCGGCGTCCCGAACGCTTCGAGCATTTTCTTCAGGCCTGCGAGGCCGACAAGCGAGGGCGCCTTGGGCGCGCTGATCAACCCTATCCGGCCGCAGATCTGCTGCGCCGGGCGCGGGCCGCCGCTGCCGCGACGAGCGCCACACCACTGCGAAAAAAGGGGCTCACCGGAAAGGCCCTGGGTGATGCACTGGAAGATGCGCGTATCCAGGCAATTGGCGGCGTTCTGACCGAATCCTGATCAGCCCGGCAAGGGCATGAGCTCGAACCGGCAAGCCGTCGGCACGTCTGGCCGTTGCAGCAGATACCCCTGCGCCAGATCGCAGTCATGAGCCGCCAGGAATTCCAGCTGGGCCGACAACTCTACGCCCTCGGCCACTACCTCCAGTCCCAACCGATGCCCGAGTCCGATCATCGCCGCCACAAGTCCCCGCTGGCGCGAATTGTTCAGCATTCCGGCGAGGAACTCCCGGTCCAGCTTGATGCTGTCCACCGGCAGCTTGATGAGGTTGGCCAGGCTGCTGTAGCCGGTACCGAAATCGTCGAGCGCCACATTTACCCCCACCTTTTGCAGCGCGTTGATCTGGCGAGCTGCGTGCGGGAGATCGCGCAATGCGGTGTTCTCGGTAATCTCCAGATTAAGCCGGTCCGGCGCCACCTCGAACCGGCTGCAGGCGTCGACCACTTTCTCTACCAGATCGTCGTGCTGGAAGCGACGCGCGCTGACGTTAACCGCGACCTTGAACCTTGACTTGCCCTGGCGGCTCCACGCCGAGAGCTGCTCGAGCGCCGACTCCAGCGCGAACGATTCCAGCGCATCGAGCACGCCGATGGAGGCCGCTTCATCCAGGAAGGCCGCCGGCGGCAGCACGCCACGCTCGGGGTGACGCCACCGCAGCAGCGCTTCGAAACCCACGACGCGCGCGTCGCGCACTGCCACGATGGGCTGGAAATACATTTCGAACTGGCCTTCGGAAAGTCCGCGTCGCAGCTCGCTTTCAAAGCGGAGCGCGGCCTCCACTTCGCCATGGGCATGCGTTTCAAGTTGCTGATACAGCGTGACATCGCGGCCGATCTGGGCCGACTGTACCAGCGCATGCTGACTGTGCTGAAGCAACAACTCGGGCTCGCGCGCATCGTCCGGATAAACGCTGATGCCGGCGCAAAAGGTCACGAAGATCTCCTGATCTTCAAGCTGCACGGGCCTGATCGCGCTGGCCAGCAGGCTCTCGGTCCATGCGCAGATCTTGTCGGGTTCATCGAGCGTCGGGCGCACAATCACGAAATCGCGGTCGCTTATACGACCCAGCGCACAACGCTGGCCAATCGCTTCGTGCACCCGCAGCGAAACATTACGCATGATGTGCTCGGTGCGCTGCCAGCCCAGCGCACGATTGAGCATCGTGAAACGGTTCATCCCCAGCGACACCACCGCGATGCGTCGCTCGCCGGTTCGATCCATCATCTCGACAATCTGGTCGATCAGCATCTCGCGATTGGGCAGGCCGGTCGTGGGATCGTGCAGCCGCACGTGCTCCAGTTCGCTATGCGCCCTGCGCGCTCGCTGCTGCTGCAGTTCCAGCAGCCACACCACGATGCCCAGTGCGATTATCGACTGGAAGAGAAAATCGATCAGGCCCACGTAGCTGAAGTAGAACGGCGGCGCATACCCGGCCCCTTGTGCCACGCTGAGGCCGACGACATGAAACATCTGCAGGCCGAAAAGGCAGAAGCCGATGGCAGCGAGGCGCGCGCCCACCGTCGGTGCGCTGCGCTGCGCGCGCCACAGCAGCACGCCGGCGGTCAGGAAAGCCAGCCCGGTCAGAAGGTAGCGAAGTTCAACGCGCAGCAGGCTCCTGAGGTCGGCCGCCTGTGGATCGAACGAGCCGATCACGGCCGACAAAATTCCGAACAGCGCGGCAGCACCGACCAGCGACAGCTCGAATCGCCGGCTCACCGTCCGCTGGTGCACCGCCTCCCAGGTGCCGATCATCAACCAGATCACGTGCGGATAGGCCGCAGCCAGCGAGACGCCCGAGCAGAGAAAGCGCGGGAACTCGTAACCGGGACCTTGCCAGTACAGCCACAGCGCGGCGGCCGAAGCGCCCAGATACATTGCCAGCGCAAGCGAACTGCAGGCCCAATGATGCAAAAAGGCGTGCCGAAACGTATTGAAGAAATACAACAAGAGACCGGCCAGCACCAGCGCGGCTGCGCTCTGCACGATCTGGATCGCGATCACGATCTCCGCCGGATGGACATCCATTGCCGGATCACTCGCCTGTTGTCTGATTCTGGAGCATACACCGCAGCGCGCAGGTAATCACGTGTCGGCGTTCACTCATTCAACGCCATGCCACCCCGAAGATCAAGATTCAGCCGGGGCGCTCGTGCCAGCGGAAATTCAGGCGCAGCCAGAATATCGTGCCCAGCGAACGATAAGTCCCCAGATCGGTATTGGCCTCATCAGCATTGGCCAGAAAGGGCGGATCGACATCGGTCAGATTGTCGATGCCGGTCTCGATGTGGAACCCCGCGGGCGTGCGCCAGCCAACGCGGAGATCGTGGTAAAGCACGCTGCCCACCCGGTTGACGGTGCCGGGGAAGACCTCGCCGCCACGCTCCTTGATCGCATCAACCCACTGCGCCTGATACCCCAGCGTCCAGGCACCGTGCGTCCACGATGCCGAATACGTGCCCTGCCATTCAGGAATGGCGCCGAAGTTGTCGGCGTCGAAGCCACCTGCGCCGAACAGCGGTTCGGCGCCGGAGAATGCGACCAGCTCGCGCTCTTCGACGCGGCTGACCAGGGCACGGTGGTGCAAATGACCGCCGGCAAGCGCGTGGCGGAAATCAATTTCGGCGTCGATCCCGCGGGCGGTTTCCGTGGCGATGTTGCGCAGTTGCGCATCAATGGCGCGGATCGCGCCACCCGGCGCGCGGTCGATGGCCGAACAGAAACCGGCGCCACCGGTGGCCAGGCATTGGGCGAGAATGGTCTCGGCACCCAGCGCACCGATGCCGTCCTCGACCTCGATATCGTAGTAGTCAAGCCGAAGCCCCGGACCGTCGCGGCCCAGCGGCTTCCAGCTCAACCCGGCGGTAAAGATTTCGCCCTGCTCGGGTTCCAGGTTCGGGTTGCCGCCGGACAACTCGGGCGTCTCTTCGCCGCTCTGGTCAAAGCTACCGTCGGCGGGCACGCCCTGGGCGATGCAGCGCTCGATCCGTACCGGCGTCAGGGATGAAAAATCCGAACACGGGTCGTTGACGATCGGGTTGGCCTGCGCAAGCCCGCCGAACAGCTCGCCGACGTTGGGCGCGCGAAACGCCTCGGACCAATTCGCGCGCAGGCTGAAATGCTCGGTCGGTTGCCAGCCCAGCCCGACCTCGAACAGCGTCTCGGTGCCGAAGTTGTCGAAGTCGACGATGCGCCCGCCCAGATCGAGGTCGAGCTGACGCGCCAGCGGCCGATCGGTCAGCAGCGGAACGCCAAGCTCCAGGTACAGCTCGGCGGCATCGAATCCGCCGCGCGTTGCCGCACGCGCATTCCCGGTGGTGTTGCCGGCCTGTGATTGCGGATCCGGTCGCTCGGCGGCGCGTTCCTCGCGCCACTCCACACCGGTCGCCAGTACCAGCGGCCCGTCGGGGAGTTGCAACACATCGCCGGCCAGGTTGGCGTTGACCACGGTCTGTTCATTGAAGCCGGAGTCGCCCAACCGGGTACCGACGAAGCCGAGCATGTCGTCGCTGATGCTGCCCGGCCCGCCAAACAGGTTCAGCGGCACGCAATCGGGTTGCGGCATTGCAGGCGTGCCGCAGACCGGTGTTCCGGAGCCATCCACAAACGAAGGCCCCAGCGCCTGTCGCACCCGGTCGGCCAGCAGGTCACCGGTCTTGGTCTGATCGGTCTCGTTGCGTCCATGGGTTAGGCTCAAATCCCAGAACCAGTCAGCCAACCGGCCTTCGCCACCGAGCACGAAGCGCCAGGCCTGATTGTCCTGGGAAAACGTGCGCGGGCCGGCCTCGACCAGCCGCCTCCTGACGTCGGTCAGCGTCTCGCCGAACGGGTTGAACACATTGTTCGCGGACACCGTGACGTCGGCCAACCGAGTCGTGAAAAAAGGCAGCGGCGCGAGCTGCTGGCGGGAACTGCGGTCGTGATAGAACGCTTCAGCGAACAGCACGATTTTATCTGTGGCCTGCCATCGCCCCTGGCCGAAAAGCGTCAATCTTTCCGAGGCCTGCAGCAGATCCTCGAATGGATTGAAGTTGAATCGATCGGTATCCGGACCGGAATTGACGAATGGCCGGAAATCATCAAGGTCTTCGCCGTCGCGGCCGTCGAGCAGCGTGAAGCGCCCGAACGAGGTCCGGAACTGCCCGGCAGGCGGTGCCGACGAGCCGTCAAAGACCCGTTCGTTGGTGGGGCCATCGAGCGTCAGCCGGGTCTGCGAGAAATCGCGCGCGCCCTTCGATAACGACGGCTGGTCGGAATATTCGATGCCCAGCGCGAAGCCACCGCGGTCGGTCTGCTTGCCGGCAAGCGCGTTGAACGAAAACGTTTCGGCATCACCGCGCGAGGTCGAACTGCCGCGCACGCCGACTTCGACGCCGTCGAAGCGGTCGCGGGTGATGATGTTGATCACCCCGGCCAGCGCGTCGGCACCGTATTCGACCGACGCGCCGGACTTGAAGACTTCGATCCGCTCGACCATGGACATCGGCAGCATGCCCAGGTCGACCAGCCCGGAAGCGCCGTTGCCCCCGGGCACGAAACGCTTGCCGTTGACCAGAATCAGCGTGCGTTCCGGGCCCAGCCCGCGCAGCTCGACGGTCTCGATGCCGCGCGACAGCCCGCCGCCCTGGCCACGCTGGCTGGTGCTCGTATTGAGCGGCGAACCGGACGTGAACGGCAACTGCTGCAGCATGTCGCCCAGCCGAAGCTCGCCGGAGGCCAGCAGGGCATCGCGCGAGATGACCGTAAGCGGCCAGGCATCGCCGCCGACGATGCCGCGCAGGCGACTGCCGGTGACCAACACGCGATCGACTCCGGCTTCTTCGTCGTCCTGCGCCAGAGCAAACGTCGCCGGGACGCCGGCGGCGGTGAGCAGTGCGAGGCTTATCGCAAGCCGCTGAACACCGCGGACTGAAAATGGTTCAAGAAACATTGTTAGTCCTGAGAAAAACTCGGTCGAACCTCAGTGGCGAAAATGCCGGCGACCGGTGAACACCATGGCTATTCCATGCCGGTTGGCCGCCTCGATCACTTCGCCGTCGCGCTTCGAACCGCCGGGCTGGATGACGGCTCGAACGCCGGCCGCGGCCGCGGTTTCCACGCCGTCGGCAAATGGAAAGAAGGCGTCCGACGCCATGCAGGCGCCGGCAAGATCGAACTGCTGATCGGCGGCTTTCATGACCGCGATCCGCGAGGCGTCCACGCGGCTCATCTGCCCGGCGCCGATACCCAGCGTCGCCTGATCGCGGGCCAGCACGATGGCATTGGATTTCACGATCGCCACGCAGGCCCATGCGAACTCGAGATCACGCCATTCACCCTCGTCGGGCGCGCGCTCGGTGACCACCTCGAGCTCCGCCCTTCCGGACCGCAGGCTATCCGGCACCTGGGCCAGCCAGCCGCCGTCGATTCGACGCAGATTGAATGCGGCGCCGTTCGACTGCGATGAAGGCAGCGGTGCGAGCAGGCGCAGGTTCTTCTTGCCGGCCAGCGCCTGGCGGGCGCCGGGCTCGAATTCCGGTGCAATAACCACCTCGGCGAACTGAGCCGAGACCGCCTCGGCGGTCTCGGCATCCAGCGGCCGATTGAATGCGATGATGCCACCGAAAGCCGATGTCGGGTCGGCGGCAAGCGCCTTGCGGTAGGCGCCGGCAAGCGAATTCGCGCGCGCAGCGCCGCACGGATTGGTGTGCTTGATGATGCAGCATGCCGGTGACTCACCGAGCGAAACCACCCCACCCCAGGCGGCGTCGGCGTCGAGCAGGTTGTTGTAGGAAAGCGGCTTGCCCTGCAGCGGCTGGGCACCGGCAAGACCGGACGGCTCCGCGCCACGGGCTGCGTAGAGGCCGGCCGGCTGATGCGGATTCTCGCCGTATCTGAGCGTCTGGACCCGATCCAGCGAGAGGTTGAGCTTCGGTGGCAGCCGGCCTTCTTCGCCACGCCTGGAGAGCCACTGGCTGATCTGGCCGTCGTAGTTTGCAGTGTGGGCGAAGGCGGTGGTGGCCAGCGCAAGACGAGCGCCGGCATCAGGTCCGGCAGGCAGTGTTTCAGTCACGCCGCGATAATCGCCCGGATTGCATACAACGGTGACCCGCGCATGGTTCTTGGCCGCCGCACGCAGCATGGCCGGACCGCCGATGTCGATATTCTCGATAGCCTCGTCTAGCGAACAATTCGGGCGGGCCACGGTCTCGGCGAACGGGTAGAGGTTGACCACGACCAAATCGATCGGTGGCAGATCATGGTCACGCGCGGTGTCGTCGTCGATGCCTGCGCGCGCCAGGATGCCGGCGTGCACCCGCGGATGAAGCGTCTTGACACGGCCCCCCATGATTTCCGGGAAACCGGTGAAGTCGGAAACCTCGACGACCGGGATTCCACTTTCCCGCAACATGCGAGCCGAACCGCCGGTCGACAGGATCTGGACATCATGTCGGGCAAGGGCGCGACCGAGTTCGACCAGGCCGCGCTTGTCCGACACGCTGATCAACGCGCGCCGAATCCCGCCCGTTTGCACGTTCACAGACCGTATCGCCGAATGCGGTTTCTGAGCGTCGACCGGGTCATCCCCAGGATCGCCGCGGCCCGCGACTGATTGCCGCCGGTATGCTCCAGAACCGTCTGGATCAGCGGCACCTCGACCTCACGCACGATGCGTTCATGAAGATTGTCGGGCGGGGTGTTTCCCATGTCGTCGAGATACTGCGCCACCGCGCGCGAGACAACATCCTTGAGACACGTCGGAGACGCTTCAGCTTCCAGATCGGGCATTGCATGAACCAAAGATTGAACCAGATGCCGATAACGCCTTAGCACGCAACGAGGCACCCGGAAAAAGTCAAAGTCAGCACAAGAATTTAGCACATCGGCGCCGGTGACCCGATGCATATTGGGTCGATTCAGTAATAAAAAGTCATGCTGAAGCCCGATGGCCTGGACGACTCGACGACCATCTCGAGAACGACCGGAAGCCGAACGCCGGGGTCGAGGCCGTCGTCGAGATCCGCCTCAGCGGACAGATAATCGCGTGGGGCCAGGCGTTTTCGGGCCAGCGTCTGTTGGCTCGCGTCGAACAATTTGAGCTCTATGTTCGGCCACGGCACCGTGCGCCCGGAACGATTCACGAGCACCGCGCTTATGACGACGGCGTCGTTGAGTGACGGGTGGGGATGCATATCGCGCGATACCAGCTGCACCGCATCCCCGGCCGCCGGCGGCGCAGCGGTGCCCAGACCGAGCGCCGCCGGATCGAGCCGCCATTGTTCCGGACCGACGAACTGCAGAACCAGACCAGCGGTCAGGATCAGTCCCAGGATCGGCCAGATGTAGCGCATCCAGCCCGGCGCGGATTCGGGTTCAAGGTCGAGCCGAAGCACCGGTCCGCGGTTGTCGGCCGGAGCGACGGACGCCGGTTCGCCGGTCGCCGCCGGATCGACGATCTGCTCCTGTTCGACGTGCGGATGCAGCATGGGCGGCATCCCGCTGGCCGAGATCGGCTGGGAGGATTCGTCGGGAAAGGCCGGATACAGGTTGGCCAGCGCGTTCAACGTACGCCCGCAGCTGCCGCAGCGAACCATGCCGCCCGCCTGCCCCAGATCGGAAAAGCGCACGGGCAGCACGGCCCGGCAATGTTCGCAGCGGGTGAACACCCGGCGCTGTTGGCTGTCCGGACTCTGCGGTGAGCTCTTGTCCATCGGCGGGAAGTTATCCGGAATCGGTCAGACGCCGGTGGCGCGCAAGCTCGCTCACCAGCTCGTCATCCAGCGACGCGAGACGCGCGTCTATCTCATCGAGTCTTCTGGTTAATTCACGTATGCCGGCGCGGGCCTCTTCGAGGCGCTCAACCAGGTATTCCGGCACCGGTTTGCCGGTGCGCTCGAGTTCGGCGGCCTGCTGAACAGTGGCGACAAAGCGAGAGCGGCTCTGCTCGACCAGGGATTCCACGGAGTCTCGCTCGGCCAAGACCGTCTCGCGGCGCGTCTCGATCGTTCGCCGCACGTCTTTTTCGGTCGGGTATGCGGCCAGGAACAGGCGATCCTGCTGCGCCTGGATTCTTTCCTGCTCGGCCAGTTCGCGTTCCTGGCCCCGCTGGGCCTCGAGCTCAGCCAGTTCGTCTGCGGTCTTGACCCGGTCGATGCGCTCGGCCAGCAGTCCGTCCTGTGTCAGTCGATCGTGAGCCTGACCGGCCCGCTCCGGCGGTAGCGTCTGGCTGTAGTGCACCTCTCCGCTTTTGTCTACCCACTTGTAGACATCCTGGGCGAGAACGCCCGCGGACGTCATCAGCAGGATTGTCATGACAATAGTCTTCATATAGCAGGATTGTTCATGTAGCGACCCCCGTTCACGCACCGTATTGCGTTCGATACTCAAGCATATCAGACAGCGATTCGGGACCCGCTTTCAATCCCGCATCTTCTCCTTGAAGCGCTGTTATGAGGTCATCCAGGCTCGCCACCGCAATCACTGATACGCCGTTGCTCTCGATTTCAGACCGCGCCGAAGCCTCGCCGGTTCCGCGTTCCTGGCGATCCAGCCCGACGACCAGCGCGCTGACCCGCGCCCCGGCCTGCTCGATGAGCTGGCAGGCCGCCGCAAACGCGGTACCGGCCGAAATCACGTCGTCGACCACCAGCACCCGGCCCGATACCGGCGCACCGACCAGGCGGCCGCCCTCGCCGTGATCCTTGGCCTCCTTGCGGTCGTAGGCCACCGGCACGTTGATGCCGTGATGCCTGTACAGGCTGGTCGCGACGCTGGTCGCCAACGGAATGCCCTTGTAGGCCGGGCCGAAGATCAGGTCGAATTCGACGCCGGAGTCGACGGTTGCAGCGACAATCGCGGCAGCGTAACAATCGGCCACCGACGCAATGAGACGGCCGTCGCAGAACGCACCGGCGTTGAAGAAGTAAGGACTCGCCCGGCCGGATTTCAACTCGAAGCGGCCCAGCTTGAGGGCCCCCGCCGAGCGCGCCAGCTCGATGAATTCGCGTGTCCAACGGTTCATGACCGAAAGTCTACCGGGTTTTGGTCTTCGACTGAAACGTACTGGGCGCAAACTTGTTCGAAGGTTCCCTTGCCAAACCGCTACCATTGGCGGCGACTCAACCGATCAGACTCGCCAATGCGCATCATCACCCTCAACGCCAACGGAATTCGCGCCGCCGCGCGCAAGGGCTTCTTCGACTGGCTCAAGCGCCAGCGCGCCGACGTGGTGTGCATCCAGGAAACCAAGGCCCAGGAGCACCAGCTCGCCGATCCACAGTTCAAGCCGCGCTACTTCGATACCTGCGTCTATCACGATGCGGAGAAGAAAGGCTATTCGGGCACCGCGATCTACGCGCGCAAGGCGCCGGACCGGGTCCGGTTCG
>Ga0209943_1000898_pt1 | contig 19390 bp, 22 predicted proteins | sample SalPonR1_B_D2_MG_FD_185698 | JGI IMG/M metagenome (GOLD analysis project Ga0209943, IMG submission 185698) | Salt pond soil microbial communities from South San Francisco under conditions of wetland restoration - Salt Pond MetaG R1_B_D2_MG... ... | reverse complement strand
GCCCTTCATCTTGCCTCAAATATCCCCGGGGGAATGCCCGTAGGGCAGGGGGCAGGCAGCACCCCATTCCCAAAACGCTGAATGCAAGGATAAGAAAATTCACCCAGATTTCGAACTCATGCTAGTTGCGAGGCTCACTAGAGCCCACAGGTATTGATTGAGCGAAAGAAAATATGTTGGCAGGATCAACTCTTGATTTTATTTCCATGAGCTTATCGGCAACAATTTGACCAAAATATAGTTCAGCAAAAGCGCCACGGTAACTTTCCCCAGGATCTCCTTCATATCCGGGATTTACGCCTATATGTCGGTCGGGGTAATTGAAATAACAGCCTTGATATTTTTGTCCCCACAGCGGGAATGGGCTGGGGTTGCTCATCGCATTGCGATGCACTTCGCTGTAGCCCTCGTTGAACCATGAAATAATCTCCTCGTCATCAACATTTGGATCGCTACTTGCAGTTTCCTTCCAATAAGTTTGATATTGCAACTTGAGTATCGAGCTTCGAGCAGCAATCGCTGTTCTTGATCCATTTCCATCATCCAATGCATTAACTTGAGCTCCATATGAATCAATTTGAATCAGCGTTTGAGATTTGTCTGCTGCACGAGGTGCCGGGTTCGATGCGTTCTGGTCTGTTAGAAACTTGAACATCGCTTCAGCTTCTGCGTCATCAAAGTTTCCAATCATACTGCTACTCTTATATTTACCTTTTTGATTTTCCCCTGAACCATTCAGCAATTGAGTCATCTCGATCCAAGGCAAATCATAAACAGAATCCAAATTGATAACCCCCGAAACCGGGTGACCCGGAAGAATATACTTTCGACCTGCAAATAAAGATTTTGTAGGTGGAGCTATCCAAGTTGATAAAGCATTTGCAAAATTTGCGATCTCGTTATCTGCTTGAGACTCGTTCAAGCTAAGATAACTATCCCCACCAGATATTTCTCCGCTGTGGCCAGAGCTTTCGCCATAGACGACTTGGATTAAAATTGACATCATGTCGTTGGGATCGGCCATGCATGTGAATTTGCCTAGAGTAAATGCCTGCGGGGCTAAGCTGGCGCATGCATCAAAGTAAGCTTTCATGAAGCTCGAAAAATTCATAATGCCTTCAGAATCCATGAACTGTGACCAGGGCACCGGCAAGGCGATAAATTTTGCTCGCTCGGGTGCGCGTGGTAGTTTGTCCTTGCGGAAGAAGTACTTAGTGATCACGCCATAATGGCCAGCACCACCTCCACGGCTCGCCCAGTTCAGGGAGTCCTCATCATCTGGATCAAAAGGTCTCAGCTTGAACGCATTTGGCCCATCGGAATTTGGAACGACTATTTCTACGCCGGAGAGATAGTCTACGGTCAACCCATGTAACCGAGACAGTAAGCCATAGCCTCCACCAGACAGATGACCACCGGCACACACTGAATAGCACGAGCCACCTGGTAGAGTTGCCCCAAATCGTGAGTGGAGTGCAGATTGCATTAACCAGTTCGAAGCACCCGGTTCAATAACGATGTATTCGATACCATTAATTGTATCGACATAAATCTGTTGCATATTGCTGAGATCGATAACGTACTTCGTGTAGTTTTCATTCCCATCTGACTTCTGGAAAGTAAAATTTTCATAGCAGTGACCGCCGGATATCATTCTGACATCTCCGGGGTTTAAGCCATATGAGTTGATATTCTCGAGCGCCTCCAGGACATCAGTCTCGCTATAGACGAGGTATACTCCTTGGCCAGCGCCGTAAACTTTTTCATCCAAAGAAAATCGCTGATTAAAGCCTCTATCAAGTCCGGAATAGTTATTGTCGGCTTTGCTAATAAAGTCATACATGCTTGAAATCCTTTATATTTTGATCTTAGAGCGGCTTGTATGCGACAGCGTCGATTTCGACTTTCGCATCGACCATGATCTGTGAGCGCACGGTTGAACGAGCAGGCCCACCGTTCGGGAAATAGCCCGCATAGACCCGATTGAAGGTCCAAAAATCGCGTGGGTCGTCAAGCCAGACGCCAATCTTGGCAACATCTTCCAGCGTGCAGTCAGCGAGCGCCAGCGCAGCGATAAGGTTCTCCATTGTTCGTTTGGTCTGGGCTTCAATACCGCCTGGTTCGATTTCACCGTTCTCTTTCATGGCGACTTGCCCGGAAATGAATACCAGATCGCCGGCCCGAACGGCTGGAGAGAACGGCAAGGGTTGGCCTCCTGCCCCGGTCCGGTCGTTACCGATGCGTTCGATTGTTTTCGTTGTCATGCGGAAGTTTCCTTTGTTTTCTTGATGTCAATCGGGAAAGGGATCGGGGCAACAGCACCAAATCCAGTGGTCGAGAGTGCCGCGCCTATGTTGGCGGTTTCTGCAGCGTCCTCAGGCCGACGGCCACGAAGAATATCAGACAAGAATATGCCGTTGAAACAGTCTCCTGCTCCTGTCGCATCAATTACAGATACATCCAGAGGAGGTATCGTGGAGATGCCATCACCGGACGAGACCGCTACGCCATCGCCACCAAGGGTCAATGCGACGACAGCCGCGCCGAGATCGTGGTAGAAGTTGATAATGTCCTCGGGACTGTGCAGACCTGTTAGACGACGTGCGTCGTCCAGTCCGGGCAAAGCAATGGCGCAGTCACGCATGATTTCGTGGGTCACTGCCCGCGCCTGATCGAGAGGCCAGAGCCGTTCTCGGAGGTTGGGGTCAAAAGCCACTGTGGTGGATGCTTTTCGCGCGATCGCAACTGCTTCGGCAGTAGCTGCGCGCAAGGTGCTGCTGACCGCGATCGTGATCCCCGACGCATAGAACATCTTCGTATCAGCGATTGCTGCGGCAGGAATGTCCGCGCCAGTCATCAGACTGCAGGCAGAACCCTGCCTTCTGTAGATAAAGTGATGCCCTTCCCGATCATGATGGACGAAGTAAAGACCAGTATCTTGATCTGGAATTTTTGCAGCAAATTCAGTATCGACACCCTCGTTTTGCCATAGGTTGACAATGTCCTCACCAAATGGATCAGCGCCGACGCGTGAGATCATACCAACGGCCGCGCCTTGTCGTGCGGCAGAAATGGCGACGTTGGACACATCGCCGCCGAAACCACGACGATAAGACCCATCAGGCTGCACGTTGAACTCTACAAGCGGTTCTCCAAGACAAAGCAAGTCGGCCATTGAGGATCACCAGACTTTGCCGCGAGCTGCCACTGGATGAGACCCGATTAACTCGTCGCCTCGCACCAGAACCACTTCATCAAGCATGTTGCTGACTACACAGGCGTGGTTTGGAACAATCCGTATGCGATCCCCGACTGCCAGGTTGATATTCTGGGCGGTCAACACACCATGTTCTTCCGACAACCCTGCCACCTTGATGTCCGGACGACCGAGAACATGACCGCTGCCATCAAGTCCAAGCAGGTCGGATGTCAGCACCTTCGTGCCACAGTCGATCACGGCGCGATCATCCGCAGGCACTGAAATCACGGTCGCCATGACACTGAGGGCGCAATCGTCCCATCCGCAGACGCCTCGTGCTTCCAGAGACCTGTCATTGTAAACGTAGGTGCCGATGCGATATTCGGTGGCAATCGGCACGTCCTGCGCTTGCCACATGCCCGGAGAGCCGCCATTTGAGATTACATCGACCGATAGGCCGCGTTTTTCGACCGCTTCGACCGCTTTTTCCAGCCAAGCCTGCGTTTCGGCTTCCGCTCCGACCGGCGGATAGGTCATAAGCCCTGCAAAACGGAGGCCCACCTTGTTTTCGATATGATGAGCGAGAGAAGCCGCAGCTTCGGCAGACGTTACACCGCATCGTGCTGCGCCGGTATCGCATTCGACCAACACATCAAGGGGTGTATCAGCGTCTGCAAAGGCTTCGCTCAGCCCATCGACAACGTCAGTATTGTCCGCGACTACGGAAAGCTTCACTCGTTCAGACAGTGCGCGCAAGCGGCGGGTTTTTTCCGCGCCGAGGATATTGAAGGTGATCAACACATCTTCAATCCCGCCTTCAGAGATCATGACCTCGGCTTCGCTTACCTTCTGGCAGGTAATACCAATCGCACCTGCCTCGACCTGAGCTTTCGCCAGCATAGGCAGTTTATGGGTTTTTATGTGAGGTCGCAGCTTCAGGCCATGTTCATCGCAATGTGCCTGAAACTTGCGGACGTTGTTCTCTGCAACATCGAGGTCAATCAGAACGGCAGGGGTATCGATATCAGAAAACATCAGGCGACTTTCTCTTCAAATGGCGCCTGAACAATTGGCCACAGGGGTCTTATCAGGCGGGTATAATTCGTCATGAGGGGATTGTTTGGATAGGGGCCATCGACGGCCGCGTAGAGAATCTCTGACGCGATCCCGGCGAACGCCCCGTGGAAGTGGTTGGTAGACTTCACAACCAAAGTTTTTTTGGTGAGAGGGTCGATCCCCATGTTCGAAAACAGGTCTGGCGAAAAGGCTTGGGCCCGGTTCGAGTTCATCACGACTTCAATCTCACCGACACGGACGACCGCACAGTCGCCAAGCGGAACAACCGAAGATCCAAAACTCTGCACAGCATTTCGTTTGACCTGCTGCACCGTTACATGCGCATCAATCGGATCACCGGCCAGTGCCGAGGTTTTTCCGCCAAACCGAAGATCGAGCGAGGCTCCTTCACCTGCCGCATGGCACAGGCGCACCGCCATCGGGTCCCAAATCGTCCCAAGGGCGAGCGAAGACATTCCCATCTCAATCGCGCGGCGCAACAAAATCGTGGAATCGCCTGCTACACCGCCGCCAGGATTGTCCCACACGTCTGCGATCACGATAGGCCCAGAGGGCGCATTGACGGCATGTGTAAGAGCCTCATCGACACTCATGAAGGTCGGTCTGGTCTTACCTCGAAAAGAGAACAACTCCTCGCCCAGTTCCTGTGCGATCCTATCTCCCTTGATGCGATCGTTGTCGGTAACAGCGATGATCTTTGCCCCAAGATCAGGCGAGTCGCCTGCCATGAATCCGTGAATGGTAGACACGGACAACACTTCACCAGTGGCCTCCAGCGCCATCATTTTGTCTACGAAACCGCGCATCGGCGGACGGCTGGTCGGAAGAACCTCGATCATTCGGACATCGAATACGGATAGAACCGGGATGATCTCGCCTTTGACAGCGCGCAATGTCAGATCGACGCAGGCTTCGGCCGTCTCGACAAAATCTGTGTGGGGGAATTCCTTGAACACTGCGATGACGTCGCTGTTGTCAACGCGGCGGTCACTCAGGTGAGAATGCGGATCAAAGGTCACGCCGATTATTGTTTTTCGGCCAACGATCTGACGAACCGCTTCGATCAATTCGCCTTCGCAATCAACACAGCCTTCAGCGATCATTGCACCGTGCAAGCCAAGTACGACCGCATCGACAGGTAGCGCATATTTGAGCTGCTCTAGAACTTCGTCCCGCAGCCGCGCCCAGGTTTTGCGATTAACCAAACCGCCTGGCTCAGCCCACGCTGCGGTGCCTTCGATTAGCTCTATTTCGCCAGTTTCTGCACGTGCTCTGAGAACCGGAAAGACGGCACTGCACAAAGTTGGTGTTTCCGGATGCTCACCGGGTGGGGCATACAGACTTTGTGCAAAGTCTTCGAACTCCATGCGCAATGGAGAAAAGGTATTGGTTTCTGTTGCGATCGACGCGCAGAAAACGCGCATGGGAATTACCCTTCAAATAGTAATGCCCCGCCCCCCATAAACAGGGGACGAGGCGGGAGGATTACTGGAAATATTCGCGGGCGTTCGCAGCTTCGACTTCCGCCTGGAACAGCTGCAGAAGCTCCTGCGCGCCTTCATCCATGTTCTCTTCGACATGGGCCTGGAACGCTGGCTGTGCCGCCGCCGCCATTGCAGAACGCTGTTCGGCATTCAGGGCCGTCACTTCAATCTGGTCCATCAGGCCTGCCAAACCGCGATCAGAAGCTTCGATGATCCGGCTGAGACCACGGCTTGCAACCACGCAGTTTTCTGCCGCACGGTGGATAACATCCCGTTCCTCATCGGTGAGGCCTTCGTAGAAGGCACGGTTCAACATGAACGTGTAGGGTGAGAAGAGGTGATTGGTCAGCGTCATATACTGCTGCACTTCGGCGAAGTTCGCGAAGGAGATGATCGGAACAGGGTTCATTTGCCCGTCAATCACGCCGGTTTGAAGACCCGAATAAACCTCGCCCCATGCGAGAGGATAGGCTTCGGCACCAAGCGATTGCATGATGGTCTGGTGCGAGGGCAACGTCATCGTTCTGATGCGGATGCCATCGAAATCTGAAAGTTCAGCAATCGGGCGCTGTGAATTCGTGACCGCGAAGAAACCTCCGGTATCGGGGAACCCAAGCACAACGACGCCGGGGAGCTCAGCTTCGATGTCTTCTGCCAGCGCTCCGCCAAATGGGCCGTCGAACACCGCGTAGGTGGCAGCGTTTCCGCTGAAGGCAAAAGGCATGTTGAGGATGTCGATACGGGGATAATAGCTGGCTAGTGCGCCTGTTGATGTCAGGGTTGCCTGAATGATCCCATCCTGAAGCTGCTGAACGTGCTCTGCGGCCGAGCCAAGCTGGTTCGAGCCGAAGACCTCCACAGTCACAGAGCCATTGGTTTCGGCTTCGACCAGGTTGGAGAAGACGGCGGTACATGCGTGTGCCGGGTTCTCGAAAGGATCGGTTTGATTGTCGTGGCCAAAGCGAATGACCTGTTCAGCGTTGGCTGCTCCAGCAGCAACAATGGCCGCAGTCGCCAGTCCAGTTAGTGTAGTTTTCATGGTTTCCTCCAGTTGGTTGAGTGGTGGCGTTATTGGGCGTATCCGAGATAGCGCGGCAGCCACATCGCCGCGCTTTCCCAGTAGGCGAACACAAACAGGATCGCGATTTCGGCTAAAAGGAACGGAAAGAGTTTGATCGCGATGCGCTCTAGCTTTTCCCCGGTTACAGATGACAGCACGAAGAGGCAGGCACCTACCGGTGGTGTCATCAGCGAAATATTCAAAGCCAGGATGAAAATGATTCCGGCGTGAATCGGATCGAGGCCGATGTTCTGAGTTAGCGGCACCAGAACCGGTGCAAGGATAATCAGGATGGCGGTGATATCCATCACCATTCCGACAATCAAAAGCAGACCGATGATGATTGCGATGACGACATAGCGGTTGTCAGAAAGACCCAGAACGGTTTCGGCGATTAATTGTGGAATGCGCTCGAAGCTCATCCACCAGCCAAGAATACCCGCGAATGCGATGATGACGAAGATGACCCCCATGATGCGCGCCGTCCGCACGAGCATCATATAAAAGCCTTTGAAGGTGAGGGTGCGGTAGACGACGGCACCAATGAACAAGGCATACGCCACGGCGATGGACGCCGCTTCAGTCGGCGTGACAATCCCGCCCAGGATTCCGCCGAGGATGATAACGGGCATGGCCAGAGCGGTCAGGGATTTAACGAATTGATCCATGACTTCCCGAAGTGTCGCGCCGCGCTCTGCTTTGGGCAGATTTTCCCGATTGCCGCCGATAATGATCACGAGCATGCAGACACCGCAGATCACGAGGCCTGGCAAAACACCTGCTGCGAACAGCCCGGCAATCGACACGCCCATGAGCGAGCCGTAGACGACCATCAGGCCGGATGGCGGGATGGTTGGTCCAATGATCGAGCCTGCCGCCGTGACGGCACAGGCATAGTCGCGTTTGTAGCCCTGATCGACCATGGCCGGAACCAAGGTTCGTCCGAAGGCAGCGGCATCTGCTGTCGCCGACCCCGTCAGACCGGCAAAAAAAACGGATGCCAGCATGTTCGTGTGGGCCAATCCGCCCCGAAATCGACCCACAAGTACCTGGGCTAGCTTAACCAACCGCTGTGTGATCCCGGTATCGTTCATAATCTCGCCCGCGAGGATGAAGAATGGCATGGCGAGGAATGGGAAAATATTCAGGCCGTTGAAAATCTTGCTTGGACCAATGGCCAGAAACTGGTCTCCGCCCATGGCGATAAGGCCAATGACACCGGACAGACCGATTGCAAATCCGATAGGCATGCCGAAGGCGATCAACAGCACGAAAGCGATGAGAACAATCATCAGATGGCCCCTTCTTTATCGACAGTAGGGGGCCGATCGATATGTGTGCCCAAATCCCTGATAAGAACAAGGACGAGTTGAACAACACAGATTGACGCAGCAACCGGTATGGCGGCGTAGAACGGTGCGAGACTGACACCAAAGATCATTGCTTCACGCGGCACACCGCTTTGTGCGAAGCCGATCCCGAAATAAGCTACATAGAGAAACAGTGAAAGCGACATCAGGTCGATACCGATAAGAAGGAATTGACGCAGCTTCTCGGGCAGGAGGTTGATGAAGGCTGTCAGACCAATGTGCTCGCGGCGTGAAATCCCAGAGGAAACCGCCAGCATGGCGGCCCAGATCATAAGGTATCTTGCAATGACTTCCGGCCACGGAAGCTGCCACCGAAAATAATATCGATCCATCACACCGAGCCAGACGACCAAGACCAGAGCGAGCATGAGTATCGCAACAATGGCCTCAATCGCTTTGTTGATCCGGTCGCTTAGTCGAGCAGCTTGCTCCCGCATGGCACTCTCCCCCTGCCAACGCTGAAATTTAGTTACATTAAGCGCGCTCCAGGGCGCTATGGCAACTATTTTTTGTTACGGAGTTACATATAATCTGTAAAACGGTGAAAAACCGATGCTTTTCATGTAACATTTGACCGATTTGCGTAACAAAGTTACACAGCTTATGCTGCTGGAGAGATTGATCAATCTATGTCTGAACCGGAAATTCTTACGCCTCCCAAGCCGCTAAGAGGCAATCCGGCAGGTACGGTTGATGTGCTTCTCGCGCTCCAGAAGCATGATGGTAAGTTCGCAACGCAAGAACAAAAAGTTGCGGACTTCGTGCAGAAGCACCTGGAGCACATCAGTAGCATGACGATCGCCGAGCTGGCGGACCACTGTGCAGTGAGCAAACCGACAGTCGTTCGATTTTGCCGAACCATCGGATGTGACGGATTTAAGGAGTTCAAGCTACGGCTTGCACAGAACCTGGCAGTCAGCCAGCAATATCTGTCAGCCAGCCTTCATACCCCTCCTGCGTCGGGCGACGCTGCCATCGACCGCGTGATAGGTGCCGTATACGAAAGCGCCATAGCAATGCGGGAACAGATCGATCCAAAGATATTGGATGATGTGAAGACCTGCCTTCTAGAGCCACGTAATCTGCTGTTCGCCGGAATCGGTGGTGGCTCATCGACCGTTGCTCAGGAAGGGGCCAATAGATTTTTTCGGTTAGGAATCGCGGCGGCATCTACTAGTGACAGTTACATTTTGCAGATGCGTGCGGCCACTCTTCAAGAAGGTGATGTGCTCTTCGCAATCTCTGCCAGCGGCGAAGCTGATGCGATCGTGGCGGCAGTCGAGATAGCAAGAGAGTATGGAGCTAAAACGGTTTGTGTCACTAGGCCGGAAACTCGCCTTGCGAAAGCCGCTGAACTACCAATTCAAATAGCTCTGCCAGAGGGAACCGATATCTACAAACCAACCGCGTCTCGGTACATTCATCTTATGATCGTCGATGCTTTAGCTTATGCTGTAGCGCAAGAACGATCTGCTGCGACCGCAGAGAACCTCCGGCGAATAAGGGCGTCGCTTACAGCTTACCACGGACGGACCGGGCCGCAGCCGCTAGGCGACTAAAGGCCAGACAATACGGCTGCAGTTCCTTGTTGGTCAGCCATCTGCTGCGAAAACGACCCCTTTTGTGGCGGTTTGACGACCTAAGTTAAGCCATTGGAATCGTGATAGAGGCGCTGCTGCAAAAAGCGTTTGCATAAGTTGGCTGCGGCAAAAACGGTCGTTTTTGTCCTTATGCTCTGCCCTACCACAAATCAATGCCATAGACCGGTCAAAAACCCCTAGCAAAACCCTTTGGGTTTTGGCAGGTTTTTGGCAAAGTGTTAGGGAGATCGGCATGGCAAAAGAACCAGAAGATAAAAAGGGCGCAGAGAAGAATGTGCCGCAGGACACGCGGCGAGCCTACTCAATTGAAGATGCGCCTGACGAACATCTTGCAATGCTTGAGCAAGCCCTTGAAGAGAGACGCTAATCTAGCGCGAAAAAGTCAGATTGTGAGTGATGATTATCGGATATGCCCGCGTCAGCACGGACGACCAGAACCTTGATGCGCAGACAGATGCACTGGCAGCGGCCGGAGCTGGTAAGCTGTTTGCGGACAAAATTAGCGGATCGAAACGTGATCGCCCCGAGCTGGACCGAATGCTGGATCAACTTCGTGACGGTGACGTTGTGACCGTTACCAAATATGACCGCCTTGCCCGCTCGCTGAAAGACCTTCTGGAGATAGTCGAGACGATCCGCGAGCGCGGTGCCGGTTTCCGGTCCCTTGCCGAGGACATCGACACGACAACGCCAGCCGGCCGTTTGGTTTTCCACGTTTTCGCATCTATCGCCCAATTTGAACGCGAACGGATTTCAGAGCGAACCAGAGAAGGGCTGGCTTCAGCTCGCAAACGCGGACGGATCGGAGGCAGACCCCCTGCCCTATCACCCCCTCAGAAAGACGAGGTGCGGCGTATGAGGGATGAAGAGCAACGCGCTGTCCCGGAGATCGCGCGGCTGTTCAAGGTCAGCGAACGAACCGTGCGGCGAGCCTGAGACCGTGCGACAAGATCACAGGGGATAACATGCTGCACAGCGACTTCAATATTGGCGATGAGTTCAAAACAGTGACGGGTATATGGCGCTGCACCGATATTGGCACCAGGACTATAATCGCCATAAAAATTTCTGATTACGACGACGCCACATGGTTCAATGGCCCCCCTTACGCCGTGGTCGAACATGTCTTCGACGAAAACGACTTGTCGGGCTTCGAGCGCCTTGCGGACGGTACAGTCAGCTTGGGGGATTTGACGCCATTTTCCTGAAGCGAACCTCAAATTCAGCCTTGATGGTTGCACGTTCTTCATCGGTCAAGTGCGGCTTCGGTTTCAGACATTGCCAACGTGCGTCGACGTAAGGCTCTGCCTCCTCAAAGGTGCAGTTTAATGCTTGCGCGATGGTTGAGGTGAACTCATGACGGCTGAGGTCAGCACTGAGCAGCCCGCCCAGGGTGCGTTGGAGAAAGATAAATGCCGAGGCAATGTCTCTATACCCCAAGGCCGCAGCTTTCTCGAATTCTCGCTGATCGAGCAAGCCGTTCAGCACATCAAGAGACTTTCGCAAATCGTCAGCGGCCTGTGCAACGCCAGCTACCTCACACATGACCGTATCATCAATAGCTTCGAGTTCCGCCGTTCGCGCGGTCAGAATAGCGTCAGCGTCTGCGTGAGTTGTGTTTGGTTTGGTCAATCCCCTACCCCGCAGCTGCCCGATCCAAAACCTCTTCGGCCCACTGGTTCAGGCTCTTGCCTGACAGCTCTGCCGCGAGTGCAGCCTTGCGATGAACTTCGGGATCAACGCGGAACATCACCTGGCCGGAAAAGGCTTTCTGTGGCTCTTTACCGATCTTTTCACAGGTCTCGATGTAATCGTCGACTGCCTCATGAAAGGCGTCTCGCAACCCATCAACCGTGTCGGCATGAAAACCGACACCATCACGGATACCGGCGAGGCGTCCGGTGAAGATTCCATCTTCGTCGTCATACTCAATGCGGGCCGAATAGCCCTTGTAAGTCATAGAATTGGTCATGGCGTTACTCCGATCCGTTCCAAAAACGCGCGAGCGGCGCGTACTTGGTAGCGTTTGGCCTCCTTAGCGGGGTGGGGCCGGTGAAACGTCTCAACTTCGCCATCCTTCTCGAACCGCACCCGTGAGCCGCGCCCTTCGATCACCTGCGCGCCAGCCGCAATAAGAAGACGCTCGATAGCAGCCCATTCGATTGTCCCGGACACTGGGTCTGTGAAGACAACGGCTAAGGTCTTGCGATGTTTGCTATTCATCAGGCTATGTAACGTATGCTTGCGTATTTTGCAAGCAATACCTTCACATAAAAAACCAAACAACTCTAATGTTATTGTCAACATTAGAGTTAGAGTTAAATACAACTTTGACTTTGTCTTTAAACTTGTCATTGTTGCGTTTATGTATGTAATCACCTTTGCAAATCCCAAAGGCGGCTCGGGGAAAACTACATCCGCCATTCTTCTCGCCGAACAAATCGCTCTTTCGGGCGGTCGGGTGTCTGTTCTCGACCTCGACCCAAACGCCAACATTCTCGCTTGGGCTGAAAGTAGAAAGACGGAAGGGCGTGATGTGCCTTTTTCGGTTCATGCGCGCCCGCAGGCCGAAGACACGGTAGAGCTGATTGATCAACTGGCTGACGAAGCAGATTATCTGATTATCGACCTGGAGGGGTCTAAAGATCAGGTTGTAACCTTCGCCCTTTCCCGGACGGACCTCTGCGTTATCCCGCTCGACGGCTCGCCTATGGAAGCTAGACAGGCAGCGGCGGCCGTCCGGCTTGTGCAGACGACATCGAACATGATCCGCTCACCGATAGAGTATGCGCTTCTCTTTACTCGGACCAATGCAGCATTCCAGACCACAGACGAGCGCGACGTGCGGCAGGAGATGGATATCAACAACATTCCGACACTACCGGTCCGTATCGCGAAACGCGCTCCCTTTACCCGCATTTTCCGTGATGGAGTGCTTCTGGCGGAGTTGCCCGGCATCGTCGAGGAGGAGCAGAAGGGAAAATCAGCATCTGCAACTGACAAGGCCATGAAGCAGGTCTCCAGTGCCATTGAGAACGCCCGTGACTACGCCCAAGCCGTCATCCACGCTCTCACAAATAAGAGGGCAGCATGAGCAAATATGGATTCGGCGGAGGCATTGAACTCCCCAAGCCCTCCCAAGCCCCCAGAGCGCGACCCAAGGCCGAGCCGGATTCTGTGGACAGGGCCGTCGAGGCAGGTAAGTCCCTCGGATTTGTCAGTCGGGAAGGCCATACAAGACTGAAGCCCGGTCCGAAGCGTAAGGAGGCTCAGGACAAGGTTTCGATCCCCGGCCCCAAGCGTGTTGTCGATGAGTTTCGGGCTTTTTGCCAAGAGCGCAACATCACGCTCTGGCAAGGCCTTGAGCTTCTTCTGTCCGAAAAGCGAGGCGGCTCTGGTTAAGGCCTGCCGCGTCTTTCAAAGACCTTCTTGCAGAACCCTATGAAGGCGGCGTTGGGATCGCGGGGCGGCTCTGTCATCCATTCCCGCCATTCCCGTTCGAGAACATACACATCCCATCCAGGCGCGACCGCCCTTGCATCGTGATAGGCTTCCGAGTCGAGCCGTACTTGTGACAGGGCAGGGGGGACAGTCCCGTTTTGGTCGGTGCGCCGGTTGGCGAATATCACCATGTCCTCTTCCAACCGCACGGCATAGTCGGGCATGTGGGCATGCTGCTTGTCCTGTCGCACGATATTAGTGACCAAGCGACGAAACTCTTTCTCGGTGGAGCTGGAGCCGCACTTGGCTTGCAGTTTTGCCAATCCGATCTTCCATTCCTTCTTCGCACCGCAATGCTTGCGAGCCAGCTCGTAGATGCGCCGCTCCAACGGTTTGCGTAGGCGGAAGTAGTCGCGGTGCAGGGTCAGAACCTCACGATGCCTGATGGCATTGAACACCCAGTCCGAGAGCCTAATTTCTACCTCCTGCATCCGCCCGTCTCGGGTCTCCCGAACGATTTTGAATCGGTCGATCAGCCCGAAACCGTCAAACTCTTCCTTGCCACCAGTGATGAGATTGGTGGTGATCACCGTACCTTGCAGGCGCTCCAGGGCTGCCCTGAGCTGTTCATAGCCCCGTCCATCCGATCCACGATTGGTAGCTTTCAGCAAGTCATAAGCGCGAAAGCGGATGGTGGGGCTGACTTCCCGATCCTCGTTCAAGGCTGCAATGCACTGACTGATACAGTAGATCAGAACGTCGCGATCATGGACTGTCGCCAGCCCTTTCACAGAAGGGGTAATTTCAACAAAATTCTGCCCATTTTCATAGCGGCGGATGTGTCGATCAGGTTTAGTGGAAATCGAGAAAATCGGGTGCTCCATTGAAGCCATGTCGCCCTTGGGCGCGGCATCGAAAATGTCGCAGACAAAAAAGTCTGTCTGCTGCATCCGGTCGGGCAAGAGCGGAGACCGTGAATTCGTGTTATCACCTACCATTTGTTGACATTCGTGCTTTTACCCACCGGGGTCAAGAGATTCGTGCTTTTACCCACCACCTTTCGTGCTTTTACCCACCTATTTTCGTGTTATCACCCACCAAAAGTTTCAAAGATAGGCGTGATTTCAAATGTTTAAGCGAAGTTCTGATCTGCGTAACACTATATTTAACACATATTTAACACCCAAGCACCGCAAGATCTTCATCACAAACGACAACAACAGAGGCTGATGTTGGACTATGCTTAGATTGACGAGGTGATGTCCCAGTCTGGCAGATAACCCTTGCAGATGAAAAAGGCCGAGGACAAAAAAAACGAGGGGGCATGACCGACCAGCGACGCATATCGAATAACATCAACCGCGACGACCATCACCCGCTTCGTGTTCAAAAGTATTGGCCCAGGTATGCGACCGGTGTTGCACGGGTTTGTCGGTCATGGAGCACCTACCCATCGCCTGACCAGTTCAACGAACTGATGGCGCTTGTGCAGGGGCTCTACAATGAGGCAATTGAACCAGACCGGGTTTACCGGAGAGCAAAAAGCTCGGAAGGTAAGCTATGACCAAAGGCACCAGCGTTCTCATGCAGCGAACCAAGCAAGCCTATCGCTACGGCCAGCTCGCGCGGCGCGGCATGAACATCTACGCGCTTTTCACACCGTTGCGCGATGCCCTGCGCAAGACGTCCCTGGGCGATGTGCGGATCGGGGATCTCAGGATGCCCTTCGACGTGCTCTATATCGGCTTCGAGGAGGGCAGCGGGATCACTTTCGGCACGCGGACCCACCCCAGAGCCCTTGTCGTGGACGGAGCCTACGTCACAGCCGCTCCTGTGGACCCTGAGACGGGCAAGCAGCACATAGATGTCTGCATCACCACACGGGACGCTCTGAGCGCCCTGAGAGCCGGTTACGGGGCGCACTGGCCGTTCTCATACGAACCTCACTTCACATTCACGCTGAAAGGCCGTCCCGACGACACGTTCGAAGCGGCCCTTGGCGAAGCACTGGATACAAACGCCGTGGACCTCGATGTCGATGAAGACGGACTGCACAGCTTCCGGCAGGCTGTTGTGGAGTATCAGGACGAAGCCGCCGCGTCCGGCATCCAGATCAACACGCCCGCAGTTTCCGTCTCGGAGGAGCTGGCCGCGTTCAAGAGCCGCAACCTGTCCGAAGCGAAGAAGGCATTGTCCCTGATCCTGGGCGCGCTCTGTGCGCTGACTGCACGTCCCAATGAAGCCGATCTGCCCGAGACCTGGCCCGAAGGAACGCCGGAGGTTCTGGTCGCCAAAGTCGCTACGGCCCGCTCGCCGAAGAAGCGGCGCGATGCTGAGAACGAGCTGAAGAAGCGCGGCTTCGTATCCGTCCGTCGGCTGGACCTCGATGCTTTCGGAGGTGGTGCGCATACGTCCGGTGACGGGGCAGGGGGCAGTGTCGCACCCCACTGGCGGGCGTGTCATTTTCGCCGCCAGCCGGTCGGCAAGGATCAAAGCGAACGTCGGTTGATCTGGATTCTGCCGACCATCGTGAATGCCTCGAAAGGCGCACCCAACACCGGGCGGCTCTACAAGGTCAAAGGCACGCCACCGACCTCTGACTGAGCGCGTCACTTTCCGTCTTCTTAGCTACGCGATTTTCAGCACCACGGTTCTGATTGATTAAGTGAGGTTTGGGCTTTAGAGTATGGCAGGAAATAGGGTGTCTTTGTTCGCATCCTTCCGAACAAGAGAGCCGATGACCAAACGCAAGCGCCTCACGCCAGACCAACGCCGCGAAATCGTCGCAGCCCATCGCCGTGGAGTGCCCAAATCCGTGCTGGCAAAAGACTATGAGGTCACGCCGCGCACTATCCAATACACCCTTCATCGCGCGGAGCAGGGGCGGCGCGACAGCGGCGTTCGGACCGAGACCATGAGCGTGACACTGACCCCGGAAGAGATGGCGGCGTTCGATGCGGTGCTGGCAAGGAGCGGGGTCAACACACGGGCAGACGGGATGCGGCGGTTGGTGCAGGGGGCGGCAGGACTGTTCCAGCCAGACGTGCATCTGGCCGACGAATTGGCGGGGTTTCGGGGGGCTTTGAACCGCGTCGGGAACAACGTCAGTCAGATCGCCAAGCGGATGAACGAGGCCAAGATGAAGGGATCAGCGCCATCATTTTCCGAGGATAACCTCGCCCAGATGCGGCAGCTCGCGGGCTTCATTCTGGACTTTTCCGATCAGGTCGATCTGCTGGCTCGACGGCGGGTCGAAGGCATGTCGTTGACGGCGGGCGATGCTCTCAAGGAGTTGGCCGATGTCCAGGACTGATGCAGTCAGCGCCGTCACGGGCGATCTGTTCGAGAAGGACTGGAGCAAGGTTCGCGGATCGATGCAGGGCCTCACGGGCGAACGGCGGCGGGCGCAGATGTCGCGGGCATCGCGAGGGCACCGGGCGGCGGTATTCAAGGCGATCCGGTCGGGCGGATGCCACACGCGGGCGGAGCTGGTGCGCCAGCTCGATTATCTGACCACGAAGTCCTCGCACATTGTGGATAGCCGTAGTTTGTTGGACGGGAAGCAGACGCTGACCGCGAAAGAGATCGAGGCGGTCGCGGATCGCTATGCCAACCGTTGGAGCGACGGGTTCCATCTCAAGCTCGGGCAGACGACCCATATGCTGATGTCCTTTCCGATCGGCACGAAGGGCGAAGATGTACGCGACATCGCGTCGAAGGTCTGTGAGCGGTTTTTCAGTGACGAAGAGAACGGACGGCACTTCGATTGGATTGTTGCGGTGCATGAGGACCGGGAGCATCCGCACGCCCATGTGGTGCTGAACCGCAAGTCGCAGGAAGGCGAGTTCTTTTACCTGGAGCGGGATCATCACTTCAATTATGACGATTTCCGCATTGCGATGGTCGAGGAGGCCGAGAAGGTCGGTGTGAGGTTGGAAGCCACACGGCGGGTGCATCGCGGGGTCATCGACTATCCGCCGCGCACGCGCGAGGTCTATGCGGCTAAGGAAGAGGGCAGGGAGGCTGAAGGTCGCGCGCGATTGGGTCGCGATCTCGACGAAGCAAAAGCGCAGGTTCACAAATTCGGACGGGAATATGCCCGACTTGGGGAAGGTGCGCATGAACAACGACTGGGTGAGGCGCTGTTCAGGGCGGGTGAAATACTTGCCCGGGGCGGGCAGCTCAAACCCGAAGGCGCGGTCTATCAGACCGGCCAGACGGAAATGCTGGCAACCCTTCATAAAACAATGGATGACGTGAACGCCCGCATCGACGCTTCCGCACCATCAGCACGACCGGCTCTGCAAAAACGCCAGTATGAGGCATTGAAAGCTACGGCCAGATGGCAGCCGTTGGGAGACCGATCTTCCGACTTGCTGAAGCCACCATCCGAGCATGGCCACTATTCGAGCCGCAACATCGCTTCGGACAAGCTGGACGGATTGCGCGATATGGTAACGCGCGCCCAGATAGAAACCGCACTACGCGGCACAGGGATATCCTCTGCGGTTGTGATTGCCCGTATCGAGGCCGGTGCAGACAACGCGGCTCTGGAAGAGACGTGGGAGCAGGAGGATGCGCATGCGATTGCGGCGCATGACGGTCTGGATATCGCCGATCCGGAGCACGATGGGCGCATTCAGGACCGCGTGGATCGTCTTCATGTGCGCCTGGCGGAGGTGTTGAGGAATGCCGGGGTTCTCAGGACTGACGGGATCATCGAGCGTGATTATGATTTCCACTTCGATGCGCAGTCTACCGAAGACCGTTGCCGTGCAATCCGGCAGGGGTTGCGCAGTGATGGGCTGTCCGAGGCCCAGATTGCGGAGCGGGCAGATGAGATCGAGGATCAGGCCTACGATCAGATCGAACGCGAGCAGCAGGAGTGGCTCAAGGATCATCCGGCGGTTCTTGCCTCGCCCAATACCGTTTACCGAACACATGACGATGGACGGGACGTGATCGTAACCTCGCCTCTCGCCGACGAGATGGAACGGATGGCCGAGCGCATGATGAAGCTGGACGGTGCGCCAAGGGACGATCTTGCCGGGGCCGTCGCGTTCGCCTTCCGCGCGATGTATCAGGGCCGCCCGGGCGAAGCGGACATGCCCGAGCATCTCGCCCGTGGTCTAGGACAGACCTATGCGAGTGTCTGCGAACTCAGGGCAGCTGAGCGGGCGCAAGAGCGCGATAGCCGTGTTCTGGTTGAGCCCGGTCCGGCGCACAGGCCCGAGGCCGCGTCTGTCGCTGCTGAAGCATTCGTAGTGAGCTATTCCCAGATCGAAGCTGTCATAGCCTACGACAAGATGAGCGGTGCTGAGCGACACCACGCGCCAGCACCGGACAAGCAGGCGTTCCGGGCCGAGCTCGAGGCAGCACTTGGGCCGGAAAACATCACCGCTCTTCGGTCGGGCGATGCCAGCGTTCTGTCCACTGTGACCGAAGACCGGATGGAACAGTTGATCGTGGCAAAGGCCTATATGCAGTCCGACCCTGACATGGCGGTGGCCATAGGGGAGGCCATGCGCGCGGTCTGTAACGAGCTGGGAGACCTGAAATGGGCTGAGGACCATCCAACGGACGGTTCCGGTGAACGGACCGGGCTGACCCACTAAGAAGACGGCTCAGAGACGTGGGCGGGCGGTTTGTGGGGCGCAGGCCGGTGGTGTTGTGTTTCAGAGGTTGGTAGTCAAAACCCAAGCCAATCTTGGCGGAGAGACCTGTGCAAACTGACGGGGGCCGCGGCCGCCCTGGCTCTTTGGGGGCCGATGCGCCCGCAGCCGTCCGTCAGGTTTCGCGTTCTCCTTTGTTTGGCATGTTGTCTTCATCGCGGTAGCCAAGAAGTGTTTGGATGCCATCAGGCGCTTCCCGTACCCACTCGCCATCATCGCGCCGGAAAACTAGATGCGCGCCGGCCTTCTGTTGCGCACACAGGTCAGCCTCCATTGTATCCGCAAACCAGGGGCGGTCGTTGAAGGGAGGCTTTGACGTGTCAGTGGACATGTTTTCCGCCCTTCATCTTGCCTCAAATATCCCCGGGGGAATGCCCGTAGGGCAGGGGGCAGGCAGCACCCCATTCCCAAAACGCTGAATGCAAGGATAAGAAAATTCACCCAGATTTCGAACTCATGCTAGTGCTCCGAGTCTGACACATCCTA
>Ga0209943_1000890_pt1 | contig 19522 bp, 19 predicted proteins | sample SalPonR1_B_D2_MG_FD_185698 | JGI IMG/M metagenome (GOLD analysis project Ga0209943, IMG submission 185698) | Salt pond soil microbial communities from South San Francisco under conditions of wetland restoration - Salt Pond MetaG R1_B_D2_MG... ... | reverse complement strand
GCGATGCACGCGCATCTGCTGGAATTCGACACGGTGCATGGCAGGTGGGACGCGGCGTTCAGCCATGACGCGGAGAGCGTCACCATCGACGGCACGCGCCTGCCCTTCATCGGCACGCGCGACCTGCGTGACCTGCCGCTCGACGGCGTCGATGTGGTGATCGACTGCACCGGCGTTTTCAAAACCGAGGCGAAACTCGCCCCCTATTTCGACGCGGGCGTGAAAAAGGTGGTCGTCTCCGCCCCGGTCAAGGACGGCGATGCCGCCAATATCGTCTATGGCGTCAATCACGACATCTATGAGCCCGCCCGCCACCGCATCGTCACGGCGGCAAGCTGTACCACCAATTGCCTCGCCCCGGTGGTCAAGGTTCTGCACGAGGCCATCGGCATCAAGCACGGCTCGATCACCACGATCCATGATGTGACCAACACCCAAACCATCGTCGACCGCCCCGCCAAGGACCTGCGCCGCGCGCGCTCGGCCCTGAATTCGCTGATCCCCACGACCACGGGCAGCGCCACGGCGATCACGCTGATCTATCCGGAATTGACGGGTCGCTTGAACGGCCACGCCGTGCGCGTGCCGCTGCTCAACGCCTCGATCACCGATTGCGTGTTCGAGATGGCGCGCGAGACGAGCGTGGAGGAGGTGAACGCGCTCTTTGAGGCCGCAGCCCAAGGGCCGCTCGCTGGCATCCTCGGTTACGAGACGCGCCCGCTGGTCAGCGCCGATTACACCAATGACACCCGCTCCGGCATCGTCGATGCGCCCTCGACGATGGTGGTGGGCGGCACGCAGGTCAAAGTTTATGCTTGGTATGACAACGAGATGGGCTATGCGCATCGCCTCGTGGATGTGGCGCTGATGGTGGGGGCGACGGTTTGACCGCACGTCCCGAGGGCCTGAGCGCCTATATCGCCGTCACGGCGGCCTATTGGGCCTTCATGCTGACCGATGGCGCGCTGCGGATGCTGGTGCTGCTGCACTTTCACACGCTCGGGTTCACCCCGTTGCAACTTGCTTACCTATTCGTCCTTTACGAGATCGCGGGGATGGTGACCAACCTTTCCGCGGGCTGGACCGCGGCGCGCTTCGGGCTGACCTCGACGCTCTATGCCGGGCTTGGCCTTCAGGTGATGGCCCTCATCGCGCTGGCGCAGCTTGATCCGGGCTGGGCGGTGGCGCTCTCGGTCGCCTATGTGATGGTGGTGCAGGGGGCGTCGGGCGTCGCCAAGGATCTGGCTAAGATGTCCTCCAAATCCGCCGTCAAGCTGCTTGCCCCCTCTGAGGGCGGCGCGCTGTTCCGCTGGGTCGCGGTGCTCACCGGCTCCAAGAACGCGGTCAAGGGGCTGGGCTTCCTGCTCGGCGCGGCTCTGCTGGCCGGGATCGGCTTCGTTGGCGCGGTCTGGGCGATGGCGGCGGTGCTGGCACTGATCCTGCTGGCCGTGGCGCTTGCCATGCCGCCGGGTCTGCCGACGGGTCGCAAGGGGGCTAAGTTTTCCGAGGTGTTCTCGAAATCCGCCAACGTCAACTGGCTGTCAGCGGCGCGCGTCTTCCTCTTCGGGGCGCGGGACGTGTGGTTCGTCGTGGGCATCCCGGTCTATTTCTACAGCGTGCTCTCGGACGGGTCCGAGGCGGGCAATCGCGCGGCCTTCTTCATGATCGGCACGTTTATGGCCGGCTGGATCATTCTATACGGTGCGGTGCAGGCGAGCGCGCCGCGCCTGATGCGCGCGGCATCCCGCCCCGAGGGCGATCTGATCCGCGCAGCAAGGGGCTGGGCACTGGCCTTGCTTGTAGTGCCGGTCGCTCTGACCGTCGCGGCACTTGTGGCGGATGGCCCGCAGAGCTGGCTGACGGTGACGCTGGTGGCGGGGCTGCTGGCCTTCGGTGTGCTCTTCGCCGTGAATTCCTCGCTGCACTCCTATCTGATCCTCGCCTTCACCCAGGTCGAACGGGTCACGATGGACGTCGGCTTCTACTACATGGCCAATGCGGGCGGGCGGCTCTTGGGGACGGTGCTCTCGGGGCTGACCTATCAGGCGGGCGGCTTGCCGCTGATGTTGGGCACGGCGAGCGTAATGATTGCTGCATCGGCACTGGCGGCGGGGCGGCTGCGCGCCGGGTGAGGCCCCGGCGCGCGGTGGCCTGCTCAGGCCACCATCTTTGCCACGACCTCGCCGAAGGCGGAAGGCGTGGGCACGATGGTCACGCCCGCGTCGCCGAGGATTTCCACCTTTTCCTGCGCCGATTCGCCGAATGCCGAGACGATCGCCCCGGCATGGCCCATGCGCCGCCCCTTGGGGGCCGAGAGACCGGCGATATAGGCCGCGACCGGCTTGGTCATGTGGTCGCGGATATAGGCGGCGGCCTCGGCCTCTTGCGGGCCGCCGATCTCGCCCACCATCACCACGGCGTCGGTCTCGGGGTCGGTCTCGAAGAGTTCGAGAATGTCGCGAAAGCTTGATCCATTGATCGGATCGCCGCCAATACCCACCGATGTGGAGACGCCGATGCCGCGCTCTTTCATCTGGCTTGCCGCTTCGTAGCCAAGGGTGCCCGAGCGCCCGACGATCCCCACGCGCCCCGGCATGTAGATAGCGGGAGGCATCAGCCCGGCAAAGGCCTGCCCGGGCGTGATGATTCCGGCGCAGTTGGGGCCGATGAGGCGCATCCGGCGCTCGGCCTTGTAGCGGCGCATGTAGCGTTTGACGCGGATCATGTCGCGCGCCGGGATGCCGTCGGCGATGCACACGCAGGTGCGGATGCCTGCATCCGCCGCCTCCATTATCGCGTCGGCGGCGAAGGGGGGCGGGACGAAACAGATCACGAGATCGGCCCCGGTCTCGGCCACCGCGCCCTTGACGGTGTTGAATACCGGCAGCCCGTCGTGCGTGGTGCCGCCCTTGCCCGGCGTCACGCCGCCCACCACGTTGGTGCCGTGACCGATCATGTCGGCGGTGTGAAAGCTGCCGATGCGGCCCGTAAGCCCGGTGACCAGGACGCGGCTCGATGTGTCGATGAGAATGGCCATCAGGCGGCTCCCTTTTCCGATTTGCGAGCGGCAGACCACGCCGCCACCACCTTCTCGGCAGCGTCGGCGAGGCTCTCGGCGGTTTGGATGGGCAGACCGCTCTCGGCGATGAGACGGCGGCCCTCCTCGACATTGGTGCCGGACAGACGCACCACCAGCGGCATGGTCAGCTCCAGCTCGCGCACCGCGCGGATCACCCCCTCGGCGATCCAGTCGCAGCGGTTGATGCCCGCGAAGATATTGACGAGGATCGCCTCGACATTGGGATCGTTGAGCACCGCCTGGAACGACATCAGCACGCGCTCGGGGCTGGCACCGCCGCCCACGTCGAGAAAGTTGGCAGGCTCGCCCCCGGCCATCTTGATCATGTCGAGCGTGGCCATCGCGAGGCCCGCGCCGTTGACGATGCAGCCGATCTCGCCGTCGAGGCCGATATAGCTCAGCCCGCGATCGCTGGCGAAGGTCTCGCGCGAATCCTCCTGGCTCTTGTCGCGGAACTCCGAGATTTCGGGGCGGCGAAAGAGCGCGTTGTCGTCAAAGCTCACCTTGGCGTCCAGCGCCACGATCTCGCCCGCACCGGTGACGACGAGCGGGTTGATCTCGACCATGTTGGCGTCGGTTTCCTCCATCATCTTGTAACAGCCGATGATTGTCTTGACCGCCTGCGGGATGAGCGCCGGATCGAGATCGAGCGAGAAGGCGATCTCGCGCGCCTGAAATGCCTGCATCCCCACCGCCGGATCCACCACCGAGCGGATGATCGACTCGGGCTCCTGCGCCGAGATTTCCTCGATCTCCATGCCGCCCTGCGCCGAGGCCACGACGACCACGCGCTCTTCCTTGCGGTCCATCACGAAGGCCAGATAGATTTCCTGCGCGATATCGGTCGCTTCCTCGACATAGAGGCGGCTCACCAGCTTGCCTTGCGGCCCGGTCTGGTGCGTGACCAGCATCCGCCCCAGCATCCAGGATGCGGCCTCGCTGATCTCCTTCTCGGACTTGCAGATGCGCACGCCGCCCGCCTTGCCGCGGGCACCGGAGTGGATCTGCGCCTTGACCACCCATTTGTCGCCCGAAAGTTCCGAGGCGCGGTAGACCGCCTGTTCGGGACTGTAGGCGATGCCGCCGCGCGGCACCTGCACGCCGAAGCGTTTGAGCAGGTCCTTGGCCTGGAATTCGTGGATATCCATCTGGTTCTCCTCCCTTATCCCTTTGCGGCGATGGCGTCGGCCACGCTCAGCACGTTGTTGGCCATCCGCTCTGATGCCGCGTCGATCATCTTGCCATCGAGGCTCGCGGCCCCGCGGCCTTCGGCCTCGGCCTTGCGCAATTCCTCGATGATGCGGCGGGCGCGGGTCACCTCCGCCTCGGGCGGCGAGAAGACCTCGTTGGCAAGCGCGATCTGGCTGGGGTGGATGGCCCATTTCCCCTCGATCCCGAGGGCGGCGGCGCGTTTGGCGCTGAGCGTGTAGCCCTCGGGGTCGCCGAAATCGCCGAACGGCCCGTCGATGGCGCGCAGCCCGTAGGCGCGGCAGGCGACGGTCATGCGGCTGAGCGCGAAATGCCACTGATCGCCCGGGTAATCGGGGTTGAGCCCGCCGATCACCACGGTGCGCGCCCGGTTCGAGGCGGCATAGTCGGCCACCCCAAAATGCAATGCTTCGAGGCGGCCGGGGGCTGCGGCGATCGCCTCGACATTGGCCATGCCGAGCGCGGTCTCGATCAGTGCCTCAAGGCCGATCCGGTGGGTGAAGCCCATGGCCTCCTCGATCTGGCTGACCATCGTCTCGACGGTGTAGAGGTCTGCGGGCACGCCCACCTTGGGCACGAGGATCGTGTCGAGATGCTGGCCCGCCTGTTCCAGGATCTCGATCACGTCGCGATACATGTAATGGGTGTCGAGCCCGTTGATGCGGATCGAGATGGTCTTGCCCCTGGCCTTCCAGTCGATGTCATTGAGCGCCTGGATGATATTGGCGCGGGCCTGCACCTTGTCGGGGGGTGCGACGGCATCTTCGAGGTCGAAGAAGATGTAATCGACGTCCGAGTCCGCCGCCTTCTCGATCATCGACGGGTTGGAGCCGGGCACGGCCAGTTCCGAGCGCTGCAGGCGCTGTTTTTTCAAAGGGTGAAGGGTATAGCTCATGTTCTCTGTCCTTTCAGGCGGCGCGCACGGCGCTGCGGCCCTGCACCGGAGAGGTGGTCATGCGAAACGCCTCTTGTGCGGCGGCGATGCCCTGTCCGGGTGCGATGGCCGCACCTGCGTCGCGCAGCGCCATTTCCGCCGCCGACAACGCCCCGCAGAGCATCACCGGGTTGAGCGAGCCCAAGTGCCCGATGCGGAACGCGCGCCCGGCGAGCTGGGCGAGGCCGGAGCCGAGCGAGGTCTGGTACTTGTGATAGGCGGTCTCGATCACATGACGGGCGTCGATCCCCTCGGGCGCGTAGATCGCCGAGACGGTGTCGGAATGCCATTCGGGCGCGTCGGCCACGAGGCGGCAGCCGTCCCATTCCGCCACGGCGGCGCGCACGCCGGCGGCGAGGCGGTGATGGCGCTCCCAGACCTGTTCGAGTCCCGTGTCGAGCAGCATGTCGAGCGATACGCGAAGGCCGCGCAGCAGTTGCGTCGGCGGCGTGTAGGGGAAATAGCCTGTATCGTTGAGCCGGATCATGTCCGAAAAGCTGAAATAGCAGCGCGGCATTTTGGCGCGCTCATGGGCGGCGAGGGCCTTTTCGCTGACAGCGAGCAGCCCCAGACCAGCGGGCAGCATAAAGCCCTTCTGCGAGCCCGCGACGGCAAGATCGACGCCCCACGTGTCCATTTCGAACTCGATCGAGCCGATGGAGCTCACGCCGTCCACGAACAGCAGCGCCGGGTGCCCGGCGGCGTCGAGGGCCTCGCGCACGGCCTTGATGTCCGAGGTGACGCCGGTGGCAGTCTCGTTATGGGTGGCGAACACGGCCTTGATCTCGTGGCTCTTGTCGGCGGCAAGCCGCGCGGCGTACTCCTCCACCGGCACGCCCTTGCCCCAATCCACGTCGATCGCGTCGACATCGAGGCCCAGCCGCTCGGCCATGTCGACCCAAAGCATTGAGAACTGGCCGAAACGCGACATCAGCACCCGGTCGCCGTGGTTCAGCGTGTTTGAGATGGCGGCCTCCCATGCGCCCGTGCCCGAGCCGGGAAAGACAATGACGCGGCCGGTCCCGGTGCGAAACACTTCCTTGAGATCGGCGAGAAGCGGCGAGACGAAATCGCCGAAATCGGGCGCGCGCATGTCCTCCATGGGCAGGTTCATCGCGCGGCGCACCTCCTCGGGGATGTTGGTGGGGCCGGGGATGAATAGATGGGTGTTGCCGTTCATTTGGTCCTCCTCTCAGGCTGTCCCCTTGTGGCGGGCGGAACGGCACCCGGAAACGCCCGCGCGCATGGAAAGCGTGGCCATGAGGGAGGGTGGGCACCCCGGCGGGTAGGATGGCCCTACCCGCCGGGGCGGGGGCGGCATACGTCTGTATGCTGAAAAATCGTTTGATTTCAGGAATTTCCTTTGTCTTTGATAGCTGCGGAGGAGGAGGCCATGCGCGACATGGTTGACGCGACAGCACAGGATGCCGAACAGGGCCTGCCCGAGGTGATCGTGGCGGACCGGCAGCTTATCGTGTGCCAGGGGCTCGGCTCGCTGGTGGCGCAGATGGCGCAGGTGCGGCTGGGCCCGTTCGCTACCGATCAGGCCAGCCTGCGCAAGGCGCTCTCGGCGCGGCGCGGGCCCTGCATCGTGATCCTCGGCGTGCGGCTGGCCGATGCCGATCTGGGCCGCGTGCTCGAGATGCTGCGCCGCGATCACGCCTCGGCGCTGGTGGTGGTGGTCGTCGAGGAGAGCGAGTTCGCCTTCATCCGCACGGCTGTCAAGGCGGGGGCCAACTCGGTCTGCCTGATGGGCCATGTTCTGACGACGCTGCCCAAGGTGCTCGGGCGGCTGGTGGAGGGGCATTGCATCCTGCCGGTGGACGTGATGCGCCGCCTCACCGGCGACCGGGCCGAGACCCTGTCACGCCGCGAGCACGAGATCCTCGGGCTTCTCACCGATGGACTGACGAATTTCCAGGTCTCCGCTCGGCTTGGCCTGTCGGAGAACACGGTGAAATATTACCTCAAAGCGATCTACCAGAAGCTCGAAGTCAACTCCCGCGGTGGTGCCATCGCGAAATACGTGGCGGGGCATTACTGAGGGGGCATGGCCCCGATGCCTACATGACCCGCCCGGCGCCTTGCAGCGCGCTACCGCACCGCCTCGATCGGCCCCTCGGCGCGCCCGTGGATGAACTGGTCGAGATAGGGATCGCCCGAGGCGTCCATCTGCCCCACCGGGCCGGTCCACTGGATCACCCCGTCATGCAGCATCGCCACGTTGTCGGCGATGGCGCGGACGCTGGTCATGTCATGGGTGATGGTCATGGCCGTGGCCCCCATCTCCACCACGATCTCGCGGACCAGCTCGTTGATGACGCCAGACATGATCGGGTCAAGGCCGGTGGTTGGCTCGTCGAAGAAGATGATCTCGGGCTCTGCGGCGATCGCCCGCGCCAGCCCCACGCGCTTCTGCATCCCTCCGGACAATTCCGCCGGGAACTTGTCGGCCACGTCGGGCTTCAGCCCCACGCGGCGCAGCTTCTCGATGGCGATCTCGCGCGCCTCGGTCTTCGGCCGCTTGAGCGAGCCGCGCAACAGGCGAAAGGCCACGTTCTGCCAGACGGGCAGGCTGTCGAACAGCGCCCCACCCTGAAAGAGCATGCCGAAGCGGGCGAGAAAGGCGTCGCGGTCTCCGGTGGTCACGTCGCGCCCGTCGAGCGTGATCTCGCCGCTATCGGGGTGGATGAGGCCGAGGATGCACTTGAGCGCCACCGACTTGCCGGTGCCCGATCCGCCGATGATGACCATGGAACTGCCCGACTCGATGGTCAGGTTCACCCCGCGCAGCACGTGGTTCTCGCCAAAGGCCTTGTGGACATCGCGCAGCTCGATCATGCGGAAAAGAACACCTCGGTCAGCACGTAGTTGGAGGCGAGGATCAGCACCGACGAGGCCACCACCGCCGATTTCGTGGCCCGGCCCACGCCCTGTGCGCCGCGGCCCGAATTCATGCCGTGATAGCAGCCCATCAGCGCCACGATGAAGCCGAACACCGCCCCCTTGATGAGTCCCGAGACCACGTCCCACGTCTCGAGAAAGTCGATGGTGGTCTTGAGATAGGTGCCCGCCCCGAAATCGAGCCGCCCGACGCCCACGAGAAAGCCCCCCATGATCCCGATGGCATCCCCCACCGCCACCAGCATCGGGACGGCGAGCGTCGCTGCGAGGACGCGGGGCAGGGTGAGGTATTTCATCGGGTTGGTCGAGAGGGTGGTCAGCGCGTCGATCTGTTCGGTCACCTTCATCGTGCCGATCTCGGCGGCGATGGAGGAGGCCACCCGTGCCGCCACCATCAGCCCGCCAAGGACGGGACCAAGCTCGCGGGTGAGGCCGATGGCGACGATCGAGGGCACCACCGTCTCGGCGTTGAATCGCGCGCCGCCCGCGTAGATCTGCAGCGCCAGCGCACCGCCGGTAAAGAGCGCCGTCATGCCAACGACGGGAAGCGACAGCCAGCCGATCTGCATCAGCGCATGGCCGAATTCGCGCCAGTAGAAGGGCGGGCGCGCGAGGTGGCTCACGGCATCCGAGGCATAGAGCGTCACCCGTCCCACCCCGGCCAGCGCCGCGATCACCGAGCGCCCAATGGCCGCGAGAAAGCGCAGCACCGGGCTCACGCGCCGATATGGCGCCGCGTGTAGCGCGCCCCCAGCGAGGTCAGGATTTCATAGCCGATGGTGTCCGCGTTGTCGGCCAGCACGTCGATACCCTGCTCCGGGCCCAGAAGACGCAGGCTCGACGGGTCGTGGCCCAGATCGGTGATATCCACCCCGATCAGGTCCATAGAGATGCGTCCGGCGATGGGGCAGGGCGTATCCTCGGCGTAAAGCGACGTGCGCGGCCCCATGCCCCGCAGGATGCCATCGGCATAGCCCGCCGAGACGGTGGCGATCCGGGTATGGCGGGCGGCGGTGAAATCGTTGCCATAGCCCACCGTTTCCCCGGCCTCCAGGTCACGGCACTGGATGACAGGAAGGTCAAGCGTGACCACCGGCTGCGCGTCCGTGAAAGGTGCCCCGCCATAGAGCCCGATCCCCGGGCGCGCGAGGTCGAAATGGTAGTCGGGGTGCATCAGGATGGCACCGGTATTGGCGAGGCTGCGGGGGATATCCAGCCCCTCGGTCATCTCGCGGAAGGCGCGCAACTGCTGCGCGTTCATCGGGTGATCCGCATCGTCGGCGCAGGCGAGGTGCGACATGATCAGCCGCGGCCCCTGCGCCAGCGCGATCTCGCGCACCGCCTGCCACTCGGCGGGCTCCATTCCCAGCCGGTTCATGCCGCTGTCGAGCTGAATGCCGAAGGCATGGCCCGGCAGCGCCTCGGCGTGGCGGATCATCTGATCGACCGAGTTGATCATCGGCACGAGGCCGCAGTCGGCGATCATGTCGGCATCACCGGGCATGTGGCCGGAAAACACGTGTACCGCCGCCTCCGGCCCAACCACCTCGCGCAGTGCGGCCCCTTCCTCGGCGATCGCCACGAAGAAACTGCGCGCCCCCTCGCGCGCCAGCCTGCGCGCCACCCGCGCGGCCCCGAGGCCATAGGCATCGGCCTTGACCACCGCCGCCGTCTCGGCGGTGTTGGCGGCGTCAAGCGCGCGCCAGTTGGCGGCGATGGAGTCGAGGTCGACGGTAAGGGGGGCGGTGCTCATGACCTTGGGTTTTGACAGCCGGGGCGCGGGCGTCAAGGGGAAAGCAGGCTCCGCGATCGCGGGCGGGCGGGATAGGCCGCACCGCCCGGGGGCGCGTCAGAACCAGCTTTGGACGCCGCGCGCGGCACCGGAGATGTCGCGCCCGATGCCATCGACGGTGGCGCACCCGGCCAGCCCGGCGATCAGGGTGAGGGCAATCAGTTTGCGCATGTGCTTGCCTGTACTTGGTTGCTCTGCTCGTGTAACGGTTGCCTTACGGCTCTTCGCTCTTCTTGTCCCACCAGACCGTCGGCAGGAAATGAATCCCGTCGCCATAGATCGGCAGGTTATCCACAGGATAAGCCAGATCGGCCTTGTGGGCAATACGCCCCACCGCATAGCGGTGGATCGGGATGACATAGCGCCCGGCCGTCAGCACCCGGTCGAGCGCGCGGGTGGCGGCGACGAATCCTTCCCGGTCGGGCGCGGCGAGCATGGCGTCGATCATCGCCTCGGCAGCCTGCGAGCGCATCCCCATCAGGTTGCGGCTTCCGGGCTCGTCGGCATGATCGCCGCCCCAGTAGAAGCGCTGTTCGTTGCCGGGGCTGAGGGACAGCGACCGGCGCATCATCGTCAGGTCGAAATCGAACCGCGCCGCGCGCTCGGCATATTGCGCCTTGTCCACCGACTCGATGGTGAGCGCGATACCCAGCCGCGACAGCGCACGGGCATAGATATCCATCATCGCGCCCGCCTGCGCGATCAGCCCGTCCTGTTGCAGCAGGACCGTCAGCTCCAGCGGGCGGCCCGCGTCATTGACCAGCCGCCCCTCGCGCACCTGCCAGCCCGCCTCGCCCAGCAGCCGCATCGCCCGGCGCAGCCCGGCGCGGTTGCGGGCGGTGCCGTCGCTCACCGGCAACTCGTAGCCCTGAAGCGCGCCGGGCAGGAGCGAATCCTCGAACGGCAGCAGAAGCGCGCGCACGCGCCCGTCGGCAGGGCCGGGGCGCATGGCCAGTTCGGAGCCCGAGAAATAAGATGTGATGCGCGGCTGCCGCCCGCCGGTGAGCGTGTCGTTGATATGTTCGAAATTGAACGCGGTGATGAGCGCCTCGCGCACCCGCCAGTCATCCAGCGGCGCGTGCCGCGTGTTCATGACAAAGCCGGTCATGCCGGACGGCTGTTCATGGGGGATTTCCGAGAGGACGATGTCGCCGCGTTCAACGGCGGGGAAATCGTACTGCGTCGCCCAGGCCTCGGCGTTGAATTCGCGCACATAGCTCAGCAGTCCGCCCTTGAACGCCTCCTTTAGCACGGTGTCGTCGCCGTAGAACTCGATCCTGATCTCGTCGAAATTATGCGTGCCACGGCGATAGCGCAGATCGCGGCCCCAGTAGTCCGGGTTGCGCATGAGCGACACGAAGCGGCCCGGCTCGTACTCATCGACCACGTAGGGTCCGCTGCCCAGGGGAATGTCGGCCAGCCCGGCCTCGGCGATGTCGCGCCCCTCCCATTGCGCCTTTTGCAGGATCGGGCGCATCCCGGCCAGCAGCGCCAGTTCCCGGTTGGCCTCGTTGAAGCTGAGCCGAACCTTGCGCGGACCGGTCGCCTCGATCGAGGCAACCTTGTCCCAGAAGCCGCGATAGCGCGGATGGCCGCGCCTGCCCAGTGCCTCGTAGGACCAGATCACGTCCTCGACCGTGACCGTCGTGCCGTCGGAGAATCGGGCTTCCTCGCGAAGGGTGAATTCCACCCAGGAGCGGGCCGGATCCGTCTCGACCGATTCGGCCAGAAGGCCGTAAAGCGTGAACGGCTCGTCGTAGGAGCGGCCCATCAGCGTCTCGTGCGTGAGATGCGCGATCTGCCACGGCGCGGTTCCGCGCAGGATGAAGGGATTGAGCGAATCGAAGCTGCCGACATTGCCGGTGACGATCCGCCCGCCCCTGGGCGCATCCGGGTTGGCGTAGGGCAGCGACACAAAATCCGGTGGTAGGGCAGGGGTGCCATACATAGCTATGCCATGTGTCGGCTCTGCACGCAGCGGTGAGATCGTTAGCGCGACCGCGAACGCTGCCAGGGCGGCGCGCCATGTGGAGAAAAAATCCGGTGCCATTTTGGCGACAATTCCTGCTCTGCCTTGTTTTCTTAATGCCAAGCCTAAGACCGGATTCACGTCTTTTCAAACTTTTAGCTTGGAGAGCGGCTCAGGATTGCTTATAAAGGGATCACTGCTCGATAGGTTTCTTGCCTGTATGAAACCTGCCTCAATGACTAGACCCCGGCCTTGTGCCGGGGCTTTTTTTTGTCCGCCCGGTTCGGCTCACACCGACGTGACCGCACGGTCCCCGTGCAATTCCGCGATGCGGCATCTATGCTGCGCGCGCAACGCATATCGGGAGACACAGCATGAGCGTGAAGGGCAAGACCGCCGTCATCACCGGATCCAATTCGGGCATCGGTCTCGGCATAGCCGAGGAATTGGCGCGCGCCGGGGTAAACGTGGTGCTGAACTCGTTCACCGATTCGGAAGAGGACCACGCACTGGCCCGCCGGATCGCCGACGAGACGGGCACCAACGCACGGTACATCAAGGCCGACATGTCGAAACCCGCCGAGTGTCGCGACCTGATCGCACAGGCGGGGGCGTGTGACATCCTCATCAACAACGCGGGCATTCAGCATGTCTGCCCCATCGACGAGTTTCCGCAGGACACGTGGGACGCGATCATCGCGATCAACATGAACTCGGCCTTTCACACCACCGCCGCCGCGCTGCCCGGGATGCGCAAGGCGGGGTGGGGCCGGATCGTCAACATCGCCTCGGCGCACGGGCTGCGCGCCTCGCCCTACAAGGCCGCTTACGTCACCGCCAAGCATGGCGTCGTCGGCATGACCAAGACCGTCGGCCTCGAAACCGCCAAGGAACCGATCACCTGCAACGCGGTCTGCCCGGGCTATGTGCTCACCCCGCTGGTCGAGGCGCAGATCCCCGACACGGCGAAGCAGTACGGCATTTCCGAGGAGGCGGCGATCGAGCAAGTCATCCTCGCCAAGCAGCCTTCCAAGGATTTCGTGACGGTCGAGCAACTGGCCGGGACGGTACTCTACCTGTGTTCGGACGCGGCGGCGCAGGTCACCGGCACGACGATCAGCGTCGATGGAGGCTGGAGCGCGCAGTAACCGCTGGGCATTGGCGCGGACGCGCGGGCGGTCTATATCGGAGGCATGTTTGGAGATTTGCTCAATCGGCTTCTGGCCCCCGCCCCCGAGACCCTGCCCGACGCCGATGCGCGGCGCGCGCTGTCGGCGCTGATGGTGCGCCTTGCGCGCGCCGACGGGCATTACGACACCGACGAGCGTGCGCGCATCACGCGCATCCTGTCAGAGCGTTACGCGCTGGACGAGGCAGGGACCGAAGCCCTGCGGGGCGAGGCCGAGGCGCTGGAGGCCGAGGCACCCGACACGGTGCGTTTCACCCGCGCGATCAAGGATGCGGTGCCGCACGAGGCACGAGCCGAGATAATCGAGGCATTGTGGCAGGTCGCGCTGGCCGATGACGCGCGGGATGCGCATGAGGATTCGCTCATCCGGCTGGTGGCGAGCCTTCTGGGCCTGACCGATCAGGAAAACGCCCGCGCCCGCCAACGGGTGATGCGCGGATGATCGCAAGCCTGCCGATGTATGATCGGCCCGAGACGGCGGCGGCCAATGACCGGTTGTGGCAGGGCGTGCGCGCGCGGCTGGGCGCGGGGCCGGAGCGGCTTACCCGAGACGGCGACCCTTGGGAGCACTGGCAAAGCCCCGAACTTCTGCTGTCGCAGACCTGCGGTTTACCTTATCGGTCAAGGCTTTACGACAAGGTCCGTCTGGTGGGCACGCCCGTCTGCGACCTGCCCGGTTGCCCGCCGGGGCAGTACTGCAGCGTATTCGTTGTGCGCCGCGACGATTCGCGCGACGATCCGCGCGAATTCGCCGGGGCGGTGCTTGCCTATAACGAGGCGCTGTCGCAATCGGGCTGGGCCGCGCCGCAGGCATGGGCGGTGGAGCGCGGCGGCGTCTTCACCGAAACGCTCCGAACGGGCGCGCATGCCAATTCGGCGCGTGCGGTGGCTGAGGGGCGCGCGGACATCGCCGCGCTCGACGCGCTAAGCTGGAGGTTCATGGCGCGAACCGACAGGTTCGCAGAGGGCTTGCGGGTGATCGGGCGCACCGATCCCACGCCCGCGCTGCCCTGGATCACCGCCGCCACCCGCGATCCCGCCCCGATCCGCGCCGCGCTGTCGGCGACGCTCGCCGCGCTGTCGCCGGAGGATCGCGACACGCTGGGAATTTCCGGTCTGGTGGAGATCGCCCCCGAAGAATATCTCGCACTGCCGATCCCGGTGCCGCCTGCCTCCGAATTGACCTGACCGGGCATCAATCCGGCGGGCAAGCGCCCCTTATCGCCGCATTGCAAGTTGCATCGCGCAGAATTTTCGGCCCTATTGTCACAAAGGCGTCGCAAGACGAAAGTCCGACTGGGGGGTGCGCGTGTCCGAGACACCGGTTATCGAAATCCGCAACCTGCACAAGGCCTACGGGTCTCTGGAGGTGATCAAGGGCGTCGATATCACCGCGCCGCGCGGCCATGTCATTTCGCTCATCGGGTCGTCTGGATCGGGCAAGTCCACCATCCTGCGCTGCGCCAACCTGCTGGAGGACAGCCAGCAGGGCGATATCCTGTTCAACGGCGAGCCGGTGAAATGGAAAGGCGAGGGGCCGGGCCGCCATCCCGCGGATTCCAGACAGGTCCTTCGCATCCGCACCAAGCTGAGCATGGTGTTCCAGCAGTTCAACCTGTGGGCGCACATGACCATCCTTCAGAACGTGATGGAGGCACCGGTGACGGTGCTGGGCCGCGACCGCGCCGAGACGGAGCAGGCGGCGCGCGGCTATCTTGACAAGGTGGGCATAGGCGACAAGTGCGACGTATACCCTGCGCAGCTCTCGGGCGGGCAGCAGCAGCGCGCGGCGATCGCGCGGGCGCTGTGCATGGAGCCCGAGGCGCTGCTGTTCGATGAGCCGACCTCGGCGCTCGACCCCGAGCTCGAGCAGGAGGTGATCCGTGTCATCAAGGATCTGGCGAACGAGGGGCGCACGATGATGCTCGTGACCCACGACATGAAGATGGCCCGCGACGTGAGTGATCACGTGGTGTTCCTGCACCAGGGCCTGATCGAGGAGGAGGGCGCGCCGGAGACCCTCTTCGGCGCACCGAAATCAGAGCGGCTGCAAGGCTTCCTCAGCTCCACGATGGCCGCCTGACATTTACCAACCAAGAGGGAGACACTCATGAAGAAACTACTGATTTCCACTGCCGCCGTGACCATGATGGCCGGCATGGCGATGGCGCAGGACGTGGTGCGGCTCGGCACCGAGGGGGCCTATCCGCCGTGGAACTTCATCAATGACGCGGGCGAGGTCGACGGCTTCGAGCGCGATCTGGGCGACGAGCTGTGCAAGCGCGCCGAGCTCAATTGCGAGTGGGTGACGAATGATTGGGACAGCATCATCCCCAACCTTGTCTCGGGCAATTACGATGCCATCATCGCGGGCATGTCGATCACCGACGAGCGCGACCAGGTGATCGACTTCACCCAGAACTACACCCCGCCGGACCCGTCCGCCTATCTGGGCATGTCCGATGGCGTGGACCTGTCGGGCGGCGTGATCGCGGCGCAGACCGGCACCATCCAGGCGGGGCATGTGGCCGAGTCGGGTGCGACCCTGCTGGAATTCGCAACGCCCGAGGAAACCATCGCCGCCGTCCGCAACGGCGAGGCCGACGCGGTGCTGGCCGACAAATCCTATCTCGCGCCCATCGCGCAGGAGGACCCGGACCTGATGTTCGTGGGCGATGACGTGCCGCTTGGCGGCGGCGTCGGCATGGGCGTGCGCGAATCCGATGGCGATCTGCGCGCGACCTTCGACGCGGCGATCAGTTCGATGAAGGATGACGGCACGCTCAATGCCATGATCGAGAAGTGGGAAGTGTCCTCGACCTTCGAGTGACCGCTTTCATCCCCGCGCGCCATGCGGCGCGCGGGCCGATCCGCCGGGGGCCGCGCGCATGTTTTCCTTCTGCTCCGATCCATCGACGCTGGAGGGTCTGCGCTGGCTCGCGTGTTACCTGACCACGGTCAAGCACGCCAATCTCTACATCGCGGTCGGCACGGTGCTCTTGCTCTTGGCGATCACGGCACCCACCGCGCTTGCCTTCGGCTTTGGCGGGGCGATGGCGGCGCGGTCGCGCATCTGGCCGCTGGCGTGGGTCGGCAAGGGCTATATCGCCATCGTGCGCGGTGTGCCGGACATCGCGTTCTTTCTGTTCTTCGTGATCGCGCTCGACCAGATTTTCGAGATGATCCGCCACAAGGTCAAATGCCCCGACTGGCCCGATGCGATCTGGCAGGGCAACGATTTCGTGGTGTGCCAGGCGGCCAAGCTGCCGTTGGGCAACTCGCCGCAATGGGTGCATGACACTTACGGGTTCTTCCTTGCCGTTCTGACATTCGCCATCGTTTTCGGGGCGTTCGCGGCCAATGTGCTCTATGGCGCGATGCGCGCGGTGCCGCGCGCGCAGATCGAGACGGCGGAAGCCTATGGCATGAGCCGTGGGCAAAGCTTCTGGCGTATCCTCGTGCCGCAGATGTGGGTCTATGCGCTGCCGGGCCTCAGCAATCTTTGGATGGTACTCACGAAGGCGACGCCACTGCTGTTCCTCTTGGGCGTCGAGGATATCGTCTACTGGGCGCGCGAGCTTGGCGGCACGGCGCTGCCGCGCTTTACCGACTTTCCGCATGGCGACTGGCGGATGTGGTATTTCCTGGCGCTGCTGGTGTTCTACCTCGGGCTGACCAAGGTTTCCGAGGTGGCGCTTGAGCGGCTGATGGTGCGCCTCAGCCATGGGCAGGCCACCACCGGCGGCGAAGCGCAGCGGAGGGCGGGCGCATGAGCTGCTGGCAGACGGTGCAGGATTACGCGCTGCGCTCTTTGGGCTATGGCGAGCGGCTGTTGCCGCGCGAGGGCTATACGCTTTGCGAGCATTTCACGCTGATCGGCTCGGGCATGATCTGGAACGTGTATTTCGGGGCGCTGGCGCTTTTTGCCGGGTTTTTCCTCGCCACGGTCGTGGCGCTTGGCAAGGGATCGCGCAATCGGGTGATCCGCAAGCTGTCGGAATGGTTCATCTTCATCTTTCGCGGCTCGCCGCTCTTCATTCAGTTCTTCTTTGCCTATTTCCTGTTCCTGTCGCTGAAATCGGTCAGCCCGGTCTTTGATGCGTTCACCTCGGCCTGGCTCGGGGCGCTCATCGTGCTGTTTCTCAACACGGCAGCGTATTCGGGCGAGATTTTCTACGGCGCGTTGCGCTCGATCCCCAAGGGCGACGTCGAGGCGGCGGATGCCTACGGGTTCTCGGGCGTGCGGCGGTTTCGCAAGATCGTGTGGCCGACGATGTTGCGGCTGGCGTGGCCTGCCTATACCAACGAGGCGATCTTCCTGTTTCATTCGACGACGCTGGTGTTCTTTTCCGGCTTTCCGGCGTGGCAGCAGCGGGGCGATGCGCTCTATTATGCCAACTATTTCGCCGACAAGACGTTCAACCCCTTTGTGCCCTACCCGATCCTCGCGGGGTATTTCATCGTGCTGACGCTGGTGGTGATCGGGATTTTCGGCGCGGTGAACCGGCACCTCAACAGGCATCTGCCGCGCGAGGCGCGGCGGGGCCTGCGGCTGCGGCTCAACGTCATCCGGTGAGCGGCGCGGTGGCGATCCTCGTGCCGGCGGCAGGGGCGTCGCGGCGGATGCGGGGGCGCGACAAGCTGCTGGAGGAGGTGCGGGGGCGGGCGTTGCTGGCCGACCGGGTGGCGATGGCGCTCGGTCTCGGGGGGGAGGTTCTGGTGACGTTGCCGCCGGGCGGCGACGCGCGGGCACAGGCGTTGACCGGACCGACCGGGCCGCGGCTGTTCGTTGAAGAGGTGCCGGAGGCCGACGAGGGGATGGCCGCCTCGCTGCGTCGGGGGGCGGCATGGGCGCAGGCACGCGGGGCGGGGGCGCTGATGGTGCTGTTGCCGGACCTCCCGGACGTGACCCTTGCGGACCTGCGCGCGGTGGTGGCGGCGTTCGACGGCGCGCGTATCCTGCGGGCGACGGCAGAGGATGGCCGCGCGGGGCACCCGGTGGTGTTTCCGGCGCGGTATCTGCCGGATCTGGCGGCGTTGCGCGGCGATGAGGGCGCGCGGGCGATCCTCGCCGCGCATGATGTGGCGCGCGTCGCGTTGCCCGGAGACCGTGCGGTGACCGATCTCGATACCCCTGAGGACTGGGCGGCGTGGCGCACGGGCGAGACACCGAAACCTTGAGAAAATGTAAATAATACGGGCGTTTGGCTGGTTGCGTGCGTTTGACTCACTGAACAGCTTCTCGTATAGGTTGCATTATGCCGGACGAGATGGGCAGGCGGCCCCGGGATACCCCCGGTGGCCGCCTTTTCATGTCCGAGCGGGCAGAGGGCATCGTGAGAAGGGAAACGGCATGAGGCAGCGACACGCATGGTTCTGATCACTCCGGAGGAGGGGCCTTCGGGCCTGACCAGCGCGATCAATGCGCTTGAAGAGCAGCTTGCGGACATGCGCGGCGAACTCGAGGCGCTCTATCGGCGGATACGGGCCGGTGAACTGGACGAATTGAAGAACGCGACGCGGGCCACGACGGAAATCCGTCAGTGGCTCAAGATCGCCATCGAAATGGAGGCACAGCTTGAAAAACGCAGACAACACGAGCGTGGCATCGTCCACGGCTACGCCATCGACTTCGTCGCCGCCCGGGTTGAGATCCGGTGCCGCATGGATCGTCTCGCTAGGGCGCGATGCGCAGGACGAGTTCCTCGATGCCCTCAGCGAGGGTGAGCTGCTGGCACTGCCCTACATTTTCGAGTTCTGGGCGATGGAGCACCAGATGCCGCCCGAAGGCGACTGGCGGACCTGGGTGATCCTGGGCGGTCGCGGCGCGGGCAAGACGCGCGCCGGTGCCGAATGGGTGCGCGGTCGCGTGGAGGGGGTGAAGCCGCTGGACGCCGGCGCGTGCAAGCGGCTGGCGCTGGTGGGCGAGACGGTGGAGCAGGTGCGCGAGGTCATGATCTTTGGCGAGAGCGGGATAATGGCGTGCAGCCCGCCTGACAGGCGGCCTGAGTGGCAGGCCACCCGCAGGCGGCTGCTGTGGCCCAACGGTGCGGTGGCACAGGTATTTTCCGCGCATGAGCCCGAGGGGTTGCGGGGGCCGCAATTTGACGGGGCCTGGGTGGATGAGCTGGCCAAGTGGAAGAAGGCCCGCGACACCTGGAACATGCTTCAATTCGGGTTGCGGCTGGGCGAGGCACCGCGGGTCTGTGTGACCACGACGCCGCGCAACGTGGGGGTGCTCAAGGACATCCTCGGCAGTGACAGCACGGCGGTGACGAGCGCGCCCACCGAGGTTAACGCCGCAAACCTCGCGCAGGGCTTCCTCGAGGAGGTGCGGGCGCGCTATGCGGGCACGCGGCTGGGCCGACAGGAGCTTGACGGCGTGCTGGTGGACGCGGCCGAGGATGCGCTCTGGACGTCGGCGATGCTGGAGGGGGCAAGGGTCG